>Ga0081529_118502_pt1 | contig 71823 bp, 78 predicted proteins | sample EchGeymetagenome_FD_71012 | JGI IMG/M metagenome (GOLD analysis project Ga0081529, IMG submission 71012) | Ferrous microbial mat and aquatic microbial communities from Echinus Geyser, Yellowstone National Park, USA - transect B T=78-80 C v2... ...
TGGAGAGGGCCATCGAAAGGATACGGGAGCTCCAGATGAGGTGGCCGGAGAAGATTTCGGGAAGGCTTGTGCCTGTCCTCTACGCCCTCGTCGCTGAGCCCTCGGCCGTCCAGAGGGCCAAGGAGCTCAAGGTATGGCTCATCGAAGGCAAGAGGGAGGTCGTGGCTCTGGAGGAGGTCCTTTGAGCTGTGAGCTAGTATCGAATAAATCCAACTCCACTTGTACCTGCAACGGTGCGAGCGGGGTGAGGTGTCTGTGGACCGCTCTGCGGCGAGGGGACGCCGACCGCCTCAGACGGGGGGCTTTGCGGCATCGACGGGGCCCATGCGGCGCAGGCCATGGAAGACCCCGCTCCGGGGCCCGACTCCGCCGATGGTCGAGGAGTGCCGCCGGCGGGATAACGCATAAAATCGGGCCTGTCCTCTAGGCCGATGGGTGCTTTTGCTGTGAGGGCGACGATCTGGAGCTTGACGAATCCCGTGGAGAGGGCCGAGGTGGAGCTCCTGGTCGATACCGGCGCGACGTACACGGTGATATCGGCGTCGATGCTGAACAGACTCGGCGTGAGGCCGATCAGGTCCGTCAAGCTGAGACTAGCCGACGGTGGAGTTGTCGAAAGGCCGCTGGGGGAGGTCGGGATAGAGATAGAGGGCTACAGGGCGTCGGCGACGCCTGTGGTATTCGGAGACGAGGGGATAAACCTGCTGGGCAGCGTGACCATGGAGGAGCTCGGCCTGGCGCCGGACCCGGCGTCGAGGAGGCTGAAGCCGGTGGAGGCGCTGTTGATGGCGCTGATCGAGAGCCGCCCCTCCGGATAGGTCGCTGGGGCGGACCGGCGCGGCGGATATGGCGCCGTGCAGGGCGAGCTATGGAGCTCCCGGCTGGGCTCGCCCATCTGGCGCCCCCTGCCTCTCGGCCGGGCGGCCTCTGCTCGCGCGCTCCTCCAACATCAGGTACACGTAGAGCAGGAGGACCTCCCTTGCGGCCAGCCTCTTCCCCTTCTTGGCCTTAGCCGCTATCTGCGCGACCATCGGCTTCAAGGCCTCGTGGAGGGCTGAGAGGAGCTCGTCCACGTCAGAACTCGCTCTGTGGTATAAATTTCTGACGGAGTCCGGACGGGGCGGGAGCCGGAGGCGGGCGCACTCCCTCTCGGCCGGCAACCAACGGCGTATACGCCGCATATCCTCCCACCGCCAGCGCTGGCATCGAGGCCTCGTTTTCCGGGTTTTACCGGGCAGGGGCTTTGTATAAAGCGGCTTTAAGGCATTATCCATCGAATAGGAGGGCGCCTGCGGCATGCCCGGCGGGCCTCTCGGCTAGGAAGGCCCCGAGCCCCAGCACCGGGGCTGAGAAGGCCGGCAGAGGGGCCGCGGCGCGTCTCGCACGCGCGGCGTCGGGCGCGCGAGGGCGAGGGGCGCGGCTGTTTCCCAGGGCCTCCGCCTTCGCGTATAGCAACGACGCGCGCCGTAGACGGCCGCCAGCGTCATCTCGAGGGGGTCCGTCGGCTGGGCGGCCGCGAGGAGGGCCGGAAAGGCGATGACGTCCGCCGCGTACCAGAGGCATTGCCTCCTCGGCCTCAGAGGTAAAGGAGGCCGTGTAAAACATAGCCCCCAGGGAGCCTCCGCAGACCCGCCCCCTTAATGCGAACAGCCGCCGCCGCGGCCGGCCGTAGCCCGGCGGATGCCGGCAGCGCCCTCTGCGGCCAGTCGGGGCCTGTGCGGCGGGCCGAGACAGCGGCCGGCCGCGGTCGCCGTGGGCCAAGCTATTCTGCGATTCGACGTCGTGGGGCCTCGACGCAGAGGCCGGAGCTGCGCCTCTGTGGAATTGTTTCTATGGCGGTGGCCCGTCTTGCACCTAGAGGCTCTCTGACGGTCTGCCGTGGTTATAGGCGTCCTTGAGTCGTCGTCGAGCTCCGCCGGCCGGGCGCGGCGGCCGTGTGGCCGGCGTCGGCCTCCCGCGGGGGACGCCGGCCGGATGCGCTGTTAGTAGGACTTATATACAACTAGCTGTATGTAGTTGTGGCCGTGGTTAGGGTTACGCGGAATTACCAGATAACGATTCCGGCCGAGGTGAGGAGGAGGCTTGGGATCGAGGTGGGGGATCGGGTGTTGGTGGAGGTGGAGGGCGACAGGATCGTCATAAGGAAGGCGGCTGGGGGCCTGCCGAGGATCCGGCTGGGGCTGAGGCTGACCCCCGAGGAGATAGATAGACTTGTGGAGGAAGGTGCGGCGAGAGGCGGTAGTTGATACGAACGCCGTAATTTACTACGTGGTGGAGGACTCGCCCATGCATGTGGAGGCTGAGGCTTTGCTTGACGGTCTGGACGTCTGGCACATGCCCGCTGTGGTCATCCACGAGCTCGTCTGGTTCTTCAAGAAGACGGCGCCGGAGGAGGGCGGCGGCGTGTTGAGGGCTCTTCTGGAGTACAAGAAGGCGGTGATCCGCTGCGAAGACGCCGCAACATTGAGAGGGGCCGTAGGCGCCGGGTTGACCCACTACGACGACTCAGTTGTGATCCTCACGGCTAAGAAGCTCGGGATACCCCTCGTCACCTTCGACGCGCGGATGGCGAAGAGGGCGAAGGCGTACGGCGTCTCCGTCTTGAGGCGGCTAGGCGTCTAGACGGCCGCGAACCTCCACGCCTTTGCCGGTCTGCCAGTGCAATCTACCGCCCCCCGCAAAGCCGCCTCTGCGGCATCTCCGATCTGGCTGTTTAAACTACGCCGCAGACATAGGCGCATGTCTCGTGAGCATGTCTAGGCTTGAGGCTTATCGTTCTGACGCAACATCTACGTCCGCCGCTCGTGGAGCCGGCCCTCTAGGGGCTTCTGGCGTCGGCGAGTCCCGTAGGTCGGCTGTCGGCCGCTGGGCAGGCCGGATGAGGGGGCGGGAGCATTTCTGTGGGATGTATTGTAGCTGCGTTGCGTCTGCCTGGGGATGGGTCGTTTCTCCACACAACTGCGGCGAGGAGGCGGGCATCTCCGCGTTGTCCCTCGCCAGCCTCCTCACGGCGGCCCGTATCGGTCTGCTCGTGGGGCATGCCCACAGCCTCGGCGTACGCCTTCACCGATTGTACCACGGCGTTCCAAAGCCTCTCGGAGGCCTGCCTGACGTCCCCAGCTTCAAGAAGCTCCGTGCCCTCCTCCCAGAGCCGCCTAGGAGCCGCAAGGTACATCTCGACCCTCTCGCCGGGGTCGACGTCTCTGCTCAGAGACTCCAGCCGGTATGCCTCCGGGTCTTTACCGAGTCTCGACGCGCGTTGCCGAAGTAACGAAAGGGGTCCGCATAATCGGCCGCACCCCTTAAAAATCGACAGATGCTAGATGGGCACGAAGTGCAAAAGATGCGCGCCCCATAATCGGACGTTGATCTGCTACCTGCCGGCCTTGCGATGCGCGGCTTCGGCCGGATGCGCTTTCCCCGCGACCTGCGGCGGGAAGGCCGAGGGAGCTCGCGCCGGGAGCGCGGTAGATGCGCCACGTAGCCGGCGGCGCGGCCGGCCCCTTGGCTATACGCGGCGGAGGTCCGGCGCCTTCTTGCGGCTATTCGGCCACCTTCTCCACGCGTCTCCCCATTTCGCGGCCGCCGAGGAAGTCCCTCACGCTGTAGAGGACGCGGTACTCGGATACGCCGAGCTTCCTGACGGCGTCCTGTATGTAGTCCTCGAGCACCTGCCGAGAGACCCCGTGCACCATGAAGTAGCAGGGATACTGCCACTTCCCCGGCACCGTGTTTCTGAGGACCACGTGCGTCGTGATGTTCAGCCTGGCCGCCTCCTCGCAGACGGGCTCCCTGAGCACCACCATGGCGTTCTCCCTGAAGCCTACCGCCTCGCCGTCGATTGTGCCGTGCAGATCGCGTAGGACGCCCAGCCTTATCAGCTCCCTCATCTTCTCGAGGGCCTCCGGGACGGCGAGCCCCAACGCCTCGGCGGCCTCCTTGAAGGGCTCCGGCGCCAGGGGGAGCGATCTGACCTTTGAGAAGAAGGCCATGGGGATGCCCAGGGAGGACAGGGAGGGCGGGTTCTCCGGCAGAAGCTCGCCCTTCGTCCAGGAGATGCCCCGCCTGAGGTCGAAACGGACGTCCACCTTGTAGCTACGTAGCGAGTACAAGATCACGTAGTCCAGGCCGTATCTCTTCGCGACGGCGGCCACCTTGGCCTCGAGCTCCTCCCTGCTGTTAGCCTTGGTCACGAACCAGAGGTTGTAGGGCCTGTAGTCCCGCTGGAAATTGTGGCTCACCTGCGGGTCCCTGTTCACCGCGGCGGCCACCTCCTCGATCATGCCCTCGGGCGCCGCCATGCCCACGAGAGCCGCCTCGAGCCCCCTGGAGCGGTAGTTCAGAATGGCGCCTATCCTCTTCAAGATCCCGGCCTTCACGAGCTCCCTAAGCCTCTCGATAACCCACCCCTCGTCCACGCCCACCCGCTCCCCGACGACCTTGTACGGCCGCTCGGCGAGCGGGAAGTCGTACTGCACCTCCATCAAGAGGTCCACATCCCCGGCGTCCATGGCCCTATGCCGAAGTCCACATATAAAATATACATCGCCGCGGAGCCGGCCTGCCCGCCTCTCCTCGACGGGGCGGCCGAGCGCCGCGGCCGGATGGGCCCGAGGTGGAGCGAGGGCCATATGCGGCGCCTATCGACCGAGGTCTCGAAGCAGTCGAGACGCAGCCCGTCGCCTCCGCCGTCGGCTCGCCCCGGAGCCCTCAGACAGGTCGTACGCACCGGTGAAGTTGCCGCCAGGCAAGGGCTTGCTAGCTAGATATGGCGGCCTCCGGCGTCGCCCCAATCCCCCGGCGGGTAATCGCGTTGATGGGCGCTGCGACGGCCGGCGCCCGGACGGCCCAAGTCCTGCCATATATTGGGCCCTCGGCACGGCGGTAGATTCGAGCCGTCGGCGCTCCTCCTCCGTCTAGGCCAACGCCTTGAGCCTCTCCGGCCTGAGGGGTTGCTAGAAGGCCCTCCAGGCCCAAGAGGCCCTGCCGGCCGCGCACCTCGTAGGGCCCTAATCCAGAAGGTGGAGGGCCGGACGGGCCTCCGCAGGCGCCTCTGTGGGGGGCCTCGATATGAACCTCGTCGGTAGGCTTGAAAAAGGCCTCCTTGCCTCGATCGCCGTGTAGACCGCAGAACCTCTTAAGTTTTAGCCCGCGGCCGCGCCGGGGACGGCGCTAGCGATGCGCCGGCCTGCGCCCGTTGGTTTCGCCTGATGGCCGGGGCGCGCCGTCGAGGTGGGGCGAAAATTTTTATAGGCTTGAGGTCTCGGCATCCATGTCGGCGGAGGTCGCGTTGATATACAGGGTGTTGCCCGACAGCGCCGAGGTGGATCTGGCGCGGTTGAAGCAGGAGATCACGAAGAGGCTGGCGCCTAAGTACAAGGTGGATAGGATAGAGGAGGAGCCGATAGGGTTCGGCATAACTGCCCTGAAGGTTTACGTCCGGCATCCGGAGTCCGACGAATATACGTCCGACGAGGTTGAGGAGCTCTTGAGGTCGATCCAGGGCGTGGGCAACATAGAGCTCGAATATTTCTCGAGGCTGAGCTTCTAGGGTATAGCTTTTTATAGACCTATGGCCTAGGGCGCGTGAGCTGGGTTGAGCTCAGAGTGGCCGAGAGCAAGGCCCGCGACGCCAACAGGCCCATAGTCCGTATAGATCCCGACGTGATGGAGCGCAACGGCATAATGGTGGGCGACGTGCTGGAGGTGATGGGGAGGAGGAGGACCGCGGCGAAGGTGTGGAACGGCCTCCCCGAGGACCGCGGCAAGGGCATAATCCGCATGAACTCGATTCTGCGGAAGAACGCCGACGTCTCCCTGAACGAGACCGTCAGGGTGAGGAAGGTGGAGCCGAAGCCGGCGCAGTCCATCAAGCTGGCGCCGGTCTCCATGACCATAGCCGTCGACTCCAACTTCCTCCAGTACATAAAGCAGAGGCTCCGCGACTACGTCCTCGTCGAGGGCGATGTACTCCAGATATATGTTCTGAGCCAACCCCTGACCTTCCAGGTGGTGCAGGCCCGCCCGGCAAACGCCGTCCTCCTGGTCACCGACGACACCCAGATACAGATCTACGAGAAGCCCGTCTCAGGCATCAAGATACCCCCCGTCACCTGGGAGGATATCGGGGATCTGGAGGAGGCTAAGCAGAAGATCAGGGAGCTCGTGGAGCTCCCTCTGCGCCATCCGGAGCTGTTCAAGCATCTGGGCATAGAGCCCCCTAAGGGCATCCTCCTCTTCGGGCCTCCCGGCACCGGCAAGACCCTGCTGGCCAAGGCGGTGGCCAACGAGGCCAACGCCTACTTCATCGCCATAAACGGGCCGGAGATCATGTCCAAGTACTACGGCGAGTCGGAGGCGAAGCTGAGGGAGATATTCGACGAGGCGAAGAAGAACGCCCCCGCCATAGTCTTCATCGACGAGATAGACGCCATAGCGCCCAAGAGGGAGGAGGTCACGGGCGAGGTGGAGAAGAGGGTCGTGGCGCAGCTCCTCACCCTCATGGACGGGCTGCAGGAGAGGGGGCAGATAGTGGTGATAGGCGCCACGAACCGCCCCGACGCCGTGGACCCCGCCCTGAGGAGGCCGGGAAGATTCGACAGGGAGATCCAGATACCGATGCCCGACAAGAGGGCCCGCAGGGAGATTCTACAGGTCCACACCCGCAACATGCCGCTGTGCACCAGCGAGGACGTGAAATCCAAGGTGTGCGTAGCCGGCGACGAGGTGGATTTGGACAAGATCGCCGAGATGACCCACGGCTATACGGGGGCCGACATAGCGGCCCTGGCCAAGGAGGCCGCCATGTCCGCCTTGAGGAAGGCTATCTCCAAGGGGCTTATAGACCTCGACCAGGAGAGCATACCGCCCGACGTCCTCAGCAAGCTCAAGGTGGGCATGGGCGACTTCATGGAGGCGATGAAGTTCGTCCAGCCCACCGTCCTGAGGGAGGTCATCATCGAGATGCCCGAGGTGCACTGGAGCGATATAGGCGGCTATGAGGACATAAAGCAGGAGCTGAGGGAGATAGTGGAGTGGCCCATGAAGTATAGGGCCTATTTCGACGAGCTCGGCGTGGAGCCGCCTAGGGGCATACTTCTGTACGGCCCTCCGGGGGTCGGCAAGACCATGTTCGCCAAGGCGGTGGCGACCGAGTCGGGCGCGAACTTCGTAGCCGTCAGAGGACCTGAGGTGTTGAGCAAATGGGTCGGCGAGTCGGAGAAGGCGGTTAGGGAGATATTCAAGAGGGCCAGGATGGCCGCTCCCTGCGTCGTCTTCTTCGACGAGATAGACTCGATAGCTCCGGCGAGGGGCTCGCGGCTCGGCGACTCGGGCGTCACCGACAGAATAGTCAACCAGCTACTGGCCGAGATGGACGGAATAGGTGCCTTGAGGAACGTGGTGGTGATGGCCGCGACGAACAGGCCCGATATCTTGGATCCGGCGCTCCTCAGGCCGGGGAGGTTCGACCGCCTAATCTACGTGCCTCCGCCAGACGACAGGGCCAGGCTCGAGATACTCAAGGTCCACACAAGGCGCGTGAAGCTGTGCGACGAGGCTGCGGCCAAGGACGGCAGATGCAGTAAGGAGGACGTCGTCGACATTGCCGAGCTGGCCAAAAGGACCGAGGGGTATACGGGCGCCGATATAGCTGCCTTGGTGAGAGAGGCCGCCATGCTCGCCCTGAGGGAGACCATAAGGGAGAGGGCCGGATCCGCCAGGCCGGTCTCGGCACGGCACTTCGAGGAGGCGCTTAGGCGCATACCGCCCTCGCTGACTAAGGACGACGTGAGGCTCTACGAGGAGATGTCCAGGCGGATAAAGAGGGCCGTCGCCGTCGGGATCTAGACGTTGCGTTCGTAGACCTCCCTCTTCTTGACGTATTCATCCACTCTGGATATCTCCCTCGCAGGGACTCCGGCGACCACAGCGCCGGGCGGGACGTCCCTCGTCACCACCGCCCCTGCTGCCACGACGGCGCGCTCGCCCACCTCGACGCCGGCGACCAAGGTGACGTTGGCTCCCACAACCGCGCCTCTCCTTATCACGACGGGGTCCAGCCTCCTGCTCGGCGGATATTTGTCGTTGGTTATCACGGCGTTGGGCCCTATGAAGACGTCTTCCTCTATCACCGTGCCGTTGGGTATATACGCCATTGACTGTATCCACGCGTTCCTCCCTATCCTCACGCCCTTCTCGACGATCGAGCCGGTGCCGATCCTCACCCCGTCGCCCACGACCGTATCCTCTCTGATCAAGACGTTGTGGCCGAGCTCGACCCCGGAGCCCAGCACGGCCCTTTCGTAGACGACGGACCCGCTCCTCAATATCGCCCTTTCGCCTACCCTGGAGCCCTCGCTTATATCGTCGAGGGACTTGAAGTCGCCGAGTATCTTCGACCTAGTGGGGTAGCCCACTATGACCGCGTCGACGAAGGCCCCCTCGCCGATAGACGAAGGGCCCAGTATCACGGCGCCGGCGTCCACGTACTTGGCCCTCACCGTCGCCCTCGCCGATCTGAACCCCATGGCTATACATCAAGTATTTAAGGATAACAACACAGACGGCAGTGGCGGATCTATCCCCCGAGGACATACTCCAGGACGTCTTGAGGGAGCTGGTAGAGATAAGGAGGGGGATGGCGGCCCTCTCGAGGCAGATGGCCGAGGCGGCCTCGAAGATGGAGGCGAAACAGGCCCCCCAGCCCCCTCCGGTGCAGCCCAACGTGGAGATAGCCGTCTCGAAGATGCAGGAAGCCGCCGAGCGCATAGATGCCGTGATCCAGAAGGCCCTCGAGGAGCTCGCATATCAGAGGGAGATACTGCTCGAGGAGCTGAGGAGGAGGGACGCGCTCTGCGAGGCCCTGCTCGAGCGAGTCGCGTCGCTGCAGGGCTATCTGGAGAAGGCGCAGTCGGGCAGATGAGCGGGGCCCGGGCCGCCGCGCAGGCCGCCAGTGGCCGTAAACAATATAAAGCCGTCGTGGAGGACGCTCGTGTTTAGGAGGGAGGACGCCAAGCGGCTGGACGACGCCATAGCCAGAATAGACAGCGCCTTGAGCTCCCTCAACGCCAGCGTGAGCGAGCTGAGGGGCTCCATACCGCCAGACCTCAGGGGGAGTCTGCTGGACATAAAGAAGTCTGTGGACGGGCTCTCCAACGTCATCTCCAGAAGCGTGAAGGATCTCGTGGAGGGCGTGGCCAGGCTCAACGATATAGTCAACGGCATGAGGGACGTCGCGTCGCGCCAGAAGGAGCTGCTGGACGTCGCGGACCAGCTGAAGTCGGCCGCGGCCCAGGTCGCGTCGACCGCAGACGCCTTAGCCAAGTCCCTAGGCTCCATAGACGGTCTGGCGGCAAAGCTGGGCGAGGCATCCTCCACCCTCGAGGCGCTGAACAACGCGTCGGGCCAGATCAGAGCCATAGCGTCCTCGATGCTGGAGCTGTCAAAGGACCTCACGGCGAGGCTCCAGGACTACGAGAACAAGCTGAAGCAGTTGGCCTACAGGGAGGCCGAGCTGAAGACCAGGGAGGAGGCCCTCAAGAAGAAGGAGGGCGAGCTGGAGGACCTGGCGCAGAACCTGAAGAAGCTGGCGGCGCTTTCCTCCTCAGCCCAGCCTCTATTCGACGACCTCAGGAACATGTTGGGCAGATACGCCTCCATGCTGCAGGAGCTGGAGGAACGCGAGAAGGCGTTGAAGGCCAGAGAGGAGGAGGTGATCAGGCGCGATCTGGACCTCAAGAAGATGCAACAGGAGCTAGAGGCTAAGAGGCTCGAGCTGGAGCAGAGAGAGGCCAGGGCCAGGGAGCTGGAGGCCAGGGGCAGGGAGGCTGAGGCAAAGCTACAGGAGCTCGAGAGGAAGAAGGCAGAGCTCGAGAAGCTCCAGCAGGACATAGAGGCCGGGAAGAAGGAGCTGGAGGACCTCGTGGCCAAATACAAAAACGTCGAGGAGGCCCTCAGGCAGAAGGAGGCCGAGTACTCCAAGCTGGAGGACTACGTCAGGAGGAAGGAAATGGAGCTGATGGACGGGCTGGCGCCCTTCGCGAGGAGGCTCATAGAGGAGGAGTCGCGTTTAGCCCAGTGGCAGAAGAGGCTCCTGGAGCAGGAAAGAGAAATCCTCTCCTTCTACAGATCGCTGCTGCTGAGAGAAGCCGCCGTCGCCGAGATCAAGAACAGGCTGGATGAATGTAGGAAAAGGCTGGAGGAGCTTGAGGGAAAAAGTCAGGGAAGCTGAAACAGGCAAAAGGACGGGGGTTAATCCGAGCCTCCCAGTCGGCCTGTTCATTTCACGAGCTTCTCCAACAATACTCTCTCGTACCTACGCCGCGAAGACCGTAGGCGCTATGTGCGCCACTATGAGGTAGCCCAGGACCACTAGCGACATGGCGAACATCACGACCAGCAGAGCTCTTACCGACTTCAGCTCGGCCGCCTCCCACTCGCCCGTCACTATGTCCAGCGCCGCCGCGGCGTCGCGGATGCCCAGGAGGAACAGGGCTATGTCTATCGCGGCGAGGGCGACGTATATGGGGAGCGCCAGCGGCGCCGCTAGGCTCTTGGCCGCCAGAGCCGCCACGAGCGCGGCAAGCGAGAATATCACCGAGGCTACGGCGAATTTCACAAGGCCTCGTGGCGCGACATACTTAAATGTTGTCCTTATTTCCTCGGGGATGGGCGGAGGCGATGATGGTGGCGCTCTACTTGTTGATAAACTCGACGCTGTCGTTGATACAAGTGCCCTATGTCCCGTATACCTTCAGCACGTACCTAGGCGGCTGCGCCAATGTCACCGCGTATCTGGACCCGCTGTCGGGATACGGCATAAGCTCCATATATGTGGTGGACCAGTACGGAGACATCCGGAGGGCCCTGCTCGCGCCCTACAGCACGCCGACCTACGCCGCCGGCCGTATCTGCGGCGCGTTTCTGTCCATAGTGGTTGACAGATGGAGGGCCGTGGGGCCGTTGATACCTGTCTCCTACGGCGCCAGCGAAACCTACGCGCTCATAGGCACGGTCCAGCTCAACGTGACCGACGGCGCCTTGATCGAGGTGAAATCCCTCTACAGGCCCAACGTCACGGGGTCCTTCCTATACAAGATAGAGGACCAAAGCGCCATGGGGGTATACCTCGTGGGATATCTGGCCTACGGCACCCAGATAACCATATCCGGCTACGGGCTTGTCAACGTCACCCGGATCTCCCTCTCCTCGAGGGCTCCCGACTACTACGTATACGTGCCGGAGCCAGGCGTCAACCTGTCGGGAGGCTATCCGGCGCCTATATCGGGCTTGAGGTTCGCGCCGTCCCAGATCTACGTCTTGGGCAAGCCCACGGTGGTGGTGAGCCAGGTCCGGATACCGGTGGTGGGCCAATGCGGCGGGGTTGCCTACGTCTCGGACCCCCTGGCGAGGCCCGTCTCCGTGGTGGTGCAGCTGGACGACGGGGAGACCTACACCCTGGAGAGCCCGGAGTTCCCCAAGGCGATCAACACGACGTTGCTGATGGGCGTCAACGCCACAGATCTCGCCGGGACTCCGCTCTCGGACTACAACGTCACGGCGTACCCGACGACGGCCGACGGGGCGCCGGTCGGGAGGTGCCTCGTATACGGCGCGGCCTACTACGTCGCGGTCGTGTTGGGCAACTCGACGATCTACTACCCGGCGGCCCTCGAGGGCGGATACCTCGTGGCCCGGACCGACATAGTGAGGCCCAGAGTGGCGGTCTACGGGTGGGGGGTCGGGGCCGTGTCGCCCGAGCTGGCTAGGGCGGGCTCGAACGTCACCGTCACCGTATACCTCAACGGGACCGCGATAGCCAGATACGTCGTCAGGGCCCAGCCGGTTATATCCATAAACGACACAGGCCTCGCTGAGGCGGTCCACGTCGTCGATATCATGGGGAGCCCTCTGGGCGACTTCGAGATCGCGATGGGCAACCTGACCTTCAGAGGGGCTCAGGGAGCCGCGGTGGTGATACCTGTTTCCAGCTTCGCCGTGGTTAAATACCGCGGCGTCGAGTACACGGTACAGCTGAGCCCGACGATAAAGCTGCCCGTCCTCACCGAGGGCAGTCTGCTCAAGATAGCGGCCGCGGCGGGAGCCGCAGGCGCGTCCACCGCCCTGGCGCTCTCGGCTAGAGGAAGCAATAAAAGAGAGGAGCGGGAGGAGACCGTGGAGGTGTGATGAGCGCGTGCCGCGCGACCAATGAGCGGGTCTTCGATCGCTGAAATCTTTTTATTGACATAACAGCTGGAAGCCGATGATACTCCAAACCGTTACCGCGGGAAATAGCCTGTGGTATTGGATAGTCACCACAATAGTGTGGTTCATGGCTATATACATCTATCAGGAGTTCTACTATATACAGAGGCCGCTTTGGCAGATAGGCGGCTTTCTGTCGTATCTGGGCCAGATGATAAGGACCGCCTCCAACGACGTGGGGAGCTATCTGGAGCGCCTGAAGAGACAGGGCGTGGGCCGGAGGGACGTCGACGAGGTGATCAGACGCATGTTGGACTTCACGGTAATACAGCCGACGGGCCTCGACCCCTTCGGCATAGTCCCCAAGTACAAGAACATACTTAATGCCTACGAGACCGCCTCCGAGTCGGAGGTGGCCAAGCTGGTCGGCGACAACTCCACAGCGGTCAAAAACGCCTCGACGGCGCTGGAGGCGCTGAGGGAGATCAACTACCTCTACAAGGTCGTGGACCACTACTACAGGATAGCCAAGAAGTACAAGCTGTACGTCTACGCCATGCAGCTGTCGATGCTGTTGCCTCTGCTGAAGGAGGTGTCCGACGCGTTGAACGGCGCGGTTACCGCCTTCATGAAGGGCATCCCCGTGGGCGACAGCGCAGGCCCGCTGGTGGCCTACAACGTGGCGCGCGTCTGCTCCCAGTCGGCGGCCCACGACGGCATTAAGGACACCTCGATCGTCGAGTGCGACCTCGAGGGGAGGAGGCTGTATATAGTCAAGGCCAAGGGCCCCGGGAGCACGGTCGGGAGGCCCGACGAAGGCGTCGAGTACGTCTTCGAGAAGCTGGGGGCCAAGCCCAAGTACATAATCACCGTCGACGCGGCCCTCAAGCTGGAGGGCGAGAAGACCGGCGAGGTGGCCGAGGGCGTCGGCGTGGCTATGGGCGGCATAGGCGCCGAGAAGTTCAACATAGAGAGCATGGCGACTAAGTACGGAGTGCCTCTATACGCCTTCCTGATAAAGATGAGGGAGGCCGAGGCCTTGACCTCCATGACGAAGGAGATATACGACGCGGTCCAGACCGTGAGCAAACGCGTCGTCGACTTCATAAAGGAGAAGGTGCAGCCGGGCGAGTCGGTTCTGCTCATCGGCGTGGGCAATACCGTAGGCGTGGCCCAGTAAACCCCGGCTTGTTGCCATCCCTCGTAAACGCCGCATAAACCTAATGGGATTAGCGCCGGACCGATTTTAAAAATCCGCCGACTTGGCGAGTCAGACCTTGTACACCAACAACGCGAACGCCGCAGTCAAGGCCGCCATCAGCCCGAAGACCGCCGGCGGGCTGTCCGCTAGCGGTAGCTGTATGTTCATGCCGTATATGCTGGAGATCAATATGGCTGGGAGCGCCACCGTGCTTATCAGCGTCATCCGCTTCATGGAGCTGTTTATCGAGTTCTGTAACTGCGAGATGTAGAGGAGCCGCAGGTCGAGGAGGGCCCTCCTCAAGGCGTGCGCCCTCCGCGCCGCCGATCTGACGACCTCCAGCGTCCGTTGCCTGATTAGGCCGAGCCTGCGGAGTCTGGCCGAGAGCGCGCGGAGCGAATACGCGTGGACGTGGAGCGAATGGACTAGGTAGGAGGCGTTGTATAGCTCCAGGGGGTCCACGCGCTCGTCGGCCTCCAGCCGATATTCTATCTTGTCTAGCCTGGCCTCCACGGCGTCTGCGGCGTCCAACAACGCGCCGGCCGCGCCGGCCACGGCGCGGTCCAGCGAGGGGAATCTGGCAGCCTCCACGGGCTGTCCGTTGCCGTCGACCCTCATGACCACCTCTTCCTCAAGTATGTCGTCCTCCTTGAGCGTCACCAGGGGGAACTCGACCACGTAGATCCCGCCCTCCTCGGAGATCGCGTACATGTCCCGAGGTGCGGCGGCCTTTTAATCGGTTCCGCGCCGTCGGCCCGTCGGCGGGCACGGCGGCGGAGATAGTTTTAAATGCGGAATATGGTGGAGGCATGGCACCGCCTTTAAATAAGGTCTCTGATTACATCTGGGAGATACCCAGGACGTACAAGCAGTGCATGAGGGTGCCGGTGAGGGTTTTCGCGGACAGGGCGCTCCTCGAGAAGATGAAGACGGACATGACGCTGGAGCAAGGGGCCAACGTGGCGTGTCTGCCTGGCATCTATAAATACAGCATAGTGCTGCCCGACGGCCATCAAGGCTACGGCTTCCCCATCGGCGGCGTCGCGGCCGTGGACGCCGAGGAGGGGGTCATATCGCCGGGCGGGATAGGGTACGACATAAACTGCGGCGTCCGCGTCCTGCGGACCAATTTGACCGAGAGGGACGTGAGGCCGAAGCTCAAGGAGCTCGTGGACGAGATCTTTAGGCTGGTGCCGCCGGGCGTCGGCGAGACGGGCCATCTGAGGCTCTCCGTCTCCGAGTTCGAGAGGGCCATAGCCGAGGGCGTGGAGTGGGCCGTCTCAAAGGGCTTCGGCTGGCCCGAAGACAAGGAGTTCATAGAGCAGAGGGGGTCTTGGGATCTGGCCGACCCCAGCAAGGTGTCCGAGAGGGCTAAGAACAGGGGGAAGGACCAGCTGGGCACCCTCGGCTCGGGCAACCACTTCCTCGAGATACAGGTGGTCGACAAGATATTCGACGAGAAGGCCGCCAGGACCATGGGCATAGAGCAGGAGGGGCAGATGCTCGTCATGATACACACGGGGAGCAGGGGGTTCGGGCACCAGGTTGCCACCGACTACCTCATGGTCATGGAGAGGAAGATGAGGGAGTGGGGCCTCCGCCTGCCGGACCGCGAGCTGGCCGCGGCGCCTCTGAAGGACAGAGTCGCCGAGGACTACCTAAAGGCCATGGCCGCTGCGGCCAACTTCGCCTGGACGAACAGACAGATAATCATGCACTGGGTGAGGGAGGCCTTCAGGAGGGTCTTCGGCTCCATCGAGAAGGTGGGCCTCGAGATAGTCTACGACGTGGCCCACAACATAGCCAAGCTCGAGAGCCACGAGGTGGACGACAGGGGGACCGTGAGAAAGGTCTGGGTTCACCGCAAGGGCGCCACCCGCGCCTTCCCGCCGGGCCATCCGGAGATACCGGCTAAGTACAGAGAGGTGGGGCAGCCCGTGTTGATACCGGGCTCCATGGGCAGCGCCTCCTGGATCTTGGTGGGCACCCACGACGCGATGAAGATAACCTTCGGCACTGCGCCTCACGGCGCCGGCCGCATGCTCAGCAGAGAGGCCGCCATAAGGTCCTTCCCGCCGCAGAGGGTGAGGTCCGAGCTGGAGAAGAGAGGGATAATAGTCAGAAGCGCCGAGACGGAGGTCATAAGCGAGGAGGCCCCCGAGGCCTACAAGAACGTCGACCTCGTCGTCGAGACCGCCCATCAGGTCGGCTTCGCCAAGAAGGTCGTCAGGCAGAGGCCCATAGGCGTCGTCAAGGGCTGACGTGCCCAAGGCGGTCTTTCTGCTGTCGGACAACGATCTCGCCAGGGCGTATCACGCGCTCACGGTGGCCATAACGGCCAGGTCGGCCGGCTACGACGTATATCTATTCACAACTGGCCTGGGGATATACATATTTTCGCGCAGGCCGAGGACGAGGCTGATCGGAATCCCGGCGTTAGCCAGATGGTACGTTGCGAGGAGCCTCAAGAGGCTGGGGGCCAAGCCGCTGGAGGAGCTGGCCCGCGACGCGTTGAAGATGGGCATCGTGGTCTACGTCGATGAGCCGGTGGCCAAGATGCTCGGCGTAGAGCCGATAGAGGGGGTCAAGTACGCCGGCGCCCTCAGCTTCCTCGCCCTCAGCAAAGACGCCGACCTAGTGCTCACGTTCTGACGGCCTCCTCAACACCACCTCCACGCCGTCCGGCCCCTCGCCGGCGGACACCACCTCCAGCCCGAGGAGCCCGGCCGAGTTCTTGATATCCTCAAGGACGTAGCGCCATCTGCTGGCCACCACGGCGCTTTCGCCCGGGGAAATCTCGATCGCCAGCCTGGACAGCACTATTCCGAGCTCGGGACAGGGCCCCTTGACCTCATACCGCCGCATGTAGAAAACATTTCCCATATTTAAGGGAGCGGCTCCAGCTCCTCCAGGGCGTCTGGGTCGAGCCTGATCTTGCCTATACGTATCTCGTCGAAGTTCTCCGTGGACGCGTATAGCTCGACCCCCTCGCGGCCGATCTTCTCCACCACGCCGTATCCCGCGAGCCTGCCCCCTCTGTAGAGGCCGGCGAATATGTGCCGCAGGTAATCCCGGGGGACGACGTAGTCGCGTCCCCTGCCCTCCGGCCCCTCGACGTCCCCGGGCCTGTATCTGCCCCAGGGACAGGACAGCGCGCCGTCCCAGCCACATACCGACAGCGCATCTGCGGGCGCCGTCAGCCTGGCGGTCAACCTCACGTGCCTTCTGTACGAGAGGTTTCGCGAGGCTCTGCGGTCCTGCGGGCTCCGCGGGAGGACGTACCTAGGCCTGGTCACCGACAGGCCCGGCAGCACGCGGTCGCCCAGGTTCACCACAGCGGCGTCGGCCGCGTCGGCCAAGGCTCTGAGCATCTGCACGCCGCGCCCCGACGTCCAGCCCGGCGTGTTTATCACGACGAGCCTCGGCGCCCCCAGCCTCTTGAGGCACCGCGCGACGCCCGCCACCAGCATCTCCTCCACCCCCTGCAGATTGACGGAGCCCACGTAGTAGCCGTCTGCGGGATCCAGCTCCGATATGTGGGGGACCTGCCTCCGCGAGCAGGCACACGACACGAAGCCCGGAGGCCCTACGTCGGACTGGCCCACGTCGGCGTCTATCACGCAGACCTCGCCCGCCTCCACGTTGGCGTTCAGCATATAGGTCGACAGACCGCTTTTGCCCGAGTCGGCCGGGCCGACCAGCGCCACGACGCCCTCGAGCCGCAGATCCCAGTCCTGCGGCACCGCGGGCCCCTCGACGAACGCCGCCGAGCCGCCGTCGATCTTGAAGGCCGCGGGCCCCTCCACGGGATACTGCCTGAACGGAGGCACCGAGAACCTCCTGAAGACCCCGCCGAACACTCTGCAGCCGTCGGCGCACTCCACCTCGGCGGGTCCTCTGATCAAGGCCGCACGCCCGGGCGGGACCTCGACGGAAAACACGCGTAACCAAGGGGGATTATATATAATGAGGCCTCCGCGGGCCGCCGGCCCCTAGGCCGGGTCTATCCGCGTCGATGCGGCGGCCGGAGCCCGGCCTCGCCACGCCATCGCGGAGCAGGCCGCAACAGAACCTCCGACGGAAGTCCTCGGGGCTGTCCGTAGGGGAACACGATCGCGCATGCTGGGGAAACCGTCGGCGTCGTCGCCCAAAACTTTTTTTAACGGGGCCTGCGCCGCTGGATTGCATGGTGGACGTCGACGTGATGGTGTGGCTGTACGCTGGCTTCCTCGCAGGAGTCCTGTCGAGCGTGGCCGAGGAGCCGGCGTATTCCACGCTCTTCGTGTTTCCGTTGCTGTTCGCCGTCGGCGAACCCCCTCCGGTGGTGGTCTTAGGCTTCACGTTGGCCACCGGCGTCTCCGGCCTCCTGAATCTCTTATATCAAAGGCTTACCGTAGGCGGTCCCGTCATACACTTCGAGACGATGAAGAGCGTTCCGGTCCTCCTCGGTGTAGTTCTCGGCGTCGTCGTCTGGCTGTTCTTGACGTGGGACGTATTGAGGTTCCTCGTGGCGGCGGCCCTCGCCATAACCGGCGTCCAGCTCCTGCTCGGGAGAGGCTGGAGGGTCCGGGGCGGCAGGCTTAGGCCGGTCCTCAACGCGCTTGTCGGTTTTGCGGACGCCCTTTTGGGCACGTCGGCGTCTTTTGCCGTTGCGCGGGTCCTCATGGGCGAGCTGGAGGCGTTGACGCCCATACTGCGGACGGTGGAGGCGGCGTCCTCCGTGGCGTTGAAGCATAGGCTCATCGTGGGGGGAATCCTGGCGGGCCTGGGGGCCTTCCTCGGGCAACGCTCCGTGTCGTGCGGGAGGTCTCTGTTGGCGACGCGCATAATGGCGGCAACCATGATAGGGGCGGCCGTCTACGTCTTCTTTTCGTAGCCTAACTAAATGTAGAGCGCAACACAGCGGCCAGTAGCGCATTTTGGCAGGGTAGGCCGATCTGTCTGAGGCCGCCGCGGCTATTGCCTAACGGCGCGCTCCACAACGCCCACTGCTCCTGGCGGAGCGCCGCCGCGTCCAATACCGTTGTCAGAAAATCTACGAGCTCGCCATGGGTTAAAAGCCCCTCGGCTCATCCAGCACAACGGCCCGTCGTGATATATATACTGTTAGGTCGCACGCTAATGCGCAAAGTGTTTAAACCTCAGCTACAGCCGGGCTGTGGAGTACCTTAGTATTCTCGGCGGAAGGGGAAGGCGCATCGACGAGCAGATTGCGCACGATCTCAGAATCCACGAGCTTCTCGGCGATATCTTCGGCAAACGCAACGACGACTTCCTGAGGAGCCTCTACCTCGAGCAGCTCGACAACGAGGAGGTTGCCGTGTTCAGGCTTAACGTATTCAGAGATTTGCTGAAGGGCGAGGTCCTCGATGCAGTTGCCGAGTTCGTGGAGCGCGTCAATAAGGCCGCGAGGATCCTCGAGACGGAGAAGGACGCGTACGAGGAGCACAGGATCGGGATGCACGTGGACGCGGCTCTGATATATACGGAGGCGGTGGAGACCGCGTGGAGCCGCCTCAGAGGTCTCCCTATAGAGTCCGAGGGCCTGGCGAGCTTCACCAGATATCTAGGCGAGGTCGCGGGGAGCGAGAAATTCCGCGAGCTGGGGCGAAGGGCCCGCGAGGCCGCCGAGGCCAGGGACCAGATTAAGATCAGAGTGTGGATAGAGGGCGATAGAATTAGGGTCACCAGGGAGGAACACGGCGAGGACCTCTCGGCGCTGGTGGACAGCCTATTCTCCAGGTTCAAGGGGGATGGGCAGGGCGCCGAAGTTAAGTACATAAAAACCACGGGCGATGCCTCCCACATACACGCGGCGATTCTCAGAGGTGCCTTTAAAATGTATAGGACCCAATACGATATACTGAGAAGATTCTCGGAGGACTTTCCAAGCTTTATAGATGATGGAATTGCCAGTTTCGCAAAAGAGGCCGAGTTCTATTTGATATATATAAACTACATGAAGAGCCTCGAGCAGATGGGATACCGATTCACCATACCGTCATTCATCGACGGCGGCATCTACGTGCGGAAGTTCTACAATCTGCTTCTGGCGAAAAGAGGGTCCGCCGTTCCGAACGACATACAGACCGACGGCTCTAGGAGGATCTTCGTCATAACTGGGATGAACAGCGGAGGCAAGACGACGTTTGCCACGTCCTTCGGGCAGATCGCTTTCCTCTCCAAGCTGGGACTCCCAGTGCCCGCCGTCGAGGCGAAAATTCCGTTCTTCTCCTCCATAATGACGGCATATCCCGTGGAGGAGGACGTGGAGGAGAGCTTGAGCAGACTCGAGCTGGACGTCGCGCGGGCTAAGGCGATTATAGAGAGGGCCGACAGCCGCTCTCTGGTCATAACGAACGAGCTGTTTTCAAACACGACCTCAGACGAGGGGCTCCTCTTGACGAGACTCTTCTTCGAGGAGCTGGCGAAAAGAGGCTCGTACTGCCTTTTCGTCACGTTTCTGCACAAAGCCGCCGACCTCGACGGCGTCATAACCCTCGTGGCGCAGCCCTCCCCGGAGGATCCCGAGAGGCCCTCGTACGTGATAGCGCCGGGACGGCCGCCGGCGGAGTACATGGCCGCTAGGATCGCTAGGCGGTACCAGCTCACCTACGGAAAGATAAGGGAGGCGGTCAAATGATAGAGTTCGACTTGCTCAGAACGGGGGCCGCGCGGCCGGCGGCCGGCGCGGATGACCTCCGGAGGGATCTCGAGCTGGACAAGATAGTGGCCGCTGCGTCGGGAGGCGACGAGCTGGTGGCCGAGGTCTGGAGGGAGGTCCTCCTCCTCGCCGACTCCTCGCCTGACTCCATCAGCTACAGGCAGGACGCCGTCAGGGACGCCTTGAGGAATAGAGACGCCGTGTTGGGCCTCTACAGGATCGCCAACGAGACGGTTGACGCGGTGCGGAGGAGGGTCTTTCTGTTCAGGCCGCACGACCCCGCGGTCGTGGTGCACGAGGCTGTCAACGGGCTGGAGGTAATGGTGGCGTCTCTGCGCGACGTGCTGGCGGTCTTGAAATCAGCCGCCTTCTCCTCGGAGGCCTTCAGGCAGATGTCCAAGTCCGTCTTGGATAATATAAACGACGAGTTCCTAGCCTCGGCGCAACAGCTCGTCAAAATACTGCGGTTCGAAAACGGAGTCCAGTTCTCGGTCAGGATAGGCGAGCTAAACAGCCTCGAAGACCCCGTCCTGCTGGTGCCCAGGAGAGGGGAGAGCAATATCCTCTCGAAGGTGCTGAGGAGGGACGAATATGTATATCGGCTGGACCCGAGAGACGAGGCGGGCGCCTACATACTTGACGACATAAGGAAGTGGGTCCTGGCGAACGCCGCCTCCACGATCTTCAAGGCGTTCAAGCATCTGGACTCCTTCTTCCAGGACCTGCGGAGGCAGCTGGCGTTTTACGTAGGCGCAATAAACCTCAGCGGTTATTTCGAGAAGCTGGGCCTGCCCGCGGCGTACCCGCGGCTGTCCAAGGGCGCGCTGAAGTTCAGCGGCATGCACTGCCTATCGCTGTCGATTTCCGCCGGGTCTAGGCCCGTGCCCTACGACCTGGACGTGGAGGCGGAGGGAGGATTCGCCGTGGTGGTGACCGGCGCGAACAGGGGAGGCAAGACCACCTTCCTGAAGGCGGTAGGCCAGTCGTTGGTCCTCGCGAGGGCCGGGCTGTTCGTCCCCGCGGACGAATTCGCGTTGCCCTCTACAGGCGCGGTCTATACGCACTTCCCGCGTCAGGAGGATAGAACGCTCTCGTACGGCAAATTCGAGGAGGAGGTCAAGAGGCTCAGCGCCATAGTCGAGGGCCTAAGGCGGGGCGACTACGTCCTGATGGACGAGTCGTTCTCATCCACAAACCAAGTTGAGGCGTCTGTAGTCGCCGAAGAAGTCGTCGCCGCGCTAGTGGATTCTGGTGTGAACGTCTTCTATGTGACCTTCCTACAGGACTTCCTAAATAGATTCCTGGAGCGCTATAGGGAGAGAGCGGTGTTGCTGGTGCCCGAGGTCCGGCAGGACGGGACGAGGACGTTCAGACTGGTGAGAGGAAAGCCGACGCCGGGATACGCCATCGATATATGGAGAAAGTACATGGCCGCGTAGCGGACGCGTCGGATGGGGCTTAGGCGCACGTGGGCCATTGAGATGGGGCGGATCTCACCGGGTCTAGACGTCTTGTATTCACATACGGCGAGCGCCAGCGCTCTTTTCTACCCCGCCTTCTACGCCGCGTTGGCGCTGGTCGTGGCGCTCGGCGCGGTCGCCCTCTACGCCTTCTACGAGGCCCTGAGGGGCAGAGTAGCCAAGCTGGCGACAGTTGCAGCGGGAGTGCTGGCCGAGGCCGTCATGGTCCTCATGGAGTACGTCAACGACGGGGCTAGATACCCCTACATGTTCGTGACTGGAGGCGGCGGGATCCCCGTGGCGCAGTTGGTCAACCAGCTGATCGAGATGCCTCCAGCAACCATCTACACGGCGCTCGCCTCCACTCTATTCTTCACGGCGCTGTTCAGCATAGCGTTCTACTACGCCGTGGTGAGGCGGCTACTGCCCGAAGATTGAGCGAGGTCTTCAGCCGGCCTTCCGCCTCGGCCGCCGGATCTAGCTTTTAAATCCTCTCCACAATACTCCATATGTCCGAGCTCCTGGATAGGGAGTTCGAGGTGGAGGTGGGAGGCAAGAAGTACCTCCTCAAGCCCGAAAAGGTCTGGGTGCTCCAGCCCCCCGGGAAGCCGGGCGTCGTCATAGCGTCGTTCAAAACCCCCGACGGGAGGAGGGTGAGGAAGGTCGTGGCGAGGTTGCCGCCGTGAGGCTTAAATAGGCGGGCGCCGCCCCTCGCGTGGAGCAGTTCTCGCTGGCGGATGCGCTTATCGGCGCGGCACAGCTCTACGCCATAATAGACCCGCTCGGCGCCGTGCCTCTGCTGGCCGTGATCCCCAACTACGAGAGGCTCTACGGGCGTTTCCTCAAGCTCGTCGCGGCGACGGTGCCGGCGCTGCTCCTGCTCTTCGCGCTGGCCGGCCCCTACATATTCTACGTCTTCAATATAAACATCAACGGCTTCAGGGCGGCGGGCGGCATACTCCTGCTCGTCATAGCCGTGGACATATTGAGGGAGGGGGCGCCGCGCACCATGGGCATAAACCCCGAGGACTACGTGGTCGTGCCCATAATCACCCCCATGTTGGTGGGGCCGGGCGCCATAACCTCGGTGATGGTGATGGCCACCTACTACAACCTCTTCTCGCTTGTGCTGGCCATAGCGGTGGCCTCCGCGCTGACCTACGCCACGATGAGGTACTCCCTCCTGCTGATCAAGCTTGTGGGAGGTAATACCCTCAAGATATTCTCGAGGTTTTTCAGCCTCATAGTGGCCGCCTGGGCCGTCCAGCTGATCGCAGACGGCTTCCTCGGCCTAATAAAGGCCTAGGCCCGACACATACATGTACTACGCAAGGGAGACGGTCAAGAGGGAGATCTTCAACTTCTCGCGGGGCCGCTGGGCCGCCGTCTACGGCAAGGCGTTCACCCGCTACGACAAGTCGGGGAGACCTCTCTCGATCAAGTCGCCGGACGACGTAGCCAGATTGGCCGGGGAGCTGGGGGCCAGGTCCTTCTACGCGACTGCGGCCCTCTACGGAAAGGTGGAGGGCAGGGAGGACGTGGACGACGCGAGGATAAAGGCGTACACGCCCTTCTTCGACATAGACGTGGCTATAGACAGGTGGGAATTCGCCGTGAGGGCCGCCGAGATCGTCATCTCGGAGCTGGATAGACTCGGCGTATCCAGATCCGTGTACGTCCTCTGGTCCGGCGAGGGGATACACGTCAGGATAAACGAAGGCGCTCTGCCCGGGAGGAGGCCCTTCGAGGAGGCCCGCGCGCTGGTGAGATACGTCCTCAGGAGGGCCGGGCCCGCCCTTAAGGACCTCTCCGAGCGTTCGGGCGGCGTCCTCAAGGTGGAGGACTTGATAGACCCCAAGAGGGTCTTCACCGCGCCGCTCTCGCTGCATAGGGCGCTGAACTACGCCGCGGTCTGCATACCCGTGGACAAGCTCCCGGCCTTCTCCCCTGACTGGGCGAATCAAGACAGCCCGAGGCACGAGGAGGGGTGCTACACGCGCGTGGAGCCCGGCGAGGCGGCTACGCTCGTCGAGACGGCCCTGGCCGAGTACGAGCCGGCCGGCGGACGCGCCTCCGTCGGCGGGCGGGAGGTCTCCGCGAGGATCGGGCGGTTTCAAGTCATGGCGTTGCTCCAGGCGGCGCGCTACTTCGTCCTCTACGGCGATCTCGACAAGGCCAAGTCCTTCGGCCTCAACAGGGCCATATTCTACGCCTGGGCTAAACACTACGGCCCCTCCGTCGTTAGGAAGGGCGCCGGAGGAGGGGCGGCGCCTCCCGCAGGCGGGGGCGAGGCGAGGAGGGAGTTCGCCGAGGTGGCCGGAGAGCGGGTGCAGATAGATGGGGACACCGGCCTCTTCACGATAGGCGGCAAGCCCCAGAGGCCGCAGGACTACGACAGGGAGGTCGCGTGGAAGATAGACGTCGTGGTGCCGTACCAGAGAGCTTGGGAGGCGGCCGTCGAGTACGTCTCGTCGTTCCCCAGAGAGGTCCTCGAAAGCCAGCAGCGCTTCTACAAAAGGGTCTACGAGCCCGTCAGGGATACCTTTCTGGACGTGGTGTTGAGGAGGAAAAGGGGCCTTCTGTAGAGGTTTGCTACGCCCACCAATACCTCTCCCTGAGCCTCCTGGCCGCCTCGACCATGGCCTTCAGCTTCGCCCTGGCGACGTCCCTCGGGAAAGCCCTGAACTGGCCCGGCGCGAAGCCGCAGTCGGGGTTGAGCCAGATCCTGGTCGGATCCACGTACCTTACTATCTTCTCCACGTGGGCCATGATCTCCTCGGGGGTCTCCACCCTCTTGTGGTCCCTCACGTCGACGGAGCCGAGCCCTATCTCCTTGTCGCTGGGAAGCAACTTGGCGAACTCGACGGGGTCGCCCATCCTCGGCGCCTTGTACTCCACCACGTACTGCCTCACCTTCGCGTCGAAGATGGCGGGGGCCAGCTTCTCGTAGCCCACCACGGGCGAGTCCTCGGCAGGCCATCTATCTAGGTGCATCCCTATGCGCACCGAGGTCTCGTAGCCCTGAACCACCTCGTTGACCAGATCCAGAGCGAGCCTGATCTCGTCCCGAAGCCCTCTGTACTTCTGGCCGTATATCTCGGAGGCCACCTTCTTGTAGCGGTCGGGCTCGTTCTCGGAGGCCTCCAGCAGATCGCCCAGCATCGGTTCGTCGAGCTGGATGAAGGCCACGCCGGCGTCCACAAGCCTCGCGATCTCCCTCCGGAGCACCTTGGCGTACGCCTCGGCCGCATCCTCCGGCTTGGGGTAGTACGGCGCTGAGATCCTGGAGTGCCAGCTCTCCCACATGATGAGGTAGGGCGACGGCAGAGTGACCTTGATGGGCCTCGAGGCCACGGCCCGCGCGAACCGGGCCTCGTCGGCGGCTATGACGCTATCCTCTATGTACCCCGATATGACGGGACGCCATATGGTCAGAGGGGCCTTGTATCGCTTCATGATCTCCCGGGCCTCCGGATGGAGCTCCTCGGCCTTCGCTATCTTGAAGCCCTTGAGCTTCTGGCCCACGAACGCCACGAAGCTGGTCCTCCTCTGCTCGCCGTCCGTCACCACGTCTATCCCCGCCTCCTCCTGGTCCTTTATGGCGAGCCGGGCCGCGTCGTCCATATATATCTTCAAGGTCTCGTCGTCGATGAGGCCCGCCTCCCTTCTCTCGAAGGCCTCTAGAAGCCATTTAGGCCTCGGCCACGACCCGACCACGCTCGTTACGAACGCCCTCGGCAACATTGGCCCTCGTGAGACGCCAGTTAAAAATGTTGTCCCTATTTAGTCCCCACGGCGAACTGTAGGCGCCGGCGGCCGACGCGCGTCCGCCAGCCTGGGAGGTCCTCCAAACCGCCAGGCGGACCTCGCTAGACCGGCCTAAACCAATAGGTTATGTAGTTCTCGCCGGGCCTCTTACCCACGAAAAGCCTCAGCCTCATGCCCGGCCTAAGCGCCGAGAGGTCGGCGTCTATCCAGGCGGTCACGTTGAAGCCGTCGGGCATCTTGACGATCCCGACCACGTAGTCCTTGTTGTGGGCGAAGCTGGCCGGCTTGACGTTTATGACGGTCCAGGTGACCAGCTCGCCCTCCCTCGACGCCTCTCGCCACTCCATGTCCGAGGATTTACACCTGGGGCAGTCGGCCTGCGGCGGGAAGTACCTGGCCCCGCATCTTCTGCATACGGTGTAGTAAAGCCGTTCCTGGGAGAGCCCCTCTACGAATTTGGCTATCCTGTTGACGGATAGCTGGAACCTCAGCCTCAGCTCTCTGACGTCCACCCAGATCAACGCGCCGGTCTTGGGGTCCCTATACACCGGGAGGCCGGTGGCGGCGACCAGCTGGTCCAGCTGCCTTATCTGCTCCGCCTCCGCTCTGTCCAGATATTCCCTGAGCTTCTCCACTACCGTGCTCATAGCGATAGCACGGTCACGAACGCGTAGTGGCCGGTCCCGCCTATGTTATGGGCTAACGCCATGCCCTTCCTTATCGGCGCTTGCCTGCCCCTCTCGACCTCCTGCCTCAACTGCCTCGTCAGCTCGGCTATCATGGCTACGCCGGTCGCGCCTATGGGGTGGCCCTTCGCCTTGAGGCCGCCGCTTAAGTTCACCGGTATCACGCCGCCGATATATGTCTGCTTCTCTCTGGCGAGCTTGTAGCCCTCGCCCCTCTTGGCGAACCCCAAGTCCTCATACGCCATTATCTCGGCTATGGTGAAGCAGTCGTGTACCTCGGCCACGTCGAGATGCTTCACCGGCTCGCTGGGGTCTATCCCGGCCCTCCTGTAGGCCCTCTGGGCCGCAAGCCTCGCCGCCTCCAGCCCAGCGAAGTCCTCCCTCTTGCTGAGATTGCTGGTGCCGTTGGCGGCGCCGATGGCCTTTATCCACACGGGGGTGTCCGTGATCTTCTTGGCGACCTCCTCGCCGGCCAGTATGACCGCGGCCGAGCCGTCCGTTATGGGCGAGGAGTCGTAGAGCTTGAGGGGCCACGCCACGTACTTGGACTTGAGGCATTCCTCGACCGTTATGGGCTTCTGGAACTGGGCCTTGGGGTTGAGCGAGCCGTAGTAGTGGTTCTTGACGGCGACCTCGCAGAGGTCGGCCTCCGTGGCGCCGTACTTGTTCATATAGGCCGTGGCGTGGAGCGCGTAGTAGCCCGGGAAGGTCAGGCCGAAGTTCTCGAACTCCCAGAAGTAGTTGCCCGCCCGACCTATGAACTCCACGACCGTCGGCGTAGGCGACTCGTTCATCTTCTCCACGCCCATGGCCATGACTATATCGGCCTCGCCGCTGGCCACCATGTGGTACGCCGTCCTGACGGCCGAGGATCCGCTTGCGCAGGCGGCCTCCACCCTTATGCCGCTGCTGGGCGCCAGGCCGCAGTACTCCCCCACGACCACCGCGGGCAGAGGCTCGCTGGACCAGCCGCCCACGTTCCCGACCACGTACGCCTCCACGTCCTTCGCGTCGAGCCTAGCGTCGTCCAGGGCCTCCTTGACGGCCTCCCAGGCAAGCTCGGGCAGAGATACGTCCGGCCTGTAGCCGAACTTGGAGACCCCTACGCCGACTATTGCGACCCTCCTCATGTGACGAGCTTCGCCACCTCCTCCGGTATCTGGCCCTTCTCGCGGAGGAGGCGGATCAGCTGGCGGTAGGCGGTCAGGCGCTGGATGTTGTTGGCGCCTTCGTATATCTGGGTTATCTTGACGTCGCGGAGGAACCTCTCTATGCCCGTCTCGACGATCACGCCGACGCCGCCGTGCAGATTTATGGCCTCCGATATTATCTCCTCGGCGGCCTCGGTGGCGTAGAACTTGGCGAGCGACGCCACGAAGGTGAACTCCTTCCTGCCCTCGTCCGCCAGCTTAGCCGCGAGGTACGTGAGGAGCCTCGCCGACATGAGCTTGGCCGCCATGTCCATCAGCGAGAATTGTATGGCCTGGAAGTAGGCGACGGGCACGCCGAAGGCCTGCCTCTGGTGGACGTACTGGAACGCCTTCTCGAAGGCGCCTTGGGCCATGCCCACGGCTTGGGCCGCCACGCCTATTCTAGTCCTGTCGAAGGTCTCCATGGCGTAGATGAAGCCCATCCCCTCCTCGCCGACTCTGTTCTCGTCCGGAACCTCCACGTTCTCGAAGACCAGCTCGCAGGCGTTGTCGCCGTGGAGGCCCATCTTGTGGTAGCACTGCTCAACCTTGAAGCCGGGCGTGCCCTTCTCCACTATGAAGTACGTCAGACCGAGGTAGCGGGTCTTCCTATCGGGCGGCGGGTAGGTGCGGGCGAGGACTATGAAGTAGTCGGCCACGTCGGAGCTGCTTATGAAGGCCTTCCTGCCGTTGATCACCCACCTGTTGCCCCTCTTCTCGGCCTTGGTCTGGATGCCGGCCACGTCCGAGCCGCAACAGGGCTCGGTGACGGCGAAGGCGCCCAGCTTCTCGCCTCTGGCTATAGGCGGCACGTACTTCTGCCTCTGCTCCTCTGTGCCGAACAGCAGGATCGGCGTGAGGAACAGCTCGTTGGTGCCGAAGTACACGCTGAGGCCGGGGAGGACCCTGCAGAACTCCTCGCTCATTATGGCGGCCATCCGGTGGTCGCCGCCCTGTCCCCCGTACTTCTCCGGGATCCCTATTCCGTAGAAGCCCTGCTCTGCTATCTTCCTGATTATATCCAGCGGGGGCTGATCCCTCTCCTCTATCTCCATGGCCTTAGGCGCTATCTCCCTCTCCACGAATTCCCTCACGGCCCTTCTGAACATCTCGTGTTCAGGCGTCAACGCTATGGAGTAGTCGGTTATGGAGTCCAGCGGGAATACCATGGAGCGACCCCGAAGGCCGCTTTTAAAAGTTCGTTCCGTCGGGCGGCTAACTCAATTTTTAAAATGTTTAACGTAAGTATTGGGGTGGATTCCCAAGAGATATTCGAAAAATATATAAGGCCGCGGCCTTGGACAAAGAACTACGACGACGGCGTGCCGCCGGAGGTCGAGATAAGGCCGGAGCCCCTCTTCGCGTATCTGGACCGAGCCGCCGCGGCGTACGGCGACAGGCCGGCGTATATATACTTCGGGGGCAAGGTCAAATACGCGACTCTGGCGGACCACAGCGATAGGGTGGCCAAGGCGCTTAGAGAGGCCGGCGTCTCCAAGGGCGACGTGGTCGCCATATACATGCCGAACCACCCTGCCTACGCCGTCGCGTTCTACGCGGCGTTGAAGATAGGAGCGGCCGCGACGCCCATGAATCCGCTCTACACGCCCGGCGAGGTCGTCAGACAGGCCAGGGACTCCTCCGCGAAAGTCCTCTTCACAGCCGACGTGCTTTACGACAAGGCGATCAAGGCCGCCGAGGAGTACAGGTTCGAGAGGATCTACGTCGTCGAGATGACCGAGTACATGCCGACGTGGCTCAAGCCGCTGGCCAGGAGGCAGATAGGGCCGCCTAAGGTCAAATACGGCGGCGTCTTCCAGCGATATACGGACCTACTGCGCCACGAGCGGGAGGCCGGCAGGGCCTCGATAAGGCCTGAGGAGGACCTGGCCGCCTTGATGTATACAGGAGGGACCACCGGCGTCCCTAAGGGCGCCGAGATAACCCACGCCAACATATCGGCGAATTTACAGCAGCTGAAGCCCTTCTACGATATAGCCAGGAAGGCCAAGGGCATGCCGCCCGACAGGCCCATGGTGATCGTCGGGGTGCTCCCCTGGTACCACATATACGGCCAGATCACAGTTATGCACTACGCCATCTTCGACGGCCACACCGTGTTGGTCTATCCGAGGTTCGACATGCGGAGGATCCTCTCCGACGTGGCTAAATACAGAGCCTCGGTCTTCCACGGGGTGCCCACCATATACAACACCATGATACACAGCCCCGAGGCCCGCCGCCACGATCTGCGGAGCCTCGTCCTCTGCATATCCGGCTCGGCGCCCCTTCCCGTCGAGGTGGCCAAGAGGTTCGAGGAGCTGACCGGCGCCCCCTTGAGGGAGGGCTACGGGATGACGGAGACCGCCGTGGTGACGCACTTGAACCCTCTGTTCAACGGGAGGCACAAGCCCGGCTCCATCGGGCTGCCGATACCCAGCACCTACGCCGCAATAGCCCATCTCGACGAGCCGGAGCTACTTCCGCCGGGCGAGACGGGCGAGCTGGTCATATCCGGCCCCCAGGTCATGAGGGGCTATCACAACAACCCCCAGGAGAACTCCCAGGCGTTCTTCTCCTGCTGCGGCCTGCGGTGGCTGAGGACCGGCGACGTGGCCTACATGGACGAGGAGGGCTATTTCTATATAGTCGACAGGAAGAAGGACATGATAAAGTACAAGGGCTACAGCGTCTTCTCCAGAGAAATAGAGGAGGTGCTGTATCAACATCCATGCGTCAAGGAGGCCGCCGTGATCGGCGTGCCGGACCCCGACGCGGGGGAGATACCCAAGGCCTACATAGTGCTGAAGGACGAGTGCAAGGGCAAGGTCTCGGCAGGCGACATCGTCAGATGGGCCTCCGAGAGGCTTGCGCCATATAAGCGCCCCAGGCTCGTGGAGTTCAGAGACGATCTGCCCAAGACGGCCGTAGGCAAAGTGCTGAAGAAGGCCTTGAGGGAGGAGGCCGCAAGGAGGGTATGATGGAGCTCGGGAGCCTCAAGGCGAGCGACGTAGGCCTGGGCGCCTGGCAGGCAGGGGGCAGGGCGTGGACGGTGGACCGGGCTGAGCTCCTCAAGGCCTACAGAAGGGCCTTCGAGCTCGGCATAAACTTCGTCGATACGGCCGAGATATATGGGTGGGGCGAGTCCGAGAGGCTGGTGGGGGAGGCGATACGCGGCTACGACGTCGTGGTGGCCACCAAGGTGGCGGGCTTCCACTGGGGCTCGGTCGAGAAGTCCGCCAGGGCGAGCCTGGCGCGGCTCGGCCGTATAGACCTCCTCCAGCTGCACTGGCCGCCGCCTGTATATGCGCCTCTATGCAGAGCCGTCAGAGACCTCGAGCGTCTGAAGGAGGCGGGGCTTGTGTCCGAGATAGGCGTCAGCAACTTCGATGCGCGGCTGCTCCGCCGCGCCGCCGAGTGCCTAAAACGCCATGAGATAGTTTCGGACCAGGTGGAGTACAACCCCTTCAACAGATCGGCGGACGCCGACGAGTTCAGGAAGGCCCTAGGCGAGCTTGGGGTGAAGATAATAGCGTGGTCGCCTCTAGCCAAGGGCGCGGCTCTGGGCAAGTGGGGGCCCGACAGGGCCAGGAGGATGGATCCCTCGTTCAAAAAGGCCTCGACCGAGGCCGGGCGGAGGGTCGTGGAGGCCGTGAGGTCGGTGGCGCAGAGGAGAGGCGCGTCGCCCGCCGCGGTGGTCCTCGCGTGGCTTAAGCACAGGGGGGCCCTGCCCATACCCGGCGTGAAGAACGCGGCCCAGGCCGAGGACGCCGCAGGCGCGCTGCGGCTTCAACTGCCCGAGGAGGACCTCAGGCTTCTGGACGAGGCCACCGCGCCTTTCATCGCAGGCGGCGTAGGCATGGGCGGGATTAGGTACGTCCCGGGATTCCTCCAGGAGCTCGCGCTGAGGCTCTCCCCCCTATAACTTAAAAGGAAGACCCGTCCTCTCTATTATGGCCTACAAATACAATCTAACGTTGAATAATTTGTTGAGATATATAAACTATGTATTTAGCGATGTACAGATAGTTTATAGGCCTCCACACGGCGCCGATAGGCGGTCGACATACGGGGAGGAGTATCGACGCATCTTGAGGCTGGCCGACGGCTTGAGGCGGCTGGGGATAGGGCCCGGAGACCGCGTCGCCACCCTCGACTGGAACACCATATGGCACTGGGACCTCTACTGGGCCGTGCCCGGCATAGGCGCCGCGCTGCATACGGTCAACGTGCGCCTGGCGCCCGAGGACATAGCCTACACGGTGAACCAAGCGGGCGACAAGGCCCTCATATATCACAGGGACTTCGCCCCGCTGGTCGACAAGCTGAGGCCCCACCTCAAGTCGGTTCGGCTGTACGTCCAGATATCCGACGGCATGGGGGCCGTGGGGAAGGATCCCGAGATAGAGGACGTGATGAAGTCCGGCGAAGAGCGGGAATTGCCCGAGCTGGACGAGAACGCGGTCGCGACGGTCCTATACACGTCGGGCACCACCGGGAGGCCCAAGGGGGCCTATTTCACCCACAGGCAACTGGTGCTCCACACCTTCAGCGTCGCGCTGGCCGCCATCGGCTACAGAGGCTTGGCCAGAAACGACTGCGCCGGCATAGACGGGAAGCCCTGCACGGCCCTCTACCTCGTCCCCATGTTCCACGTCCACGCCTGGGGTCTACCTTGGGTCTACGCCCTCATGGGCTGGAGGCAGGTCATGCCGGGGAGGTTCGACTACGGCCACATACTGAGGCTAATCGTCGAGGAGGAGGTGAAGGCCATGGCGGGAGTGCCCACGATACTCTACATGCTCGTGACCCATCCGGATCTGCCTAAATACGTGGAGGGGATAAGGCGGCTTGCGCCAATATATATAGTCGGCGGCGCCGCGTTGCCCAAGGAGCTCGCCAGGAAGGCGGCGGACGCCGGCTTCGTGCCTAGGGTAGGCTACGGCATGACCGAGACGGCGCCCGTCGTGTCCCTCGGCTTCTTCAAGCCCACCGAGAGGCTGCCGGAGGATCCCGACAGGGCCTACGACCTGATAGTCATGACGGGTCTCCCCAACCCGCTGGCCGAGTTCGCGGTGATGGACGAGAACGACAGGCCGGTGCCGAGGGACTGCAAGACGGCGGGCGAGCTGGCCCTGAGGGCGCCCTGGATAACTCCGGAGTACATGGGCGACCCCGAGAAGACCAAGGTGGCTTGGCGCAACGGGTGGTTCCACACCGGCGACGCCGCCGTCTGGTGCCCCGACGGCAGGATAAAGATAGTGGACAGGCTGAAGGACGTCATAAAGTCCGGCGGCGAGTGGATCTCGTCGCTACAGCTGGAGGACCTCATCATGACGCATCCGGCCGTAGGCATAGCGGCGGTTGTGGGGCTGCCCCACGAGAAGTGGGGCGAGAGGCCGGTCGCCTTTGTGGTGCCGAAGCCCGGCGCGTCGGTCGGCCCCGACGAGATAGTTGCCCACCTGCAGAGGTTCGTCGACGCCGGCAAGATACCCAAGTGGTGGCTGCCGGACAAGGTCGTGGTCGTCTCCGATCTGCCGATGACGGGCACCGGCAAGATAGACAAGAAAGTACTGAGAGATAAATATAGAGATCTACTAAGGCAATAACTTTTTTAGGTCGACCTCCAGCTAGCCCCCAGCGTCTTGGGGCAGCCGTCTGCGGAATGCGTCGTCAGTCGGGACGGCCGTCGGAAATCCTGGCCCGAAGGTCGGCGTTGGGCGGGCCGCAACGGCGTTTAAAGACGCCGGGGTTTGTGGCCACTATGGGGGAGTAACTAAATAGTGATATATATTTCTATTTAGCCAATAGACGTAGTTCTTCTTTAAAAACAGGTCCCCCGCCCTAGCCATGGCTAAAAAGGCGGCTGTCATAGGGGCCGGCACCATGGGCCACGGAATAGCCGAGCTCTTCGCCATAGCTGGCTACGAGGTGAGCCTCGTCGACGTCGCCGAGGATTTCCTGAAGAGGGCCCTCCAAAACATCGAGTGGTCCCTCAAGAAATTCGCCGAGAAGGGCCAGCTGAAGGAGGACGTCCAGACCGTGATGGGCAGAATAAAGCCGGTGGTCAACGACGTCTGCAGGGCGGTTGAAGGCGCCGAGATAATGGTCGAGGCGGTCATAGAGGAGATAGAGACCAAGAGGAAGGTCTTCGCGGAGGCCGACCGATGCGCCCCGCCCAACGCCGTACTGGCCACAAACACGTCCAGCCTCCCCATAACCGAGATATCGGAGGCGGTCAAGCCCGAGAGGAGGCCTCTCGTCGTCGGCATGCATTTCTTCAACCCGCCGCCGTTGATGCCGCTGGTGGAGATAATCAAGGGCAGATACACCAGCGACGAGGCCGTCAAGAGGGTCGCCGAGTATGCGGCCCAGCTGGGCAAACAGACCGTCGTGGTGAACAAGGACGTGCCCGGCTTCATAGTCAACAGAATTCTGGCAAGGGTCAACGACGCGGCTTGCTGGATGGCGGCGAGAGGCGAGGCCGACATAGTGGCCGTCGACTCCGCTCTGAGATACCGCGCGGGGCTCCCCATGGGCGCCTTCCTCCTCATGGACTACACCGGAATAGACGTCGTCTGCTTCATAGGGGACGCCATGGCTAAACGCGGCTTCAAGACCCATCCCTGTCCCTTGATCACGGAGAAATGCCAACAGAGGAAATACGGCGTGAAGACCGGCGAGGGCTTCTACAAATACCCGGCGCCGGGCAAGTTCCAGTGGCCCGACATACCCAAGGAGCCCGGCGAGAAGCTGGACATAACGGCGCTGCTTGCGCCGGCTGTGAACGAGGCGGCCTATCTGGTCAGAGAGGGCATAGCGACTAGGGAGGACGTGGATAAGGCCGTGAAGCTCGGCCTCAATTGGCCTAAGGGCCCGCTGGAGCTCGCCGACGAGCTCGGCCTAGACGCGGTAGTTAAGGCGCTGGAGGCTTGGAGGAACAAGACGGGCTTCGAGGAGTTCGCGCCGGATCCGCTCCTGGTGCAGATGGTCCAGTCTGGGAAGCTCGGGAGGAAGTCGGGGGAGGGCTTCTATACATATATAAAGGCTGAGGAGAGGAGGCTAGAGACCTTGATAATCCGCTACGAGCCGCCCATAGCTTGGATAATACTGAACAGGCCCGAGCGCCTCAACGCCATAAACGCCAAGATGGTCGAGGAGCTGTCGTCAGCACTCGACGAGATCTCCAAGCTGGACTTCGATAAGGTCAGGGCCGTGGTGATAACCGGCGTGGGCAGAGCCTTCTCCGCCGGCGCCGACATCACCGGCTTCGTCGGCACGACGCCGCATCTGGCCTACAAGCTGTCCAGAGGGCTCCACGAGCTGACCGAGAAGATGGAGAAGCTCGACAGGCCTGTCATATGCGCCCTTAACGGCTACACGCTCGGCGGCGGCCTGGAGCTGGCGCTGGCCTGCGACCTGAGGATAGCCTCGGAGACCGCCGTACTGGGGCAACCCGAGGTCAATATCGGCTTGTTCCCAGGCGGCGGAGGGACGCAGCGGCTCACCAGGCTGGTCGGGCTGGCCCGGGCCAAGGAGATCATATTCACGGGCGACAACATATCGGCCAGAGACGCGGAGAGGATGGGCTTGGTCAACAAGGTCGTGCCGCCGGAGAGGCTGGAGCAGGAGGCCAGGACCCTCGCGTTGAAGCTGGCGGAAAAGCCGCCCATAGCGCTCGCGATGGCTAAATACGCCGTCAACTACGGCTACGAGGCGCCGCTGTGGGCCGCGCTGGATCTGGAGGCCGCCCATTTCGGCGTCGTCTTCTCCACCGAGGATCTGTTCGAGGGGGTGAGCGCATTCCTGCAGAAGAGAAAGCCGCAGTACAAGGGGAGATGAGCCTCAGAGGCGTCTATATAGTCGACTTCCGGCGCGTCCCCTTCAGCAGGCTCACCAGGAAGGAGCCGCAGAAGGATATCTACTACGACAAGAGGCCGGAGGAGGTAGCCGCCATAGTGGTCAGAGATATCGTGGAGAGGAACGGGATAAGGCCCGAGGACGTGGACGACCTCATAACCGGCATGGCCCTCCAGACCGGCGAGGGCTTCCTCTACGGCGGGAGGCACGTGGTGTTCGCCGCCAAGCTGCCGGTGACCGTGCCCGCGGCGGCGGTCGACCGCCAATGCGCCTCCTCGATAACCTCCGTCGTCATGGGCGCCAACGAGATAGCCGCCGGCATGGCCGACGTGGTGATAGCGGGAGGTGTCGAGCACATGTCGAGAGTGCCCATGTACGACAACCCCCATATAGTCCTCAACCCCAAGTTCTTCGCCGACGAGTACGCCTTCTACGAGCTGAACGTGGGGTACGTCATGGGGCTAACCGCCGAGAGGCTCGCCGAGGAGGCTAAGATCGGCAGGGAGGAGATGGACAGGTGGAGCTTGAGGAGCCACCAGCTGGCCTACAGGGCCCAGCAAGAGGGGTACTTCAGGGGCGAGATAATCCCCGTCGAAGCGGAGCAGGAGGGGAGGAAGGTCGTCGTGGATAGAGACATGTCGGTGAGGCCCGACACCAGCCTCGAGAAGCTGGCCCAGCTACCCCCTGCCTTCAGAGCCGACGGAGTGATCACCGCGGGCAACTCGTCGCCGCTCAACACAGGCGCGTCCTACGTCCTCCTCATGTCGGAAAGGGCCGTGAAGAGGTACGGCCTCCAGCCCATGGCGAGGCTGGTCAGCTACGGATTCGCCGGAGTTCCGCCGGCGGTTATGGGCAAAGGCCCTGTCCCCGCCTCCAGGAAGGCGCTCGAGAAGGCCGGGCTTACCGTGAGGGATATAGACCTCTGGGAGATAAACGAGGCCTTCGCCGTGGTGACGCTCTACGCCATAAAGGAGCTCGGGATAGAGGAGGACAGAGTCAACAGGCGGGGAGGCGCCATAGCCATCGGGCACCCTCTGGGCGCCACCGGCGCGAGGATAATAGGCACGCTTGCGAGGCAGCTGCAGCTGGAGGGCAAGGACAGAGGGGTCGCGACGCTCTGCGTTGGCGGAGGCCAGGGAGCCGCAGTGGTCATCGAGAGGGTCTGACCTCCTCCCCGCCCTAAAGGGTTCCCCCTGGGCGGTTCACAGGCGCCCTCGCCCCGCCTTCATGGGCCCCTCGGGCGGGGGTCATGGAGGCGGCCCGGGCCAGCACCGCGGGCCATTTGTCGCCGGCCTTCAGTGCCCTGAGCGAAATCCACACGGCGTACACGACGGGCCATGGGATTTTCACAAGCGGCGTCTTCCTCTTCGTAAGCCCCTCTGGCACCAGCTCTTCTCTCTCCAGCTTCATCCCCCTCAGGCTTCTCCACCACACGCCCCTGGTTACGCCCTCCGGCGTAATCTTCCACAACATGTTCAACACCGCCGCCGCGTCTCTGTCTACCTCGTGGCCGTGGGGACACCACAGCGTATGCCAATCGCCGCCGTCCTCCAGCTTGGCGAAGTGGATTGGACACACTCTGCTGTTTCTGAAGCTGGAGATGAGGAAAATCGACGAGCCCACTTCTGCTGCCTTGTCCTCTACCGTCCTTACGAGCTTCCTGAACGGAATCTGTTTGATGCGGTGCCTCAGCTCTCTTTTCTTCACCTTCTTCTTTTTAACGCCTATCATCTCCTCCTGCGGGTTCTTCCCCAGCTCCTCCGTTATTATCACGGCGGGGTTCCTCATTACGTCGCGGGCAACCTGTCTCACGCGCGCCTCTTTCCGCCTCTTCTCCCTAAGCCTCCTCGCAAACTTCTTGTACTCCCTGGTGTCCGTTACGTTCTGTACTTTCTCTTCGTCGTCTCTCCCGGCGTATGGGTATTTGCGCTTCAGCTCTTCCAGCTTAGCGTTGCGTATGCGCCTATATCTCTTCGCAAGGCGACCGAAGTTAGTCCTTATGGAGTAGACCGCTGGATACGTATACTGCCGGTTCCAGCTGGCGACTCTGTCCACAGTAGCTAAAAGGTTTATCCTGGCAACGGCAACCGTGTTTTCGTTGATGTCAAAGGCGACCACCTCCGCCGGAGGCTCCTTCCTGGTCTTTACGTCGAACATGAATATTGCGTAGAACCTGCCCCTCCGCCGCTTCAGCATCAGCGTGGACGCCAGCTCGGCCTCTCCCCTCAGCGCCTTCCACCAGTAGAGCCAGAGGCGTCTATGCGGCTTTATCCACAGCTCATATCTCTGTCGTTTGGCTCCCCTGCCGAAGAGTTGAAGCTCAAGCCTAATGGGGGCAATTGAAGCCGCCGTCTTCCGGTAGCTCCAGCTGTCCTTGGCGAATCTCATCGAGACCCGCCTCACCTCGGGGCGGGGCTTGCGGACCCGGCCGTCCCTCCTTGCCTCCAGAAACGACTTGCCGATCTCGACGCCTTGGTTCATGGCCTGCTGGACCAGCTGCGAATGCAACCACGGATACAGCTCCCTAAACCTTCTGTAGAGCTCATTGTACTTCTCCCTCTCCAGCCTCCCCCTCTCGGCGACGTATACTGCGACCCCCTCCACGATCCTCCGATACGCCTCCTCCACGGCGTATAGCTCAGGCGGCGGATCCTCCAGCCCAACCGCTACCGCCCTCCTCATACTCCTCACGTTCTCCATACGCTAGCCTCCCACAAAAAAGCTTGATGAATTGGCATCCCCGCCCTGAAGGGCGAGGCTTTCGCCCGTGGTAAGATTTTTAAGTGAGGCTGAGGAGGCTGCGTGTCGTCGGAAAAGGAATACATGGATCTCCTTGAGCGGGCCTACAGGATCGTCACGCCTAAGGCCCAGAGGAGGGCCGAGATACCCAAGCTCGAAGTGCAGAACCTCCCGCGCAGGACCGTGGTGGCCAACCTAGGCCAGATAGCCAAGAGGCTCAACAGAGATCCGACCCACATAGCCAAGTTCTTCCAGAAGGAGCTCGCAACTCCGGGCATGATCGACGGAGACGCGTTGATCCTCACAGGCGAGAGGACCCAGAAGGTCGTGGAGGCCGTCTACGAGAGATACCTAAAGTTCTACGTGATATGTCCCGTATGCGGATCCATAGACACGGTGCTGCAGAAGGAAGAGCGCATCTACGTGCTGAGGTGTACCGCCTGCGGCGCAGTCACGCCCGTCAAGCCCCTCTAGGCTTAGCGCGACGCCGACAAAAAGTTTAAAAATTGCGAAGAGTGTAGGGGACGCCCCGGACGTCGGGGAGCCGTGGCGCGCCGGCCACTCCAACCGGTCGTCTAGTCCGGTCAAGGATATGGGCCTCTCGGGACGCGCCCTCGCGCGTCGGAGAGAGCCCAAGACCCGGGTTCAAATCCCGGCCGGGGCATCCATAGGCTCTTCCTATCTGGGTTGTCTCCATCCACCTATCTGTTCCATGGTCGTCAGCCGAAGACGATGATCTCATACGGCGTTCTATACGGAGTCGGCTTCACGTTGTGTGAGGCAACTCTGCGCATGGCGATGCCTGTTTCGAGGAAACAGCGAAACGGTTATGGCCGGGATCCGGCCGTAATGCTTCGCGCCGTCCGGACGGTCGACGTTTCGGTTCCATTTACGGTCGCGGCCTCCCTCCCCCGCCGTCTCGATTCCGTCTGCGTCATTTCCTTAGCCTCGTCCGCGCCTTCGGGATTTCTCCTCGGGCCTTGAGGGGACGGCCCGTCGCTGAGGCGGCGGTGAGAAGGCGGGGGCCGATCGCCGATAAAAACGGGGTTCGCCGTATCTGGCGGTACAGGCATAGGAGGTAGAGAAGAGAAAAAAGATGTCGTAGGAACCTCGAAGGCCCGCTTGAGCCCCGCCTCGGCCTATTCGCGGGAGGATCTCGAATGGTCTCTACGCCGCATCCCCAATCCCCTACGTGGGCATCCCGACGGTCGCCTACAGGGAGTACGTTGAAGGAAGTCTCGACAGGGGGTATCCCCAATGGGGTTCGCCCTCAGGTTGCTCCTCTCCGCGCTCCCTGTAAGGGGTCGACGCGCCGCAGCGCAAGTCGCGGCGGAGAAGTCGGCGAACCGCCGTAAAGACGGAGGAAGGGCCGAGCCGGCGCCAGCCCGGACGGCGCTCAATTCGAAATCTGCTAGGCGCCCCGCATGCGCCGCGGTTCTGGGCGACGGCGCATCGGATCACAAAACGACCTCCTCCGGCCTAGATATGGGGAGGAACATGACATATGGAGCGACAGAGCCGACGACGGCCGACATGCGGAATCAGCCGGTGTCCGGTCGGACCGCTCCGACGACAGCCGGAAAGAGCTCGCTGGACGCCCCGGCCGGGATTCTTAGGCGGGTTTCCCCTGAACCCGGGTCACGGGCTCGACTAGCCGCGTAGGGACGCTCAGGCCCGCATACTATTCCGGGCCGGCTGGCTGACCGGACTATACGACCGGGGCACGGCTGACTCCATCGAACCGTTTTTAAATTTTTCCTGCTGCCGGCTTTGGCGTCCCGAGGGACGGAGCCCATCCCGCCTGGGGTTAAATCTTCTCGTAGACGACTCTGCGTCCGACCAGCTTGTATCTGAACCGTAGCGGCTCTATGCGCTCCGGCGTATATGCCGTGAGGAGGCCGCGCCTGAACACGAAGACGTAGTCGGGGATAGATCCCAACAGCCTTGAGGCGCTCCGCCACACGGCCAGCGAGTTGATGACGAGAACTGTCGTCGTCTCTCTGCGGAGCGATGCTTGGTATATCTGGGCCGCTTCGGCCACCCTCTCGAGCCCCGCCACGGCCAGCACCTGTTCGTAGTTGTCGGCGAAATGCGCGTCGACCCCCATCTCGTTGACCATCTCGGCCGACCTGTACCACCACGTCACGTCTCCGTGCTCCTCCACGGGGTGGTAGTACCAGAGCAGGTTCTTGGAGCTGAGGTCTACGCCGAGAGACTCGGCAAATTTCATGAACGTAGGTATCTGTTTGTGGTGGTGGTAGAGGACTTTTCTGCCCGATCCGGCCAGCGCCGCCGCGGTCAGCACCATCAGCTTGCTGGCCAGCCCGTCCGGAGGGCCGGCCACGACCACGTAGCTTCCGGCGATGACGCCTCCGTTGATCTCCCTGTCTATCTCGGGCGCGCCTGTCGTCAGGCGCTGGGAGGGGATCTTCCTGGCCTCGCGCGGCGCCGATATGAGCCTGGGGCCTCCCTTCGCCAAGATCATGCGGAAGACGTTGGGCTCCACCGACCTCCCCCTGCTCTTGAGCACGGTGAGGTAGCGCACCATCCCCCTCTCGGACGGCTTGTAGCTCAGGAGGAGGACGTTGTCGGCTATGTAGTCCGTTGCCGTGACCTCGTCGCCCTCCCGTATCAAGACGACCGGCACGAACGACGAGAGCAGGTGGTAGAAGAGGTTGTGCACGAGCTCCCTCTCGCCTTCAGCCGTCAGGGCGTTGAGCCCGTCCACCACGACGAAGTCCGGCTTCACCTCCTGTATCTTCTTCAGGATGACCTCGACCGCCTCCTTGCGGTTGCCGGTCGACAACATGTCGAAGATATGGCGCGGCGGTTCCAGCGCCAGCGACGAGAGGAATCTGATGAGGCGCGACTCGCTCTCGTAGAAGGTGAACCAGATGGAGTTCTTGTGCCTGCTGGCGGCCCACGCGGCCGTCGCGGTCTTGCCGGATCCCGGCGGCCCCTTGATCAGAGTCAACCCCTCCTCGAAGATCTGCTCGATCACGGCCTCCATAGGCGCTCCTATTAATTTTTCTGCAGGGGCAATGGACGGGGGGATTGCATATTACCTCGAACCTGAGGCGTGCCTAGGGCCTCGGCAAGACGGCCTCTGGCGCCGCCCGGGCCTCAACGGCTATAAATGCAACTCGCCCATGGCGACGAAGTTCGCCCGCTTGGCTATATAATACGCGGACCGGAGGAGGCGGCGCGGGGCAACTTTTTTAGCTGGCTGTACTGCGGAGGTCTGTGAGGAAATGCGTCGTGGCGTCGGGCATACTTATAGAGGGCGGCAGAGCGCTGATGGTCTACCACGAGAGGCTGGGGGTCTGGCTCTATCCCGGCGGCCACGTGGAGCAGGGCGAGACGCCGTCCGAGGCCGTGGTGAGGGAGTTCCGGGAGGAGACGGGGCTCGTAGTTGAGCCGGTCGGCACCACCCTCGGGATCTCCGGCGACGGCGTGGTCGAGGAGCCTCTGCCCTTCGCCATCCTGAGGGAGACCGTGCGCTATCCCCATGAGACGCATATACACTACGACCTCGTCTTCTTGGTCAGGCGGCTGGGGGGGAGTTTAAACAACGGCATGTGGATATCCGAGGCGGAGCTGGACGGCTTGAAGACGTACACCAACGTCCGGCAGGTGCTCAGACGCGCCTTCTCGGCGGTGCGGTGACATGCTGGCCGACCTGGTCGTCCAGACCTTGATGATAACGCCGTCCGGCGCCTTCTCGCCGGGCCCCCTCACGACTGCGTCGGTCGTCGCGGGCGCCGTTCGCCCCAGCTCGGCGGCCAGGTCGGGGCTCGCCGTGGCCGCGGGCCACATGGCCTTCGAGCTGCCCTACGTGTTGGCGCTCGGGCTTGTGGCGACGGCGCTGGCCTCCTTCCAGAAGCCTCTGGCGGCAGTCTCGCTGGCGTTCTCGCTCTTCTTCGCGTACCTAACCGCCAGAGGCGGGCTGGGATCCATGAGAGGCGGCGCGGGGCAGACGCCCGGCGGCCGGTTCTCCCCACCGCCCTTCCTGGCCGGCGTGGTCTTCACGGGGGCGAATCCCTACTTCTTGATGTGGTGGGCCACCGTCGGCCTTCCCCTGGTCGGCGAGGCGTTCAGGCTGGGTCCTCTCGGCGTGGCCGCGATGTACGGCGCACACGTGTGGATGGACTATCTGTGGCTATCCCTCATGGCCTCGCTGGGCGGAGGCGCGTCCCGGCTCTTGAGCAATAGGGGGTATGGATATCTTCTGGTGGCGCTGGCCGCGCTGTTGGCTCTCTTCGGCCTGAATATATTCCTCAAGGCGTTCGCCGGGATCGCGCTCCTCGGCCTCTAGGGGGGCAAGGGTTTATAAGCAACCCGATCCGTCCCCCTCATGAGGTCCTGGCTCGTCGCGTTGCTTGTGGCTGTAATCCTCGCCGCGGTCGCCCTCCTCTACTTCCACCTATCCCAGGGTCGCGTGGACGTCTACGTGTCCGACCCCCCGGCGCCAGGCCTGGCGATATATCTTACGTTCACGTCTGTGGCGCTACATAGGGTCGGCAACAGCTCCGGCTGGGTGGCTATCTTCAACGGGAGCAAGACCGTGGCGCTGAGCCGCGCGCCGCAACTGCTCGTCTCGGCCTCGGCGCCTGCCGGCGAGTACGACGAGGTGTTCTTCACGGTGTCGAGCGCCACCGTCGAGATAGGGGGAGTCAACGTCACCGCCCGCGTCCCCAGCGGCGTCTTCAAGGTCCATATAACGGGCGGGATGAGGCTCAGCGGCGGCTCGACGGAGAAGCTGCTCATATCGTTTCCGCACGTGACACACGCCGGAGGCCAGATAATAATCAGCCCGTCGATCACGGCGCAGGCGATCCCTTGAGGGAGGTGAGGCTTAAGGCCATAGGGTACGTCGAGGAGGGGCTTCCGCAGGAGGGGCGCGGGGCGGGCAGGAGGGGCTTGGTGTCCACGGTCAGGATATTCGACGAGTATGCCGACGGCTTGCTGGGCCTTGAGGAGTACAGCCACGTCTTCATCATATGGTATATGGACAGAGTTGAGCGCTTCGAGCTTAGGGTGAGGCCTAGACGCCTCCAGGACGCGCCGAAGGTCGGCATATTTGCGACGAGATTCCCGCCGCGGCCCAACCCCATAGGCCTCACCGTCGCCGAGATCGTGGCCGTGGAGCCGCCTCGGCTCCGCGTGAGGAACCTGGACGCTTGGACCGGAAGCCCCGTGCTCGACATAAAGCCCTACGACGTACTCGACGTGGTCCCGAGCCCCAGGATGCCCGAGTGGCTTAGGCGACTTCTTAATATAGACCAGTGATCTTCCGTGGTCTGTATATTCGTCAGCAGGGACACCTTCCCCGAGGTTCTCTACAGGAGGTTGGCCGAGGTCGGGGAGGTAAGGGCATATCCCTACGGACGGCCGGCCTGGTTGACCTCCGGCATCCCTAAGGAGGCCCTTAAGAGGGCCGCCGCAGAGTGCGACGCCATGGTTGTCTTTGTGGGGGACGTAGTGGACAGGGAGGTTCTCTCCAACGCCGTAAATCTGAAGATAATCTCCACCGTTTCGGTGGGGTACGACCACATAGACGTCGCCGAGGCTAGGCGGAGGGGCATCGTGGTCGCCAACACGCCGGAGGTGCTGGTCGACGCCACGGCGGATCTGGCCGTGGGCCTTCTGCTGGCTCTTGCCAGAAGGATAGTTGAGGGCGATCGCCTGATCAGAGAGGGCAAGGCGTACGACGTGTGGGGCGCCCTCATGGGCTCGGACATAAGGGGCAAGAGGGCCGGCGTAGTGGGGCTGGGGAACCTCGGCGCCGCGATAGCGAGGCGCCTTCTGGCCTTCGGGGCTGAGGTGGTCTATTGGTCGCGCACCAGGAAGCCTCAGGTGGAGTTCGCCCTAGGCATCAAGTATCTGCCGCTTGAGGAGCTCCTCGCCACCAGCGACTTCGTCGTGGTCTCGGTGGCGCTGACGCCGGACACGCGGCATCTGATGAACTGGGAGAGGCTCTCGCGGATGAAGCGCGGCGCCTATCTCGTCAACGTGTCCAGAGGGCCCGTCGTGGATACGGAGGCCCTTCTGAGGGCTCTGCGGGAGGGCGTCCTGGCCGGCGCGGCCCTCGACGTGTATGAAGTGGAGCCTCTCCCCCATACCCACGAGCTGGCGAGGATGCCGAACGTGGTCCTCACCCCCCATATAGGGAGCGCCGCGCTTGAGACTAGGGCCAAGATGGCTGAAATCGCCGCGGAGAACGTCGTGAGGTTCTTCAGAGAGGGAAGGCCGCTCTACGTGGTGGAGTGAGCGTCTGGTCCAACCCCTCGTTCTTCGAGGTGAGGTTCAAATGCATAAGGTGCGGGATATGTTGCCTGGGGACCGAGATGGAGCTGTTGCCGGAGGACGTGGAGCGCATCGAGGCCCTGGGATATAGGATCGAGGACTTCGCCGTAGCCGACGGCGAGATGCTGAGGCTTAAGAACGTGGACGGACATTGCGTCTTCTACGACCCCGCCACGGCCAGCTGCAAGATCTACGAGAACAGGCCCGTGGGCTGTAGGCTCTATCCGCTGGTCTACGACGGGCGGGAGGTGTATGTGGACAGGACATGTCCGACTTGGGACACCGTGTCCCGTAGGGAGCTCGAGAGGCTGGCCCCCTACGTCGTCAAGTTCGTGGACGATGCGAGGAGGGCCAGGATAGTGGTTAAGCTACGCAAGGGCCTTTAGCTCCTCGCCCCTCAACAGAGGTACGCCGAGCGATTTCGCAAGCTCCTCGACCTCGCCGTACGGCATGGCGTCGACGCTCGGGCCCAGGACCTCCACGATCGCCAAGGCGGGGGGCAGGCCGGCGGCCTTGGCGAGCAGCGTCGACAGCTCCGTATGGCCCCACCTCCTCCCTATCCTCGCCCCGAGGATGGGCACGTGGCCCGGCCCGTAGAACTCGTCCATAAAGGTCTTCCTGGCGCCGTCGGGATCGCGTAGGGCGATCGCCACGACTCTCGCGAGCTCCCGTATGGTCAACGCCTTGTCCGAATCCCTGACTCCCGTCCTAGTCTTCTTGTGGTTGACGTACCCCATGAAGGCGGGCTCGTCGCCGTATCTAGGCAACGCCGCGAGGCCCAGCCTGCGGTAATACTCAGAGAGGAATTCGAGCCCGAGCGCCCTCCCGACCTCCTCGGTGGTCACGAAACACAGAAGGCCGCCGGCGTTTTGCCTCAGCCATCTGACCAGGCCTGGACCTACGGCGTCTGCCCTCACCACGAAGTCGGCCTCGGCCTCCCTGTGGTCGCCGTCGTATATGAGGACCGGCCGGCCGGCCTTCAGCGCCTCTATCGCCCTCTCCAACGTCATCGTAAACCGAAGTTCATCCATATATATGCCTTATGTAAACTATTGTTTACACTCTACCCTATACCTCAGGACGACCTCCTGCCCGCATTCGCATACCTCCGCCGACAGGAGCCTCAGCTTGAAGGGAGCCGACTCCGCGTCGTCGTAGCCCGGCCCCTCAAGCAACGAGGTGCCCGCCCCGAACGCGTAGGGCGTCACCGTCACTATCAGCTCGTCGACTAGGCACTGGCTCAACATCTGCCAGTTGACGTGCCCGCCGCCCTCCACCAAGACGCTCCGCACGCCCGAGGCGTAGAGCCTCTCCAACGCCTCGCGTAGCGGCACCGAGTCCCCCGGGAACCGTATCACCTCCACACCGCGCTCCCTCAGCGTAGCCACCCTCTCGTCTGGAGCTCTCTCGGTGGTGAGCACGACTGTCGGCGCCGAGCTGTCGAAGACCCTGGCAGACGTGGGGACGCTCAACGACCCGTCGACGACCACCCGCATGGGGTTCCGCCCCTGCACGTATCTAACGGTCAGCCGCGGGTTGTCCGCCTTGACGGTCCCCGCCCCGACCACCACGGCGTCGACCTTGGCGCGGAGCGCGTGCAGCCTCTTCAGGTCCATGGGACATGAGAGGCGGGAGTAGCCGGACCTGCTGGCTATTCTGCCGTCGACGGTGATCGCGGCGGCCAGATAGACGTAGGGCCTCATCTCAGAACTCTGACTCCAACAACGCCGTCTCTCCTCATCGAGTCGAGGGCCTCTGTGGCCTTGGCGAGCGCCGTGTAGGGCCTCTCGGCGATGCCTACGCCCAGCCGAACGTCGATATATATCTGGTCGTAGAGCAGATAGCCGGTCTTCACGTCGGGGAGGAAAATCATGATGTTGTCGCCCCCCAGGTAGAAGGCCAGGCAGCCCAGCCCCCTGCAGATGGTGTTCGCCTTGTTTATGAGGTCGCCGACCACCACGTATAGGTCGTACGGCCCCATCCTCTCCGTCTGCCGCGTGCTGTTGACTACATCCATGTGGCCCACGACCGCCGAGCCGCTCGTCGTATCCTCCTCGCCGCACGTCTCGTACGCCTCCAGCGGGGTGTCGCCGCGCCCTATGCAGTACTCGATCGGCACCGGCGATATCTCCTCCAAGGACTTGGCCCTGTCCGCCAGAGCCTTCGGCGGCACGTTGTTGGAGTATATCAGCAGATAGTCGTAACGCATGTGGTGCGGGAGGGCGTCCACCGATGTGTACTCGGCCCAGGCCCTCTTGTGCAGCTCCGCCTGCACCTGCTGGATTAGATGCTCCCGCCTGGAACCCAACGTCTCGGTCCATTCCCTATACCCTATCAACTTTAGTTGCATCACGCTATGCACGATAGACGGCCCGAATTGATGATAAAAAAACATTAGCCCGTTGATAGGCCTTGTCAACTATAGTTTCCAGCAGCTCGGAGCCCCTTTCCGCGGAGATCTCGGCAGGATCTATGCATCCCACCACGCCTGATCTGGACATCCACGCCGTCCGTAGATACCTCATCATGTGGACGTCGCCCTCGCATATCCTCTCCCTGGGCGTATCGACGAGCCGGCCGCCCACCGCCAGATATATGCTTGCCTCGTCCGAGCCCGCGTGGTCCCTCACGGGCGCCAGGCTCCATATGTTCAGCCAGAGTATCTTGGGCCCCAGCTCGTAGTCCAGCTGCGACGCGACCGCGTTGCCGGCGTCGGCTATTCCGCCGTGGCCCGCGACCACTATCACGCCGTCGCACCACCTGGCCGCGCTCCTCAAAACCTCTTTTACATAGGACATAAACGTCTCGCATTCGACGTAGATGGTCGGGGCGAGGTCTTGATGCTCTTTGCTACAGGTATAGTATATCGGCGCCAGGACCCGGGCCCCCAGTCTTTCGGCCAACCTCTCCGCCACGTAGATGGCCACCTCGGCGTCCACAGTAGGCGGGAGGTACGGGCCGTGCTGCTCGTACGAGCCTATGGGCAGAACGCAGTACATGCATAGCTACTTCTCCTTCGATTTTATAGCCTCAACCAGCTCCTCCAGCGCTTGGGCCAGCTCCCTAAGCCCCTCGACCTCTATCTTGACCCTGAGATATCTATCCCCGTCATCTCTCTCCGGCGCATCGTCGGCATCGCGGAGCAACTTCTCTATTTCCTCATCTTCGTCGAGCTCCTCCTTCTTCTTTTTCTTCAACATCATGTACTCTGATCAAAAATAAAACCTACTGTTCTCAGCTCCAGGGTAAGGGCTCACCGACCTGTCTCATTAAGCCATCTCGCCATAGCCTCGTAGAGCTCTGCGTAGCTCATGAAGCCCTCCGGACGCCCTTCGTAGCACACGACCATCATCGTGCCGTCCTCCATGCGGTACGCCCACCGCTTCCTCGTCATGCCCTTTCTTTAATAGATGGACAGATCCATCCGTGAAGGTGTACTACGGCGATGTTTTCAAGGGGCACGAGACAGGGCCTGGACATCCCGAGAACCCCGGCCGTCTCGACTACGCCCTGGCGGGGATCAGGGAGGCGGGCGTCCCCCTCTCGGCCCCTCGCGCAAGAGACGACGTCGCCCAACGCCTCGAGACAGCCCACGGCAGAGACTACATAAGATATGTGGAGGATCTATGTAGTTTGGGCAACCTCACGGAGCTGGACGGCGACACTTGGGTATCTCCCGGCACCTGCGCCGCGGCTCTCGCGGCCGTATCGGCGATGCTCGACGCGCTGGATTCAAAGGAACACGCGTACATACTGGCGAGGCCTCCAGGTCACCACGCGGGCAGGTCCGGGAGGGCTCTGACAGCCCCCACCCAGGGCTTCTGCATATTCAACACGGCGGCCGTGGGGGCTCTCTACGGAGAGGGCGTAGCCGTGGTGGATATAGACGTGCATCACGGCAACGGCACGCAGGAGATACTCTACGATAGGGACGTGCTCTATATATCGACCCATCAAGACCCGCTGACGTTGTACCCCGGCACCGGCTTCCCCGACGAGGTGGGGAGGGGGAGGGGCGAGGGGTATAACGTCAATGTGCCCATGCCTCCAGGCCTCGGCGACGACGGGTTCAAGGAGATCTTCGACGACGTAGTAATGCCCATATTGAGGCAGTACGGCCCGAGTGCCTTGGTCGTGTCGCTCGGCTGGGACGCCCACAAGGAGGATCCGCTCGCCGATATGGGCCTCACCCTAAACGGCTATAGATATGCCATCAAGTCCCTGCTGTCTCTCAACGTGCCGGCCGTCTTTCTGCTCGAAGGCGGCTACAACTACTCGGTGATCCGGGAGGGGTCCAAGATGCTGGCGATGGAGCTGGCAGGCCTCGGCCGCGCGCCCCCGGAGGAGCCCAGCGCCAGCGACCACTCCGTCTGGGGGAGGATGTCGAGGGTCCTGGCCGAGGTTCGGTCTATCCAGTCGAAGTACTGGCGGCTATAGGACCGCCGAGATGGCCCTCGCGAGATCCTCTGATACGTCCACGTTGGAGTACTCACACGGTATGGTGTTGGTGCAATAGAGGGCGTTGACGCATCCCCTTATCTTCTCCCTGGCGTTGCCCAACAGCTGGCAGTGGGAGACCACCGCATATACCGCAGATGCCCCCAACAGTTTTGCGTTCTTGCAGGCATCGACGAGAGTGCCGCCTGTGGCCAATATGTCGTCCACCAGCGCCACAGCCTTGCCCTGTAGGTTCATGGCCCCGCTGGGCTTCATGTATATCTCCCCGGTCTCCCTATCTCTGAACTTCTCGAAGTGGTCGTAGGGCACCTCCAGCAGTCCGGCCAACGTAGACGCCCTGTGAAGAGACCCGGCGTCGGGGCTGAGGACGACGTCCACGCCCCACCTCCTCACGGCGTTGGCGTACCTCTCAGCGGGGTACACGTTGACGACGTGCATGCCGGCCACATAATCGCCTATATACGGCTTGTGGAGATCCACGGCCACGAGATGCGACACCGGATACCGCCTCAGATGGGCCAACATCGTCTTCACGCTTATGGGCTCCCCCTCGCGGAACCGTCTGTCCTGTCTGGCGTAGGGGAGATAGGGCACGACGAGAACCACCCTGTCGGCCCCGTAGTCGCTCAACGCGTCTAGCGCAAGCAGCAACTTGACCAAGTTCTTATTTACGTCGGGATAGAGCCTGGCCAACAAGACCGCCTCTCTCGCGGGCTCCACCCTCACCAACACCTCTCCGTCGGGGAAATCCCTCTCCTCCAAGGGCCTGGCGTCTAGGCCCAGCGCCCCCGCGACTGGCTTGGCGAGATCTTCGGCGTTTTTGAAATAATAGAGCCTCATGGGGGAAGGTGGCTTTGGGGCAAATATATCATTACGGCCAGGATATGGCCGTCTTCAGGTGTTCCGGAGCTCCGCCGATCTTCACGGCGACTGCGATATATCTCTCCGAGCTGTCAGAATACGGCGATCCGTCGAAATCCCCGTAGACCGCCTTAACGGCCATGCCGACGCTGCGCAGCATCAGGCCCAGCTCGCTCGGCGAGTATAGCCTGAGCTCGAGCGTCCTCGTCCCTATATATTCCCCGTTTCTGTAGATGTGCCTGCTCTCCCTTATCCTGCCGGCGAGCGGGTTGTAGGTGGCCACCGACAGGACCTTGTACGGACCCGCGGAGATCCACATATTCCAGGTCTCCCCCAGCGCCGCATACGCCTTGTCGACCTTCGCCCTGTTGGCCAGATCCAGCGCCAGAGATCCGCCGGGCTTTATGGAGCCCGACAGCCACATCAAGATCTCCAGGTCCTCCTCGTCGCCGAACATCCCCAACGTGCTGTGCATTATGTAGGCTCCGTCGAACGCACGGCGTCTGAACGGCGGCATCCTCAGATCGGCCGCCACCACGTCGCCGTACCTCTTGGCCTCGGAGAGGTAGCGTATGTTTATATCGAGTCCCACCACAGAGTCGGAAGGCATATGCCGCATGTGCCTCCCGTGGCCGCACGCAGCATCGAGGAAGCGCTTGCCCGGCTCCACGCCCAACGCCCCGGCCAGGAACCGCGCCTCCCTGGCGCTGATCTCGGGCCCCCTATAGTGCTCCATGAAGTCCCTATATATATCGTCGAAGAACTCCTCAGCCCACCTCATCTCCCCAACAGCCCCCTCAGCTCGGCCTCGTTCTTGGCCAGCTTGAAGCCTGAGGCCTTTCTCAGCCGGTTCATAACCGCCAGCCCTATCCCCCTCTCGGCCATTGTGGGGACGAGCGCAATATCTACCTTGGTCTTGTCGAGACGCCTGAGCGCGTCGTAGAGATTCTTCGCTATCTCGTATGGATCGGACCCGACGTATATCGTTGCGTCCGCATCGGCGCATTTCCCGGCGAGGCACAATACGGCGACCCTCAAGCCGAGCCCGCGGACGGCCTCGGTTGCCGACGCAAGATCGAAGTCGACAAGTATCAGGGGGACCTCCGGCGCGTAGTGTCTGTACTTCATGCCCGGCGCGAGCGCCACGTCGGCTTCGCCGAGCCCTCTGGCGAAGGGCGGGATCTCCACATCGCCCAATATGTCCCTGAGCTCCTCGACGGTGAAGGGGCCGGGCCTCAGCAGAACCGGAGGCTCCCTCGTCACGTCTATGATGGTGGACTCAACCCCGAAGAACGTCCTGCCTGCGTCTAGGACCAGGTCGACCGAGTCGCCGAGGTCCTCGACCACGTGCGAGGCCTCGGTGGGGCTAGGCCTCCCCGCCTTGTTCGCGCTCGGGGCCGCTATGGGCGTGCCCGCCGCCTCTATCAGCCTCAACGCCACCGGATGGGCGGGGCACCTCAAGGCCACCGTCGGAAGCCCGGCGGTGACCACCGCCGGCAACTCGGCCCTCTTCCTCACTACGAACGTTATCGGGCCGGGCCACGCCCTTTTAGCCACTTCGACGGCTCTATCCGGCATGTCGCCTATCTCCAGGGCCATGTCTAGGGACGATACGTGGACTATGAGGGGATTGTCGGCGGGTCTCCCCTTGGCCTTGAATATCCTCGCGGAGGCCTCGGCGTTGAAGGCGTCGGCGCCTAGGCCGTACACCGTCTCCGTGGGGAACGCCACGAGGCCCCCCGACCTTATGACCGCGGCGGCCTCCGCCACGTCCTCGCCCCGCGGGTTCAGAGGATCCACCCTCAATATCCTAACCACGGCGAAACAGATATTACGACCGGTTAAAAGCCTTGTATGGAGCTGACGGTGGTCGGAACGGGGAGAATGGGGGCCGCCTTCGTCAAGAGGGCGGCCCAGCTGGGCCATAAGGTCTACGCCTGGAATCGAACGCGCGGGAAGCTCGAGGGGCTCCCCGCCACGCCGATATCCAGACCGTCCGAGGCTCGGGGGCCTGTCGCCGTGTTTGTAGCCGACGACGAGGCGTTGCTGTCGCTGGTGGACGAGATGGGCGGAGATGCCGTCTTCCTGATGGGCACGTACTCCCTCGCGGGCGCGGCCGCCGCCCGTAGGGCTCTCGCCGCGAGGGGGATCGGGGTCCTGGCGTCGCCTATAGTCGGAGGGCCCGGCAACGTGGAGAGGGGCGACGCCATATATATAGTCGGAGGCGACGCCGAGGTCTACAGCAGATATTCCAAACTATTCGCCGAGTTGGGCAGGATCATGCACGTAGGCGAGTTCGAGAAGGCCGTCGTGTTGAAACTGGCGTATAACTCCCTGCTGATAGGCACAGTCGCCGTCTTGGGCGAGGCGGCGTCCATGGCGGCTGCCCACGGAATACCGCCGAGCCAGTTCAAGGAGCTGCTGTCGCAGACTATATTCAAGGAGATAGGGTCCGTATATATAGACAGGATGTACTCCAACGAGCCGGGCACATTCGCCTTGAGGCACGCCGGCAAGGACGTGAGGTACGCGACGGCCGCGGCCGCCGGCAGGTCGAGCACAGTGGTGCTTTCCGCCGTGAGGTCTCTATACGAGATGCTCGAGGTGCTGGGCTATGGAGATAGTTATTATATAAGAGCTGGTATTCTAGAGTCTAAAAGAAAATAATATATAGAGAAATCGTCATTATATATAAATAATGCTATTTTATCCCGTATAGAGCGTACGCCATGCGGAATTCATTTTAAATATTGAGGACTCTAGGACTCTATGCCGATAGACTACGGCCTAATCGCCATGTTCATAACCGCCGTGGCTGTGCTGGGCGTGATGGTATACCTATTTATGAGGTCGAGCGAGCGCATCAGCTCGGAGGAGGCGAGGAGGGAGGGGCGCGTCGTCACTGTGGTTAAGTGCGGAGACGGCAACGAGAAGACGAGGGACTACAGGGAGGGGGACTACGTCGGCTCTAGGGCCGACGACTGCCCCGATGGAGTCGTCGTGGGCATCTACAAGGAGACCTCCCAGGAGAGGTGATATGGCCTATAGACGCGCTGTGAGCATAGCCGACGCCCTTAAATCCTCCGGCGTAGTGACGGTGAGGGGGTGGGTGTACAGGAAAAGGGAGCTGAAAGACAAGATATTCCTGGTCCTCAGGGACTCCACGGGTATCCTCCAGCTTGTGTTCGCCCGCAACACGGAGGCCTTCGACGTGGCGCAGAGGCTGAACCTGGAGTCGTCGCTGGTAGCCACCGGTCTCGTCAGAGATGAGCCGAGGGCGCCCGGCGGCAAGGAGCTCCACGTCCAGTCGGTCAATTGGTACTACGAGGGCGCACCGTACCCCATAAACGAGGACGCCGCGCAGGCCGACAGCGAGTACCTCCTCGACGTCAGGCACCTCTGGCTGAGGAGCAGGAAGATGCAGGCGGTCTTGAAGATACGCCACACCGTCTTCGGCGCGATACACGAGTACTTCAGGTCGCGGGGCTATTACGAGGTCCAGGGCCCCATGTTCATAACCGCGGCCGTCGAGGGCGGCGCCACCCTCTTCAAGGTGCCGTATTTCGACGACCACGTGTACTTGACCCAGAGCTCGCAGTTCTACCTAGAGGCCTTTATATTCAGCCTTGAGAAGGTGTACACGATCGCGCCGAGCTTTCGGGCCGAGCCTTCGCGCACCAGAAGGCATCTGACCGAGTTCTGGCACGCCGAGGCCGAAATGGCTTGGTACAACCTCGACGACCTCATGAAGGTCAACGAGGAGCTGGTCTCGCATATAGTGTCCAAGGTGCTGGAGGAGCGGCTAGAGGAACTGAAACTGTTGGGCAGAAAGACCGAGCCTCTGGACGCCGTCAAGCCGCCTTTCCATCGGGTGTCCTACGACGAGGCCTTGAACATCCTGAGGGCCAAGGGCGTCGACATCAAGTGGGGAGACGACTTGGGCTCGGACGAGGAGCGCGTGTTGACCCTCCAGTTCGATAGGCCGATCCAGCTCTACGGATTTCCTGAGAAGGTCAAGGCGTTCTACCACAGAAACGACCCGCAGAGGCCTGAAGTCACCTTAAGCGTGGACGTGCTGGCGCCCGAGGGATACGGCGAGATCATAGGAGGCGGCGAGAGGATATACGACGAAAAGGAGCTCGTGTCCAAGATTGAGCGCTTCGGGCTCGACCCCAAGGACTACCAGTGGTATATAGACCTTAGGCGCTACGGCTCGGTTCCCCACTCGGGCTTCGGGCTGGGCGTGGATAGAGTGGTCATGTGGATAGCGGGCCTTGACCACATAAGAGACGCGGTGCCGTTTCCGAGGGATATGAGGAGGAAATACCCATAGCTTGAGGGTCCTCATAACGGGCACGCCTGGGGTCGGGAAGACCACTGTCTGCAGAATAGCGGCGCGGAGACTCGGCGTCAGATGCGTCGAGGCGGCCGCCGTGCTCGCCGGCAAGCCCTTCACCTCCTGGGATCCGTACTCCTTGACATATGATATAATCGATGTGGACGCCGCCCGTAGAGAGCTCTCAAGGGAGCTAGCTGGCGATTACATACTTGATACGCACGTCCTGGACCTAGTGGGCGATGTGGATAGAGTCTTCGTGCTCCGTAAGCGGCCTGACGTGCTTCTCAGAGATCTCTCGGGCAGGGATTGGCCTCTACATAAGATACTCGACAACGTCTGGGCCGAGCTCCTCGACTACATATACGTCGAGGCCAAGGATAGATGGGGACGCGTCCACCAGATAGATGTGACCGACAGATCCAGCTTGGAGACCGCCGACGCGGTCGTGGACTGCCTAAAGGGCGGCGTATGCATAGACGAGAGAGTCGACTGGCTGAGCTATTCGCTGGAGAGCGGATTCCTGGAGCGGCTCGAGTCTATCTCCAATAGGACTTCTTCGCGGCGGTCCTCTTCTCCACCAAGAACTTGACGGACCATCCCTGCTCCACGAATCTGCGCAAGAGACCCCTCAAGCTGTTCTTAGGCGATATGAGGAGGACGTACTCCACGCGGGCATCGTTGAGATACAGCCGGGCCACGTAGAACCTCCTGCCTCCGTCCTCAACGACGACGTCGGCGTGAGACATTGACGACAGCTCGGGCATAATGCGGAGCACCTCCCGCTCTATCTCGAGGATATCGCCTACGACGTCCCTGGGCTCCTCGTCGAGCTCCCTCAAGCCCACGACCTTCATCTCCAACATGACGACGCCGAAGTCCTTGCCGACTCTCAGAAGGACCACCGACCGAACTCCCATCGACCGTTAGATCCTCGGGACATATAAAGCTTGAGGCTCAATATAGACATAAGTAGCTTTTAAAATACGGCGCGAGCTATATCGACTATCAACTTGACGGGGTCCTCCAGCCTTATCGCCGGCTTTCTACCCTCGTCGAGGGCCCTTCTGAGCTCGGCGGCGCATCCGTCGACGTCTCTACATCTGTGCAACGGGGCGCCCTTCATCTCGAGGTACGTATCCACGTAGAGGCCCTCGGGGAAGTACGACAAAGCGGGCGTCCCCAGCAGGGCGGCCTCCGTGGCCATGGTCATGCCCCCCGTTATCACCGCGGCTGCGTAGTACGCCAGATCCAGGTGGTCGACCGCCTTGGTCAGATTTATGGCGCCCTCGATTATCTGGTCGTCGTATCTAGGCACGTTGACCACGGTATACCCCAGACCTCTAGCCAGATCCACGAGCCTGCGCCTCAGCTCCACGTTGTTCCACCTATAGTACGCCGCCTTGGCCTCCTCCGGCCTAAAGACCACGTAGCGCCCCGGCTCCAGGCCCAGCCTTCTGACCGTCTCTACGTCCGGGCGGTGCCGCGAGACCCACATGTACTCGAAAAGGCCGTCGAAAACCGCCACGCGTCTGGGGCAGTACGGCCTCCACGCCTCCTCGGGTATCGCCGCGGGGGCTATCAGATATTCGGACAGCGGTATCGTCAAGCTGTTGGCATGGTAGGCGTGCGGGGTGTCGTTCAACACGACGGACTTCTTGCCGAGGCCGAAGGCGACCCTAACGGCGTCCGGGCTCGGGAACGACAAGACGCCGTCGAGGTCTTTAACCAGCTCGGCGAGCTCCAGCTGGCGCCGCAGGCCCTCGACAAGCTTCTCGTAGGGAGTCTCGCCGTATCTGCCGATACATCTATACCCCACGGCGTATCGGTCGAGCATGTCCCTGACGTGGTAGTACTCCCGGCACGTGATGGTCAAGTCCAAGCCGCCCTCAAGCCTCAACAGCGCCGCTATTCTGGCCTGCTTAGGCGTGAGCGCGTCGAAAAGAGCCCTCATTCGTGCACATAGGTGAAGACCCCATCCCTGCGCGACGCGAGTTTCACGAACCCGTAGCGCAGGAACTGCACTATGGAGCCCTCCTTGAGCTCCAGCGCCTTGGCCTCGACGAGGCCCCGCTCCTCGGTCTTTCTCCCGATGGCCACCGGCTTTATCACCACGGCCTCGGGCGAGCCGTCGGGCACCCACTGGACTATGGGCATCTTTCGCCTACGCGCCTCCTCGATCGTCGTGCCGACCACCTCGCCGATGTACTCATCCCCCCTCCGGCTCGCCGCCACGTTGACGAGCTCCATAAGTCTGAATTCGCCCAGCTCCGCGTCCCTCCTAGATATGTAGACGGCCGTGCGTCCAGGCCCCAGCTCGTACACGCGGTGGCCGCGCTCGGGGAAGCTCGGATGTTGCGGAAGCCTGGCGACCAGCTTCGAGGGGAGGTCCAGCGTCAGCCTCACCGGATCCGGCACGAACATGTATCTATCGGCCGTCGGGTCCAGCAACTTCCGGTTTATGGCGAAGAGGTTCGCCACGGACACCGTGGAGTCAGAGGGCTTTATGCCCACGCTCAACACCAGCTCCCATACGGCCTCCGGGAGAATTCCGCGGTTCCTCAACCCCGAGAGCGTCGGCATGCTTATGTCGTCGAATCTCGCCTTCAGCGCCTTGAGCTTGGATTTGCTCAGCGAGCCGCCCTCTATTTTCAGCCTCCCGAAGTGGATCGTGAAGGGCTGCCGCCAGCCGAGGTGCTTGAAGACATAGGACTGCTTGACGGTATTCACGCTGTGCTCCTGCGCCCTCAACACGTGCGTCACGCCCATTAGGTGGTCGTCTATGGACACGGCGAAGTTGTAGGTAGGCCACACCCTGTACTTCGACCCGACGAGGGGATGCGGCGTCTTCTCGGTATCTATTACCCTGAAGGCAACCCAGTCCCTCACGCTGGGGTCTGGATGCGCCAAGTCCGTCTTGACCCTCAGCACCGCCTCGCCCTCGCGGAAATCCCCCCTCAACATCCGGTCCCAGAGCTCCAGGTTCCTCTCGACGGGGGCATCCCTGTGGGGACACGCCTTGCCCGCGTCCCTAAGCCGGCGCCACTCCTCAGGACTGCACAGATCGACGTAGGCGCCGCCGAGCTCTATCAGCCTCCTGGCGTATTCGTAGTACACCTCCATCCTCGACGACTGCACGTACTCCTCGTCCCACCTGACGCCGAGCCACCTCAGATCCTCCCTTATGGCGTCGTAGGCGTTCACCTCCTCCGTCACCAGCGGTCTTTTGATCCTGGGATCCGTATCCTCGAACCTAAGTATGAACCTCCCGCCGTATTTCAGCTTGTACGCGTAGTTAAGCACGGCGGGCCGCGCACTACCTAGATGCAGGACGAAGTCCGGATTGGGCGCGAAGCGCACCACGACCTCCTTCCCCCCGCCCGCCTCGGGCAACGGCGGCAGCGCCTCTACGCTGGGCCGCCTCTCCTCCCTCTCCCGCCTCTCCTCCAGCGCCTCGGGCCATCTGGACGCGAGCAACGCCCTCTGCTCCTCCAGCGCCATGGAGTTGACCCTCTCCACGATCGAGTCCACCAACGCCTTCACCTCCCTGGCGCGTCCCCTCAGATCGGGCCTCTCGGCCATCATCTTCGACATAACGGCCTTGGGGTCGGCCTTTCCTCCGTACCTAACCGCGTTTATCAAGGCGTATTTCAGCACCAAGTCCTCAATTTCCATTTCCAAGAATCCTCTCCACCTCCTCCAGATCCTTCACGGTGTCTATAGACCGCCAGAACACGTCGCTATATACCACCGCCTTCAGGCGCTTGCGTTCGGCCAGCTGGGGGAAGGTCGTCTCCTCTATGTTGCCCCTAGAGGGCAGGACCTTGAGCAGCTCCCTCCTCATCGCGTAGACCCCGGCGTTTATGAAGTAGCCCCCTAGGACCGGCTTCTCGCGGAAGCTCACCACGCGGCCCAACTCGTCGAACTCCACAATTCCGTAGGGACTCCTCAGGGGCACCAGGGCCACTGCCGCATCGGCGTCGGCCAAGGCCTCCAGCAGAGGCTTGACGGGGAGATCCGTCACCACGTCGCCGTTGGTGGCCACGAACACGTCGTCCTCTAGAAACGGCTCGGCGTTCTTTATGGCCCCCGCCGTCCCGAGGGGCTCCTCCTCCACGCTGTAGAAGATCCTGACGCCCAGCCTCCTGCCGTCGCCGAGAGTCTCGAAGACCTTATGCCGCAGGTAGCCCACCGCCAGCACGAAATCCGAGAAGCCCTGCCCCCTGAGCCACTCTATCTGCCTCACGAGTATGGGCTTCCCCGCCACCGGCAGAAGCGGCTTAGGCACCTCGTTGGTCAGCGGCGCAAGTCTCTTCCCAAAGCCCCCAGCCAGTATCAGGGCGCGCATGTAGATGCTCTCAACCCTATTTAAATAGGAAAACGTGGTTGACGTGCGGCTGTATTGGTGCGACGACCTCAACGTGCCCGTGCTGGATCCCCACGACGTGGCCGATAGATGCAGCAGACTGGTGCCTGTCTATGTCACTAAACCGGGCGACGTGAGGCCCGCCTTTAAGGTCGATATAGAGATAACCAGGCGGGCCGTCGAGTACGAGCTGGGCGACAGCTCCCTCGCAGATATGATACCGGCAGACGAGGTGGTTTTGCTGAACAAAATACCGGGGTACGCCGATCAAGCCGACGAGGTGGTGGTCCGTGGAAGGATATTGGGGCATAGGTTCTACGACGTGGTCGAGGGCAGGTGGAGGTTCAGGCCGTTGTTCGAAGGCGTGAGCGAGATATTGGCCAGGAGGGCTGGGTGGTGGGCCGTCGTCGACATGGACGAACTGCCGGCGGGCTACGACGTGCATGGGGATCGAGTCCTGGAGGGATCTCTCCCCGAGAGGAGGTACGCCCACGTGGCCGTCTCCACCAGAGGGGGGTCGATACACGGCGTGGCTAAGCTGTTCAGAGGGAGGAGGCTCCACATAATCAAGTCCTGGAGGGCGAGGCCGCGGCTACCGCCGGGCAGGCCCAGCGACTTGAAGCTATTCGCCGAGATCAACCGGACCTACATAGAGAGGAAGGCAAGGAGGGCTGTGGATTTCCTGAACGGCGTCATATCTCGATACAAGCTGCCCGTCGTGGTCTCGTACTCGGGAGGCAAGGACAGCTTGGTGGCGCTGGATCTCGCCGCGAGGACAGGCCATCAGTTCGCTATATTGTTCAACGACACTGGCCTCGAGGCGCCCGAGACGTATCAGAACGTGGGCCAGGTGGCCGAGAGGTATGGGGCGGAGCTCTTGGTCGCGTCCGCCGGCGACAGATTCTGGAGGGCCCTGGACGAGTTCGGACCCCCCGCCCGCGACTACCGCTGGTGTTGTAAGGTGATAAAGATGGCGCCCATAACGAAGACCTTGCTCGAGCGCTTCCCCCAGGGGGCTATATCTGTTGTGGGCCAGAGGGCCGCCGAATCGTTCCAGAGGGCGAGACTGAAGCCGATCTCAGCCAGCAGATGGGTGGCCAAGACCATCGTGGCGGCGCCCCTCCAGGACTGGACCGCCCTAGAGGTCTGGGGCTATATCTTCCTCCACGGCCTTCCCTACAACAAGGCGTACGAGAGAGGGTTCGACAGGCTCGGATGCGTGGTGTGTCCGGCCAACGAGATGGCCGAGCTGGAGCTGGTGCGTATCAGCTACCCGAACATCTACGAGCGGCTTGAGGAGAAGATCTCCGAGCGTTACGGGGACGAGAACTACCTGAGGTATGGGCTATGGCGGTGGAGGAGGAATATCCCGGGCGACCTCAAGAGGTTCGTCAAGCTGTCCATCAAGGCGGAGTACCCGGTGAAGATCAGACGGACCGAGGAGGGGCTGGAGCTGATCGGCGTAAGGCCCGACGCGGCGACCGCCCTACAGCTGCTGAAGATGCTCGGCGAAGTGAGACTGGAGGGCGACGGCGTAAGGGTGGCGCGGAGAGACGGCCACCTGCGGCTCTCCGGCGATCTCTCTAGGATAGAGGGCCGCGGCGCTCTGGATGCGGCGGCGCTCGTGGTACGCGCCTCCATCTGCGGCCACTGCGACCTCTGCATAAGCTGGTGCCCCACGGGGGCCCTCAGGAGGGATTCCGATGGGCGTTTCGCCGTCGATGAGGGCAGATGCATAGGGTGTCTCCTCTGCTCCAAGGCATGCCCCTCGGCCCAATATCTGGTCTACAGGGCCTTCGACGAGGGGGGCCGGGGCGACGGAGGGACAAACTATTAATATATTGCCTATAGTCGTGGCTGTGATAATTTATACGGACCAGTTGGATCTGATACGAAAAGTAGTGCAGATGCTGAACTCGCGGAAGGCCGAGCAAATGGTCATAAGGGGGGAGGGCATCGACTTCGTGTGGCCTCCTAGAGCGCCCAATCTGCCGATGGGCCTTCTCGAAATTATGCCCGCCAGCACGTACGTCATACTACGGGGCAACACGATAACGATTGTGCCATGAGGAACCTAAGAAGGGCGAGGGTCTCCTCGCTCAATATAGACCCCTCGATAAAGCAGAAGCTGATAGAAGTGCTCGGCGAAAATGAAATAGTATATATAGAACAATATTATGAAAAAATTAGAATAATACTATGATTATTATAAATTCCAAAAATATAGATCAAATACTATGGACTTTGAGGGAGGTGCAATATTCTATCGAGGCGACGCCTGTAGTGTTCGGACGTAGACAGGTGGGGCAGTATGTAGTCCAGCTGGGCTCCCTCGGGCATCTATATGGGGCTGTCGGCGAATTGATGGAACGCATAGTGGCCGCCAGCAACATGGCAGATAAGCTAGGGCTGACGAGCTACTCCATAATCGTCGATTCGTCCGGCACGCACATAACGCCGGAAGATCTCCCCGAGGTGATTCCGCCCTTCCCCAGGGCGAAGCCCGCTGAGCCCCTGAAGGCGCCCGAGGTGGAGCTAGATATGTGGGGTTGCCGCGACATTACGCCGGGCTATATAAAGTTCTGTGTAGGCAACGTCGAGATAGCGTACTACTACGGAGGACAGGAATAATGTCCCTCTTCCTCACCCTCAGCGAACTCGAAAACATCCTCGCTTCTCTGAAGGACCACGCAGAACATTATAGAAACAGAAGGGAGGCCCTTGCAGCCATGGAGGAGAGATATCTCAAGTTCGTCGAGCTCGCCAAGGCGTTTGGCGTCGAGCTGAAGCTCGCCGAGGGCGTCGAGCTTTATACAGGCGGCGAGCTTCCCGACAACACGGAGCTTCTGGAGCGCATAAACAAGGCGTTAGCCACAGTAAGGCGCATAAAACAAAGTTATGGTGATTTAAAAGTGATAGTAGATATTCAGTTTAATCTTAATAAAATAATTATTAAAATATAAATGAATAACATAAGATATCTTCTGATTGCGGAGAATCCGGGCTATACGCCTTCTCAGAGGGCTCAGCTGCTACGCGACCTGCGGGGCCTCCTCCCCGTGTTGAACGTGCGGGTGGCCTCGCGCCATCTAGAGATTTTGGTGAGAGGCATAGACGTCGAGGACGCCAGACGTAGAGTGGAGGAGGCGGTCGGGCGCGTCTACGCGGCCATAGACGTGACCAACGAGGACGCGCTGGGCAGCGGAGATATAGGCAGATTCGTGGCCTTATTCAACTCGGAGAGGTTCTGGGAGGCGCATGCCGAGATAGAGCCGGCCTGGCGTAGAAGCGGCGACAGATCTCTGCAGGGCCTAATCCTTATGTCGGCCGCATTCGTCAAACTGCAGGAGGGGGCCCCGGACAAGTTCGTCCTCCTGGCCGGGGAGGCGCTTAGACTTCTCGAGGATGCCCCGGAGAGGATCGGCTGTATAGACATCCCGAAGCTGAGGGAACAGCTCGCGAGGTCCCTAGTCTCGAAAAGCCCCTTCTCTATAGCCTGCCCTTAGGGCCTCGACGATTCTGGGCAACACCTCCTCGGCTCTCCCCTCTATCACCACGTCGGCTATCTCGTCCATCTCGGTCGGCCCCGAGTTTATTATCACTATCTTGGCCCCATGCCTCTTGGCTATTAGCGGCAACCGGTTTGCCGGCGCCACGGCGAGCGAGGAGCCTATGACCATAAAGACCTCGGAGAGCTCCGATAGCAACACCGCCTCGTTGAGCGCCTCCTGGGGCAGAGGCTCTCCGAAGAAGACCACGTCGGGCTTCAGGACGCCGCCGCAGACCCTGCATCTAGGCGCCGACCCGTTGTACGTGGACAACACCTCGCCGAGGGTGTACTTCATGCCGCATTTGGTGCATACGGCGTACCTCAGAGAGCCGTGGAGCTCCACGACTCTAGCCGAGCCGGCCGCCTGGTGTAGCCCATCGACGTTCTGCGTAATCACTGCGCAGAGCTTCCCCATCGACTCCAATTGGGCCAAGGCCTTATGTGCGGGGTTGGGGGCTATGGTCTCCTTCGGCGCAAAGATGGAGACGAAGAGTCTCCAGACCTCGTCGGGATTTCGGTAGAGATGGGAGATCTCGAACTTAGACGGATCTACCTTCCTCCAGATGCCTTGAGGGCCTCTGAAGTCCGGTATGCCGCTTGCTGTCGATATGCCCGCGCCCGTGAGAGCCACGGCGCAGTTTGCTCTGTTCAATAGATCTGCGACTTGAAAAACCTTGTCCATCTGCAATCTATACAAAAACGTTTTATAAATTAACCCTCCTAGGACGGAGGCAACGGGTCCACCGGTATGCCGAATTTCGCCTTCCAGTCGTTCAATATCTTCTGCTCGTCGGGGCTCAGCTGCTTGCCAAGCCTATACCAGTTGGGCTTCTTCTTGGCGTCGTCCGGCGCCTCGCTAGTCTTGTATATACACTTAACTGGACAGGCGGCCACACAGCTGAAGTCGTCGTAGCACTTCTCCCAGATTAGGCGGGCCTTCGCGTTCTCGTCCAGCTCGAGGGCCTGCCAGGGACATACGGCGACGCACGCGCCGCACGATATGCAGAGGTCTTGGTCTATCACCACTCTCTGGTATTGCGACAGGTCTTTCTGCTCGGCCATGGCCAACCTCATAGGTGCTCTTTTTAATTCTTACTTGCTCTTTAAACTATTAATATAGCGTTTATATTATTTTAATATTAAAGCTAAACTTTTTATTAATAGATAAAATTCATAATTAATTTATATAACATTTTTATATGCAATAAATGTAGCGATAAGACGTCAGGTTCGCAATCTTTATGTAGATATGACCTGAGAGGGGCGGATGGGGAGGTCTGGCCTGGACGACCGATGAAGAAGCTAGACGAACCGACGCTAGGGCCGCGCCAGTACTAGATATCGCACAGAGAGAGTTAAATTCCCGCGGCTCGATGTTATGTTGATACAAATAAGCGGCGAGCTGATGGAATAATTGGTGGAATAATAGGTATATATATACGTTTGATTACACCTGGCGTATACGGAAAGAAGAAAAAGATATCTATCTATAGATAAAGACATAGCAACATTCATAAACAATATAAATATAAATAACGATAATATAAAAATAATAATTATATATATCGCTTCAATCTGTGATATCATTTAAATAAGATGTTGAGCATCGCCGCTATTTTTTCCGCCTCCACGGCCATCCACAGCAACATTAGTAGCAATATTATTATAACTATATTATACAATATTCGCATATTTTATAATATTTAACATATATTTTATATCTTTAAATCCTTGTTCATATATTGAAGATATATCCTTTATCAAGTTGCTTCCGATGGCGACCGCCACAGCTATGAGGACCGCCGCTATGGCGGACTCCAGAAGCAGATAGAGATATTCCTCAACCGTCTCCACGATCCCACTGCGCCTTAAAAGCTCCTGAAATCGGTGAGCTTCGTCGCGCGCAGAAACTCTCTGAGGGTCTGCTCCGAGAACTTTCTGCATATGGACTCCTCAATTACGTCATCCATATGTCGGGCTTCCGACAGAGCCTCCTCTATGGTGCCTCTTGCGATTAGCTCGTACACGCGAGCCACAGTCTTGCCGGGAGCCCTCCTCACCACCCTCCCCACTCGCTGCAACATCTGCCGCTTGGAGCCGCTGCCGCTGACCACCACGGCGACGTCGGCGTCGGGCACATCCACGCCTTCATCCAATACGGTGGTGGTCACCACCACCTTGGAGGCTCCCGACAGGAACCGCGAAAAAGCAGAGGCCCTATCGCGTTCTTCGGACGTTATCAGCTCGGAACGTATGGACTCCTCGCGCAATCTATTGTATACGGCCTTGGCTTGTTCCAGGAACTGGGTGAAGACGAGCACTTTATGGCCTAGGGCGACTTCCCTCTTGACGACCTCGACGGCTATCGGGATCTTCGACGAGATCTGCGACGCGATGTTTCTAAGGACTATTGCGTTGTCTGTGGCGGCCTGCGCCGATCTATAGCTCTGCTCCTCCTCGGGGCTAGGCTTGATATATATCCTGTAATGCTCCACGGGCACCACCAGGCCCGCCTCGATCATCTCGCTATATGTAGCTCTATATACTAGGGGACCCACCGCTTCATATATCAACATCTCGTTGCCGTCTTCGCGCCTAGGCGTTGCGGATATGGCCAGCCTGAAGGGCGAGTCGAGGGCTAGGGCCACCTCCTTGAAGGTCTCGGCGGGGACGTGGTGGGCCTCGTCGAAGACCACCACGCCGAACCTCCCCACCAGCTCGTCTATGTACTTCACCGCCGAGTTGTAGATAGCCACGGTGACGTCCCTCACGTCGTGTCTACCTGCCCCCAACATGCCGGGGCTCACTCCCAGATGCCTCCTAAGCCTCTCCGCCCACTGGGTTGCCAGCTCCTGCGTGACGGCCAGCACGAGCGCCGTGGTTGACGCCCTCGCCAATGCGGCCAATGCTATGAACGTCTTACCTCCGCCGGTGGGCACGGCTATAGTGCCTCTTCTCCCCGCCTTCTCCCAGCTGTCGACCGCCCTCCTCTGGAAATCGTGGAGAGATATATTCTGTCTATACTCAACCCGTCCATACTCCAGATCTCTCTTCAGGACAATATAGCCATATTTCCTTAACACATCCGAAATTTTCTCTCTAATAAATACTGGATATTTTATAATTATTTTATCATTTTCTCTTGACATTTTAACAAGTTTTATAAATATCTGTTTAACTTCGCCGTCTTTCTCGACCACGTTATAGGCCAGCTTGAAGTTGCCCAGCTCCGCGGCCAGCTCCCTCCCGGCGAAGTTGAGCACGGCCTTCGTCGGCCAGAGCTCCACGCGCCTCCACGCGACGCGGCGCTCGTAGAGGGACTTGAGGCGCTCCGAGCTGAGGGCTATCTCAACGGCGCTCCTCACGGCCGCCTCTAGATCGCCTCTGATCTCCAGGCCTCTAACCAGCGACCTGAACTCCTCGGCCGCACGCCGCACGTATTCCTCATAGGAGGAGACCTCCGCTATGGCCTTTCGATCCGACGCTATGAAGTCTCTGATGAACCTAGTCACGGAGACGAGGTGGGACGAGCCGTAGGAAGCCGCCACGTACGGCCTCAGGCGGTCGGCTATGTTCCCCACCACCAGCACCGCGTCGCCGGAGCCGACGCCGCTGGCCTTCGCGACCTCGTCCAGCTCCTCGTCGCTGAGGTCGAGCAACGCCTTCAGCGCATATAGAGACGCGGGATCCCTCAATCTGCCTACCCATCCGCCGCCCGTCCACCTAAACCCCATCCTCTTCAGCTCCTCCTTCACTCTAGATACCCTGTCCCAGCTCCACTCCCTCACTATCTCCACGCCGTTAACAACTACGCGAAACTCCACAGAGGGATGTGGCATATATTAATTAGGCCTAATTGACACGTGTTGGACGACTACCTAAACTGGGAGAGGTACCTGATTAGGTCTGAGGTGGATCTGCCCGAGGAGTATCAGTACCAAGGACGCCTCTACAGGCTGGCGCCGGCGGATAGGCTGTATATAGCCGGGATGGGGGGCTCCGGCGTCGTAGGGGACCTAATAAGGGACCTCTCCTTCGTCTGGGGGTGGCCCTTCGAGGCGGTCGTCGTCAAGGACTACTTCTTCAGGGGGGGCGACGGGCTCATGCTCGCCGTGTCCTATTCGGGCAACACGGTCGAGACCATCACAGCCGCGGCGGCCGCGCTGAGGCGGGGCATGCCCGTCATCGCCATAACCACGGGCGGCAAGCTGGCCGAGATGGGCATCCCGACGATCAAGGTGCCGAAGGCCTCGGCGCCCCGCGCCGCCCTGCCGCAGATGTTGACGGCTGCTTTATGGACCTTGAGGAAGATCTATGGAGTGAACTTCGACACGCCTTCCTCACTGCCCTACGACGAGAGGCTGGCCGATAGGCTGGTTAAAACCCTCGGCGCGAGGCCCACCATAGTGGCGCCCGTATCCATGCAGGGCCTGGCCTATAGAGTCAAGAACGAGGCCAACGAAAACGCCAAGCTGGATCCATCGGTCGAGGTCCTGCCGGAGGCCCACCACAACTGGATAGAGGGCGCCTCAGGCCCCATAATGGCCATGACGAGCCCCGACATACCTGCCGAGCACAGAACCAGGGTGAGGCTCACCGTGGATCTGCTGTCCGGCGAGGTCTTCGAGGTGCCTATGACCGTCGGCGGGATCTTGACGTTCTTAAAACACGTGGGCATAGCCACCGTGAAGATCGCGTTAGCCAGAGGGATAGACCCGCTGAAGACCCCGAGGATAGACGAGCTGAAGAGAAGGCTTCCGTGATGCTTGAGGCGCTCGGACTGGCCGAGCTGGCCGTCCTGGGGTTTGCGTCCTACCAGGACGTAAAGACGAGAGAGATAGACGCTTGGGTTATAGCGCTTCTATTTCCGCCGGCCCTCGCCGCGGCGTACCTCTCGTGGAGCGCGCCTCTGTACATAATGTCGCCCATGTTGGGCCTCGTGCTGGCCCTGGCCATGCGGCTCACCGGGAGCGGATACGCGGATTCGTTGGCCATAGCGGCGCTGTCCCTATTCCCGCCGTTCTCGCCCGCGTTGCCCACTCCGGCGGTCGTGGTGCTGGGCGCCGGCATATCGGTGCTGGGGACGTCCATATGGCTGCTTTTGATCAACAACAGGAGGCCGTGCAGGATGACTCTGACTCAGAAGTTCACGCATATATGCGTAACCCGCGAGGAGGCCCTCAGGAGGAGCCATAGATATCTTATAGGCGAGGTCAGGGACGTCGAGAAGTACAAGCCGCCGGAAAGGATAGAGGGCGACTACGTGGTGGCTAGATACGGCGTGCCGTACGTGGCCCACATGGCGCTTGGATTTGCCCTGTATTTGGCGCTGTACGGGCTTGTCGGACCTCCGTAGCGGAGGCGCTACAGAACCCCGAAGTCTTTATATTCCCCTCTATACTCTTCCCTGGATATCTCGACCTCCCTGACCTTAGTGCCCTGCGGACCGGCGTAGGCCCATCTCAGCACCGCGTCTACGTCCCTCTCCTCGCCCTCCAGCACCGCCTCGGCCACGTCGTCGGAGAGGAAACGCACCCACCCGACGACGTTGTTCCTCCTCGCCACCTCCCTCATTATCTGCCTAAAGGGCACGCCAGGCAGATTCAGCTCTCCTCTTATGAATATATGGAGACGGACCTTCACCTTTCCTCCTCCGCCTCCACCGCGCGGACTCCTATGGACAGAAGCCTCCTGAAGACTCTGTCCATAAGCCTCACGTAGGCGCCTCTATGGCCCACGAACGAGCCGAACTCGCTACGCCTGACGGCCACCAACAGCTCGGGGCCTGCGAAATCCACATCCAGTATGTGCTTCGCGATCCAGCCGGCGGGGTGCAGGGCCCTTATCCAGTTCTTGAAGTCGAGGGTCATCTCGACGAGCCTCAGCCTAAGCCCAACGTCGTTCTCTATGCTCTTTATTCGCTCGCCCCCTCTGCCCACCGCCCTCCCCAGATGCCCCTCCTTCACGAAGACCAAGGCGTCGGGGACGTCGCCCTTTATGCCCAGAGACTCCTTGTCCGACTTGAACTCTATCGCCGTTATCACGTCGGCGTCCGGGGCGTAGACCTTGAAGGCGTCCTCCACGTACCTCTCCGAATCGGTGAGCCGGCGTTTCCGCATGCGTAGCTCCAAGGCGAGCTTTATACCCCTCCTGGCCCCCGGCCTCACGATATCCTTAACGCCCAGATCCACCACGACGGCCTTCTCCTCGCCCAACAGAGCCTCCCTCAACAACGTCGCGCCGTCTGCGCCGTCCTCGCCGCGTTGAAACACTGGGTCGCCCGCCACGATCAACTTGCTGTTTCTGCCCAGCCTTATGAGGACCTCCGCGGCGCTGTCCGGCTGGACGTTCTGAGCATCGTCGAGGAACATGACGGTATCGTCGAAGGTCCTCCCCCTCAGATAGTTCACGTCGGTCACCACGACGGCCTCCTCCCTCAACAGCTTCTCTATCTCGCCGCCCGTCGCATATTCGCCCAAGATGTCTTGGATGTACGCGGCGGCCAGCTTGTAGTACATCTCGCCCAGATCCTCAGGCGTGAGCGCGCGGCCCGTCGACACGTCGACGATGGGCCTCGCTATCACGAACCGCTTGTATCTGCCGCTCTGCACCGAGGATATGCCGTAGGCTATGCTCAACAACGACTTGCCGGTGCCCGTAGGGCCGAAGAGCCCAACTATCTCGTTCTCCGAGTCTGACAGCGCGTTGAGAGCCCGCTCCTGCCCCACCGTCTGCGGCTTTATCTTGTCGATCACGCATTGGCGAGAGGCGCAGTTTAAAAGCTATACGGCCGCGCGCCTAGGCCGGGGCGGCATCCGCAGTCCACGCAGGCCGTCGCCCCGCCGGCGGGAGGGTCGAGAAACGGAATGCTTTAAACCCAGACCCCTCAGTGTGCCATGGCCCGATATCTGGTGGGGAGGGACTTCGCCTTCCCGGAATACGTCCCCCGCTTCCCGCGGCAGTACGACTTCGACGTGGTTAAGCTCGACTTGGACGTAGAGCTAGACATCTGGAGCCGCGAGGTTAGGGGCGTCGCGAGATACAGGGTGAGGGCCAAGAGGGACCTCCGCAGGCTGGCGCTCGACGCCGCCGAGCTCGAGGTGCTGGGCGCATCGACCGGCTACTCCTACGACGGGGAGAGCATATCCCTAGATCTGAACCTCCCGGCGGGCCGCGAGGCCGAGTTCGAGATAAGGTATAGGGCGAGGCCCCGCAAGGGCATCTACTTCGTCCTGCCCGACAGACACCACCCCTACAGGGTGCCCATGGCCTGGACGCAGGGCGAGAGCGAGGACAATAGATACTGGATCCCTCTGCCCGATACGCCAAACATCAAATTCCCCTGGAGGCTCTCCATAACGGTCCCCAAGCCCTACGTCGCGGGGAGCAACGGCGTATTGGTGGAGGTGAGGGACGGCGGCGACAAGCAGACGTTCGTCTGGGAGATGAGGCACCCCATGTCGCCCTATCTGATAGCGCTCGCCGCAGGCGACTTCGAGATAGCTAGGGACAAATGCGGCAACGTAGAGCTGGAGTACTGGTTGCCGAAGGGGCGCGCCGGGGCGGCTCAGTACAGCTTCAGGAACACCTGCAACATAATGAAGTTCTTCGAGGAGTATCTAGGGGTTCCTTACCCCTACGAGCGCTACGCGCAGGTGGTGGTCCAGGAGTTCGTCTACGGAGGGATGGAGAACACCACGTTCACGATCCTCACAGACTGGACCCTTCACGACAAGCACGCACACTGCCCCTACGAGGACTTCCCCTGCCTCCAGGAGGACTTCTCCTCGGATCCCCTCGTGGCCCATGAGATGGCCCATCAGTGGTTCGGCGATTTGGTCACGGCGAAGGACTGGGGCCACATCTCCATAAACGAGTCGTTCGCCACGTTCATAGAGGCCCTCTGGACGGAGCGCTCTAAGGGCAGAGACGAGTACCTCTACGAGATGTACCTAAACCTCAAGGCGTACCTCAACGAGTACAGCACGCGCTACGCCAGGCCCATAGTGACCAACCTCTACGCTATACCTGAGGAGGTATTCGACAGGCATTCCTACGAGAAGGGGTCCGTCGTCCTACATACGATAAGGAGCTTGCTGGGCGACGAGGCGTTCAGAAGGGGGCTCAAGCTCTTTCTGGAGCGCCATAGGTACAGGAACGCCGATATAGAGGATCTGAGGAAAGCCCTGGAGGAGGCCAGCGGCATGGATCTCGAGTGGCTGTGGCGGCAGTTCTTCTACTCGGCCGGCCACCCCGTCGTGAAGGCCTCCTGGAGCAAGAACAACGGAGTGAGGCTGGTGCTGGAACAAGCCCAGCCGGACGACAGCTTTCCCGTGTACACGTTGCCGCTGGAGATCGAGGTGGCCTACGAGGACGGGCGGCGGGACAAAATATCGGTGAGCTTCTCCGAGAAGCGCCTGGAGGTGCCCCTCGGGGAGAAGGCCAGATATGCCTGTATAGACCCGGACTTCAAGCTGTTCAAGGTGGTGGAGCTCAACTTCCCAGTAGAGGCGCTCGGCGCCATGTTGGACGACGCGAATCTCTACTGCAGGTTGCAGGCCGTGGAGGCCCTGCGGAGAAACGGGAGCAACAGAGCCGTCGAGTTCCTGGCCAAGGCGCTTCGCGACAGGTTCTGGGGCGTCGCCGCCGAGGCGGCGCGCGCGCTTGGCGCCATAGGCACGGCCGACTCGGTCAAGGCGTTGATGGAGGCCTACCGCGATGTACGCCACCCGAGGGCCCGGCGCGCGGTGATGGAGGCGCTGGGCAACGCGAGGCGGCGCGAGGCCGCGGAGTTTCTGGACAGGGTGCTGCACGACGGTTCGGAGAGCTACTACGTCAGGTACGAGGCGGCGAAGGCCCTGGGTAAGACCAAGTGGGAATTCGCCGAATATAGCCTCAGAAAGGCTCTAGGGTACGGCGGACATATGGACGTGGTGACCAGAGGCGCCATAGAGGGGCTCGCCGAGCTTGGGAGCGACGGAGCTCTTGAGGTGGTCCTGGCACACGCCGGCGAGGACAAGCCGACCTGGATCAGAATGACCGCAGTCCAGTCGCTCTCCAAGTTCGGCCCCAGGCCGCAGGTGCTGGAGGCGTTGCGCAGGGCGTTGCGCGACGATAACTACCGCATAAGGGCTGCCGCCGTTACGGCGGCCCTGGACCTAATGGACGCGCGGCTGATGCCCGATCTACAGGAGCGGGCTGAGAGGGACGTGGACGGAAGGATCAGGAGGATGGCCCGCGAGGCCGCTGAGAAGATCAGAAAAGCGATGGACCGCGGCGCGGAGTACCAGAGGCTGCGGGAGGAGGTGGAGAAGCTGCGCGACGAATATAGGAAGCTGCTCGACAGGTTGTCGCGCCTCGAGAGGTGAGGCCTCCTCGCGGGCGCGTTAGATGATGAACGAGAGGTATATCGCGGCGAGGAACATGACAGCCCAGACCGCTAGGTTCCACCTGAATATCTTGGCGCCGTCGAGAGGCCCGAGCGGTAGCAGGTTGAAGAAGGCCACGAAGGAGTTGAGCCTCATCAGATATATCAGGAATTGGGCTGTCAGAAGGCCGAGTTCCACCGGCAGGGAGAGCAGGGCCAGCGATAGCAGAGCCACCGCCATGTTCGTCGCGGGCCCCGCCAGAGAGATGAGCCCGTCGTCTTCGCGCGTATAGCTGTAGCAAGATATGAGGGTGTAGCCGGATATGAACAACACAGGGCCCCTCGCGAAGATTCCGACGAGGCCGTTGACCAGCAAGGTGACCAGGAAGCCGGGCCGGTAGAGGGCAAATCTAGACCAGCAGCCCCTGCGTCTGGCGATCTGCCTGTGCGCAAGCTCGTGGGGAACTATGGCTATAGCCACCGCGGTGGTCGGCAACAGGATGCCCGCTATGGGGTTGTTGAAGTTGAGGAGGTAGGCGACCGCCACCGACGCTATGGCGAGGAGGAAGTCCACAGCCTCGCTGGATCTGTAGGGCCTATAGGGCCACCCCATGGGGGGTCCGCGCAGCCGCGTTATAAAGGTTTAGCGGAAAGCCTCGCCCTTTAGGGCGGGGTGCCGGTTCGTCAAAGTTTTTTGTGGGAGGTGGACACATGGAGAACGTGAGGAGGGCGGTAGCGGTTGAGCTGGAGGATCCGCCGCCTGAGCTTTCCGCCGTGGAGGAGGCGTACCGCCGCATCGTGGAGGAG
>Ga0081529_107054_pt1 | contig 71680 bp, 80 predicted proteins | sample EchGeymetagenome_FD_71012 | JGI IMG/M metagenome (GOLD analysis project Ga0081529, IMG submission 71012) | Ferrous microbial mat and aquatic microbial communities from Echinus Geyser, Yellowstone National Park, USA - transect B T=78-80 C v2... ...
TTCAACGGTAATAGTATTTATATTAAAATCAAATAGAATTTTTCAAGAATTTAGCGGCCCCGGTGGGATTTGAACCCACGACCTACGGCTCCGAAGGCCGCCGCTCTTCCTGGCTGAGCTACGGGGCCGTATTATTAGAGCTTTAGTGTTATTTTTGCTTTTGCTTAGGGTATTACCTCGGTTGAGTCGAGGATTGGGTCGTACATTAAATCCTCTTTTTTAATTATTCCTTTACTGATTAATTGTTCCATCTCAGGTATGATTCTTAATATTTCCTTAATTGTTTCCTTAGTTACATAATCCACAATCTCCACTCCATCCTTACCCCAGTATTTTTCGCCTTCCATGATTGCATAGAGGCATCTACCGCCACAGTACCTCCTGTACTCGCATCTTTGGCAGGTTTCAGGTAGTTGTATCCTCATTGGTTTAAAGCCAACGTTTACGTGACCAAGCACCGCCCAATCCTCCCTAACGGCTATTGGGCATGCCAGCACCCTCCCGTCTGTTGACACTGCCACGGCCCTGTACCCAGCACCGCAGGGTGGTCCTTCATATGGCTTGAAGAAGTGGGCGCTCAGTACGCCTAGTATTGGTACAATGCCTAGTATTGTGCCTTTACGGGCGTTTTCCACGAATAGGTCAACAAGCTTCCTAATCCCGGGTAGGTAGTTGTTAATGGCCCAGTTGAGTACGTCCCACCTCTCGGTCCACACTACATTTAGCTGCCAATGTACATGATCAAAGCCCAGGTTTAGTAGATGTGCGACGTCTTCGTAAATGTCGGTTAATTGCGTAACAGTCATCCTGGCTATTACCCGCTTGACACCAGCACCCCTTAGGTAATTGAGGGCCTTAATGACAGCCCTATACACGCCAACGCCCCTATTCTTATCGGTGACTTCCTCCCTGCCATCAATGGATAATAATACCACATCCATCCTCCTCCAGTAATCCCTCGGTAATAGATTCACTAGGGTGCCATTGGTCTGCACACCAAACCTCCTAGCCCTTATGTTATCCATGACCCTCATTATAAAGCCAGGGTTGAGTAGTGGCTCCCCGCCGTAGAATATCACCACAGCCTCATCATCAGCCTCAATCAACCTCTTAAGCGATTTCAAATCGTAATTCACCCTCCAAGGCAGTTGAGGACAGGTATGTGGCAAAACCTCCTCCTATTAAGCTCCCTCCTAACATCCTCCTCACTAACAGCCACACCAGCAGGCACACCATCAACCACAACACCAATGGCAGCACCTGTGGTGGTTGTGTTCTCCGTACGTCTTCACGTTAGTACTACCTTCGGTAGTTTCTCTATTGTTTTCCTTGGTGCGTGTTGTTGTGTGATTAGGCGTTTGTTGTGGTTGTAGTTGCTCTTCATTAAGATAGCATGCATCGTTGGTGTTGCCGTTTTGTGCCTATGTTCGTAGTGCCTTATAAACCTAGTTGATAAAATGATTGTTGGTGTGGGTTGGGGAGACTACGTAATAGCCTGGCTGATGACCTATGGAGGTGTTGATTGTAGGTTATGGAGCTTCGTTTATCAAAGGTGTATGAAGTCTGGGTTGTGTAGCGAATTAGCCAAGATACTCATGGGTGAACTTAGGAAGCATAGGTGCTTTGATTATGCACCTAATTAGGTGCTTTGCTGTGGGTGGGTTTAAAATCAACGGGCCGCCGAGAGTCGGCAAAGGCCCGATGGAGAGCGAGGAGAGTTTAAAGTCAAGCAACAAGGCCTCCCTGCCTAAACCCACCCAGGCAGGGAGGATAGAAACATGCCAAGAAATGATCGAGGAAGCAATGAAGTGTCTAGGCGATGGTGATAAGAAGTGCGTATTAGAGAAAACCAGGGAGTTAATCGAAAACAACTGCCACAACGGCTATGCGGTGGGCAAGGAGGTTTCTAATGGGGTTAAGGATGTGGTTCATGAACTATGGCTAGTAAGCGATAATGAGGTGTGGTGCGGGCTGCTAAGGATGCTTAGGGACCTCGGCATATCGAAGAAATGGGTTAGGGAGGCGTTGAGGCTGAGCACGAAGGACCTAAATAGATGGCTTGTTAAGTGCGGCATTGATTGGGAGAGCAAGGCGATGAGGAACGACATCATTAAGGTCATTGAGAGCTTACTGAGAGAGAGGTTCGGCTGGAGCGAGGTTAGGATGTGTGAGGAGATGTTTCAATTCATCGGTGTCGACGTAAATGAGCTCAGAAGGTACGGCATAGAACCATGTATCTGGCTCGATGGCTTAGAGCTACTGAACAACTTGAGGAAACCTTATTGGCTTGGGCTGGCTAAGAGCGATCTAGTGGTTTGGAAATACGATGGAGGAATCAGGTTGGAGTTGAATACGACAAATGCTGTTGATGTCGTATTCTTCCTAAAGATGCTAAGCATGATCAAGAGACCAAGCCTAAAAATTAAGCGGGAAAGAGGAGCACCGGGCATGAAATACGTACATGAACGAATAAGCTTGGGATACTACGTATACCTAGGCGTTAACGAGTGGCCATGGCCCATTGAGCTCAATACCAATGAGCTCGAGAGGGTACTCGACGGCTTCAGCGATGAGGAGCTTGCGGAGTTCATAGCCGGCGAAATAGATGGAGATGGGACAGTGTGGTATGACGATGAGAAGGGCTATGTTGCTGCGGCAATTTCGGCTTGTAAAAAATGTCCGAAGAGAATAAACCTTGATGTGTTGAGGGAGATAATTGCCAAGAGGTTCAGCATCGTTGGAACTATCGACCATTTTGAAACGGCCGATGTCTTAGTGTTCCGCGGTGAAAAAGCCGTTAAGCTCCTCAGGCGTGTTGTTAAGTACATCCACCACCCATTAAGGAGGTTGAGAGTCGAGCTGATCCTGGCACTTTACGATGGCAAAATAAGCAAGGATGTGTTCACGAGACTCTACGAACAAACAGAGTACGAACAAGGGAGGGATGACATCAAGAGGAATCACGGCTTGGATGTCCTCGTCCGAGCGGCCCCACAAACCCACACCCACGGGGACAAACAACCTATAAAAAGGAATTGAATGAGGGCGCCGCCGCTCTTCCTGGCTGAGCTACGGGGCCGTATTATTAAATTTTCGGTTCAAAGGAGCCACCACAATATGCGCATCTAAGGTTGCAGGCCCCTGTTGTGAATAATAACCACAGCACAATGGGTCACCAAGGGCGTTGTACCCCCTATTTTTAATCATGATGCCGATGGTATTTTATGCTAGGTTAGTGCTGAGGAAGTGGTTGTGTTTTATTCAATGCTGTTGGCGTGTTAGGAATGTTTTTAAGCTAGACACTCGACGTTTTAATTGATGGACTTATTAGCGGTACTGCAGCAGGTATTGCTACAGACGGGACTTGGGACAAGCCAGAGTAATGCCTGGTTAATATTCCTGTCTAACATAATCTGGATAGCTATGATCTTCCTATTCTTCTTCCAGGACTACGTAATGATCTGGAGATATGCATACACAGTGGGTAGCTTCCTAACGAACCTTAATAGGTTAATAACAAATAATGTTAACCTGGTTATAAACCATGTCGATCAACTACTCAGGTCAAACGGTTCTCCAAAAAACGTTAATAAGGACGCTATAGAAAAGACGATTAAGGACTTAATGGATTTCGTGGTAATCGAGCCAGTTAACGCCGAGCCTACGGGTTTAATGAGAACACTAAAGCTTTTGGTGACTACGTATAATGACAGGCTTGAGGATTCCATAAGATCCCTACTGCCAAGTATTGAGAGGACTCTTGTCCAGAATGTTGTGGATGCGGTGGATGGTTTGAGGGAGTTAAATTTCATATATAAGGTAATAATGCATTACTACAGGTTGAGTAATAAGTATAGGAACCCATACCTAATGATGCAGGTTTACATGTTGCTACCAATACTCAGGGAATACGTTGATGCACTCAATGGGGCAATATCGACGTTCCTCAAGGGTCAACCCGTCGGTGATGCTGCCGGGCCGCTTACAGTCTATAGATTCATGAGGGGTTGTTCAAGCGTTGAGGAGATAGGTCATAATGTTAAGGACACCTACATTGGGCTTTGTAATTTTGAGGGTAGGAGGGTTTACGTGGTTAAGGCGAGAGGTCCTGGAGGGACTGTTGGGAATCTCGATGATGGCATAGCGTACCTAGTGGAGAGGGTTAGTGTTAAGCCTAGGTTCATAATCACCGTTGACGCAGCCCTCAAATTAGAGGGCGAGAAGACTGGTTCTATAGCTGAGGGTGTTGGTGTTGCTATGGGCGGTATTGGTGTTGAGAGGTTCAACATAGAGAGGATTGCGAGTAAGTACGGTATACCGCTGTATGCCGTGCTCATAAAAATGAGCATGCCAGAGGCCTTATCAGCAATGCCTAAGGAGGTTGAGGGTGCGGTTAATGATGCTGTGGAGAGGGTTAAGAGGGTTATCAGGGAGGGCGTTGGGGAGGGTGAGGAGGTTATTCTCGTTGGCGTTGGTAACACAGGTGGCGTTGCGCAGTAGTTAGTAATTTATTTAAATAATGATTTAGGTACATGACGCAACCATGAGCTTTGAGTATTACTACATCACAGTGGTGGGATTAGTTATTTTCATAGTCGTAATCGTAATAGCCCTGGTGATGAATGAGAGGTACTTCAGATTAATTAAGAGCTATCTTTCGCAGACTAAGGAGGCTGAAGCCCATGGTGGAGGTCAAGCCTTAAGTGGTGAGGTTGAGGTACTGATGTGCCCACGCTGTGGGTTCACAAAAACAATTCCCTTCAGGCTTGGTGATTATGTTGGTAAGGTCACGAATGAGGCGTGCCCTAACGATGGTGAGAGACTGGTTGTTCACGCAATATATTATTCAGGGCCTTCTAGCCAAGGCTTGTGAAGGTAAGCTTTATATTGCCTTAACTGCCATAAATCCCGTGACCCATTTTAATGGGAAGTAAGGTTGTGAGTATAAAAGATGTTTTTAGCTTAAGTGAGGGTACGGAGGTAACGATAAGGGGTTGGGTCTATAGGAAGAGGGAATTGAGGGATAAGATATTCCTCGTCATTAGAGACGGCAGTGGGATAATACAGACCGTGGTTGATAAATCCAACCAACAGGTGGCGGGCGTGGCTTCAAAGCTTAACATAGAATCCTCGGTGGTACTAACCGGGACCGTAAGGAGGGAGCCTAGGGCACCAAGTGGCTCGGAGATCCATGTTAGGAGTATTGATTGGTACTATGTTGGTGAGGCATTTCCCATAAATGAGGATGCTGCCAAGGCGGATAGCGAATACTTACTCGATGTCAGGCATCTGTGGATTAGGAGTAGGAGAATGTGGGCCGTACTTAGGGTTAGGCATACAGTATTTGGCGCAATACACGAGTTCTTTAGATCCAGGGGATACTACGAGGTTCAGGGACCCATGTTCGTATCCGCAGCCGTTGAGGGTGGTGCCACCCTATTCCCGGTTAAGTACTTTGATAAGGAGGGCGTTTACTTGACACAATCATCGCAGTTCTACCTGGAGGTTATGATATACGCACTTGAGAAGGTCTACACTATAGCGCCGAGCTTTAGGGCTGAGCCTTCGAGAACGAGGAGGCACTTAACCGAGTTCTGGCATGCTGAGGCTGAGGAGGCTTGGCTCCAATTTGATGGCTTGCTCAACCTGCTCGAGGACTTGGTCACATACATTGTTGATAAGGTTCTTGAGGAGAGGCAGGATGAGTTGAAACTGTTGAATAGGGACGTTAAGGTTCTAGAGAACGTGAAACCGCCTTTCTATAGGGTTAGTTATGATGAGGCTATAGAGATACTCCAGGGTAAGGGGTTAAAGATTAAGTGGGGTGATGACATTGGTGCTGATGAGGAGAGGATATTAACGCTACAGTTTGATAAACCAATACTACTGCACCACTTCCCAGAGCAGGTTAAGGCATTCTACCACAGGAATGATCCAGCAAAACCCGAAACAACACTGAGTGTGGACGTCCTAGCCCCTGAGGGTTATGGAGAGGTTATTGGCGGTGGTGAGCGTATCTATGATTATGAGGAATTACTCAGCAAGATTAAGAGGTTTGGTTTAAGGCCTGAGGATTATGACTGGTATCTAGACCTGAGAAGGTTCGGTTCCGTTCCACACGCGGGTTTTGGACTTGGTATTGATAGGGTGGTCATGTGGATCTGCGGTCTTGACCACATTAGAGATGCCATGCCATTCCCGCGCGACGTCCGTCGTATAAAGCCATAATGGGTAATGAGGATGGTTAGGTTATTAGTAACGGGTACCCCGGGGGTTGGCAAGACAACGATAGCTACAGGTCTTGCGAGAATTTATGGAGCAACAATAGTGGGTTTGGACGAGATAATAACTCCAGTACTTAAATGGGATCCAGAACTGCAAACTTACCATGTAACTAACGAGAATGAAGCTCGTAAACTAATAACGGAGAGACTTAAGACCCTTAATTCGTACATTATTGATACAGTCGCTGTAAATTTAATTGACGTCTCATTAATTGATTGGTGCATAGTACTTAGACTCGAACCCACGCAACTCATGGATAGGTTAACACAGAGGAGTTGGCCTCATTGTAAGGTTGTCGAGAATGTGTTAGCTGAGATTGTTGGCTCATCATTAGTGATGGCCATAAACATGTTTGGAAGAGATAGGGTGATAGAGGTTGATACAACAAATAAGAATGTGGACGAAGTAGTTAATTACATAACCAATAGGATAGCCGATAGAAGACCCGCGGTAGGTGTTGTGGATTGGCTTGATGATGTGGATACGAACCTCCTAATAAGCCTAAGTAAGGAGTTGGATATTTGCTTATCGTGATTCCTCAATCCTGTTATCTATGGTAATCTGTATCGTGGAGTATACGATAATTTACAGACCTGGTTATTTAATGGTCTGTGTACCTAATGCTCCTCATCAGCTTCTTGATCTCAAACATGAATAACCTATTCCACCCAGCATTCTCTAACCTCTTACTTACAATCCTCAGCGTACCTGTCCTAAGACTTACAAGCAATGCCTTACCAACGTGTTTACCTTGCATGAAGAACCTAGCCAGCACAAGCCTCTCATTCTCATACTCAAAAACATAATCCTTAATAGTCCTGTACTTACCAAGGGTGTCACCAAACTCCTCCTCAGCCATGTCCAGGTATGCCACCAGATCTGGGTCTATCTCCATGTACTCGAGCCTATGTAAACCAACGTTCTCAAGGTCTAGGATGGCTACGTCAAGGTCTTTCTTAACCTCAAATATTGCAATACCATAAATGCGCATTCAATCACCACGTCATCAATACTGTTATAGTTTAAAAACATTTTGTCCAATAACCACTGAAAAAACAGATTATAACAACAAGCCCACCCTCTAGGATGAAGGAGGCTCAGATACGCATATATTAATAAATGTTTAACTAACAACGCACAATAACCAATCACGTACATCACATCATTAAAGGCGTGTAAGGCCGTAAATACCGAGACACACCATTTATAAGTAGGTTCTAAATCGTAATTATTCAGGTTAGTATGAGTGGTACATTCCCAGAAATACCTGGAGATTTAAGGTCTGTTCTTGAGATTGTGTATGAGGGCGAAGCTGCACATATAAGGTGTAAGTATAGGGGTAAGGATGGTAAGGAGTGCGGCGCCCTATTCTTTAGTTTGGAGGATGCGATTAGGCATTTGGCAACTCATGACAGTAGGTATAAGCGTTACCTATCGTTGATTAAGTCGGAGTAGGTTAATGAAATGCATATAAACCCTGTCACCTCCCCGTAATAATAATGACCAGGCAGGTATCTATTAATGAGTTGATAAGTATGGTTAATAATGTAGAGAATTTCGAAGTTGTTAATTATCAGGGCGATTACATACTAGTTGATGATGTTAAAGGTATCGTGAAAATTAAGGATGAGGAGACGAAGAAGGAGCTCAGCGAGCTACGCAAAAGAAGCCCTAGGGGTAAACCAACGCCTAAGCAGTTATCCGTGACCGCGGATGCCGTGAGGAGACTTGTTGAGAATAGAGTTAAGTTTAAGGTGGTCTTTGGGCCCAGGGAGGTCGTAATTAGGTTTGATCTTGATCATTACATTAGATTGAGTCATAAGGACGTTAGGGTGGTGGGTTTTTCTAGCAGGAGTGATGGTTACCTCGGTCTAATAGCTGATATCCTCGAGAGGTATGGATCATTAGTTTTTCTTAAGCGGGTCACGTAATTGATAACAGGACTTACACGCCACAGCCAATAACTATCGCTTAAATCATCGACCCCCGTCTCTACGCGAGTGGTTAATTCCTTAGATTATAAGTATTAAGTATTTATTTATCGTATAGATGATGATGTGTGCTACCTAGGTTGTTGTTAACAAGGAGGCATCCATTATTGACTCTTAGGTTGGGTAATGATGCTTTATGTATTGTACATAGGGGTAAGCATTTGGATTTTTTAACGTCTTGCGAGGGCGGGAATAATTACGTAATTGTTCTCCCCCACCAAGGTGCTTATGTGGGTGACAAGCCCATTGAACCAATAACCTGGGGTGGTACCTTGAGTATGGACGTATATGCCCTACTTGGTGATGAGTTGGCACTTTATGAATTAAGTATTAGGGATGGTAGGGCATCGTATGTTAGGTATCGTGTTAATGAGGAGTTCCTGAGGGGCATAAGTCTTTCTGGTAATGGGGTTAGCGACGTGTTGAGTGTAGCTGAGTCTGTGTTGAGGAATTATATTAGATCAAGCTTCATGATCTATACTGCATATCTAAAGCTGGTGGCTAGTGGTAATATCAAGTTACCTGAGTATAGGGAGTACGTTAGAGGTAGGGTGAGGGTATATGTTAGGGATGGTATTGTAATTATTAGAGAAACTAGCGGTGATGAGGTTAGGATTTCTCTAATCTCGACCATAGAGGCCGTTGAGCAATTCGTTGGTGTGATAATGTCATTATTGAGGATGTCAAGGATGATAAATGACGTTAGGCTAGGTAGAATCGGTCATTCTGTGAAGACTATACTCGATATCTTCATACCAAGCAACCTAGTATTAGGTGTAAAGAATAGCCACATTTAACGCTGTGTGTTAGGGCTTCATTAATATTAATGCTTATTAATAGAGCGCTGTAGTCGTAATGTGCTTGGTGTCATTGGACATGTGGCGATCGATTTGATAAGGAAGGGTTTAAAGTCCTGGCGATCGCCAGGTGGAGCTCCGACATATTGCTCATTTTATTTAAGGCAGGTGGGTATTGATGTGCTGCCCATAACCGTTGCCGGCATGGACTTCAATGAGTACATAAACCAGTATATCGAGAGGGAAATACCTACCCATAGAATTCGCATTATCAATGACTGCAATACTACCTCGTATGAAATAACGTATCTCGATGATGGTAAGAGAGTATTGAGGTTATTATCCAGGTGTAGGGATTTCACACTTGAGGATTTGGATGATTTACCCAGCGTTGTGACTGTGAATCCGATTGCCAGGGAGGTTAGTATTGACATGCTTAGATACATCAGGGAGCACGTGGACACTCTGGGTGTTGATTTACAGGGTTTTACTAGGGTGTTTGATAGTGATGGTTATGTAAGTACGGCAATAAACATGGATGATTTAATTAGAATACTCGAAAATGCCGACCTACTTAAAATCAGTATTGACGATGCAGACCTTCAGGTACTTAACTCCATAGTTAGTAAATTTCCAAATAAGGTGATTATACTGTCGATGGGTCACCGTGGCTCAATAATGATGCATAACGGTAAAAGGATCCAGGTTCTAACTAGTGGCATTGTTGATGCTAAGGATCCCACCGGCGCTGGTGATGTGCTTACATGCACAATGACGCACCTAATGGGTAAGAGGGATGATTTAACCTGGTCCTTTATTTACTCTAACGCTGTTGCTGTGGCAAAGACCATGGGTGAAGGACCTTATGGCTCCATAAGTAGGGATGTTGTCAACAATATCGTTGATAGACTACGCTCAAGATTGATCGTAACGTAGTTTACTGACTATGTCATTTACATAATCCATGTCCGTAACCTGGACATAACTAAACCTACTAACCCTCCTAACGGTGATCAAGCCCTTCTCGTAAAGCCTCCTAATTATCCTAGAGACCGTGCTCTTAGGAAGCCCAAGCTCCCTAGCGATCTCCGCCTGATACGCCTCACCACCCTTACTTAGTAAGAATGATAATACCTTAACCTCGTCTTCATTTATGTTCTTTATTGATGTATTAACGTCTATGATCCTTTGTAGTTTATTATTGGGTGTATCAAATTCTAATTGTCTCACGGATGATGATTCAGAGCTTTTAGGGTATTCCTGCTCCTTCTCCATATGTTTTCTCGATTCGCTGAATATTTGGTAAATCAATGATGCCAACACTGTTAATTGAATGAAGGCTATTGTGATTACCACGTAGTAATCATAGGAATTTACAAAAACCATACTTAACAGTAATGAACCCGAACTATTTATAAGTTACACTGCACATAATACCTAACCATATAATATTAGATCTTGATTACTCATTGAGAGCAGGATTTAACAACGTCATTGATTATACCATCAATCTTATCAGCTATTAGGGTTAATATACCAAGGCTTGGAAACTCCCCGATAAGGTGCGCGATACCGAGATCATCGTAAATTATAGATTCAGTAAACCCCTTATTAGCTAGGGAATTAACTATACAGTTCAACGCCGTTATTGCCCTGATTAGTATGTCCACCTTGACCTTGCCAAGCTCTAATTGGTGATGCTCAAGTTCAACATTAACCCTCATTATCCCAACCTTAGTATCATAGACCTTAAACATGCTCGTTGTTGATTCGCCTAGGTCAAGTATCCAACCCCTCGATAGTAATTCATAGTTAATTTCTGATTTTAATAATGGATTACTTGAGTAACTCAGTACCTCGATTATCAGCGCTATTAACGAATCAATATACGTGCTTATCGACCTAAGATCATCAAATAGCTCGGTCTCTGGGCTTGGATATATCATTACGATTTTATCACTGGGTATGTAATCTATCGTGAACTTAAAGTGTGGTGTGAGTATTGTGAGTAGCGATACCTCATTCTCATCCGATGGCTTTATTGATACGAACCTCAACTTAAATTTATTAATTGCCTTATCAAGAACCGCCCGAACCTCTATAGTCTTACCAAGCACTGAGTACCTATATACATACGTGCTTAATACAGCATCCTCAGACTCAAGGCTCCAGTTAATCATTGGTTTTAAGTTTAAGGAAGCAATTTAAAAATGTGTAACTTTTAATTATGCCGTGGGCTTGATCAACAATAGGGTTAGAAGAATAGCAAATTTATTTGACGAGTTAAGTCTGGACATCATCGTAGTACTAGACGGAACCAATATTTCGTACTTTACAGGGATTGATAGTGGATTGATGCTTGTGATTGATAGATCGCTGGATACAACATTGATAGTTCCAAGGCTCGATTTCCAAAGGGTTCAGGATATCGTGGGTAATGAGGCTAGACTTATTGGTTACTCGACTGTTGAAGTGCCACAGAGAAGGAGTGATGAGGTGTTGTTTGTATCGAAGGGGTTAGGTGATTATTTGCTTAAGGAGCTTGGACTTAAGCCTAATAATATTGTTGGTATTGACAATACCGACTCGCCCGTGGCTAAGGAGCTTGGGTCCGTTGGCATTAAGACCATCAATATTAATGATAGGGTTTTGGGTGTTAGGGAGGTCAAGGATGAGGATGAGGTAAGGCTTATTGAGGAGGCGAGCAAAATAACCGAAGACTCCCTCGATAAGGTCCTTAAGGTCGGCCTTGAGGGAAGGAGAGAGAATGAGATTGCGGCTATGCTTTACAGGGAAATGATAGATGGTGGCGCTGATGATGTCGCCTTTAAACCCATAGTGGCCTCAGGACCTAATGGGGCCTACCCGCATCACGTGTTTACGAATAGGGTCATTAGGAGGGGTGAATTGGTGACAATAGATGTTGGCGCCAGGTACCACCTGTACTGTACTGACATGACTCGAACAATAGCTGTTGGCCAGGTTAGTAAGGAATTGAGAGACATGGCTCTCGCGGTACTTGAGGCCTATAGGAAGGCTGTTAATTATGTGAAACCTGACGTTAAGGCCAGCGAGGTTGATTCAGTAGCTAGGAAGGTACTTTCTGAGTATGGGTATAGCTCGTATTATATACATAGTACGGGGCATGGGGTTGGTATCGAAGTTCATGAGAAACCTGTCATAGGACCATCTAGTAATGAAGAGTTAAGAACCAATTTTGTAATAACGATAGAGCCTGGCGTTTACATTAAGGGTGTTGGTGGTGTTAGGATTGAAGACACGATATTGGTCACGGAGAGCGGTCCAAGGCTAATTAGTAAGTATCCAGTATATCTATTTTAATTAAATGAAAGTTTTGGCTAATACTAGTTCACTTACTTAATCATTAGCTTAATAAGCAGGTTACCGTGATTTACTAATGATGGGCTTAGACAACGTACCCAGCCTATTTATTCTCAAGGCTATGATCGCAAAAGAGCTCCAAAGGACCGGAGACATTAACGTAATGGAATTTCCCAACCTAATCGCTAAGGTTATGCAATATACGCATGCCGTTAATTACCCCAACAATGCAAACAACTACATGATTTACTTGCTTGACATAATAGCTATTGACGGAGATAAGGTAACCTTAAGTGAGGATGGTATTCGCTACCTGAGAGCCTTCGAGATACTTATTAACGATATCACCAAGCTCCCTTAACGATTCATTAAGCGAGGCAATGACTATACTCTTAATGCTATCAAAGACCGTGTTGTCATAACTATTGATGCAATTTCTCATCCTTGTTACATCAATGAACGCGAATATGTGTGGCGATCTCTTCCATGCTTCTGTAACGGATGCGGCCAATGGCGATAACTTATTTATATCAACCAATTTATTACCATGCATTATGTGCAACCTGGTTTCTGGTTCGAAGGTTCTATAGCCTATTATTATTGAGGAAGTTAGATCATCATTGATGAACCCGCTTAAGCAGGGTATTGGTGCTTCGCGCAATTTTTCACGTAACTTTTCATAAAATGTCTGAAGAACCTTATCCCTGACCTCACCCTTACTTAGTAGGTAGGGAAGGGCATCGTTTATTAACTCGAGATTAATACCTTGCCTACTGACCAGGTCTATGAACTCGAAGTCCCTCTTCCACAATGCCTTATAAACGGTGCTCCTAGTAACCAGAGGCTCTAGGTACTTGGAAATACCCCTTATCTTATTAGTCAGGTACTCCCTATTCCTCAGTAATAACGATATTAGGTAATCATCTATTATGTACATAACATCGTAACCCTTCAATAGCCCTACGGAGAAACGGTAGAGGAGGCATAGGTAGTTTTTGATTTCATCATTAAGCTCCTCATAATGCCTCAGAAGCTCACTCATTAAATTCCTAGCCAGCGTATTAAAGAGTACAACCTTATGATGCAGGTAAACGAGCTTGTACGTGTTAAACCTAGCTATTACGAAACCTTCAAGGTTAGCCCTAGCCTTCTCATCGAATGCTATTGTGTAATTACCGTCATTAGTCATAATCTTCATATTATCGAATATCCTCTCCACATCACCAATACTAATTGTTGAACCAACACTTGCCCCCGACATGTATGAATCCCTGAGTATGTACTCAACCCTATCGGCATCTAAGTCACCTGAGACTAGGCTCTTTAGTATGTTAAGTGGCTTTAACGCATCCTCACCCAGTGATTTAAGAAATTCCCTATCCTCCTGACCAATTACCTCTACGTATTGGGGCATTATCTTCATTAATTTACCCACAATATCCATATGTAGTAACGCCTTCACGATGCGCAGGTCTATATGGGGCATTATCTCCTTAGTTACCTTCCTAAACTCGTCATTATTCGTGAGTATGAAGTAGGTTATAACCTCATGCTCCTTAAAGGGACCCTTAAGGACCATACCCAGGGATGCTTCGTGAGCATCCCTACTGCAATTGCTTATTAATGGGTCAATGCCCTGCCCAAACACGCCCTCGAACACGTGTGAGAATGGTAGATGACCGAGGTCATGGAGTAGTGCCGTGATCCTCATGTGAAGTAATAACTCATCCTCTGTGTCAAGACCCACGCGCTTACCAAGATCCATCAATATTCCACGAACATTTTCCTGCCTCATCAACCTCTCAAACATGAGCGTAACGACCTGCAGGGCACCGAGTGAGTGCTCAAATCTGCTATAACGCGCTGATGGGTATACCATGTACGTAAACCCGAGTTGGTGCACATACCTTAGTCGTTGTATGTACTTGCAGGAGTCCACGAACCTAGCCTCATCATCAGTAAGTCTAATCCACCCAAGCACTGGATCCGCGATGGCCTTTGTATAGTTGAGGGTCATTTTGAGATTAAAGGCTAAACTATTATTAAATTGTTAATTCTTAGGTAAAGCCCAGTGAGCATAAGCGACGTAATCATAATCGGTGCAGGACCTAGTGGTCTCTACCTAGCCCGTGAGTTAAGTAGGGTAATTAACGTGACGGTTTTTGAGGAGGATAAGGCGCTCGGATTGCCACCGCACTGCACAGGCCTCGTTAATACCGATTCGCTAAAGGTGCTTAATGTTTCGCCGCCAGTCATAAATACCTATAGGTACGTGAGAATAACGGATCTTGAGAACCATAGCATAACCTTTGATTTTAAGAGGAGGGTGATAGCCATGGTCGATAGACCCGGTCTTGAGTATAACCTTGCCGATGAGTTGGGTAGTTCATCATTAGTACTTGGTGAAGGCGTTGTTGAGATTAATTCGAAGAATATGAGGACCAAATCAAGGCAGTTACCCTATGAAATCGCCGTGATCGCAGAGGGAGCCGGCGGTAGATTAGGTAGAGGGTTAATTCCATGGAATCCCAGCTATGTTTATGGTGTGCAAACCGACACTAAATCATATATTACAAGTGACCTGATACCTAGGGGTGATGATGAGATCGTGGTTATTTTTGATAGGAAGCTGAGTGAGCATTTCTTTGCGTGGATAGTACCGAGGGATTACCACGAGTTCAGGGTCGGCATTGCAGATAGCTCAAACACGTGGGTTAAGTTCACAGAGCTACTAAAAATGGTTAGTGCAGAGCACTATAAACCATTTGGGGGCAGGATAATAATTGGTGGCTCCCCTGAACATGTTGTTGCAGGCAATGTAGCAGTGATCGGTGACGCGGCGGGTTTTGTGAAACCAATGACAGGTGGTGGGATAGTAATGGGCATGCTTAGTGCAAAAATGCTTTCAGAGAGCATATACGAAGCAATTAGGGAGGGCTTACCAATAAGTGATGCTTTACTGATTTACGACAAAGCATATAGAAGGTACGTTAAAGGTAAGGTTAAGGCCTTGAGTGCTGCATCGCACATTCTACACATGATGATCGACAAAAGCCTAGATTACGCATTAAATCTATTGGGCGGGTTAGGTGTTACTGTGAACGATTATGATAACCATATAGACGCCATAATGACCGCAGCCCTTAAGAGACCAGGAGCCTTCGTTAAGGCCGTGATTGGTATTGTGCAGGAGCTATCCTCGATAGAGCCTGGTAGAATTAATGAATTGCTTAAGTCGTTAATGAAATAAGGTTACCTTGTGATCCTCATAATGTTACTCATATCCTCCAGTAGGCGAGTTCCTGGACCTCCATGGAACCACTTAATTATTGGGTCTAGGTAGTTAATCACCTCCTCAGCAACTGCATTCTTCAAGTCCAGTGGGTGAACCTTACCTTCGCTATAGGCTTTCGTTAGCTCCTCAAAGGTCCAGAACTCCATGCGACCACCACCGTACTGCTGCGGTCTTTCTATCACAAACGGTTTATTCCTGCGATCCCTAAATGCGAATAGGTGGGCTAACTCTATGACTGGGTTCGTAGTGATCTCCCTTGGTGGGCAGTAGGCCTTCAGTATCTTTTGTCTGATCTCCTCCGTCGTATCGTGTAGGAAAATTGCCGTGTCAGGTAAGGACTTGCTCATCTTCATCTCACTCAATTCCTCCTTGGACTCCCTGCCAGTTATGTTGAGCGCTGGGATTAGGCTGTGGAATAGGGCTATTGGCTTCACCCTCTCATCATTAAGCATCAATGGGTAAAACTTAGTCTTTAGCGCAACCTCCCTAGCCAACACGTAGGCCTTCCTTTGATCGATACCTCCATGGGCTATGTGGGACCCTATCACGAACACATCAGCAACCTGAAGCAGCGGGTACACAAGCCAGGACATCGGCATCGACTCACCCATCTTTCTACCCAGTATGGTTAGGCTATGCCTAATATCTGATAAGTTCGTAATCCTGGCCAGGTCGAGTATTAAGTACCAATACTCATCATTATTATGGTATAAGTCACTGGCCATTAGGAACCTAACACTACCTGGATCTCCGCCAAGTAATTCGATGACCTTCTTGAAGGTCTCTACGTAGTAGGTGTTGGCGACTTTCCTTATCGTGTCCAAATCACCACCAAGCTTATTATTTAACCAGGAGTGAATGTCGGCAAGGAGTATTGATACTTCCACACCAGCTTTTTGTAGATCAACAACCTTGGATAAACTCACTATGCCAGTACCAATGTGTATATAACCACTTATTTCGAAGCCAATGTAATGCCTCAACTTAGCCCCGCTCTCCAGGTACTGTCTCAGCTCATCAACCGTGAGGACCTCCTCCGTAGGGTACCTCATTATTAACGATAACCTCTCCTCAACATCCATCACCAACACTATTAGGGTTAAAATAATAAGTTTTATTGTGATGCAAGCCATGAATTTATCAAAACCACGTGCTTTGGTAGGTAACGTAATAAGGTTTAATTTATTTTACATTAAGCAGGCAGTAATGGTTAATGTCGCCGTGGATTTAATAAAGGCATGGGGTCATGCTAATGTCAGGGCTACGCATAGGACTACGATTGAGGTAACTAAGGATGAGTACCTAACGCCGAGGGGTGATTGTATCGTAGGTATTAGAGCCGACAAGGCATTGTCAGAACTCGATCCTGGACTTAGAAGTATTATCAGTAAGGATGGGTCTATTGTGATTGTGATTTTCTCTGTTGGTGATTACTTCGACTATGTTATTGGCATGGGTTCTTCCAGATTGACGTTGAGTAGCGATGAGAAGTTGATAATTAGGAGGAGTGAGTATGTTGATGATGCAACACTGATGATAAGGGCCAGTAAGGCTGCCGCGGGCTTAAGTAGAGAGCTCGTAGATAGGTTAAAGAGGGGGGAACCTTTACTAGTTTATATCGTAGGTGTTGACCTTGAGCAGGATAGAGGCACTTAAGGCTATGGCCCTTAGGAAGTTAATCCACGTGGTATTATCCGTATTCCTAGTAATACCATTCATAATTAACCTAAGCACATACGGATTAACAAACACGCTGTACTTCACAATAATAACCCTGGGAGTTTCGGTAATATACGTAATCCAGGTCAAAAGACCCATAATAACAATAATGCTCCTTGACGCACTCACCAGCGCAAGGAGATCAATACTCCAACAAATGATGAAGTCACCAATCAGTTCCGCAATACCCTTCGAAATACTGGATGATGGATTAATAAGGCTTGAGAGGACGGTTAAGGACCTACTCGAGAGTGTGGAGAGGGATTACGAGAGGAGGGGCGGTTACTTAGGCATACTCATGGGAGCCCTGGGCGTGTTAATAAGCCAATTATTGACTGGTAATTACGTCGTATATGGTATAATATCGATAATAGTGTACGATACAATGAGCGCACTTGGTGGTGTGCTGGTGGGTAAGGTTAGGTTGCCATTTACCAATGCAACCATGGAGGGAACACTTATTGGCATGTTATCACTAGCCCTGGTATTGTACGTAATCACGGGGCAATTAATAGGCACCTTAGCAATAACAGTAACCGCCGCATTAGCCGAAGCCTATGGCCTAGAGGATAACCTGGCGATACCAATCGCCACATCATTAATAGCCATGGCACTGGGAATGCCGATAATCACATGAAACTAGCGATCACTTACGCCTGCCTAACAATTTATAAAGTCTATCCTCATCCTGCCAGGCCCTACTCTTCATGACCTCATCCCATAACCTATTGAACACGGGATAACCAAGCATTTTCTCAAGAGCCCACTCTCTGGCAAATTCACCATTCTTAATCTGCCTAATTGCCTCCCTCATTAACCTCTTAACCTCATCTGTAACATAATGAGGACCCCACGTTAAGTGACCGTACTGGCTTGTTGTCGAATGCCCCCTCAATTGTGCAAAGAGACCTTTTTCAGCTATTGCCTTAGTTATTGCCACTAACTCGCCTGAGGCCCATAGCTCAAGCATTGCGGCTTCTGGTGATACACCGTTCTCAATAAGCACGTTATAACCCTCAGCTAATAGGAATAGAAATGCACCTGCCCATGTGTGCTCGCTAAACAAGTCCGTAATTGTTTCCTCCTCAAAGCTTGACTCAACAGCCACACCACCAGGTCTACCAATGGCCCCTATCGCCTTTGAGTAGGCCAGTGCGTAATCCCAGGCCTTACCGCTATAGTCGTTAGAGACCCCTATAAGAACTGGAAAGCCCTTATTGTTTAGGAAGTTTTCCCTAACACCCTCACCAATCATTCTCGGCGCGACCATTATTACATCAACGTCTCTAGGTGGCTTTATGAAGCCGTAAAAGACATTGTAACCACTTAGGAATATCACTATTTTACCTGGGGATAAATTCGGTTGAATATCCTTAACCCACACCTCAGGTTGTACCTCATCTGGTATTGCCATAACTATCACATTACCTAGTTTCACGGCTTCGGGTATTGAATATACGGTAAAACCAAGGTCTCTAGCTCTCTTAGCGTACTCATCCTCGATATTTCCAATCAATACCCTAAACCCACCATCCCTCAAATTAAGCGCCTGGGCACTGCCTTGGTTTCCAAAACCTATAATTGATATCACCATATTCCTGATTAATTCCATATTTCCATCAAAGTACAACTTGGCCACAGGTAAGTAATCTTCTATCTTGTATAAATTACTTATATGAAACCTGTATGAAAAGTATTAACAACAGAACGACAAACCTGCCCTCTAAGAGCAAGATGAAAGTAAAATAGATACAATCCCAATAAAAAGTGAAGGTAACATTCAAGATTCTTACGAAACTCATTAAAGGCGAGGGAGGGTATTACTGATCTCCTCTTCGTCCTGAAGGGCGAGACTTGTCGTTTCTTTTTGTCACTTACTCCACTCCGCCAATAACTCGTTGGCGGCCTTAATTCCCACATTCTCCGGGTTATCTGATGAACCTAAGACCTTTATTATCCTCTTTCTACGTCCATCGGTATCCGCGATGCCGGCTATGAACTCGAGGTTATGACCATCGTGTATTGCAATGCCGCCAATGGGTACGTGGCAGCCACCACCCACGCTCCTTAGGAAAGCCCTCTCAGCGAGCGCCTCACTTCTAGCCCTGGGATTGCTTGCCTTATTGAGTAAATCCACGAGGTCTGTGTCCTTCTCGCGCGCAACGATGGCTACTATTCCCTGTCCAGGGGCTGGAGGTAGTATGTCGAGCGGTATTCGCCAATACTTAATACCTACTTTCCCAGGGTCTTCAAATAATCTAGTAAGACCTGCCTCGGCTACGATTATTGCATCGTATTGACCATTGATTAATTTATTCACCCTTGTATCCACATTGCCCCTAATAACGTCTATCATTAAGTCACGTCTCACATTAAGTAGGAACGCCCTACGTCTAACACTTGATGTGCCAACCCTGGCACCGCTGGATAATGATGCCAAGTCGTTTGGGCCGTCATTCCTTGTGACCAATACGTCATAGGGTGGATCCCTAGGTGAGAACCCGGCCAGTACTAGGCCGGGGCTTATTTCGCTGGGTAGGTCCTTAAGGCTGTGTACAGCAATGTCGGCCTCATTCCTTAGTAATGCCAGGTTAACCTCCTTTTCGAAAATCCCCTTAACACCGATTGCGTAGAGCGGTTTGTCCTGAACAATATCGCCTGTTGTTTTCACAATAACTATTTCAAATTGGATGTTGGGCTCAATCCTCCTTATCATATCCATCACAATCCCTGTCTGTATCAGTGATAGCTTACTGCCCCTTGTTGCAATCCTAATCCTCATTACAATAATTCATACAAATACCTCTTATTAAGTAAAACTTAGTGTCTTAGCAAATTCCCTATACTTACTAAAGGAGTCACTGCATATCACGCCTAAGGCACCATGGGATGATAGGTAATGCCTTATTTTCTCGATCGCCTCCACCGCTGGGCATGATTTAATTATTGCCTTAATAATATCCGCATCCTCACCACTAATGCCCAGTTTGTTATTTACGATTTCATCGATGTAATCATCATCAGGTGGTAACACAGCCACCACGGCATCAACATTATCCTTTACGAAACTCTCATCAATTAACCACGGACTACTACTCTCAAAAACCACAGTGATGTGCTTAGCTCTAGCATTATTGACTAGGTTATGTATATGATCCAGGTTCTCGCTGAGTGCATTTTCGAGGTTTGGTACGTGAATTATAGCATTATCTGCTATAAACGCTTTTGGATCTGCGTAATTAATGATCTGCAAATTGAGGTGTTTAGCCACGTAATTTATGAGAGCTGTTTTCCCAGATCTTGGAGGTCCTATTACCAATATTGTCGACATATACCTAAGACCCAAATTTGCAAGCATATCCCTAAGCCTAATTGATGAGTCCAGGTAATCAATTAACTTAGACTTAACACTCATGTTTATTAAGTCAATTGGGTCTAGCGCTACCGTAACCTCCCTAACCACATATTTGTCCACGCCAGACCTCTTGCTTTCCACCTCAATAGTTGATGGTTGTTTCTTAGATGTCGGTTTTGTGGTGTATTCCTCCATAGTATCATTAACGTTAGGTACTATACTACGAATTATGACGTTATCAGTATTCTTATTAACGACTTCATTGGAATTATTGCTAATGATAGGTCTGGGTGAGGGGTTCTTAATATCTACCTGAGAATTTGGTCTTGTCACATCCTCAATAGTGGTAATTGCGTTATTGCCTAGGGTTGACTGTGCTGTGTTCTCATTTATTTGTTTCAGTTGCTGATTTAATTGCTTGCTTTTATCGTAATAATAAAGGGTCTCAATGCCGTGCTTCCTTAATTTATTGACTAAATTATTATTGATATTTATAAAGATTACATTAGATTTCATTTGCTCGGCGTAATTTATTAATTCACGAATAACGCCCTTACTTATATGACTTGACGTTAAGACCAGCAGGGATTTCTCATGGGATCTAACGAACCACCTAACATCCTCCGGTATGTATTCTATATCGTCTCCCTTAACTATGAAACCCTTAGTTCTGGTTACTCCAAACAATACCCTACTGATTATGTCTAACTTATCTTGTGGTAATTCTGCACGTAATGCTATTATCCTGGACTTCGAGATCACATCTATAGCGTTACTTATGAACTCCAAATCTTCGCTAGGTAACTTCTTAGCCCAATGACCATACTCCGTGATAACCAGGGGGTCTGTGATTGGTATTATTGTTGGTGTCCTCTTCCCCTTATCGATGAATAATGCAATACTTCCTCTATTAAGTGATACCTCATCGATCACGTAGCCTAGGGATCCCGTGATTACTGAACCCAATAAAAATAGGGGAGTTATTTCGGAACTCCCCATCATGGGTAATACATAAAGTATGGCTGTGGTTAATACGGAGGGTATAAAGTTCGTGAGTAGGCGGATTATTTTTCCGCTAAGATTTACCTGGGTGATGGTGGTGATTAAGTACTTACTTACTACCGGTGGTATGACTATCACAATGATCATCAATAGGTATAACGATGCATTAATTAGGTTACCATAACCTACACTTAACGATAGCGGCTCATTAGAGAGCATGGATTCGATACCATGAATAAAGTTTAGATTCGATATTGATACCCTAATTACTGGCACCCATTTGATGCCCATGAATGCGGCTGCGATGACATAGAGTAGTAATAGCAGTGTGAATACAACGGCAGATCTGATGCTGTATCCCTTAATTGATGGGATTGTGGATAATGGTATAGATAACCAATAAAGTGGTGTGAAAAGCAGTGTCCATGATATGAGCGCCACGTCAGTAATGACACCCGCCTCCGTTATTAAGTACGTGAGCAGTAATAATGGCATTATTAATAATGATGCATGGCCTAGCGAAACTATGAAGATGAGTATTACGTACGTTATTAAAATGGCTGAGGATAGACCATACCTAGTAAGTATTGATGCCGTGAGTATCATTATTAGGAGCAGTATGAAGACGTAGATGGGTATTATTGGAAATACAAAATAGAGTAGTATTGCCGTTACCGTGTCCATTAACGCATAAAGCATGTTCCTCATTACGTTCTGTTTCACATAATGAAAACAACGAAACATTATATAAACCATTTTCCTCTTAATAATTGAAAGAGAGAAACAAAAAGAAACTAAGAGAAACCTCAATAACGTATTACCTTAAGCATTAATCTAAAATTAATAAGAGTGTCAATGTTGTAGTTGAGCTGAACCGGGTCTAGTAATTAGCGTAAAGTCGTAAAATAACTACCTATGGATCAAAACCAGCCCTATGAGTCCCGTTTTAATCTTAAGACATCAACCCATGGATTATCACGGATGAAGTCTGGTACTAGGTATTCATTGTCAGGTTGCTCATCACGCGTTTGTATATTATTCTGGCAGTTAATATTACTCCTTCTCTCAAGTTCCTCCACCTTATCAATTAATTTACTAATCAATTCCTTTAATGCCTTCAATTCCTTCATCAACTCACCCTGATATATAAGGTCGGAATAATTATTAAGCGATGAATCGGGGGTATAGTTTGTTATTATTGATAATTTTACATTGAATATATAATTACCGTAATCGTTATTAGACGAGTAGGAATTATCCTCAGCCTTAGGATTAGTGGTGCCATGATCATTATACATCTGCGACATGGTTTGTTCGCCATTCTTCATGGTAAAGGCCCTATACTTAGAAATTGCCTTATACACCGTGTTTACGGATATGCCCAACTTCTGGGCTATTTCCTTGGGCTTTAATCCATCGTTAAAGTAAAGCTTAGCGGCTAGCTCCTCGGTTTTCGTAAGCTTGCTTGACATTAACATTAATTATCTAATTGCGATAAAAATCAAGTTATGTTCTTAAATTAATAAAATATTTAAATATTACTTGTGTATATACGGTAAATAAGTAATACATTTAAACATGCCCAATGAACGAGCCTTGATGAACATAAAGGCTACAATAGCCGTCCATGGAGGGGCAGGTAGCATGAGTTATTTCGTAAATGAGGAGCATAGGCAAAGGTACCTTAGGGGGTTAATTAATGCCGTTAATGCCGGTTTGGATGCTGTGAGGAGGGGTAATGCCTTGGATATGGTTGTTGAGGCTGTGTCTGTGATGGAGTTTGATGGATCATACGATGCGGGCAAGGGCTCGGTACTGAACCTCTTTGGTGAGGTTGAGCAGGACGCTGGTATCATGTTTGGTAGGGACTTAAGTGTTGGTGCCGTCGCCGCTGTTAGGCATGTGATTAATACAATAAGGCTTGCCAGGTTTGTTATGGAGAAGACGGACCACGTACTTATTGTTGGTGATGGGGCTGAGGAGCTTGCTAAGCAGTTCAATCTTTGGGTACCATCTACGGAGTTGATCAATGAAAATAAGATCAATAGGTATAGTTCATTAATTAGGAGTTTACGTACACGCTACGAAAGAAATACCGAACTTGCAAGAAGGTTTGGTTTAATGGGCACGGTTGGTGCTGTGGCGCTGGATAGAGATGGCAATTTAGCTGCAGCGACCTCAACAGGTGGTACGATACTTAAGTGGCCAGGTAGAGTTGGTGATTCCCCTCTACCTGGGGCTGGCTACTGGGCTGAGAATGGTGTCTGCGCCGTATCCGCCACAGGCATTGGGGAGTTCATTATTAGGGCTATGGCATCATTAAGGGTTGCCAACCTAGTGAGGGATGGCGTTAGTATTGGTGATGCCGTTAGGCAGGTTGTGGATTATGTCACGAAATTGTTCGGACCTGGCAATATCGGATTAATAGCTATCGACAAGGTTGGTAATGTCGCCTCAGCATTTAACACCGAGGTTATGGGAAGGGCATGGAGCAGGGAGGACATGGGCAAGGTTGTGATCGCCCACTTCGCTGCGGATCAATTCCCTTAGGGAAGGAACCTCCCTATAAACTCATTTATTTCCTTCCCAAGCCTCACCGCCCGCTCCCTGAACGCATAATAATCCCTGGATTTTTCATAAATTAACCTGCCATTAACGAGCACTAAATCCACACTTGAACCATCTACCGAATAGACTATGTTTGATAATAGGTTGTCGGTCCTTAAGGGTTGGAGTTGCGGATTTTTAGAATCCAGGAGCACAACATCGGCCACGCAACCCCTATCTAGGCATCCACCCCTTAGACCCAGTATTGTGTAACCGTTGATTGTCGCTGCCCTAAACACATGATGTGCCTTAATGCCAACGTCCCAGTAAGAGTGCCTCTGGAGGAGTACAGCCATTTTCATTTCCCTAAACATGTCCAGGGAATTGTTGCTGGCGGGTCCATCGGTGCCTATGCCTATGATCACGCCCATATCCATCAATTCTCTCATTGGGAAATGACCTGCGGTTGCCAACTTCATGTTTGATGTTGGTGCGTGAATGACCTTTGCACCAGCCTTCGCTATGATTCCTAACTCCCAATTTGTGACCCAACCGAGGTGCACTAGCTGTAAATTGCTCGAGATCAGACCTAGTGTGTTTAAGTACTCGACTGGGAATACGCCATGTTTACTCTTAATTTCATAAACCTCATCCCTAGTCTCGGATGCGTGAATATGGATTGGCAGGTTAAGTTCATCACTCAATTCTTTAATCCTCAATAACGTATCTCTACCTACAGTATAGACGCTGTGAACGTTTATTATAGGCCTTATTAATTGCGAACTAGCGTACTCACTGGCGAAATTCCTAAGCTCATTCTCAACCTGCTTAGGATCCCTCATCGTATCCATGAATGGAGGTCCAAGCGCTGCCCTTAATCCATACTTAAGCACAACCTCTGCTGTGGCCTGTGGGTAGAAGTATTGGTCTGTGAACGCTGTGGTACCACTCATTATCATCTCTATTATAGATAATTCGCTAGCCGCCGAAACGATGTTATGATTCAACTCCCTCTCAACATTCCAGATCTTACTTAGCCAAAGCGGTAACTCTGCGTCATCAAAGAAGCCCCTGAATAACGACATTGGTGTGTGCGTATGTGCATTCACAAGACCTGGCATTAGTATGTGATCTTTACAGTCAATATTCTCGAACCCACGTGAGTACGCACCCTCACCAATACCTGCTATTAAGCCATCCTCAATAACCACAGTAGCATTCTTAATTATTCGTAACTCACCATTAATCCAGGATATCGCGTAATCGCAGTCCTTGAGTACGTAACCCATGCCCAATCACTGAACCTTAGGTTTAGTTTTAATGGACTTAATTATGTATACCCAGGAATACTCACCAAGTCTCCTAGCCTCACCATCCTCAACCACCAACTCATACCTAAACAATGGTGCATCAACCACAAACGTTTCGCCCTCCCCACCCTCAAGTGCGGGATTGAAGCCGTACTTCAACGCGAAGTTTATCAGTTCCTCAATATCGTTGATACCCAGGACCTTACCAAGGAGCTTTGGGTTCAGGCCCATGGTGCTTATTGAGGTTAGTATGAAACGAAATCCATGCCTATACAGGTCCCTAAGGTAGTTAACCTGATTCTTCCTCCACAGTGGCGAGTATACCCTGAGGTCAACATCCTTAGCGACTATGTTTATCATCATCCTCTGGTAATCCGAAAGCAGTGCGCCAGTTACGATGCCCTCAATGCCGAAATCCCTCTTAACATTAATGAGAGCATTCCTTAAATCAATGAGTTCTAAATCCTTAACACCGCTGGTATAGTAGATTACCTGGGGTATACCGAGAGCCTCCGCTTGATACTTAGTCCACTCAATGTTTGGATAGTGAAACATCCATGAATCAGTCCTCCCAGGCCTTAGTGTTAACAAGCAAGCCACGTTGAAACCCTTAAGCACAGCCCAGTGCAACGCATAGGTTGAATCCTTCCCACCAGAGAATAGGGAACAAACCCTCACCAAAGGCGGTAAATTTTTCGTGATTTAAAACCCTATTTTAAGGCAGGCCTCCTCTCCTGTTTTGCGGTTCATGGGCGGTTTGGTCAGTAAGATTTTTATATTATAATTAAGTCCATGGCTGGTATGTCATCCGGTGAGGGTGAGGCGTGGGAGTTTCCTGAGGATTGGGAGTATAGTGGTGGTGTTCCAGAGAGGTTGCTAAGGATAAAGGCCAAGTGCCCATATTGCGGACACACCTTCGAGATCGAGATGGGAGAGTCCTGGTATAACATGGGCATCTCAATAACATGCCCAAAGTGCGGTAAGCAATTCTCGGTAAGCATGTATGGAGAAGTTATAGGGGAGGTAAAGAGAGGCGGCAAATCAAGTAAATGAAATCAAGAATAAAAATGAACCATCATACATAATACGTATGAATAATAATTGCATAGAAAATATAATCAATCTACTAGCGTCAGCATACTCCATAATAATGATTGAACATTACATGATATTACTACTGATAATAAAAGCCAGAAATAATGTGAATTTACAAGACCAACTCCTAAACCTAGTAAGGGATCACCTCGATAAAGAAAAGAGATTGATTGAAACAGCTAGACTGAATGATTGTGTAAGTAATGATTTAGCCAATACGATTGGCGAGTTTATAAGTAATATTAATAATGGATTATTAATGGTAAGTGACCCTGAGTTTGTGAGTAGCTATATAAATAATTTCACGGACGCATTGAGGATTATTACTAAGTATATAGTGAACCATGAAGAGTTAGCGTCGAAAGTCATGACTGAGTTACAGAGGGTTGTGCACGATGAGGTGAGGATTTTGATGTAATATGTGGTTAAATTTTTACTTACGATAAGAATTGGGGCGGAACCTGTGCCAGGTTCCTCTTTATTGCCTCAACACTATCAAGGAACTTCTTCCTCTGCTCATCATTGAGCTTAAGCTCTATTATCTTCTCCACACCATTCCTACCAAGCACAATAGGCACCTCGGCGAAGACATCTTTAACGCCATACTCACCATCGAGATAGACCGAAGCCTCAAAAACCCTCTTCCTATCCCTCTTTATTGAATCCACCATCATTGCTAAACCTGCAGCCGGACCCCAATTACTACTGAATCCCCTTAAACTCGTTATCTCTGCGCCGGCCTGCACGGTCTTCTTAACGATATCATCATACTGCTCCTTAGTTATGAACTCCGTGAGTGGCTTTCCATATATGAATGAGGCCTCGGGTACAGGGTACATGTTTTCACCGTGCTGTCCAAGTACGACTGGTATTATCGACTCTGGGGCTATACCGACAAGTAAAGATGCGTAGTAAGCCATCCTGTTAGAGTCGAGCACTCCACTGAACCCAATCACTCTATTTCTTGGGAAGCCTAGTTTCTTGTATAGAACGTACACCATGGCGTCCAGTGGGTTTGTCGTTATTATGACTATCGAGTTTGGTGCATACCTCTTTATCTGTTCGGCTATTGAAGTAACGATCTCCGCATTCTTACCCGCCAATTCCTCCCTAGTCATGCCAGGCTTTCTAGCTAAACCCGCCGTGACTATTACTAAGTCACTGCCCTCCATATCCTTATAATCATTACTACCCCTATACCTAACGGATTTACCTAAAATTGCCGCTGCATGATTTAAATCAACAGCCTCACCCTGGGGTAGATTCTTTATTACATCTATAAGGACGACCTCATTATCCACCTCGAAAAACATTAGAGCAAACGCAGTAGTTGCGCCAACACGCCCACTACCTATTATCGTGATCATACCCGACCCATTAATATGCAGATTAATACTTTATTTAAGCTTTAGCTATCTACAATACTAAATCAATTATATTACATAATAATCACGAATGACAAAGAGATGAAAAGTTTTCCGTAAAGATTACGCAATATCAACATTTAATAATGGAAAACCCAGATGCCTTCCTTAGCCTATTCATAATTGCTAAACCGATGCCCTTCTCCTCGATACCCTCGGCAATACTAATATCAACGTTAACCCTATCAAGGTTCCTAAGTGAGTCGAAGAGATTAGTGGCTATAGTGTATGGATTTCCTCTGTAGCCTAGTAATATTATCGGTAACTCACTAATCTCAGTATACCTCGTGGATAATAGTTCAGCGGTTTCCTTGGTGATCAATAGGGCAACCCTCATACCCTTATTTAGATAATCGACGGTGGTGTCGTGAATCGTCTTAACTAGCATATCGTAATCGCCACATTCAACAATGAGCAGCTTGGTGCGTGGAGCATAGTGCCTATACTTCATACCTGGCGCCAAGGCTGCGTCGGCCTCACCAAGACCTCTGGCGAATTCAGGCACTACTATGTCCATGCCAAATAGGGATCTTAATTCCTCAAGCGTGAACGGCCCAGGTCTTAGCAGTACTGGTGGGTTTCTAGTTACGTCCACTATTGTAGATTCAACACCGAAGAACGTAGATCCTGCATCGAGTACGATCATGTCGATATTATCATTCCTATAATCCTCGATTATGTGCTCAGCGAGTGTTGGGCTTGGTCTACCTGACTTATTAGCGCTAGGTGCAGCTATGGGTGTTCCCGAGTACTTAATTAGCATTAATGCGACGGGGTGTGCTGGGGATCTGACCGCCACCGTGTTGCGACCGCCAGTCGCCTCTTTAGGAACATCGGGAGACCTTGGCAGTATTAATGTTAATGGTCCAGGCCATGCCCTATTGACGACCTGCCACACTATGTCAGGTATGTCTATTGCGACCTTACTTAATTCATCAATGCTAGATACGTGAACAATCAATGGATTGTCGGGAGGTCTACCCTTAGCCTTAAAGACCTTTAGGCAGGCATTGGCGTTAAACGTATCTGCCCCTAAACCATACACCGTCTCCGTTGGGAAGGCAACCAGGTCTCCATGTTTAATGTAGTCGCTAGCAATCCTTATGGCTTCTGGGCTTGGGTTTATCGGATCAACCCTATATACCCTAAGCATACCTAACGACAGCTTACACTATGACTTTGACTTTAAAATCCCTACCTAATGAAGATAAGCCGTACCTCCGTAAGAGCACGTGTAACATTAATCACCAAGCTAGTTAGATTTTTAAATGACCCTCCGTGACACTGTTGGTGATTACTGATGGTAGTGTCAAACGAGGAACTAGCAAATAATGAACAAGCCGTGGAAAGTGAGGAACCAATATTTAAGACCAATTTACCTAATGATAAAGTTAAGGAATTAATTGAAATACTTCGTAATGTATATGACCCAGAAATACCAATAAATGTGTATGACCTAGGCCTCATATACGAGGTTACAATGGGTGACGATAAGGTTGTGCACGTCAAAATGACCCTAACCGCCGTGGGATGTCCACTCTCGGAGAACCTCGGTTATCAGGTTGGTGCGGCAATACAGCAGGCAATACCTGATGCTAAGGATATAGAGATTGATGTCGTGTTTGATCCGCCATGGACACCGCTGAAAATGACCAGACTTGGTCGTGAGATGTTTAAGGCAATTTATGGCTATGACATCGTGGAGCAATGGCTCAAGACACAGAATGAACAGCAAATCAGTCAAAATCAGCAGGAAGATACAACTGCGTGATTATTAAGTAACCACACTTTATTTGCAAATAAAGATTTTAAAAGGTGTATTTAGAATAGAAAATGTGCTCTCAACAATGAATAATGCTACGCCAGGAAAAACCCTCAGCGAGATCGTTAGATCGAAATTAGGCGAAATACTAGAGTCTAGCGATTTCATTAAATTCGTCGCATTAGTTACAATGGATGGATTCACGATATCGTCGGCCATGAGGGACAATATTAACGTAAACCCAAAGTGGTTAGGAGCCCTTATAGTATCATCAATAAAGAACCTAGAGGGTAATATAAGAAAGGCCCTTGGTAATGCATCTCTGTCGGAGCTCGTTATATCACTTGGCCAGGATATGTTGATAATAAAGTCCATGGGTAAATTAGCATTATTGATTATTGCCGACAAATCATTGGATATTGACTTCATAATGTATGAGGTTGAGGAAGGTTTACGGGATTTAATGATCGGTTTAGGATTAAGTAATAATAGTTTTTAATTCCAAAATAAATTAATTGTCACCATTATCCTCAGCAGCCATGCTATTTAATGATTCCATCAGTGCCGCGGATGTTAGGTTCTCAACCAGTTGCTTTGACCTCTCGTAGTAAGCATTTATGAGCTGTAATAGTTTTTGCTTAACGTAATCTATAGGCTTTGTGTAGTAAACGTACGTGTAGCCACCGTTCTTAGCGAGGACAGGTCTCCTGGCTATTAAACCGAGTTGTACAAGTTTAACGAGCGATCTCTCAATGGTGCTTCTGGACTTATTCATTTCCTTAGATATTTCAGCAACCGTTAATGGTTCCCTAGCCCTATTCTGTAGCAGATAATAAATCTCCACCTCAGTTGGTGAGAGCCTAAGTATGCATCTAAGGATGTACTTAATATCCACATCCTCGAGGATTTCCTCGGTACTCTTCTCCTTTATTGTCACGAGAGACACCACGTTAATCACTAACATCAGTGTCACAGGGTGTATTTATAAACCTTTTCTTCAAAAGTTTCCATCGATGCATTGCATCATTTGCATATTATTTATATAAACAAAAACTCTATAGCTCTATAGTTACACCCATATCTCTATCCCTAGCAAGCCTATAGACATGCGATGCCGCAGCGAGGTCCTCAACAGCAATACCAACGGTCTTAAAAACGGTGATATCCCTACTGCTAGATCTACCTTGCCTTAGACCGGCAATTATTTCCCCAATCTCTATCAAATTATTTTCAGCTAATAAGCCATTCTTCATTGGAATTATTATATCGCCAGTCTCGTTAATGACAGCCTCACGTGAATCAACCACTATGGCTGAGGCCTTACGAATAACATCGTCGTCAAATTCCCTTGACTCCCTCTCTGGTGCTCCAACGGATATCACATGCATACCTTCGTGAAGCCATGAGCCGTAAATCACAGGCTCCTTGCTCGTGGTTAATGCGATCACGACATCGGCTTGCTTAACGGCGTCAAAGCCACTATCAACTATAACTGAGTCCACACCTCTATCTCGGGCAAGGTTCATTAATTCAATGGCCTTACCTTTCGTTCTGGAATAAATAAGCAATCTCTTTACATTAAAGACTCTTGTTAATAAAAGAACGTGATACCTAGCCTGAAGACCAGCACCTATCAACGCCACATTATCTACACTTGCCGCGACATACTTAATGGAGACAGCGCTGGCTGCGGCTGTTCTCCAGGCTGTGAGGGCTGTACCATTAATTACAGCTAAGGGTGTGCCTGTTGTATCATCTAAGAGGATGACGATACCCTGAGTTGTCGGTAAACCACGTAATTTATTGCTCTCAATGACATTAACTATCTTAACTGAAAAACCCACATTACGTGAACCGCAGGGCATTACGCCCCACCAATCATTATCGATGTACATAACCGTTCTCCTAGGCATCACAACCCTACCAACACTATAATCCCTAAATGCCGACGCAATTGCATCCACAAGCTTCTTCGCACTTTCAGGGGAATCCAGTAGCTCATTGACCTCCCTCTCGCCTATAACCGTGACCTTCATATGACATTTGCATTATGTTGGAAAATTTAAATATTATGATCCATAGTTATGAATATAAAAATATAATTGATGCCCTTAGAGATAGATTTATTAATACTAGTTATAAGTAAAAATTGGGTGTTATCATGGAAATTAAGTGTCTAAATTGCAGATACTTTAGACTCCATGAGCTACACGACAACATCGGAATGTGCATGAACAAGGATAGTCCATTCTACATGAGAATGGTTATGGCTGATTGGCAGTGCCCGTTCTTTATGGAATTTAATGAGGAGAGTGAGGAGGAGTTCTTTTGGTGCGTTGATTGTAAGACCATGATACATAAGTCATTACTGCCTCTCCATAAGGGACATAAACTCGTTAAAATACCGTACATTGATGAGGACTCCCACCTGGAGACCTACGTAGCTGATTAACGATTAATTTAAAATTCTCCTCCTTAAGTTTTCAATTTTACCTAATGCAATACCTTCGTACGAAGTTCTCGATAGCATTAGCAATTATTCTAATGTCCTTACCTCTCGGTGTATGGGGCATCCCCTCAACCCTAATGAGTTCGATAACATTGCCGAGAGACTTAGCCTTCTCATAATAATTCACGACTTGATTTATATTCACTAATTCATCATTAGCACCATGAATTAGCAATATTGGTGGCAGACCAGATCTTAGGTAATTAATTGGTGAGGTCCTCCTCAGGAATTCCTCCATTACCTGCCTACTGTCAATCCTCAACAACTCCTCGTACGTCCTCCTCCTTATACTGCCAGGCTCACCTTCGCTTAACCACCTTACCTGGGCAAGCCTATCAGTTGGGCCTGACACCGAAATAGCACAATCAACACTCTCTAGCGTGGATGCGGTCAATAAGGCTATGGCACCACCCATTGAGTGCCCAGCAATTATAAATCGCCCACCACCCTTTATCAATTCGCTGACCTTATTTAAGCCATCCTCGAAATCCCTGTACGATGGTGCTAACACCTCAACATTCAGGGCCCTTAATGGCCCAATTAACCAGTTTATTTTTTCAGGGCTTGAACCAAAACCGTGTAGTGCAATCGCCTTCATTAAATGATAAGTGCGAACACAACCAATTAAAGCTTTAAGTGCACACTTTGCATCCTCACGTTACTCATAGCATTGGAGCTTATTTTAATTATATCGAATAAAGAAAAGGATAGAGCATGTTAAGCATGCAAACCACAATAAAATTTAATGACTAATTTAGGGAAAATGCGCAGGTTAGGAAGAAGGTGAGAGAAATATTAAATAATTGTTAGTGATACTTGCCATAGGCATGTCGAAGTCAAGGAAGACCAGGGGTACTAAAAAACATAGAGGGAAGTTTTTCTACCTAGCGTTGGCACTTGTTATTTTTGGCGAGGTAGCCTTCATAGCCGCTTTATTCCTACCAGGTATGTTAAGTAAGTTAGGGGTGGCGCAACAGGCACCTAAGCCAAATGCCACAACAATTACTACGTACATGCTGGCTACGTTAATAAACCCATACAACATGTCCTTCATAAACTCAACGGCACTGGGTTTGATAAATAACACGAGACCCATAATTATGTACCTAACAATTAATGACCCATACTTGATAAACCAGGCATGTAGTGTATGGCCTGTGCTTTATAATGCCACGGCTTACCATGGCTATGAGGTGGTGATTGTCGTGTTTCCAGAACCAGTAACACAGGCGCCTGCGACGGCATCCGCGATCCAACAGTTCAATAGTTATGTGTATGAGCTTTGTGGATTCAATATTCAATCAACCAACTTCCTAATAACCACCGCGCTTTGGGGTAATTTCACAGGTGCCTCAATGCCCATAGTGGGCTATGGTACACTACTACCAAACCTACTCACTGACCTGGGGATTAATGCTAGCAATGTGTACTTCCCAGTGCTCATACTGGTCAAACCACATAACACAGTTAGTGCTAGTGGTGTAATCTATGGGGTTCGATTAAGTAACTCCACATACATTAATGAGGTTTTATTCGATGATCAGTAGGGTACGAATTTCGTGCAATTAACTGGGTCTTCACCATTGAGTATCTTGCTTATTGATTCCAAATCCCATATTGCACATAGGTACGTCCTTACGTGACTAGATAGTTCTAGGGCAGTCCTAACCTTCCTTATTAATCCTCCAGTCACATCGATGGTATGTTCAGTACCCTTCTCATCTGCAATGGATGTTCTCGAGAACTCCCTGATAACACCGCCATCCCTGCCCAGTATGCCCGGCACGTCTGTTAGGAATATCGCCGCGTGAGGCCTCAATTTAATACCTAGGTCCAGCATTATGTCGTCACCACTTATTATGGAGAAGCCCTCGTCACTGGGTACAACATCGCCGTAGAGCATCGGTATAACGCCCCTATTGATTAGCCCCATGATGTGGGTGGAGTCTATCAACAATTGGGGTTTGCCATCCCTGATTGTGTATATAGATCCCGTCCTCATTGGGTATATCGGTAAGCCAACTGTTGATAGAGTATTCGTTATTTTCATACTGAGGTAATTAAGCACCGAGGATGTTAGTGAGACACCTATCAACTGCTCATAATCTCTGTACTTACTCAATCCATAAGCCAACGCAACTGGGTGCGCAAAACTACCACCTCCATGAACAAGCACGAATTTACTACCCAACTTATAATGCGAAAGCAGGGTCTTGCCAAGGTCCCTGACCCAATCCTCCCTGTAACTGAGCGGCTTTGACTTATCACTTATTGCGCTACCCCCAAGCTTAATTAGAAAGAGCTTCATTAAAACTCCCTAGCGACAGTAAATCTTATGATTTCCTTAAGATCCTCCACATGCTCATTACTAGGCAATGAATCCAACGCCCTCTCTGACCTCTCTGCGTATTCCATCGCCATCCTTAGGGCGTTCTCCCTAGCATTTGTCCTTGATATTATCTCAACAGCCCTCTTTACATCCTCATCAGTCACAGTACCCTTACCAAGCACGCCCAGCAGCTCAGACCTGCCCTCATCATCAAGCTCCCTGAGCGACATCACAATCACAGCATTACCAAGTTTATGCTCCTTAATATCCTTACCAATATCCTTACCAAACTTCCTAACATCACCGAAGATGTCCAGTACGTCATCGAGAACTTGAAAGGCTAGCCCTAGGTATGTACCATACTCAGCCATTGGATTTACACATTGTCGAGCCCCCACTGACATGGCGCCAAATACGGATGCCGTCCTTATTAATGCCGCCGTCTTAAGGCCAATCATCCTAACATAGGTCTCATATAGAGACCCCCAATTATTTAGGAGTCTCGGTCCCAACCTGTTGCTCACGAAGTACGGATCCTTACGACCAGCATACTCGAGTAATATATCCAACCTCTCACCCTCATCGATCTCGCGTATAACCCTAGCAACCTCCCTAGCGAAGGACGGTGGATCCCTGGTCTCCAGGATAGCCTCCTCAATAGCCTCCCTATACCAAATACCAATGAGGATTGCGGCATTATCGCCATACTTAGCCCTCACCGTTGGTTTATTCCTTCTCAATAGGGCTTCGTCTATTATGTCGTCATAGATCAACGAGTAATTATGAATTAACTCGACTATTGCCGCGGCAGGTAGTGCATCCCTGTAATCACCGCCGCAGGCCTGGGCTGCTGTTAATGTTATTAACGGTCTCAACCTCTTGCCACCAGTGGATACCTGGTACGTAATTGCCTCCCTAAACTCTGAATCGGCATCCTTACTTAGGTACTTAATTAATTGATTATCTATTTCACGTCCGTAGAGTCCATGAAGCTTCTCCAGAATGTCCATCGGGCTTAACAGAAGGTGGGCAATTAATGCGTTTCCCTTCACCTGCACTAATTGTTGAATAATTATTTGCCCATCGTCTAACCCTAATTGTTAATATTAAAAATGAATAAGGTTTAAAATCATGGAGAAATATTGTGTAATGTGAATCAGGAAATCGTTATTGTAGGATTCGTGAGGACTCCAATCGGTAAGTTCGGTGGTGCCTTTAAGAACGTTAAGACACCATACCTAGCTGCTGAGACCATTAAATCATTAATAAATAGGGTTGGTATTAATGGGAAACTCATTGATGAGGTAATTTTCGGATCAACCTTGCAGGGAGGCATGGGACAAAACCTTAGTAGGTTCGCCGCACTACTAGCTGGCTTACCAAATAGCGTGAGCGCCTTCACTGTTAACAGGGTTTGCTCATCAGGCATGCAGTCAATAATCGAGGCGGTCAGGGCATTAAAGGTTGGCGATGTAAACTTCGTAATAGCTGGCGGCGCTGAGTCCATGAGTACATCACCACTTGCCCTAAATCATGAAGTCAGGTGGGGAATTAAACACCTAATAGGTAGAGACCTCAAATTCATGGATCTCATGGTGTATGATGGCTTGACCGACCCAACAAACATGATGCTAATGGGCCAAGAGGCAGATAAGGTAGCCATGGAGCACGAGATAACTAGAGAGGAGCTGGATGAGATTGCCTACGAAAGCCACATGAGGGCGTTGAGGGCAACCGAGAATAAGTATTTCCGAGAACTCGAACCCGTAGATACCATTATAAATGGCGAGAGGATATACCTAGATAGGGATGAGGGAATAAGACCAGACACAAACCTGGAAAAACTGGCTAAGTTGAAGCCAGCCTTCGGACCAAACGGCCTCCATACAGCCGGTAACTCATCACAAATATCCGATGGAGCAGCCGCACTATTACTAACCACTGAAGAGAAGGCCAAGGAACTTGGCTTAAAACCCGTGGCTAAGATCGTTGGTTATTCATGGCACATGCTAGAACCCTGGAGATTCCCCGAAGCACCAATTTATGCGATCAAGAAACTATTGGATAAGGTCGGTTGGTCAATAAACGATGTAGACGTCTTCGAGGTCAACGAGGCATTTGCCGTAGTCAATGTACTGGTTCACAAGGAGTTGGGGGTATCTTACGATAAAATGAACATATTCGGCGGAGCAATAGCCTTAGGACACCCACTCGGCGCCAGCGGCGCCAGGATAGTGACCACACTAATATCAGCCCTAATGCACACGGGAGGCAGGAGGGGGATAGCCGCACTATGCCATGGAACAGGTGGAGCAACGGCAGTGGCCATCGAAATGCTATAGAACAACATACCCTTCTCACATGAAATTATGCGTCACGTTAGCATCTGACTTTCTCCTCACCTTTTGGGACGGCTCATTGGTTTCCTCTTCCCTCTCATCAACCTCTCTGACGGCGCTCATTGGAGTTGCCCTGGACCAGCATGGTGATTTCTCCTCGTTGATCATAACGTTCTATATTTAAGGATTTAAACAAAACAACTCCATCTTAAAGGGCAGGGTTTTTCTGTTTACTTTGCCATGAATGTGATGTATTACATTTAATCATAACAAGTATTACGTAATTATTTATCACGTACATGAAAATATTCCTTTAAAAAGGATAAAGACAGGGTAAATACGATGGAGACAAACACGTCAAGGTGGGTCTGGGTTGTGATGGGTTCGACATGTGCCATACTGCTGGTGGTGGCCATGGGGTTTACTTAGTTATGGTTTTATGACCTAGTTCAGTTGGCACATAACATGGCCTTGATGGGTAAGGCTGCCTCAACCCTGGCTGATGCGGTTCATATTCACGGTGCCGTCACACTAGCCTTTCTCGGCATCCTAGCCTACCTATTCAGGCTAAGACATGGTCTCGACGCCGATCACCTGGCGGCCATTGATAACTCAACTAGGAAGTTGGTTCAGGAAAGGAAGAGGTCATTACTCACAGAGGCCTTCTTCAGCCTTGGTCATTCGACGGTGGTCATATTAATAGCCTTGGCTTTAATTTACCTATAACGTAAGGTTTTTAAAGTGCTGGGTATTTCTACGGTTTCGTGGACGTACTGGAATAAAGGATTTCTCGGAGCTTAAGGTTATGATAAACCTGCTTAGGAGGTATAGGGGTTATGCAACCACGCTCATTAGTCTATATATAAATAGTAATAGGCCAATACCCGACGTCGTTTCAATGCTTAGGCAGGAGTGGGCTTTGGCTAGTAATATTAAGGATAAGACCACGAGGACCCATGTCCAGGATGCCCTTGAGAGGATTATCAACTCCATAAAGGGTATATCAAAGGCTCCCGAGAATGGTTTAGCAATCTTCGCAGGCTTTCACATGATTAATCCGGGCAATTACGAGTGGGTGTTCCACGCATTAATACCGCCAATACCAATATCGACGTTCAAGTACATATGTGACACATCATTCCACACGGAGATTCTGGAGTCCATGGTTAAGAGCAGTGATACCTACGGTATAATAATTATCGAGAGGGGCGAGGCTGTTATAGCATTGCTTAGGGGTAATTACTGGGAGGTTGCTGATAAGGTGGAATTTTTCGTACCTAATAAGCACGCAGCCGGTGGTCAATCAGCCCTTAGGTATAAGAGGCAGACGGAGCATCTCGCCGAGACATTCTATAAATTGGTTGCCGAGAGAGCCAATAAGATATTTACTGAGATACCAAACCTAAAGGGTATTGTTGTTGCGGGGCCAGGTCCAACTAAGGAGGAGTTCCTTGAGGAGGGTGAGCTTGATCATAGGATTAGGGATAAGGTCATAGCCATTGTCTCGGCATGCTGTGCGGACATTGGTGGCGTCCTCGAGGCTATCAGGAATGCCGAGGATAAACTCAAGGAGACTGAGTACGTGAAGGCGAAGAAGCTCATGGAGGAGGTTATGTACCTAGCCGTTAAGAAGCCCGAGTACTTAGTCTACGGTAAGGATGCGGTGATGGACTCAATAAAGAAGGGCATAGCCAGGCTGGTAATTGTTAGCGAGGATGTTGGTGAGGACGAGATAATGAACCTAACGCTAATGCTCAGGGGTAGGAAGGATGTTGAGCTCTTCGTCATGCCTAAGTCTGTTGAGGAGAACCTAACATTAACGCAGACATTTGGAGGGTACATCGCGCTTCTCTCATCGCCCTCGTGGTTGAACTATAACAGTGAGGTTAGTGGTGAAGCTAGCTCGTAAAACCTTGTGAAATTTAGAATTCTATTTTTAAAATTTAATCAACCACCTCCTGCCGGTGGTAAGAATGTTACTTCATCGCCATTAGATAACCTTGTCCCTAATCCACTTAGGAAGTCAATTGATCTACCGTTTATGAGCACTACGTATTGATCCTTAAGTTTACCATTATCATCAAGTATGACACTTGAAAAGTTAGGGCTCACTGCCTTATTGATTGTCTTGATTAAGTCCATAACTGTGGCGTTGTCTGGAAGCTCAATCTCCGTCTTAAGTATCTTGGTCACATCATATAGGGAGGCCAGGAATTTAACCTGAACCTTCATCAACCTAAGGAAGAGCATTATTACCTTAAAAACCTAATTTCCATGCCAAATAACTATGCAACACCGCAGTAAGGTAGGAATGTAACCTCATCTCCATCAGCTAACCTCGTATTTACGCCATTCAGGAAGTCTATCGATCTACCATTAATAAGCACGAGATACTTCTCCCTAACATTATTCTTGCAGTCAAGTATAACCTTTGAGAAGCCAGGGTACACCTCCTCATCAATCTTCCTTATTAAATTAAGTAACGTAGCGTTATTAGGTAATTCGATCTCAACCCTCAATTTCCTAGTTAACTCGTAAACTAAAGTCAAAAATTCGACTTCAATCTTCATTGATTCGGTATAAATAGTCATTCTTATAAAAATCTTTTCCCTAGTTTATAATTATTGAACCAAGACTATGGCCGAAATTAGCTTAAAAATACAGTAGACATGGTTTGCCTAATGCGGTTTAGGTGGTTTGGCTTGGCGTTAGCCTCTACATCATTTCTAATGTCGCTGTTGCTTAGAGTATTCTGGGGTGAGTTGACACCCTTTCTTTTACGGCGTGGTGTTGGTGGTTCCGTTATTGGGCTTGTTGGTTCCGTATTCTTCATAGGTTATGTCATTGCCCAGTTAATCGGTGGTGTCCTAGCCGATAGGTTAGGTACTGGGTTCATCATGGGTATTGGGTTAATAATTTCTGGATTTCTCAACACATTATACGGCGTATTACCACTAAGCACTTGGGTAACCCTCTCCATACCCATAGGCTTCTTCGCAGGGTTTGTATATGCGCCATCAGTTAAGATAATCAGGGAACTGTTTAGCGACATTCTCGAGAAGGCCATGGGCATCTACACCATCGCATGGGCACTGCCATTCATGATCTCAGCCCTCATAGTCCCACCACTCGCGCGCATATCCATTAACCTAGTATTCTATGTAGTCAGCCTCATCACAATAGCGAGCGGTGTAGTGGATTTAGTTGTTTTTAGGCGTATGAGTGAGGTGAGGACCGAGAGCGTGATTAGGGCGTTGGGAGCCCTTAGGAATACGAACGTCATGCTCATAGGGGTTGGTGGATTCTTCATACTCTATATGAACTGGGTCATTGCGTACTGGCTCTATGATTACCTGGTGTCCTCGGGGCTCGGGATTACCTACGCATCACTAGCCTTCACGCTATTCACAATAGCTGGTTTAGTGGCAATGCCATTAAGCGGGCATTTAGCCTATAGAATCGGTGCAAAGACCATGCTCCTCATGGATATCGTCGTATACTCACTTAGTGGTGTTACGATAGCTCTGATGCCCAAGATGCCCTACGCATTAATACTTGCTGTGCTACTTGGTGTTGGTAGGTTCGTAACAACACCAATGCAGTCATCGTTAATAGCGGTTTCGGTGGATAGGAAGTTCGTATCCACAGCCACAGCTGCCGCGAACACGCTTTGGCAATTGAGTGGTATCCTTGCCCCATACATGACGTACCTACTGGCATCAATGTATGGGATGGAGATTTCTATAGTCCTGTCATCACTAATGCTACTAATCTCATTAATACCCTACTCCCTAGTGAGGATAAGGTAGGCTTTGACTTTAACCGTTTATTAGGTGCTTATTACTTCGGCTGGGACTGGGCGCATTTGCCTAATGCCTTCAATAATGCGAGCGCTACCCCAAGGCCCATTTGCACGTCCTTATCGCCCATAGCCCTCCAGAGACCCGTTAATCCTCCCACGGGCTTAACGTTGGACAAATCGACATTCTTACCTAGGCAACCACCCATGTCCTGCACCATACCCTTAAGCCTCAGTACGTCCTGCGTATCTAATTTATTCATGGCCTGCAGACCTCCGTCGACCAGTATCGACACTAACCTAAATACAGCAGGGTCTTGGAACAGGTACTGCAGTAATTCATCAAACCTATTAACTACAAGCATCAATGCATCAATTACACCACTACGCTTTAGCTCAATGAGTTGGTCAAGGAGGCCCTTTATTTCATCTATATTCTCCACGAGTATGTTCAATGCATCAGCCAACTTCTCATCGGGGCTCTTTTCGACTTGTTGTGCCTGGGCCATGCCGATCACCTCACATTGTTGTTGCTAGCCAGGTCTTATAAAATAAATCCTTTATTAACCTACCCAATGGTGACGTTAATATGCTATAGCAACTACCCATCCACATGGCCTTATTGTTGTTGAGGTCAAGCTTAACGTCACAGTTGAACATCATACCCAAGTCACCATAATCCATCGCGCATGCCATTGCGTTTATCTGCGCCGGATCAACGGGCTCCCCAAGTAATTCACCGGTTATTGCCGCCGCACTAGCGAGTGATGTGAAGTGCACTGGGACACCGGCTGTTGGTAATCCTATGTATGGCATTGAGTGCTCGCCAGGTAGGTAGACATCGTCGTACTTAAGGCTCCTACCCGTATACACATTTACAGCGGTCCACTTACCCATTGGTGTGTCGGCAATCAGTGGTGTCCCTTCGAAGGGCTTTGGTAGCCTGGCCGGTGGTACCACTATTAATAGGTCGTACTTCACCTTATCATTCGATAAAACCACGACCTTCTCCTTATCATCCACGGTGACGGGCTTGGCACCACCAACGTACTTAATGCCCTTCCTGGCAAAGGTCTCCTCGGTTATCTTAACGGCTTCGGGACCAAGGGGCTGTATTGGTTTTTCGAACGGGTGTATCAACGTTATCTCAACCCTATCCCTAATCCCCCTCTTCCTAAATAACGTATCAAGCTGGGACACCATCTCGAAGGGATAAACACCGCACCTATAGATTGGCTCTGGCGTGAATAAAACAACCCTACCGCCACTAAAGGATCTAAGGGCCTCCTTAAGCTTCAACGCACCCTCAAGCGTATAGTTATGGTAACCCACCCCCAGGTTGTAGGATTGGAAGTCGAAGTCAACGCCCAGGCTAGCGAGTAAGTAATCGTAATTGAACTTACCCTGGTCGGTTTCGACAACCCTATTGTCGGGGTCTATCTTCGTTACCTTAGCCTTGACGAACTTAACACCTCTCTTGCCTAGTAACGATAGCGGCAACTGGGCGGCGCTTGGTTCTATATCGCCCAGTGCTATGTTGACAAGGAGCGGTGGTAGTAGGTAGTAATCGGTATCACTTATTATTGTTATTTCCGCATCAACCCTACCCCTCAATCTCTCAGCCATTCTTTTAGCAGCGACAACACCGCCCACACCACCCCCTAGGACTAGGATCTTCTTTGGCACGATAAACCTAGAGCGAGCGCCACTATTTAAGCATTATTATTAACTATTGATAAGAATAAAATTAACCATATTGAATACCATTAAATTCTTATGTATTTATTTTTATTTGCATAAATTGATTTTATTTTACCAAGTGTGAATTCGTAAATTAATGTTTTTAAGTCGTTAGAGAGAACTTACTGTGATGATGATGGATCAACAGACGGACCTGATTGATGACGATGGAGGTGATTTCTGACGATCGTTAGAAGCATTTTTAAGCGCTTGGGTTAATGCTGAATTGCTGCATGAGCTTTAGAACTCTTTTTACGATATCACTTAGGAACTTGGGTAGTAGGAGGACTAGGGCCATATTAACGATGCTTGCGATAATATATAGCGTGGCTCTCATGATAACCCTGGAGACCATGACGTACGGCTTTAAAGTGGCTGTTGTGAGTGAGGTTGAGAATATATTACCGACGGATTTGATGGTTTACTCAGACAGTGTATCGATACCCGAGACCGTGGCCCAGGTAATAGCCAAGCTTCCTCATGTTGCTTACGTAGTTCCCGCAATAATAATCAGTACGGCGCAGGTCAATGGACAACCCGTAACACTGATTGGAATACCTAGCCAATACTTCTCGTACTTTGATGTACGTATGGAAAACGGCTCCCTCCCGATGAGTAATGGTGAGGCCATAATTCAGGATACCCTGGCGAGTAAGGATGGCATTGACATTGGCGATACGATGTATGTCCAGGTTTTAACAGGTATTCAGGGAGGTACGGAGATAATACCGCTTAAGGTCACGGGGACCTTTAGTAGTATACTGGGTGGTTTCCTGGGTTTCCACCTAAACATGATCGTAACATCGATAGGCACATTACAAAGCGACTTGAGCGATGAGGGCTTTGTCAATGCCATGTTCATAAAATTAACTAAGGAGGATCCAGCATACCTCAACCAACTAGCCACAGCACTCAGTGAGTACTTCCCAAACGCGAATGTTTATGAGCAGAGCTCGGTTCTTGCCTCTATATCCAATGCGGTGTCCATGATAAACCTCTTCTTCATAGTAATAATTGCGCTAAGCCTAATTGTTACGGGGCTTAGTGTGGCTAATACGGCTATAATGAATGTTAGGGAGAGGACTAGGGAGATAGGCATACTAAAGGCCCTGGGTGCGTCTAATAGGCAGGTGATCCTGATATTCCTCCTTGAAATCCTCATAATGAGCACCATAGGCTCGGTTGTGGGCATAGCGTTGGGCATAGGCGGTGCCTACCTAGCTAGGTACATAATGATTAAGCTGAACCTGCCAATAATAATACCCGTAATACTACTCCCGACACTCTACGCTTACTCGCTGGTTATTGCTGTGGCAACGTCAATTGTTGCATCGATACCATCATTAATGACCATAACGAAGATAAGGCCTATGGAAGTCCTGAGAATCGAGTAGTGGAGGCAAGGTTTACGAGACCAGGTCAAGGCCCTCACTAAGCCTGAAATCAACCCTATACTTAATACCCAATTCCTCGCCCTCAAGAAGCTCCCCAAACAGCCTCTGCGGTGTTGCGTCGGTTATTCTAACCTTAACGAAGGCGCCTATGTAGGCTTTCCTAACGGCTATTGGTTTGTAATTGTATGAACGAACAACGTAATTCTCACCCTTAAAATCAATCTCACTTACTATACCCCACAACTCCCTACCAATAAATAACCTGTTCCTCTCGAAAGCAACCCTACTAAACACCTCAGTGGCTATCTTACTCCTCTCCTTCTTAACCTGCTCAGGCACCTGCTCCATGTACGCGGCTTCTGTGAATGGTCTACGGCTATACCTGGCCAGGTTAACCTTATCTATACCCAACTCCTCAATCAACTTAACACTAGCCCAGAAATCCTCATCGGTCTCCCCTGGGAAACCAACTATGATGTCTGTGGCTATTGTGGCGTCTGGTATTGCGGTTCTGGTTTTCCTAACAATGTCCTTGAATAATTCAACGGAGTATTTCCTCCTCATAAGCGTCAGCACACGATCACTACCGCTCTGGACTGGTATGTGGAAGAACTTGTAAACTCTCCAATCACCCTTAACAACATCTATGAGCCTATCAATGATTTTACTAAGTTCGAGGGGTTCCATCATACCTAACCTCACCATGTACCTACCATCAACACTCCTCAACAACTCCTCAAGCAAGTCAGCCAGGTCATACCCCCTATCATGGCCGTAAGCACTGATTTCCTGACCTGTTAGGTATATTTCACGGGCACCCCTACTTACGGCATCCCTAACAGCCTTGATTATGTCATCCTTACCATAACTCCTCACCCTACCAAACCCCATCCTACCAATCTTAGTAGCACAAAAGCTACAATTTCCTAAACAACCAACCTGAATGGGCACCACGTACCTATGACCATGAAGTTCGGGGTAGTAGGTGGGTAAGTACGTCATTGGTCTGTCATCGAATACGTACATATCCAAATCCCCATTGATCACCCTATCTATCGACTCTACGCCATGTGACGCCACGAGGATGGCGTTAGGTGCTGCGTCCTTAATGGTAGCTGGCCTAACCCTAGTTAGGCAACCGGCAACAACGACCTTCTTGTTGGGATACTCCTTACCTAATTTACTCAGTAATTTCAACTCATTCCTCTCGGCCTCCTCTCTGACGGCGCATGTATTTACGATAATCACATCAGCTAAGTCGATATTCTCCACGTACTCCCAACCCAACGCCTTAAGCCTACTAATTATTATATCACTATCAGCCTTATTCAACCAACATCCAAAGGTGATCACGCTAAATCTACTGACCATAAACAATCATTAGTGGAGAGTAACGACCTTATAAACCTAAATGCGTGTGGCATTACTTTTTAAGGGGGTTACCAACCACTTGTGTGGGTGAATGGTAATACTGCTGATACTGCATATAATATTGGCCATACTCAGTATGGATCCGAAGATGTCCATATCCGTGAACAACATCACCTGGTACTACGGAACTTACGCGGAAATTATTAATAATAATACCAGTATTTATAATGGGGTTGGTATAAATGCCACGGTATCAATAAGCACCACAAACAATTTACAAATCCCAATAAACACAACATACACGCTCAACGTGGGTAGTAGCACGGAGACGATTACGGAAACCCTGCAACCCGGCGTTAATATTGTAAATATGACGGCGCCAGCATTAGGTCAGGGTGTCTATAATGCATCCCTAACCATATCAGCTGTCGGTTACTCATTGACGTACTACTTCACGGTATCCTACCTAACACCGGGGATTGTGATAAGCACGACAACCACCAAGCTCTATAGTGGATTGCCACAGCAGGTGGTTATAAGTATAGGTAATTCAACGCCAATACCCATAACTTCGATCTCCATGGTCGTAACGGGGATAAATGCCCTAATCAGCACTGGCGTCATAAGCGCTAAACCACCAACTAACGTGAGCATAACGCTTACACCCGGCTCTTACCTCCTAAATAACGCATCACTCATTGTCAGAGCAACGTACATTGATGCTGGCGGATACACATGGAGTTCTAACTATACCTTGACGATACCAATAGTTCAGACTCCGGTGACGTTAACGGTTAGTATGCAATCATACACTGCTAGTTACGGGAGTACCTTACCCATAACAATAACCGCAGAGACCCCAATAGGACCACTTCAAAACCAACCGCTGAAGATTTATGTTGATAACAATTACGTAACAACAGTAACGACGAATAATGTAGGCATTGCCCAATACGCATTACCCATTAATTACAGTGTCGGACCTCATACATTGATGATATCGTTTACAAATGCAACATATTTTCAAAGCGCCACTGTTAACAATACATTCACCGTCGTGCCAGGTACCGTTTATATAACGGCTTATGTAAACAGTACAAACATTACCTATGGTAATGCGGTGAGCATGAACATAGCCCTTTCACCCCCAATAACCGGTGGCACATTAACGGTTAGTTACGTGGTCAATGGGACATCATCAATTATAGGCAGTTATACACCCATTAACGGTAATGTACAGGTTACATGGATACCGCCACAGGCTGGCGTGTATGTAATAACCATTTATTACCAAAACCCACCCAACTATCTACCAAGCTCAACAAACATGACGCTGACGGTTAACAAGGCTTCGTGCACCATCTCAATAATAATAAATGGGACGCCCGTGGTCTTTCACGACGTATTAATAATAGGGCGTATGAATCCTACGATAGTCAATGCCAAGGTCAATGTGGTAATAAGTGGACGTAATTACATAACGAGCGGAGTCATGTACATAAACTCGAGCGGCCTTGGTGAATACGTATTCACACCACAATTACCTGGTAATTATGAGGTGTTGGTGAGTTGGCCTGGGGACATTAATTATGAATCATGCCAAGCAGATTACGTCCTGGACATTAATAAGGCATCGCTGAAAATGAATGTAGAGGAGAATAGAAACTTGATCGCAATGGGTGGTAATGTTGTGTTTACCATAGACCTGATCACAGACATACCCACAAACTACATTAGTGGTAACATAACAATAATGATAGAGAGTGATAGAGGAACCGTAAATGTATTAACGATACCAATTAAAGGTACGCATCTAATCGCTACCGTACCATTCTATGAGGCAGGTAGTTACAGGGTAATAATTATGTACCCAGGTAATGATTATGTGAACTCCACGAAATATGGGCCATACTACGTAACCGTACTGCCCGGCATGTTGGGAATACCCTGGTACATCTTCATTGCCTACCTAGTACCTTTAGGCCTGGGCGCAGCTCTTGGGATGCTCGTGAGCCGTAAAATCATTAGACAATAATATTTATCCTAACAATCAAACTCATGAATCACCCTAGGTAGTTCATAAACACCCCTTATTATTATCCCTGTTGGGAAATCCTTGGCCCATGTAGCAACCCCTATGTTTATCGTGCCTAGGCCATTAACCATCAATATATCCCTAGGGTGATCAGTAACGTAGGCAACAAAACGCGGTTCCAGGTTAAGCATGTTAAGGGCTCTTTTAATTAGATCAAATTTGTCGTGCCCAGGCCCTAAATCACCAAGCGATACGCAACCCTCTATTAACTCCTTAAAACCATAGTGTTTAAGTTCATCATCCATGCGCCAGCACTCCAACTCCCTACCTGTCGCTATCATAAGCCTCTTACCCATGTTGCGGAGCGTGCGTAGGGCATCCAGTGCGCCAGGGAATACCTCGCCATAACTTCTCCTGTTTATGTATTCCAGCCAACAATTATGCCAGAACCAGTAATTCCTGGATAAATCATGCAGAACCTCACTTAATGATGGATCTCTATAGTAAATACTCAATAAGTGATTCGTATCATCGCTTATCATTACGCCATACCTAGCGGCACAATCCCTTAGTATGGCTAGGAACCTGGGTAGTGTATTAACAAGTGTCATATCTAGATCTAGTATTAATGCCTTGATGACCATAAGGGAGTATGTCTAATCCATGACTAATTAATAAACCATTCTGTATAGGGCGAGGGCAATGTATATTAAATTCCCAGTTAATTACTTAATGCGATATCTGTGGGTAGGCTCAGGTATAGACTTGAGGTGGTACTTGAGAGGGATGGTAAGGTTGTCATGGACAATATAACCGCTAAGCTCCTTGAGGCGCTTGAGAAGAAGGGGTCGTTGCTCTCTGTCGTTAAGGATCTTGGTATTCCCTATTCAAGGGCTTGGGAGTTAATAAATAGGCTGGAGAGCGGGGTTGAGGCTAAGGTTGTGAATCCCAGGAGGGGTTATAGAGGTGGTATGGTATTAACGGATGAGGGAAGGGATCTACTGAATAGGTATAGGTCAATAACCCAGAGGTATGTGTGGAATCCCAACGGTTCAGTTTGCGATACCGTTTACGCGGGTAGTGATGATTGCTTGGTTAGGGATGTGATTGAGGATATGAGGAATGAGGGCTATTGCATAGACGCGTATTGGGTTGGATCAATGGGTGGACTCAATATGGTGACCCTGGGACTAGCTGATATTGCCGGGATACACCTGGTCGACCCATCAAGTGGTGAGTACAATGTGCCTTACATAAGCTCGTTCGGTGCCTGGGACGATGTGGTACTCATAAGGGGTTACCTGAGGCTCTTGGGCATAGTTCATAGACCTCACCTAAGCATTAGTGATATCACTGACATACTAGGCCTTAAGATGGTTAATAGGAACCCAGGATCGGGCACCAGGTTAGCGATTGAGTTACTACTTAATGGTATTGCGGCACAAACGGGCTATAGTGTCGATGAGTTGAGAAGAAACATTAGGGGTTATAATGATGTGGTTAAGACCCATGTGGAGGTTACCGAGAAGATTGTTAGGGGTATTGCGGATTATGGCATTGCAACGGCAGGTCAGTCATTAACCATGGGATTAACCACCAGACCATTAGCCCTCGAGGAGTTCGATATAGTGGTGGCCAAGTCAAGCATTAACAAACCGACGGTTAGGGAGTTCATACGCAGAATAAGTAAGGTGATCCCAAGACCTGGCTATGTGATGCTTAGGAGTACTGGTGAGGTTTACACGCCCTATTCTAGGTAGTCATAATCGCTACCGCCAACATAGATATTGTGAAGGATCCTATATAGCACATCGAGGCCTTCGCCAGTCTTCGCACTTACCGGTATTGGCTTGGGCATCGTGCCCACGGTCATCAGAACGTCCGTAATTCTCACACTTAAGTCAGACTCCAACTTATTGGCCTGACTGGATAGGAGTGTTTCCCTGAGTAGGTCTGTCTCCTCACTCCACTCGAGGATCTCATCGAGCGTTGACCTATCTAGTAAGTCGACCTTATTCATTACGTTGACCTGGGGCAGGTTAAACCTAAACTGGGTTGATAGGGCGAGCAGCATGGATGACACGTAACCACTGGGTGTTTGGGCCTGGGTCGCATCTATTACGAAGACTACGGCTGACCTATCCATGCTAAGCCTATTTATGAGAAGTGAACCAACACTCCTAAACGCGAACAACTCCATCTGCCCTGGCGTGTCCACAAGCACGTAGTTGGCACCTATGTCCATGACCTGGCTCTTTATCTCCTGAGCCCTAACCGCGAGCATGTCTATGGCAGCTATTATAGAACTATTAGGTCCAAGCTTGTACTTCCTCATTAACTCCCTCGCAGAAACAACGTCCCTAATGTCTATGTCGGGTATGTAAGGTACGTACTCAGCAGCTGGATCTAAATTAACAATGGCTACATCATACTGGTTATTCTCAAGCCACTCGGCAAAACTATTGACAAGGGTGGTCTTGCCTGATCCTGCCGTACCTACTATGAATACGGTGAACATCCTCCCACAAATGAAATGCGTGGAATTGCTAATAAAATCTTTACTAAACGCCGATATATAACGTGGAAACCAAAGCCCTAGCCGCCGCATCACCAAGAAGAAGATACCTAATACTAGGCCTCAACCCAACATAGTTCGAAACCAAAGCCACCAAGGCACCACCCATTAGGGACCCAATGAACGTCCCTATGCCGTAAAATAGATTGTAGAGGCTAACCGCGGTTTTCCTATCCTCAGAATTATCGTAAACAAAGGATATGTACGCTATGTTAGACGCGGAGTTTGTGAAACCCGCTATCGTGTTTGCTAGGTATATCACGTACACATTCGGCGCCAGGGCGTAGGATAATGGGAATGTCACGAGCAATAACCTCCCCAAGAACATTACCAACTTCCTGTTCTTATCGAATAATTTACCCACATGCCTCTGTAGGATTACTGTGGAGACTCCACTGATTACATTGACTATGGCCAATTGCTCCACGCTCATACTAAGCAGATACACCTGGGCGAGTGGGAATAACGGCCATGCAAAGCTCCACACTATTGCAAACAGCGTATTTATCAATAAGAACCTCCTCAATCTCCCATTATTTATTAGCATATCCAATGGACTTCTCGCACCCAATAGTGTCGACGGTGATTCTAGATCTATTGACCTGAGTGCCCATATGTCGACGGCATTGATTAAAATGAGAAAACCGCTCACGAGAAATACGTAGCGCATCAAGGCGTAGTTACTACCGACTATGAAGCCCGTAACCAACGTAGCTGCTAGGCTACCTATGGAGCCGTAGAACGCGTATGTTGCTAAAACCCTGCCCCTACTACCCCTACTTAATCTTTCCAGTATTATCAACCAGGCAAAGGAGTTCATACCACCAATTATCGTTATGGCTATGTAGGTTACCACATACAATAGTGGGTTTCCGTAGGCTACCAGGGCCATTACTAGCCATAGAATCGCGAGGAGTAATGTGGAGGACTTTAGTAGGGATTCAACACTCCTTATTCTCCTCAGTGGTAATTGAACAACACCGCTGAAGAATGAAGATGCCGATGAGACGATGCCCACACCAATACTGGGCACGCCTATGATTGTGGCTAGGAAGCTTATAAATGGGGATACCAATCCATTGGCTAGGTTCTGGAATAGAATATAATTCCTCAATCTACTATGTACCATTCAGCAACCAATTATTCGTTCCATATAAAAACCATTCTAGGAATAACCGATCACACTCAACTTCTCAATAAACCAATCCCAAACATACCTACCAACTCCCGAATACAGCAATAAGACGTACACCAACAATGAGATTGCCAATTCCACGAGTAATGCGATCAATGTTAACTCAATACTTACATGAAGGTACTGCCAAACGAAGATTGGAGTTAACAATAAGCCAGCCAATACCGTGACAACAATACCACTGAACGCACCGCTCACACTAAACCTAATAGGCCTATAATCGAGCATTAAATCCCTCGTTTGTGGTAGGTTTGTCAGTATCATTAATAACCAGGACAGAGGCGCCATGAGTGGTGGATACGCGATCAATGGGACTATGATCATGAGAGTGACAACTTCATGAAATAAATAGTATAGGAGGGCGTTAACTAAGATCCAGGGTAGCGTAACCAGGTAAGTTATCAATAACCTGGACCCCATCCTTAACCTAATATAGTCAATATGGGCAACGCCCGAAGTAAAGTTAATCCAAGGCCTCTCAAAAGTCAACGTGCTACCAAGTATTAGGGACGCCATTAGTATTACATAGAATGAGACGTAGTATATGAGGAAACTCACCAACTCAGGGTGGTCATTCCTCACAATGAGGATTCCGTACATGACCGCGAATAACGTGGATAATAACACGGACACGAGTAAGCCATTTAACCTAACGGGTATGGGAACCCTCCTGCTAGATTGTTGACCATACATGGACGTTATGAAGACCGCGTAAAATCTACTACCAACGTTGTCGAATAACGTCCTGTAGCTCCCAACCACGTGATCTTGATGAAGACCGTATATGTTCACTGAAATCTCCCTGGCAAACCTACGTAGATGCATCACCATGGCTAGGGATACCATGGATAGGGCAATTGTGTACTGCGGTAAGGGCTCTATCACACTGAATAAGACATTGACATTTATATTGAGCAGTGTTGCCACAATGAGGTATACCGTAAACACCGCAATTATTATCGCCCTAAACCGCATAGCTAAGACATGCAGGTAGAGGAGTAGCCCCGACATTATGAAGCTTATCAGGGATGTATTGATTATGTAAAGCGGTATTAGTAACAACGGGTTGATCATTATTAGATGCAATGAGTAGTAGATCGTTAACGCCAAAATAAGCAGTAGTATATACACACCATCACCAGCAACCTTCATCATCACGAAAGAACCAGGATCCCACCCCGTGGTGAATACAAACTCAATCTCAGAACGACTAAAGTAGGTTGGCATGAAGAATACGGTAATCACCATCATTAACACGATCACTAAGTCGAGGAATAAAACCAGGATCATGTACCTGTTAACACCAAGGAGGGGGTTGACCACGTAGGTGTTGCCCACGGAGATTACGTCTACGACCTCGATGATTACCGTGAAGAGCAGCACCAATAGGAACCAGGCACTATACCTCTGCTTCATGTATAGGTAGAAAAGCCTGATGTACCTGCTCACGAGAATTCACATGCACCACCCCTATTAAACATTCAGCCTCAAATCAGCCCGGGTTCTCCGCCTGACCCCTTTCCCGCCCTATGAGGCGGGTTTTGTTGGGGTCTTGGTTGTTACCTCCCTTTTGGTGGGGGCTACTTGGTTGTGGTCTATGATGAATGATAGGGGCTTTTTGATGATTAAAGGTATTTTGCCTGTTGCCTTCTTCATTATGTTCAAGGCACCATTTAGGTCTGAGTGGAGCTTGTGTCCTTTGGGGCAGTGGACTACTCCCCTCGGTTGCCTCTTTACCTCGACATTGTGATAAGCGCAGTACCTTGAGGTATTGTACTCGATGACTATAAACACACGAATACCGTACTCCTGTGCTTTCAACTCAATGGCTTCCATGAGCTTTCTGTAACTCCACATGTTTACCGTGAATTTATTGCCTTTATCTTGAGCAATGTTGAGTGGGTAGCCTAGGTAGATTGTTGAGACTCCCAGCTCGTGGAGTTTTTCGATTAGGTGATTCGCGAAATTCCTATACAGGTGGAGTAGTCTCCTCACCAACTTACCAAACAACCTCCTCACCTCGTGATTCAACTCATCAATAGCGTCACCAAGAAGCTCATCCTTGAGGGAGTCCCTCAAGGACTGAACCCTTGAAATCAGTCTTTGTAGGTAGAAATAATCCTCTTTGGTTCTTACACCTTTGTATAGAATCCACGTACCATCATCAATAACTACGCTGGCTAGGTTGTTTATGCCCAAGTCAATGGATGCCACTTTGTTCCCCTTGGGCGATTCAATTTGAATCGACCTCCTCTCTCCCTTCACTACGTGCTTGGCTTTCTTTCCAGTCCTTGTTTCTTCAACGCCGACCTCGACTGGTATGTGGGCGTACCATGCATTCCTAGTATCGTCATAGATTATTTCTAATCTGCCCTGTTTTCCGTACCACCTCAACCTCCCAGCAAACTTAATTTCCATGCCGAAGTCCTTGAGAATGATGACGTGTCTCTGCTCATCAACAACGTACCTATCCTGCCTAACCACAAGAAGGAGCTTCCTCTTTCCAGTTTCCCTATCCTTCCAATAACCAGGCGGTGAAACCCGCTTCATGTGCGGCGATAACTTTCCTTCCTTCTTCAACCTCAGTAATGAGAAGAAGGAGTTCCAATCCTCATTGTTCTTCTGCATAACCGCTTGGGCATTGACACCAAGCACACCCCTGTACTTCTCGTAATACTTGCTCCATGTACCCCTGAAGTTCACTCCCTTACCGTTGAAGAACTGCCTTCTCCTTTCGTAGTTCAACTCATTGTACAGCCTAGCACAGGCATCAGCCAACCTCCTCAACCTCCTCTCCTGAGCACCATTAGGAAACAACCTAACAACATTAGTCCTCACATTCGTGAACTCAACAGGATAAACGCCCTCCCCCGGCATTGCGGGAGAAGTCGGCCCCCGCTCCCCACGTCTAGAGAGTCCACCGAGGGAGGACACAAACAAACAACGAGAACAACACCTTAAAAACCTGACCCTCTTTAAAAGGCGGGCTTAACTGTTCGCCTTATTTACTTAACCATCATGAGGTATACAAAGTCGCTCATGAATAGGGCTAGGGCGAATAGAGATACCGCGAAGATCACCATGTCGATCACCGACAGCACCAATGAGTAAAGGGACATCGCTAACAATGGCATGGAGTAAATGAGGGCACTGAGTTGACCAACATCAAATTGCCTCCTACGTGCCCTAACGTACATGATTATGACCTCCACGAACAAAACTGCGGTGGAAACTAAATTCATCGTGAGCACAAGCTGCATCAGGCTTATTGGCAACAAAGCGATAGCAATGGAGACAATCAGTAGGTCTAGGTCTAGGTCGTAAACATCGAGAGACCTAACAACCCTCTTCCTAACCCTATTAAAGAAGACCCTACCACCAACCGTCAAACCAAGCACAGTCACGTAGGATAGGTAAGCCTTGGGCCAAGGGAAAGGCGTGATGAGCGTAAGAACCACAGCACCAACACCCACGAGGTAGAGCGGCATAAGGTAATTCAGCCTCTCCCTAATGTACACAAACCTATAATCAACACTGAACCTTAAGGATGATGCAAACTCCATAATAACCCAGGACAAACCAACCAAACCAAAACTAGCACCAAGAAGCCACAGACCCATCAAGAATGAAGACAAGGAATAGGTCACAAAAACCTAACTGTCTCTCAGGAGACGGTAGAGGCTTGTTGTCTCCACCGTCTCCTTCTCGACGGTCTCCCCAGGCCCCCTCACCGCAGTGGCTCCCCAACGGTCGCCCGCGGTTCCCAGCCTCTGCGGGTCTCGGAAACCCAGGGGTACAATTAAGGGTGTTGGAGTTGGGCTTTTAAACTTATTTGGGATTTATCCCACGTGAGTTTCATAACCATTAGGCTTCCATTTGATGCAAATGGTGGTGTGGCTGGGGAGTTGCTATCGACTGCTTGGTGGTTCAAAACAGCCACTCATAGGTTGTTATCCATAACCAAACAACAACAAGTCTTACCTGGCACAAGGATTGGTTGGATAGATGCGTTTAGGAAAATTGCTTATGGTGTTATTCCAAACCGTAGGTACGCTGACGGTGTTGTAACCTTGGTGATGGGTATTTACGAGTCCTGTAGAGAGTTGGGTATTGACTTCAAGAGTGTCGAGTTGGGTGATTGGCTTATGTTCCAACAAAATGCGTTGGAGTACCCAAGTAGGAACATTACCCTAAAGCCTAACCATGAGTTTCACGTGACTACGGTTGGGTTTGATGGGTCGACTAGCAGGGTTGTGGTTAGACCAACCGTGCCGGGGAGTTATAGGCAACTCCTAGATGCCATCATTACGGAGCGTGTTGGGTACATGGGTAGGGTTGTGATTGACGGTGTTGGTGTTAGGAGCAATCAATTATGGGTTCATGGTGAGGTTCAAGTGACAGTGCCGATGGATGTTTATTATGAGCGCATGGCTAGGCATAAACGCAATGGTGGTAAGCTCTTTGGTGGTGTTGACGTTAACACCGATAGGTTGAACCTGGCGATTGTTGATGAGAGTGGTGAACTCATCGACCACAGGACGTTCTGGTTTAGCGAGGTGACTGCACGAGGCTTCCCCAGGCACAGGGCTTGGAGTATCATCGGCATGAGGATTCACGAGATGCTTGATTACGCTTATCGCCACGGTGTCAAGACCTTGTTCCTAGAGAACCCGGAGGTTCTTGGCAGGCTAAAGCTAGTGTGGATTAAGAGAGGTGATAGGGGTCATGAGAATTACAACCACAGGGTCATGGTTTTCAGGAGCTCAATCATCGAGAGAGTAGCCATGAAGGCACCGCTTTACTCGATTAGGGCTGGTTACGTAAGCCCAAAGGGGACAACGAACTCAGAGGAGCACAACGAGTTAATGAGGAAGTATAGACTGGATAGACACACAGCATCGGCATACCTAATAGCCCTACGGGGCCTAATCACCAACGGTAATAAACACTACGAATAATCATGAAAACCGAAACTGCCCCCAATAATTAACGAGATACCCAAGCAGGACCTGCCATCCCCTAATCAACACACCATCAGTCACCAACAAAAAACTTAAATCCCAAACAAACAGCGATAAATACGGGCCGGTAGTCTAGCCTGGAAGGATGCCCAGGGACGAACGTCCCGCATAGGCTTGGCGAACCGTCTGCTCAAGGTAACAGATCGCGGGAGATCCCGGGTTCAAATCCCGGCCGGTCCACCATTGTAGGATATCCTCAATAGTCTTATACCTTGTCACTGTATCACGAATTTCTCCGATAAATTGCAACGTCATATAATGTATTAACTTTTTATTTAACGAACAGCCTAAACTAACGCCGTAAAACCCGCCAAGGGGTGTTCCCGAGACTCTCATAAACTTGGCTCTCAGGGTTGGGGTTGGGTTTCATTTACTTTATTTTGAGGAATTAATTGAAATATCAACATTGCGTGTGTGGTTTGTGAGCTCGAGTACTGGGGCTAATTTCCTGAGAATGGTTGAGGATATGCAGAGGTTATTTACTAAACTGTATGATTTAGCCATGACGATACAGGGAGGTGTCTTCATAATACACATAGCTATGCCCAATGAGCCGGGTACCCTGGGCAAGGTTTTAACTACGATCGAGGCAGCCACAGGACTCAATTTATTGTTGGCGTATGCTTATGGATGGCCTGGAGAAGCCATAGGCTACGCATTACTGGTGTACCCCGCAGAGGGTGGTGATGAAATGGGTAAGAAACTTGTTGAAGCGTCAAGGAGTGCAGGTGCGATAATACTTGGTGCCTATAAAATCGAGAATAAAATGCTGTGAACTCAATCATAGAGCTAGTTCATAAACAATATACATGCCGAAGTACTCCTCAAAATCGCCGCGTTCGGTGGCCAGCATCTCCATCCTAACCGGTGACGTGGGTTTCCCAACAGAGAAGCCTCCATTGAACCCCACACCTCCATTACTAATATAGACCTCCCTAGTCATTGATAGGACATAGTCAACATCAGCCCTCGTGCAAACCCAATGATTAACCGTACTGCAGAAGTAGCCATTGGTTTTATCCAGCGCCTCCTCAACAAACCTCTTGATCTCATCACGATCCGTCACACGAAGTGCTGGGGATCCCCTCGTAATTCCTCCATATACATTAAGCACAGGCCTAAAACTGAGTTTACGTGCTAGTCCATGGCTGGCATTATTCCATTCAGCAATCATCAACATTGCGTACCTGGCACCTCCTGCCTTAGCGAGGTCCAGCGCGTAATTTGTTAATGCCGTACCCACACCATGCCTCCTATAGGTCGGTTTTACCCTAAGACCCTCAAGCCAAACAACGCCCGTTGGTAGTAATACCAGGTTTATCACACCAACAACCTCCTCATTAACTAGGGCTACATAGGCTGTGCCATCCCTAACCCACCCATCAATTACCCTAGGTACATAATCGCCCCAGGGAAATGTGTTCATCGTGAAACTGATTATCTGGGGGACGTCAGACTCCACGGCTTTCCTAATGACTATATTCACCTAAGTTTCACCTTGATCTTACGTTATTGGGATCCCACTTATTTAACAATCTCACCTCATCCTCCGTAACTGGTTCAAGAATTGTCACGGGCTCTCTAATCCTAGGCCTAAATCCCATGTTATTAATGACATCATCGATTGTGGATCCAGGGAGTAAACCCATTAGTACCAACTCGCCGATGCTGTGGTCGAACTCGAACAGCGCCCTAGGAGTGCATATGGACAATTTGGGACCATTGGCCGAGGGACCTGGGGCTGTTACGAAATCAACCCTCTCAACAAGGGTTCTGCTCGAGTGTTCCTTTAACCACATGATGACTCTGCGGGCTCTCCTATAGAGATACGCAGCTGCCGCACCGCCTGGCAACCTAACTCTGGGTTTCTCATAATTACCAATCACCGAGAGGTTCATGTTACCCCTACGATCAACCTGGGCTGCGGAGAAGAACATTACATCAAGGAGCCCGCGCCTTGCTAGATCAAACACGTCTAGGCTTGTTACGATGCCCCTGCCACCAATGAATACGTTCGGGTCACCCGATGAGGGTGTTATTGATACGTCGACTGGCTCGTAAATCTCCGCCACATTTAGGAATGTTATTTCGCGACCCCAATACCTGGCAAGCATTACAGCAAGTACCGCCGGTACTGAGGCTAAACCTGTGTAAACAATGTCACCATCCCTCAACTGCTGAGCCATGCACTTAATCACATCATCCATCCCAGGCATTCTCAAACACCTTGAGCACATAATTAATGCCAAGACCAGCCTTAACAGAGTCAAAGTACCTCTTTATAATGCCGTAATCGGCCCCATAACGCCCATACATCGATGTTGGCCAGGCACCTCTCGGTGCGTGAACAACAGCGGTCACCAGGAAACCTGGTATTGTTAGCCTTTCGGGATTCTCCCTGAAATAGTCCTCGGGTACCAACTCCTCAACCGTGACTATGACCTTCCTGGAGGCTTGCACCTTCAACAGATCTTCATACTTAGGACCTAGCAATTCTACGTTACCTTTCTCATCAGCCCTATGCGCATGTATTATCGCTACGTCAGGCCTTATGGCTTTAACGACCACCAACTCCTCACCGCTAAATGGATCCTTAATAATACTCCATAAACCTCTCTTTACATTTAGCTTCACTAAATCACTCTCTAGAGTTATTCCTGAGGGCATGAATGGGAGTCCATAGGCGCCAGCCCTTAATCCACTCATAACGCCCTCGCACACATCCTCTATGAACTCAACCTCCCCGTTCTCAACCATCCTCCTAAAGCCGGGTGCTATTCCAAAATGCTCGAAGGTCACCATGGCAGCCCTAATCCTCTTAACCCTGCCTGATATGGTTAATAGGTCGAAGGCAAGGCCTGGCTCCCTATCGATCAATGCCAAGTCCCTCTTATTGGATTTCGCTATTGCCAATGCCATAGCCATCGGGTTTCTGTGGAAGCTCATACCACCAATCGCTATTTCATCTCCATCATTTATCAGGTCAAGAGCCTCGGAAATACCTAATAATTTCCCCCTACGCATTAAAGCTAATATATTATCCAAGGAGTAATTAAGCCTTTAGTTAGGTCCCACAATTTAGACGCTATGGTTTATACGTTAGGAAATGAAGGCTTTTGGCGCTATTAAGACTTCATCACCATCGTGAAGAGCGGTATTTAGTTCATTGAGCCAATGAATATCCCTCCCATTGACTATGATTATGTAATTCTCGTTGAGCTCATCATTACGAAGCAATAATTTCAAAATGGCATTATTTAATGAACCAAGACGTAGTATTAAGTCTTTCACGGTGGAATTTTCTGGTAAGCTCACATTCAATATCTCAGCACCAATAAATTCATGGAGATCCGCCGAGAGAATCACCTTAACCAACATGGTCAGGAACACACGGAGTCCACAAACGCCTTCGCCAAATCCTTAGCCCTATCTATGGAATTCGTCTCCTCAATGCAGGCATTCTCCTCATCCTTCATGTAAACCAGGTACTTACCACCGATATCGTAGATCATGGCCCTACCAAAGCAGTTCTCCTCAATCAACGTCTGGTAAGCCTCAAGAGGCTCCTTATCACCTAAACCATCAACAATGCTCCTCACCCTATCGTTATTGCACTCCATACGAGAATTAGGGGTTGTTAAGCCTTATTAAATATAATGCGAGTTAGTACTTAAATTATTAATGTTGAGGGTTTATCACCGTGAGCCGTGAATACCCACGCTATCCCCTGGTTGGTGTTGGGGCCATAGTCATTAAGGACAACAAGATACTGCTCGTAAGAAGGGGTGCGGAACCAAATAGGGGTAAGTGGTCAATACCGGGTGGTATGGTTGAGGCTGGCGAGGATCCTAAGGATGCCGTACTTAGGGAGTTAATGGAAGAAACAGGTATTGTAGGTAGGGTGCTTGGTCTCTTTGGCATTTATCAATATGTGGAGCTGGACACCAAAGGCAGGGTTAAGTACCACTTCCTACTCATGGACTACCTAATCGATCCCATTAGTGGTGAACCAAGAGCTTCGAGCGACGCCCTAGAGACTAATTTCTTTAGCTTAAGTGAGACGCTAAATCTCGACTTAACAGACACCGCAAGGCAGTTAGTCCAGGATTTATTGAGCTCAGGACCAAAGCCGTGTGGTGGTGGAATGATTAAGTACCCTAGTACCTAATTTCGAAGTCCTTAAACTCGTTCCTTGGTTCCTGGTCCTCAATCTCCATATCCTCAACTACGGCGCCTGGCGGTCCCCTCCTCACAATATTTATTAATTGTTCTACGGCTTCATCAGGTCCCTCAGCAACTATCTCAACGCTGTAGCCGTCTTCGAGATTTCTGACGAAGCCCTTAACACCAAGTCTCCTCGCGTTTCGGCTCACGAATGATCTAAAGCCAACGCCTTGCACTAAACCGTGAACTATTATGTGAACCCTCCTCATTTTCGAAAACCCTTATTAAATTAGCCTTTTAAGTTGTGCTTAACGTGAGTGGTTGTGGACTTTAGTAAGGTGGTTAAGGCATTACCTGGAGTTATACTGCTCATCAGTCTATTATTCATAATGAGAAGAATTGGTATTCAATACGTCCTTTCTGTGGTTGCGTTATTTATTATTTCCTACGAATTATTTAGGAAATACCCACTCAAGGACTTGTGGTTATTGATACAGGTTATAGCTGAGGTCGTGATGGCAATATCCATGGTTTACCTGATAATAGCCACTGGCTTTTACGATGCGATAGCGGTATTCCTAGGTTTAATAGTATTAATGCTTTCCTTAAGGGTTGCGGATGTAAGGGCACTACTTGCGTTGTTGAGCATTTACGTGGCTTACCTGCTATATATGAGTTACGTGAACCCCATACCCACAGGTTTGTATATAATCGCTAATTCATTATTATTATTCATGTCCTCGTTCACTATAGCCATAAGAAATGTCGTAATCATGCATAGGATTGATTTTACTGAGGATGTACTTGATACTGTAATCACCTACCTGGGGGTCTCGCTACTCATACCGTCAGCATACACATTATTAGCCCTGAAGAATCCCTACCTTTACATTACGCTAGTTCCGGCGGTGGTTTCCGTGATGCCTATGGTTAAGAGGTATGCGGGCTATATCGCCATAGCATTAACACTACTAACGTTGATGTACGGCTTATATCCATTACTTAGGTTAACCTGGGTTAGTGTCGTAATCCTAGTATTAATATTCGTGGTGATGTACCTGAGACCTACTAGGTTAAGGTTCATTAGGGGTCTTAGGCCGCCGTTATCGTGGTTAGGGACATGGCTTGGCGGTAAGTACCTGGTAGATAGTATTATTGCGATGGGCGGCTTTAGTTACGTCCTTAGGGGTAGGGATGAGTTGAACAGGGTTTACGCAATAAAGGTCCTTAAGGATAGGGACTCAAGGGGCAACCAACTAGCTAGCGATACGAGGGTCCTCTCGTCATTCAAGAAGGAAATGAGTGAGTACCTACTGATTGATAGTCCATACATCGTTAAAGTGTTTGAGGTTCACATACCACCTGATGGGAAGATACCCTACAAGACCCTCGAGGATTACTTGGATGAGCCGCCATACGTGATTATGGAGTATATGGAGGGAGGCTCATTAAGGGATTTATTGAGAGAAAGGGGCCCGCTCGATCTCAGGGAGTTCCTTAAGATAGCCTACGCAATAACACTGGCCCTCTCCGAACTTCATAAGGCCAATATACTGCACCTGGACTTGAAACCCGAGAATATATTGTTTAAGGATAAGGATAGGAGGGTATTGAAGCTTGGTGATTTAGGGGCTGCTAAGATCATGGTTGGTGGTAAGTCCTACGTATCCCAATTCTCCATAGCCTACGCAGCGCCCGAGGTTAGTAAGGGTATTGCCGACGTGAGGTCTGACATATACTCCCTATCGTGCATCTTCTACGAAATGCTCACTGGAATAAACCCGCACCTTTATAGGCTGAGCAGTGGGCAATTGATTGTACCACCAATAAGCAATTACAGGCCTGATGTGCCGCCCGAATTGGCTTCAATGATAATGAGGGGTCTTGAGGTGAATCCAGGCTTAAGACCTTCGAACACCGATGAGGTGCTCGCAGTGCTGAGTAGATTATTGCAAAGCCTTGGATGATGAAGAACCCTCCCTAATTAACCTGAGTCTGAGGATTCGCTTATCACTGATAACCTAATTACTGTGTAATAACCTAACCTAATAACGGTCTCATTACTAAACCTATACTCACTAATTCTCTTGAACTCATCACCATCAAGTACGTATGTACCATTGGTACTGTTCAAATCCTTAATTAATAATTCATTACCAACCACAGTAATTACGGCATGCTTTCTCGACACCGTTGGGTCTGGTATCACGACCACGTTCTCGGGACTCCTGCCAAGAGTTATCTCCCTAATTATTGATAGATCGAACACGACCTTAAAATCCTTCATGAAATCCCTCGGGCTCTCCACAAAGGTTAACTCAAGCCTTGTGGAACCCCTTCTAATAGTTTCATTATTAGGAATTTCAACTCTCCTTGTTTCATCAGCACCCAATACCATTACCTCATATTTGGATTTCACGGCTTAATAAGAGTTCCCTCTATGATACTGATGAGCCAAGCCGTATAAGTAGGTAATGATGGATTGCGTATTTACTTTACGTTAGAGTGAGGTATGTTATTACCTTCATATTAAAGTGGAGATATTAGTTTTAGGACTTGGTTTGTGCTTCCTGACTACCAGGTTGTGTTGGCGGTGGTGACTGTGATTGAGCTGGCTTAGTTACCGGAGGTATTGTAGTGCCTTCTCTACGTACTGGCGCCCTGGTAGTGGTTACCTTTCTCTTCCTCTCATCCTCAGCCCTAACCTTCAGTATCCCTAGGTAAATCGCGCAGTTTATGCAGTAGGTCTTGGTTACGTAGTACCTGGGCACAATGGCACCCTGCTTCTCCAACTCCCTAGCTAGGTCGGCAGGTACTGGTGAGTAGGGTACCGTAACCCTAACAGCCTTAGATCTAGGCACAAGCTTGCCACAGTTGTCGCAATAGACCATTGGTTCTTTACCCTTATCGCCCTTATGACGCCCTCTGTTCTTCCTCTTCTTTGGCATACATTGCAACCAAACACGCACAGCTTAAAAAACATACCCCCACATAACCTCCATCATCAATCAAGGAGCCTTGCTTGAGTGTTCTCGTAAGGTTTTTAATTATTATTTTGAAGATCTCTAAGGGAGTAATGAAAGAGGCCACATTATACAGGGTATTGCCTGACGGGAAGGTTGAATGCACAGCATGCGCGAGGGGGTGCAAATTATCTGATGGGCAGTACGGTTTTTGCGGCGTTAGGTGGAACCTGGGAGGCAAGCTTTACCTCATGGTTTATGGAAAGATATCGGCAATCGCCGTAGACCCTATCGAGAAGAAACCCCTTTACCACTTTAATCCGGGCTCCATGGTCCTCTCCCTATCAACGTACGGCTGTAGCTGGGCTTGCCAATACTGCCAGAACTTCGATATTAGTCAACGTAGGATTCTCGAGGGTTTTGAGGTAACTCCCGAGAAAATTGTTGAGTTGTCTGAGGATTATGGCGCTCAGGGTGTTACTTATACGTACAATGAACCGTCAATATTCATGGAGTTTGCGCATGATGTAGGTGTGCTGGCTAGGAAGAGGGGGTTATTTAATACGTTCGTGACCAACGGGTACATGACTGATGAGGCCGTGGATCTACTTTCCAAGTTCCTTGATGCAGCCACGGTGGATTTCAAAGGTAATGCTGAACCAAAATTCCTTAGGAAATTCTCATTGGTCCCTGACCCAGAACCAATATTCCAAGCGCTCCTTGAAATGAAGCGTAAGGGTGTATTCATAGAGGTTACGGACCTAGTGGTGCCTGAAATAGGGGATAACCTGGAGTATGCACGTAGGTTGGCTAGGTGGATCGTGGATAACCTAGGGCCTGACACGCCAATACACTTCCTGAGGTTTCACCCAGACTATAAGGTGGATTACCTACCACCAACACCAATAAAGTCCTTGGAGGAGCACGCTAGGGTGGCTAAGGAGGAGGGTCTTAAGTACGTTTATGTCGGTAATGTGCCAGGACATCCGCTGGAAAACACGTACTGCCCTAACTGCGGTAGGGTTGTGATTAAGAGGAGGGGGTTCGATATACTCGAGGTCAACCTAACTGAGGATGGTAGGTGTAAGTTCTGTGGTGCCAAAATAAACATTGGCGGTAAGGTCCAGCCAACGTGGAGAATGAGTGACAGGTTTGCCTACGTCCCAATAGAGCTGTTGAGTAGGTATGTTAAGGTTACGAGGGAGCAGATAGAGGAGCTTAGGAGTAAGGTGCGTGTTAAGGTTCAGGGAAGTTCCTAAGGTATCCTCTTCACCCTAATTTTCCTTATGCACAATATTCTCCCTGATATGTGAGCCACCCCGTCACCCATCATTATAGTCACACCAGTGGCATCATCACCAAGATCTAGGTAGTTGATGGGAAGCGTTATACCAATAGTCCCAATACTCACTAAGACCTTGATCACGTACTCCCTATACTCACTATCCATGAGCATTACGATGAAGGTTGATGCGCGATCTGATGTATCATACTCCTTCCACCCCAATAACCAATAATCATTATCCCCAGTGTTTATGCTCCTTAATAGTGACACCAACTCATGATCATCAAAGCATCTACCCACAGACAAACCAAGTTTACTTAGGAAATTCCTAACCTCCTTAACCGAATTCCTCACTAGCTTAACGACCATTTCCACACCGTTAAGTAAATTAATTTAAAGCATAACCTTCAAAGTGACAATATACATATGATGATAAAGCCACCATGACTTAATTCATTAGTAAAGATATGTTGAAATAACTATAAATGACGTAGGATCTTTATCACTAGGCTATGTCGCAATAATCCTAACCTTGATACCATTTAATCTAGGCGTACCAGCGTACTTCCCCTTATATGGTTCAATAATGCCGTTTATAGGTTTGCCGTCGAGATCTACAAGACTATTCTTATAAATCAATGCTAAACCAGGTGGAATGCTTGGATCCTTTACGGCCCTAACTCTAACCATACCATGATCAGTTCCGAGCAGTAACATGCCTTCATGGTCGTGCGTATAGACGATCGGTTCCAGTTTACCGTATACCTCACGAAACTGGGTATTCGTATACAATGGATGCGATGTAAACACTAGATACACTTCGTTATTTTTAAGAGGCTCTGGTTCGATAGGGTTAGGTAGGGGCAGAGCATCCGGCTCCTCTGCAGGTAGGTGCTTGGGTTTCATTCGAACTATCTTCTTACTCCTCAATTCATCCAACGTGACACCAGCACCCCTTATTGCCGTATCAACCGCTTTCCACGGGTCCTCAGCAAGAAGTGGGTGGTCTATACCTACCTCCTTGGCTATTGACCTCACAAGGTCCACCTCGGTAACACCTCTCAATGGTCTTATTGGTTCATTATATACCAGGTAATCATGCCAATAACTATAAACCACATCATACTTCTCGAGAAATGTTGGCGCTGGAATAACTACATCGGCAATCTTAGCCGTATCTGACCAAAATGGGTCATGAACGATCAACACGACCCTACCCTCCCTAACTGCCTCAATAAGCCTATCACCACCTGGCAATGTGATCGCTGGATTCTCATTCCAAACATACACAACACTAACCTCTCCTCGCTCGATATAGTCCCCGAATTCCGCCATGGGTATCACCCTGGATGACCTAGCCATGTGGAGACCACGTAAGTAGTCAAAGTCTATTCCCCAACCCAGGGAGTTCGAGTAGTAATAGCCCCTCTTTATACCGACTAGGGCTGGGATTAGCGATATCATGCCTATTGCATCACCACCATTTAAGGACCTGCCAAGGGCAAAGCCGATGAGAGTTATGGGTTTGCGTTCATGATATAGTTCAGCAAGCCAGGTAATATCATTAATGGATACACCGCTTACGCTAGCTATATAGTCAAGGGAGAAAACCTTAACGTAATTAGCCAATTCCTCAATATGCTTAACCTTACCTTCAACGAGACCCTTCTCTATCAAGACCTTGATTATACCTATTGCGAGGAATACGTCCGTGCCAGGTCTAACAATAATTGCCCTATCAGACTTCCTCGCTGTATCACTAAGCCTAACGTCTATAGCCACCTTAAACTTCTTAACAAGCAGCGCCCAAATATGCGGGGCCGAGATACTGGCTGGAAAGGCCCAGAATACCACCGTATTGTACTTAAGGAAATCCTCAGGTAATGCGCCCATACTCGTGCCATAATGAGCCTTAATGGCTGCATGACCCTCTGAGGAGCATATGGACCTGTCGGTTTGTGATGCACTAATCACATTGAATAACCTGTCTGGGTAATACCACGTTAGCAATCCCTGATTACCATCATAGTCTGTACGTAATATCCTGGCAGGATTTCTTTTCAACTCCTCCTTAAACAGCCTAGCCACATACCTAATCGCCTCCTCGACCCCAACCTCCCTACCATCGATATAAGCAGACAAAACCCTATTCCTCTCATTCCTAATCAAATCCGCCCTACCTCTGGCACATGTGAAACCATTTACTGGGAACAACCTCAATGGCTCGTACTTCTCACCGAATATGCACGTATCGTAGCAATCCCTTGTGCATGCGACAACCATACCCTAAGTGGGAAACAAAGTATCAGTTATAAAGTTGGCTTTAATGACAATAAAGGATGCATTATGCGTGGAGGATTTGACGTCGTTGTGGTTGGTGCCGGTTCTACGGGCTCTACAACAGCCTATTACCTAGCTAGGGAGGGTTTTAGGGTTTTGGTTGTTGACTCAAGGGGTGTTGCCCAGGGCATGACCGCCTACTCCCTTGGTTTAGTTAGGAGCTATTACACCAATGAGGACGTGGCTAGGATGTCGCATTATAGCCATGAGTTCTTCATGAACTTCAGCAAAGAATTTGGTGTTAACGTCTTCACAAAAACGGGGTTATTGGTCATAGGCAATAACGAGGCTAACATGCGTGCAATACACGACATGCTGAGGAAGATCGGCGCGAGGATTAGGCTGATGGGCGGTGGTGAGATTAGGGAGTTGCTCGATGCTGAGGTTATGGATGGCGAGCTTGGCATTTATGAGGAGGATGCAGGCTATGCCGACACTGGGTTGTACACGAACACGATAATGAGGAGGGCTATGGAGCTGGGCGTCGAGTTTGTGATTGATGATGCCAGGGCGTTAATCGAAAACAACGAAGTACGTGGCATCGAGTTGGTGAAGAGCCATGATACTATAAGGGCTGAGCATTACGTGATAGCCACAGGCGTGTGGACGCCCAAGGTCCTGCCACAACTAAATCTGCCGATTAGGAACATCATAGAGAGGATTGTCAGGGTAGATACTGGTAGGCCCCTACCCAACGTGTTTGATTACGTGAATAACTTCTACATAAGGCCCGAGGGCTCCAGCAATGCCCTAATGGGCTTGTTGTACCCACCGGAGGATGTTTGGCAGGACCCCGATGCATTCAACCCATTGACCGCACCATCCCTCGATTACTCACTCAATCTTATGGAGAGAGCCGCCAAGCGCTTCCGCTGGTTTGAGGGGGCTAAGCTGATGGGTGGTTGGCAAGGGCTCTACGATGTGACGCCTGATTGGATGCCCATAATCGATGAGCCTATCAAAAAACTAATACTCTGCGTTGGCCTGAGTGGGCACGGCTTCAAGCTAGCACCCGCATTTGCACTCATGATAACAGAAATGATTAAGTATGGTGAGTCGAGGACGTTTAGGAACACATTCGCGCTGGATAGGTTTAGGATGGGCAGGTTGATTAGAGGCGTTAATGAGGTTGCGGCTTTCTAATCCGCAGGATACACCCTAACACCTCCAACGTAGGTTTCGAGAATCTTCATTTCCCTCAACTCCCTATCATCGACGCCTAATGGGTCCTTATCGAGTACTATGAAGTCCGCTAGGTAACCAGGCTCCAGCCTACATACGTGATTCTCCTCATGGAGTAGGTACGCGGAACCACACGTGTATAGATGAAGCGCCTCTCTAACACTTAGGGTCTCATTCTCCGTATACCTTAGCAACTCAATGTTCTCATAGCGCCCCCTGGTCACTGCGGCATACACAGTCTCGAAGGGGTTCAATGGCTCGACTGGGGCGTCCGTACTAAAGCCAACCCTTGCACCGGCATTAACCAACGTCCTAAATGGGTAAACGTACCTAGCCCTCTCGACACCAACCCTATCAATAACCCACCAATCACTTACTACGAAACGCGGTTGAACAGCCACTGCCGCGCCCAGCCCCCTAATTTTACCAATTAAGTCCTCTCTAAGCACTGAGGCGTGCTCAATCCTATGCCTAAGCCTTGACGTGCCGCCTAAGCCCTCGTAAATACCCAGGATTAGGTCTATCGTTGCGTCCCCAATACCATGAATCGCCAACTGAAGACCGGCTTCATCACTCTCCCTAGCAATCCTTAACAGCGTGTCCTTATCGTAATTAAGCCTCCCAGAATTACCTGGCTCATCGTTGTACGGCCTGGAGAGCCACGCAATCCTCGCGCCCAGGGATCCGTCAGCAATAACCTTGATACCGTTTATCCTAAGGTACCCATGCCCCGTTTCCCTGCATCCCAGTGACCCTAATCACCCGCTCATCCCTCGTCGGGACTCGCCCCCATCCTAGGGGCATCACTGGTCAGGGCGCCACGGGGCTGGCTCCCAGTGGGGCGACAACCCCACTGGGACTGTTTAACCCTTATCTTGTCTGAATTTTAAACCTTTCTCATACGAAAGCTTTATATAGGAGTGTCTGAATTGTACTCCGTGGATTGTGTAATCTACCTTGAGGGTAGTATAACCAAGGTCACTAGCCAGCATGTTGGGATTTACGTGAGTAGGGAGTACCAACCAAAAATCGAGAAATTGCGTGGTAGGAAAGTCAGGGTGTTGGTGATTGTTGATGATTGCGGGGAGGGCGGTACTCATTAAACTGCCTAGGGACAAGTGCGATGTTGATTACATTAAGCGTTTAATGGCCCTCACGAACCTAGTCTACCGAGGATACGAGGTCTGGGTACCAGACATGCCCAGAACTATTGAACATCAACTCTATGGTTTCAGAGACTTTAAGGAAAGTTTAGTCTTTGGTGTTACACCGAAGAGGTGGTTCGCGAGAACGTGGATGCCGCTGAAGACACTGAGGGTTTATGGTGACGGCTCCATGAAGGGTGATAGGAAAGCACCTGTGGTTCTTGACTTTAGGGGCAGTGTCATTAGGTTGCGCCAGGTCTGCAAAAACGAGTCTGGCTACTCTATCGAACTCCCAATGCCCAGCTGGGTCGTTGATAGGATTAGGGAGGGCGGCGATGTTAAGTACGCAATGATTGGGTTTAAGAATGACAAGCCTTATTTGGCTTTGGTGGCCGAACGCGTAGTAAAGCCCTACCAACCCAGTGGTTATAGGCTTGTTGTTGATGTTAACGCTTGGAATAACGGTGTCGCCTATGGTATAATAAACCCTAACAACAAGATCGCAGAGTATTCTACATTGAGACCAAACCTTAGGCTTATTGACACGTGGTACCACAGGGCTGAGAAACTAAGTAAGGAATTGGGTAAGTTGAAGAGGTTGGGGTTGGGTTCAACCCCAGGGGCCAAAAGGTTGAGGAGGGAAATCAAGGCATTGAGGAGGAAGGTTTACGCATACCTAAGGGACTTCGCCCAGAAGAGGGCCCATGAGTTGGTGATGAAAGCTCTTAGGCTGAGGGCTGGGGTGTTGATTGACGACATGATTGAGGAGTCGAGGAGGGAGCTCCTTGAGGAGAAGATACCAAGGGGCTTGAGGAAGGTTTACCTAGCCGAGACAAGGAGGTTCGTTAAGTTATTGATCACACAGTTAAAGTGGTACGGCGTACCGTACAGATTCGAGAGGTTGCCGAGCACAATATGCCCAGTGTGCCAACACGAACTAACCCAGGAAGAAGGCAGGGTCATGGTTTGTAATAATTGTGGATTCAAGGCGCCCAGGGACAAGGTGCCCATGCACTGGGCAGTAAGACTCTGATTAATTATACGAGCACCAGCCGAGGAAAATCGCATCAAAAACACCATTTTTTACTCCAAGTCACGGAGGTTAGCCAGAGGTATACCGGCGGTAAACCAGAGGTTAACCACCCCAACCCCTCTTGTGAATGAAACAAAAAACTTAATAATTTCAATTACACGATTTCAACCACATACGCATGCGAATGAGGAGTAGGACGGAGCAGTGACTCGGGGAGGACCCCGTGATCCTCAGGGTTTAGGTAAACCCTAACCCTTATGGGCAACGCACCGAGCTTGCTCTCGAGATTCACTAGGGCTTGGAGGCTTCTTAGATTGACCGAGACGAAGCCTATCGTAGTAACTCCAAGGGATGCTGCATACCTCATGGCGCTCAGTATGAAATCCTCATAATTGCTCACGGTGTACGACTCATTAATCAGCTCCCTAACCCTGTCCAGGGTCCTCTCCACTACAACTCCCGTCGGCTCACCCCTCTCGTCTCTAACGACGTCCGGGTCCCTCGAGTTCAGTAGGCCGGACAATTCAAGGGCCTTCGTGTTCAGGACAGCAGCATGACCACAAATCCTCACTAAAGCAACAGGCCTATCGTTAATCACGGAGTCCAGGTCGAACCTGCTCGGCCACCTACCCTCCCTAAATAATTCCTGATCCCAACCACGTCCATAGATCCAGCGAGTCTAACCCTGTCTGCATACTCCCTAAGCCTCCTCTTCAACTCCTCTATACTATCGACACCGCGTAGATCGAGTGAGTTAAGGCTGATGCCTAGTGAGTCTAGGTGCGCGTGGGAGTCAATGAAGCCGGGCATTACAACCCTACCCTTTAGGTCAATGACCTTAAGCCCAAGCGTATCGGCAATCCTCAGGGCCTTATCCTCACTACCGACATACGCAACCCTACCATTAACAACAACCAGAGAGTCAGCCCTGACCAATGGCTCGAAGGATGAATAAACAACACCACCAACAAAAACAAAGCCAACCATCACAACCAAAACCGCCCAGCAATAAATTAAATGCTTATCGACTTAGTATCACGATATACGGCATAGAAGTACTAGCTCGAGTACATTGGTAGCGTTGTTATTAGGAATAGAAATACATTAATCACAACCTGGACAAAATGATGCAGTATCGGCATACAATCACCAATAAGGATAAGGAATTGAAGTTCTTGGTGGACCGGCCGGGATTTGAACCCGGGATCTCCCGCGTTCCCGTGCCTATATTGACAATGCAAGGCTTGTGCGGGACTACCGTCCCTGGGCATCCTTCCAGGCTAGACTACCGGCCCAAAACGCCAACACCAAGGGGAGGTTTTAAGTTTTTGTTTGGG
>Ga0081529_111131_pt1 | contig 71143 bp, 76 predicted proteins | sample EchGeymetagenome_FD_71012 | JGI IMG/M metagenome (GOLD analysis project Ga0081529, IMG submission 71012) | Ferrous microbial mat and aquatic microbial communities from Echinus Geyser, Yellowstone National Park, USA - transect B T=78-80 C v2... ...
AACCACCCCTCCCAATAAGGCTTCACATTAAATAACAATTAAATACTGAAGACACTATAGAGAAATAAAATAACAATAGATTAAATATTCAACATGATAAATAATATTATATGGTATTATCAGTTAAATACATATTATATATAGGAATATGTGACTAACAAATAGTAATGAATTATAATATAATGGCATAGTTACCGTAGTATTCAACTTATTATATAGACTACCTATCAATACGGAACTGTTTCTTCTAAGTATGTAGCCTACTTCAATTCAATTCCTAGGGACACCATTAGGACTCGGTTTCTTGAGTCAGTTGGGGCGAACTGACTCATGATCCAAGTAAGGCCTCTTCACCTAAATGGGGATTTCAAGTTCACTAACGATTAAAAATTGAATGAATGACACTGTCCATTTAATTCCTAACTAGTGTTGTTTTCCCGGGTGTTGGCATTAGTTTTTGGGTTTCTGAGCTCCCCTGACTTATGGCGCTGTAGCATTACCCTGCATGCACGTGAGGTACCCTTACCCTAAGGCGCTCATTAGGGGGATTCATGTAGGGTAAGAAGGGGATTAAGGAACCAAGTTACCTGGTTCCCAATGGGCACTAGTTCCACTGCACCTACTCGTTGCTTGTCGGCACGGTACACTAAAGCTCAGCATTAATCATGGAGTCAACCTCATTGCGTATGCTTTATATAACCTTCATAGCCCTCTCCCAGAGACGCTTCCTCAATCGCATCAGCTGTATCTCCGACTCTCCACAAATACGCTAAAGTCTAACATCACCTTTTACCTGAGTTTTACAAACTGACTTAGAGTAATGATAGCCACCGCTGGGTGTCGGTGTTAAGCCATGTGCAGTCAACCTTGGCTTTAAGGGGCCTTGATGTAATGGTATAATGTCCTAATAAAATAAAAAGATTCTCTACACTAATGCCTATATGAGGTCAGGTAGGAGAGTTGGGCTTGTGACAATAGGTGAATCGCCTAGGGTTGACATAACCAGTGAAATTAAACCTATACTTGGCATTGATGTTGAATTAATGGAGTGTGGTGCTTTAGATGGCTTAAGCAGAGATGAGATAAGGAACCTATTGCCTAAATCCAGTGACTACGTGTTAGTTACTAGGCTTAGGGATGGTACCGTGGTGAAACTTAGTAAGATTAAGATCATTGAAAGGATGCAGAGGTGTATAAATTACCTTGAGGACTACGTTGATGTGATTGGCCTACTGTGTACCGGTGACTTCCCTGAACTATCGTCAAGAAGGCTCATGGTGGAGCCCTCCAGGTTAACCATGAACGTGGTGTCTTCGCTTAGTGGTGTAAGAAGACTTGGCGTAATCGTGCATGATAAGGATCAGATGCGTATGGAGGAGGAGAGGTGGAGGCGTATTATTAGCGACGTGGTTGTTATACCAGTATCAGCATATACAAGTAGTGAATATGACTTCAGAAGGGCCGCTGAGTATTTACGTGCCAGTAACGTTGACGTGGTGGTCCTTGACTCACTGGGCTATAGCATAGACATGAGGAACGTGGTTAGGGAGGTTTCTGGAAAGCCCGTGATACTGCCTAGGACAATTATGGCTGAGGTAATTAGGGAATTATCTGCATAATGCATTTAAGGGAAAAACCTGAAGTGATGGTATGTCGATGCTTAAGTACCTGTTAGAAATAATAGATTTACTCGATAACCCGAACGTTGACGGTGACTCTGTTCGAAAACTCTTTATCACTAAGGGTCTCGATAAATACCTAACGATAAGTATTGAACGTATTAGTAGTGAAAAGGGATTTACGGATTTTGTAAAGATTATAGTTCTGGGAAAACGTGGTAAGTACAATGGTGGTGATGCACCAACTCTAGGTATTATTGGTAGGCTTGGTGGTGTTGGTGCAAGGCCGTTGATAAAGGGCTTGGTATCTGATGCTGATGGTGCTATAATAGCCTTAACCGTTGCCTATAAACTTGCCGAAATGAGCATGAGGGGTGATGTTCTTGATGGCGACGTAATAGTAACCACGAATATATGCCCTAATGCCGTGGTAACCCCTCATAGACCAGCACCGATGATGTCGAGCCCAGTAAGCATATTTGAGCTTTTAAAGAGGGAGGTTGATCCACAAATGGACGCCGTGTTAAGTATTGATGCGACGAAGGCTAACCTGGTTGTTAAGGGTAGTGGTTTTGCAATAACCCCCACTGTTAAGGATGGGTGGATACTCAAGGTCAGTGATGATTTAATAAACATATACATGTGGGTAACTGGAAGATTGCCCATTATAGTGCCAATAACAATGCAGGACTTACTACCATTCTCGACACCAATATATCATATAAACAGTATCATGCAACCCTGGCTTTACACGCACTCCCCAGTGGTTGGTGTAGCTACGATAACGGAAACCGTGGTACCAGGCTCAGCAAGCTATGCCACAAACATTAATAGCCTCGATGAGACATCAAGATTCGTAATGGAGATTGCCAAAGGGTTTACCGCAGGAAGCGTTAAGTTTTATGATGAAAGTGAGTGGGAGACTATAATAAAGCTACATGGAGAGATAAGGCCAATTTTAACGAGGACACTGCACACTTAGTGCAGCGTTAGAGTCTCAGTACCGGTAACTTAGCCCTCCACGCAATATACAGGTCAACCACCCATATGACCGTCACTATACCTGTCAATGCCAATTCCAATGGCTTCACAGGGCTATTGAAGAATGGTGAAACGTCTATTGCGATGTAAGCTGTCACTATTGATATGATTAGCCAGGCATCGGCAACAACACGGCTACCCTGCCCCCTCCACGAGAAGTATATCCCCAACACGGCAGTTATCAGCATGAATAGGGAGATAGCCAGCGTGTGGTACAATGCGTAGATATTGGAGTTAAGCTGCAACGTACCAAGAAGTATCGCCGAAAAGGCTAGTTGCACGGCGGAAAAGTAGAGACTAAACCTGTGGAAGTTCATCTAACCACCCTTTCTAAACCACTCCTATACACGTACCTACCGAATTCATACCTAATGCCTGCTCTCTTGAACACGTACGCCAATGCCACATGCACGACGAAGGCCACCAGTATTGCGTTTATAGCCGCAATGCCCGGAACAAAGAAGCCGGCCAATGCACCGGCGGCGAATGACAGTAGCCCAACTAGGTTCACCTCCGGGTATTCCCTACCAGGCTCAAGTTTAAACCTCTGGCGTGGATCCTTAATACCCTCAAAGTACCTCTTAACAATGTAAAACTCAGCGAACACTGATCCACCTGCAGCGGGTAGTAGTGAACCAAGTAGCGTTATGAAGTTTTCAAAGGGTGTTAATGAGGCGCCGGCCGTGTACCCCCAGTAGGCCGCTAGCAGCGTACCTATGACGCCGACTATTATTGAGGATAAGTCCCTCCTAACCGGTATAGCATTTGTAAAGCTTAAACTACCACTGTATAGGTTAACCGTGTTTATTATCCACTGCCCCAGTATTATTATAAGCAAGACACCAACACCCATGCCAAGCTTTAACATGTCCTCCGTGATTATTACACTACCCGTCAGTAGCACTATGGCCACGGCACCTAGTATTAAGAATGGGTAGAAGACGTACATGTGCAGTACCCATGCCGTAACCGCATCTCTAGCCCTCTTGGCAAACCTGGTTATGTCGGGTGCTATCAAGGACCCAGCTATATATAGGCCAACGGTGTCTGTTATAGCATCAGTAAGGGTCATGTGTGACTTAGGTGTTGCCATAAAAACAGCACCCCATCCACCATGTAGTGAAATGGCGAGCAGTAGGCCAACCGCAATGAGCCAGATATGCTGCGGTAAAATGAAGTAGCTAAGGAATGATAACGCCCTGTAGCCTATGTACGTAGACAATATCATGAGGATCCCACCCCAAAGGGCCGCTGCCCATACGGAGAAGAATGGGTTATGTGGAAAGATCTCGTTCATAACGACACCGAAGAACCAGCTCTCAACCGCGAACCACCCAATGCCCGTGGTTATCGTTATCAATGCGAACCCAAGAACCTTACCACCAACCCTGCCAAAGGGGAACCTCCAACCAACGTATGTTGATAAGCCTGAGTAAGCACCAATAGCACCACTAAGGGCACCTATTATAGCGAGGACCGTGGTACCTCCCGTTAGCACCGCTATTGTGGCATCAACGAAGTTAAGCCCACCGCCAAGAACACCGCCAGCAAAGAGGACTGCTATGGCTCCAAACGATGCACTTAACGTAAGGAACATGTTATATAAACCATACCTTTCCGTGGAAGGCACCTCCTCTAGTGAGTAGTCATCGAAGATACCCCTTCCTCTCTTCTCCATATTAAACGTATACGCTAGTTGTTTTTAAGCATTATCCGTATTTTTCATTACATACTATATTTCCTTAATGATGGTAATATTTAAAAATCTATTTCCATGCAACGCAACTTAATATGGTACGTTACCACCTATATAAGACTGATGTCGAGGATCTTGTGGTGGGAGCCGCAGTACTGGGTACTGGTGGTGGAGGGGATCCCTACATTGGTAAGTTGATGGTTATTCAGGAGCTTGAGAGGGGCAGAAGGATTGAGATTGTCAGCATTGATGAGGTTGATGGGGATGCCTTCATAGTACCTGTGGCAGCCATGGGAACACCTGTTGTGCTTATGGAGAAGATACCAAGTGGTAAGGAGGCTCTATACTCACTTAGGTTACTTGAGGGTTACTTCAACAGGAGGGTTGACTTCATATCGCCAATAGAGGCTGGTGGCGTAAACTCAACAATACCACTGGTAGTTGGCGCCGAGAGGGGGTTACCTGTGATAGATGCGGATGGTATGGGTAGGGCATTCCCAGAGTTGCAGATGGTCACATTCCACATACACGGCATTAAGGCAACACCCATGGCTATATCCGACGAGAGGGGTAATGCAGCGATCCTGGACACGATGGACAACTACTGGGCTGAGAGAATAGCTAGGGCGATCACGGTTAAGTACGGTGGCTCAGCATGGATTGCAATATACCCAACCTTCGGTAAACTATACAGGGATGCAGCCATTAAAGGCAGCATCTCCCTGGCCATTGAGGTAGGTAAGGCATTACGGGAGGCTAAACTAGCCGGTAGAAACCCAGTAGATGCATTGCTTGATGTTACCCACGGCTTTGAGTTGTTTAAGGGTAAGATAATTGATGTGCAGAGGTTCAATATTGGCGGATTTGCACGTGGTGAGGCTGTTATCGAAGGGCTCGATGAGTACAAGGGTTCAAGGTTAATGATCAGGTTTCAGAATGAGAACCTAGTTGCAATTAAGGATAACGAGGTGGTGGCCTCAGTACCAGACTTAATAACAGTGCTGGATAGTGAATCCGGTAAGCCAATAACCACGGAGAGGCTTAGATACGGACTCAGGGTCCTCGTAATCAGCATGCCATGTAATGAGAAGTGGAGGACCTCCAAGGGCCTTGAAACCGTTGGCCCAAGGTACTTCGGATACGACATTGACTACGTGCCAATAGAGGTAAGGGTGAAGAGGGTGGTTAAGCCATGACTAAGTACAAGGTTGGCATTGACGTTGGCAGCACACATACGGACGCAGTAATACTAGACGAGGGCAATAACCTAATACACGCCGAGAAGACCATGACCACGCCTGACGTAACCAGCGGCATAATCAACGCACTAAGACTTGTCCTGGAGGGGTCAGGGGTGAGTAGGGATGATATTGCAGCAGTCATGTTCGGCACAACCCACATAATAAATGCAATAGTTCAACGCAGGAACCTAGGTAAGGTTGGCGTCGTTAGGATTGGGCTACCGGCAACCGAGGCCATTGAACCAATGCTTGACTGGCCAATTGACCTCAGGGATTCTGTTAACGCTGGCATTACGATGATTAGGGGTGGGCACGACTACACAGGCGAACCAATAACGCAATTCGACGAAGACTCCCTTAGAAAGGCACTTGAGGCGTTCCGTAATAGGGGTGTTGACGCAGTAGCTGTAACGTCGGTTTGGTCAGTTGTTAACCCTGAACATGAGGTTAAGGTCAGGGAATTGGCCAGTGAGCTACTGCCAGGCGTACCTATAGTTTTATCTCATGAAATCAGCTCAATAGGGCTCCTTGAGAGGGAAAATGCGACTATACTAAATGCAGCCTCGATAAAGGTCATGGTTAACGCAATAAATGCGCTTAGGGAGGCTTTAAGAGATATGGGCCTTGAGCATGCCAAGATGTTCTTCGCCCAAAACGATGGCACAACGGCATCAGCTGACTACATAGTTAGGTTCCCCATATTCACTGTAATAGCGCCGATATCCAACAGCATCAGGGGTGCATATGTCCTAACCAAGATACCTAACGCCATAGTCGCAGACACTGGTGGAGCAACAACCAACATAGGGGCATTAATCAGTGGCTACCCAAGGGAGGCACTTGAGGTTGAGATTGGGGGTGTTAGAACAAACATCAGGGCACCTGACGTAATAGCTATAGGTCTCGCTGGGGGTAGTATTGTCAAGGTTAAGGATGGTGACGTTAAGGTTGGCCCCGTGAGCGTCGGTTACAGGTTAATTTACGAGGGAATATCGTGGGGTGGTGGTACGGTCACCGCAACCGACATAGCGTTAGCAAAGGGTATCATGAGTATTGATGACCCAATGTGCAACCCTGAGCTGGCCAGATCCAAGATACCGAGCTGGCTTGTTGAAAGGGCATACGCCAAAATGATTGAGATACTTGAGGATTCCATTGACAGGATAAAGCTAAAGCCAGAACCGGAAACAGTAATACTGGTTGGCGGTGGATCCGCAATGTGGCCCAAGACGCTTAGGGGAGCCAGGGAGGTTATTAGACCTGAGCATGCCCAATATGCAAATGCAATAGGTGCAGCCACGGCGCTGGTTGGCGCCGTCGTAGAGAAGGCATACTCGTACGAGCAGATAACCAGGGAGAGGGCTATCCAGGATGCATCCGAGGAGGCTAAGAAGAGGGCTGTTGAAGCCGGTGCTGATCCATCAACGGTGGAGGTGGCTGAGGTTGAAGAAATAGCAATGCCATACCTACCAGGTAATGCGGTGAAGGTAAGGGTAAAGGCAGTTGGAAAACTAAAACTCTAAAAGAAGTAATAATGATTTATCTCCAAGTTTATTAACCCTTAAGTAAATATTAATCAATGAACTTCTGGCTTAACGTATTGGCTGTAATACTTGGACTGCTGGCTGGTATAGCGGTAATAGTAGCCGTTGTTGTTGGGGTAGTATCCGTGGTGGCGCTTATCTTAAATAAGCTTGGTAGGTATGATGATGTGGAAACTGCATTAAGCGTCGTAATCCCAGCCTTGTCTATAATACTCGCTGGTATTGGCATAGTGCTGCTCGTTACGTCAATCACCCAGATAGCTCACAATGGGTTGACGTGGTGGGATGCGTTCAACCTTGGCTTAAGCATACAGCTCGTGCTAAGCCTGTCTTTAAGACGCAAGAGAGAGGAGTAGCCAATTACCGCCGCCACTATTGTGCCTGCCTCTTAATGCAATGAGCAACCCCACGGTTCCTGCTACCCTCTACCTCACACTGGTAGTCCCTTTGCAACGTTCTTAGTAGTGCATTCACAGGTTTGTTGACGGCATATGGGTGGTATTCGAAGATTAACTCCTTGAATAGCTTAACGTGTTCGTAGTCGTTTAATATTACGTCGAATTCGCAGCCTTGGCAATCCATCTTGAGGACAGCCTCACCACCATTGATACTGAGTCTACTCATTAATTCGCCTAGCGTTACGGCTGGGATACCACTGTTACAATTACCTGGCCTGTGGTATGTAACTACTGTGGCATCTAAATCAACATTCTCGATGCATATTTTTCCTGGCTTGCTTGCTAGGCCTGCATTAATTGGTATAATCACGTTTTCCAGATTGTTTAGCCTAATGTTATCAAGCATCTCGGCAAAGGCACCAGGATGAGGCTCAATGGCTATTACCTTCCTTGCACCTTTTAAGGCGAAGTAAATGGCCGAGTCCCCTATGTAGGCCCCAACATCAACAACAACCCTACCAACAACATCCAACGACTCATACTCACCATAATCAAAAACCTCAAAAACAGTACCACGCAGACGCCTAAACCTCACACCACCCCTAAACCAAAAACCACTAACAGAATCATAAACCCAACCATTTACCTCAGTCTCAGCATCCCCATTAGTATCATCAACCCTCATGTCTCTCACCAAATTCACTTCAAGGTTAATGCACCTAATTAAACTTTAATCAACCGCACGTCTAGGTTCATCAATAGACTTCAATTACCCCACGAACTCCTAGCTGACTTTACTTAATGCAGATAGCCATTAATCTACTCGAGATTATAAGGAAGGTAATTGAAGATCAATTGAAAGAATGTGTAGATAATTACCTTGGAACATCTCTATTACTGATCCGAATTGACAAGTTAGGGTTGATATCTACCTTTACCTCTCATTCTCATTAACTGCGCTGCCAAGACAAGTATAGGTCCAACAATGGCACCGCCGATAGCCATAATGATTATAAGTAGAATGATAAGTATTAGCCAGGCAAATGGATTGTCTCTCCATTCCCTTCCCATTATCCATTGGAAGACGATTATAAATAATCCAAATAATATTAAACCGGCCACAAGATAGAGCCAAAGTTTTACTAATATTATCACAAATATTAGATAAATAAGAATAATACCAATATTTATATATACTGCATATATGATATTACTATTAATCCTATAAGCAATAGTTAGAGCAAGTGAAACCACTGGGAAAATCCATAAGTAACTAGGAATAGTAATATGTAGCTTAAGGAAAGGCAGAATAATGAGAGAAACTAGCCAGATTATCAATCCAATCCAGTCTAAGGCACTTACCCAGTTAACACGCATAATAAACTTAAAGATATAACATTTTTAAGCATAATCATAATCTATAGTGATATTACGGTGAATCGCATCATATGTGTCTACATTAGGTACATCAGACAAGCATTACTTCACTGTGTTTTCCCGAATCCATAAGGGTTATGTACCGTTTTACGATAATTTTAAATACATGACTTAGTTGCATGATTACGTGAAGTATTTCGTATTCCAAGGTAGAGCTGTTAATGCGGCGCATTCATTGATTATGCTTAGAAGTGGGGGAACTAGGTATTTTGTCTGGGGTTTTCATAGTGGGTTAGAGAGCAGGTACAATTCAATTAATACCGGTGACTATGCATTTCTCTATGTGACTAGTCCAGTGAGCGCAATAGTGCTTGGTGGTTTTATTCGCAGTAAGTTTATGGGTGATGATAAATTCTGGCCAATTGACTATGAGGCTGGGGATAAGTGGCCACTTAGGGTTGATATTGAGGTTGAATTCCTGTGCGTAAAGGATGAAGGGACGTGGAGTATCATTAAGGGATGCTCCGAATCCAGCTATGATAAGAGTAATGACTGCAGTAGGTGGGGTCAGGATTCCCAGGAGCTTATAGGTGATTTACCGTATGGGTTAATGAACAAGAGGCCGATGCTTGGTTCTATAATACCCTTACCTGATGAGGATGGGTCTAAATTACGCAAGTTCTTAGTTGAAAGGTGCACAACTATTAAGCGTATTAGGCAGGTTAACATTGATGATATTGCCAAAGACGTTTCATCAAGGTTATTTATTAATAGGGACATTATTAAGGACGTTGCCAATGCCGTGATGACAGGTAACGTTATGCTCATTGGTCCACCTGGCGTCGGTAAGACTAGCCTTGCCAAGGAGGTTGCTAAAGCCCTTAGCGACATTCCACCCATTGTCAAGGTTGCCAATGCATTATGGTTTAGGAGGGATGTTATCGGCGGTGAAACCATTAGGATGGGTTCAGTTGAATGGAAATCGGGCTTTGTGATACAGGCTTATAATCTAGCGGCTAAAAACCCAGGTAGGTACGTTTTCCTCATTATTGATGAGTTTAATAGGGCTGATGTTGATAAGGCATTCGGGGACTTCTTCACAATATTCACATCACCAAACCCTGAGGATTGGGGGATGCCCGGTACGCTCATTGAGGAGATTAGGAGCTACAGGGAGAGGGATAGTTACGCCGAGGAGTTTATGAAACTCTATGAGCAGTACAGCGATGAACCACTTAGGCGCATTAGAATCATCGGCACCATGAATGTCGTCGACATTAGGAACCTGTTCATGGTTGGTGAAGCAATCTTAAGGAGATTCATCATAATAGAGGTCAAATGCCCAACAGACACCAGTGACGTTGAAGGATTCCTCAATAGGTATGGCAAGGACATACCCAGTGACGTTCATAAGGAGATAATAGACCTCATTAGAGGTCTACGTAGGCCACCAGAGTCAGGTAAGTCGAGGGGTAGGCTTTGCATATCCCCAGGCTCCGTCAAGGTCAGTATTCAACTCCTTAACAATGCGTACGTTAACGGCATCATTGATAAGGCTAAGAATCCCCGTGAGGTGATTAGGGACCACTTCGTAAATTACCTCAGGTCCTCACTAGGCGTATTAATCGGAAATGAGTTGAAGGCATTTGACGAAGCCGTGAGGGAGCTTATAAGTAAGGCTGGGTGACGATTAGTGAGGCGGAGACTCCTTAAAAAGAGACTTAGAAACTTAACAATACTAGTCGGCAGGTACTACCTTGACCACTACGGAATCAGCAACTCAGCTAAGGTAATCAGGGCCTTACTTGGGTATGCCGGTGAAGGCCTTAATGTTGATGAGTTAAGCAGAAGCTACCTATCAATCACCATGGCGAACCTGGTGGTAAACGACCTGGTTCATGCAGTAACAGCCTCCCTAAACGATTATGTTAGGTATAGGGAATTCCGCGTAACCTACGATGAAGAGGACTGGGGCCCGGTTGACGTAGCTAGGACTATTAGCGTGTACCCAAGCGGCCTATACGCCTCATTAACCTACCTCCCAACCAATAGGTCACCTGAATACGTCTTACTAAGGGAGATGGCTGTCCGTTCTCTGAAGTTGATTAACAAGGTTCGTAATAATGTAGTGGGTATTAAGCCGAAACTGGGTGAGATAGGTGATAAGTTCAATGAACCTATGGCGGGTGAGTTGGAGAGTAGGATTAATGCCCTAGGCGATGCAATTAAGAGACTTAGGGGGCTGATTAACAGGTTGCCTAAGCCCAACATCAGGTATAGTGGTGATGAATTACTCAGTGAGGTTAGGAAGCTTTTACCGTACTCACCACCATGGTTCATTAGGGCTTATAACGCATACCTATTGAGTATACACCTCCTTAAGCCTATTTTAATTGCACAGAGGAGGTTAAGGATCAGTAAGCGTGACCTGGTACTACTTGGTTGGAGACTCTATGAGATATTTGTCTACACACTACTACTTAGCATATTCATTGAGAACGGCTATAGAATCGTGAGTGGTAACCCACGAAGAATACTGCTCATTAAAGGTACTGAGGAGATCCTAGTGCTATTCAACAGTGCATTGGACAATTCAATAATCAGCGATGTTAACGGCAATACAGGTATTGCTGAGAGAATTAGGGGCAGACCTGACGCGGCTGTTAGTAGTAATGAGAGAGTTATTGTGGTTGAGTGTAAGTTCTCAAGCAACCCCACCTACATAACGGCCGGTAGGTTTAAGGCAATGGCTTACATGCATGAGTATAATGCTAACCTCGGCATAGTGGCATTCCCAGACCTAGCCGTTGAAATGGCCTATGACGAGGAGGATAAAGCCACAGAAGGCCTATGGGGCATGATGGTTAAGGGCGGTGGCATTGCCAGGATCTCGCTTAGGAACGGTGGAGTATTATACATGGTTAGGGTTGACCCGGCGGAAAAAGATGAGCCTGGTGAAAATTGGGAAATCTCCAAGTTAAGGCTCACAAAGGTGCTTAAGCATGTATTGAACTTACAATAATCTTCATCATCCCGCGGATTACAAATCCTAACCACAGCAGCCGTATTACCCATCGCAGCCCTTTAACTATGCCTAGTTATGATTAAAAATCCATCCATCGCCGTAGTGATGCTATAGGTTATGTTACCTTACATTAAGGATTCTCATCAACTAAGTAATATTATGTTACGTGGATTCAAATGATGGTTGATGCGTTCTTACTAGGGGCGCCGAGATGAGAGGAACGGAGCGTAATGGCCATGGGGACATCTTTAAAAACTAAAGCCATAGGGTGGTGCGCATGGAATTTGGGGTCTTCTTCGCGGCGTTAGGTATAAGTCTCTTAGAACTTTCCGAAGCAGGCGCGGTAACTGCAATTTACCAGGGTTTGTACAAGGGGGTTTAGACCTGTGCTGTATTCACTAGCCGGTGTCCTACTGGTGTTGATACCCAACTTCACGGTGGGGCGCTACATAGTCTACCTACCACTCGACTACGTACTAGCGGCCTCAGCAGTAATACTGTTTTACTTTGGGTATAGGCTACTTAGGAGTGCCCGAAGGTACTTTAAGGGATGAACAAGGGTGGGGGCGGTGAGGAGGAGCGTGGCGACTTAGCCGTGGTGTTCACGGTATCAGCAATAGAGGCCTTCGAGGTCATGATCTATTGATAATGAAGGGCCTGGACAACTTCGAAACGTACCTAGAGCTAAAGCTCAGGTTGGGCAATGCATTATTTCTACTAAGGGCTAAGTGCCCATTAATAGCCAGGCTTCTCGGTGTACCAACCAACAGCCCTGTTATAGCTAGCCGAGATTATGTGGATAAAATACGTATTCAATAATAGGCATTAGGCATTCTAGCCCTGATAACAGCCTCCCTCAATGTTGGGTACTCTATCCTATAATTACTATTTACCTTAGCTATGAAACCACCCTTGGTCAGGTTTGTAATTACCCTATGCATTACTGACTTACTTAATGGCTTGCCCAATGCTCTACTCACTTCGCTCATGATTTCACTCCATGATAGGCCAATTGGGAAATTAGCCAGTAGTTTAAGCACGGTAATGTAGACGCCGGAATTGTATAATTTAACGAATGCCCCTAAATCATGAAACCACTGGGATATTGCGTACTCCCTAGCCCTCTCCAGGGCATCAACATGGCTCTTCCCAACACTCCTCCCTATTCCATACATCACAATGAAACCAGGGATTCCAGAGAGAACATTATGCGCCTCAACCAACTCATCCCTCGTATAATGAATACCAGCCTCATTGAAACCCCTCGATAGATACTCCACGGTATCGTCTAAACCCCATCTATCGATAACGACCTCATCAACAAACCTAGCAAAACCAGCCTCAGAAGCCGATGGTGCAATAACTCTCTCAAGGAGCCCCGGCATTGAGCCCGTCAGTATGACTATTATGTTTGGGTAATTATCGTGGATAAACTGAAGAAAGCCCCTATAATTAAAACCCCTTATAAACGGCAAGACCTGAGCTTCATCAAACACCACAACAAACCTGTCATGCCTACGACTAAGCTCCCTCATAAGCGTCAACAGGTTCGATTGAAACACTGACGCAGTAACTCTAACGTTCTTAAGACCTAACTTAAGTATTGCAAGGTTAAGTTCGAGATCAACCTCAACCTGCCTATCACTAAACCTCATATCGCTCGGCACAAGGGCTTGGTAACTAACAGACCTAAGGCCTATGTATGGTGAAAGATCAAAGTAGATGTATGGGTAATTAAATTCATTAAGCACAACCCTAACAACACTAGTCTTACCAACCCTACGCGGACCAAGAACCGCCGCAAAAACTCCTCTCTCAATATCATCCTTAATACGAGAAACAGCCCTCCTATGTCCATCACCGACTAATAGTCTCAAGCTATTTATCGGTCTATCGCTGAAGTACATGAGTTCTCACCAAGAACTAGTTCTTAGTGAGAACCTATATAAACTAATCGGTGAAATTCACGATTAAAACTACCGATGCATTACCACTGACTTATTACTTCTCTTGATGCCATTAGCATTCCCTTCCTGTTTGGTGTGTCCCTTGGCAGTATGTACTCATCATCTATCTTCTCTATAAAGCCCATATTGACTAACCTATTTAGTATTTCGTAGACTCTTGATTCTGGGGTTTCCCTAATTAAAGCCTTAACCACCTTAGCCACCTCACCCAGCGTACCCTTCCCGCCTAACCTATCCAGTGCTATGATTACGGCTGAGTATCTTTCTGGGGATTGGGAGCCAAGTAGGAAGCCCTTAAACTCCTCCTTAACCTCATTAATCGCCATCCCCTCCACTTCACTTAAGTCAACAGACTCCCCATGCTTAACCCTAAACGAGTACTCAGCCCCAAATAACGTTAACCAACCTACTATACCGTCAAACCTCGTCATGGCGTCGTTGATAACATCCTCACTCACCCTAACCCCCTCCTCCTCAAAACCTCTATGCAGGAAGTCCCTTGACTGATCCTCATTGAATTTATCCACCTTAACCCTCCTTATCAACCTACCAAAGAAAGGCTTATCATACTCAAGACCCCTTAACATGCCCTCCACGAGCCCAATCATGCTACCAGTGAAGATTATCACCGTATCCTTACAGTAATCGTAGATGTCATGGAGCAGGGATGGTAGATTAAGGCCATTAACCTTCATCAATTCCTGTGCCTCATCAAAGACTACAACAAGTATTTTGCCATTATCCTTAGCTAACTGGTTAAACTCCCTAATAACTGAGTTAATGTCCTGGTCCCTAAATCTCCTCAACCTGACTCCAATCTTCACAGCATTGAACTCAAGGAAGGTTTCCTCATCCACACCCAACACATTAGAGATGAACCTAACCACCCTACCACCCAGCGTATACCTCCTAATGGCTTCATTAATTCCCTCCAGGAATACCCTAATGAAGTCGGGCCTTGAGTACCTTCTCTTCTTTGGGTCGTAGAGTCTCATTAAGTTAACCTTGACGACAATATATCTTTGATCATTAACTGCGACATTAACTACACTGGTCTTACCAACCCTCCTAAAGCCGTAAACTGATAGCCAAACCCTCCTATCAATGCTCTCCCTTATTTCACTCAACTCCCTCTCTCTATCGTAAAGGTCTCTCTTATCCTCCTTAGGCCTAACATCAAATAACATTACGCCCCCGTAATTATTACGCCCGCGTAATGTTAAAAACCTTACTCATCTTGCAAATATCTACCCTTAGATCAGGTAAGGTTAATTACGCAATCAAGCTCCTCCCAGCCCATCAAGGATGGGGGAGGAAGGATAACTTGCCTTAAACCCCTTAAAGATTTAGTCTGGAACGATGAAATAATGAAGAATAAGTTTAATAATCTGGGCATTGGTATAATTAGTATGTCTTGGAAGCCCAGTGAGGATGTTGAGAGGGATAAGGAGAGGGTTATTGAGTATGAGAAACTGTATGGTGGGTTTACTGTACAGGGGCCGTTGACTGTGGAGTTGCGGACAGGCATTATAGTGGCTGCCAGATTTGCCGATAAACTAAGGCGTGCTGCCTTTGCCGCCTTCTCAAGAACAGTACCTGAAGATGTGATCCTGAGGGATATTGCAGAGTTAAATAGGTTGATATATGAGGAGATGATGAAGATGAACATAGATAAACTAGCCCTCGTTAGGATAAGTGTCGTTGTTATTTACGATCAAAGAAATAATAAACTCAACTTCTCTAATATAAAAATTGAGAGACTGTACACCGAGGATGAGTTAAACAAGGTGGTGAGCGAGAGGTGCAGGGAGCTGGAGCAGAAACTTGAGCGCATTAAGAGCATTATTGGGTAGCTGAACCAATTGAGTTTCATAAACTCCCCTTACCAATAAGCATTAAAACCACGGGAAACTCACCCATACAGTCAATGTCTAAAAACCTGCATAGCTCATTATCATAGAAGGCGCCAACAGCCCTAACACCCAACCCAAGGCCTGTGGCGGCTAGGTAAATGTTTTCCATAACAGCTCCAGAGTCCAGTAACACGTATCTTAAAGCCCGCTTCCAGTATTTCCAATAGGTCCTAGCATACATCACCGTAAGTATTATGACCACTGATGCACGTGAAACGTGATCCTGCCCAAGAGCTATGTCGGCCATCAATGAGCTGTAATCACCAAGCCTTAAGACTTCAAGGGCGTGGTCAAAGGGGTCGTACCTGTATAACCCACTTTTAAGGCCCAGCACATTGTTAACCACCGGGTAAGCTTCAACGGGCTGCAGCGCACCTGCAGAGGGGTATGAGCGTAGCGGGTATTTACCATACCCGTAGGCCTGGGTCCAACCTGTAATACCGACACCCATGTACAGCACCGTGGCTAGGTCCTCAATACTTATGGGTTCATTGGCGAAGTCCTCGGCGCTCCGCCTTGTGCTGATTACCACACTGATCGGTGTACTAACGCTCTTTGGCTTAGGTAGGGTGATGATGCTACTACTTCGCCTCCTCCTCAATGGCGGCATTGGGCCCATTCTCCTGGGCCAGTATTCATCCCTATAATGCCTCATCAGGAAATCGCAGGCTAGGCCAATATTCTTCCTGCTAATTAGCATTTTAAACGCATCCAATGCCTCATCAGGGACTATATCTTCTAAGTTAATGTCGCACATAATTGATTAACTAGGTCATGGACCTAAAAGCTTTAATTCACAATACCCATGATGCTTAACGTTCATGAGGTTTGATTAATGTTTAGGTTTTTGTGAAAATAATTTCGTTAAGCCAATTGGTAATGAAGCCAGTGTTGATGGTACCTGGGGCTTTTTACTCTTAAGCAGGTACCCACTACACCGATGCTTAATGGCATATGCCCTAGTGATATTATTCTCAGTGATGCCACTCTAAACCCTCTCATGCTGAACCATACCGATATTGGGAGAAACCCGCAGGATCAACAGAATCTACTTAACTTTGCCCCAACCACCTCCCCCTGGCGTTTTTATGGTTACTTCGTCATTGGGGTTTAGGTCTATTGATGCCTTACTGGGTAGCTTAACCACTGACCCATCTACCCTAGTCACCGTTACCTCCCCAGGTTCACCATCACCCCCACCCCAAAGCCCCCAGGGCCTCACCTTGAAGCGCTCCGCCATTATTGATAACCTGGCTGGGGTGAGGACCTTGAAGGACCTCACTATGCCATCCCCACCCCTGTATAGGCCCACCCCACCACTCCCATCCCTTATCCTATAAGCCGTGAAGAGTATTGGGTACTGCCTCTCCGCAATCTCAATGGGCGTGTTGAAGGTGTTGGTCATGTTTACGTGGACCCCTGAAACCCCAGGCTTACCAGGCCTACCCCCAGTCCCCCCACCAATAGTCTCGTAGTAGGCCCAGTAGCCTCCGTTTGGTAATGGGCCACCGAGCATGATATTCATCATCGTACCTGACCCAGCCGCAGGGACTTTATTGGGTAGTGCCTTGGCCAGGGCCTTGAAGGTTACGTCTGCTATCCTCTGGCTTGTCTCAACATTACCACCACTAACCGGTGCAGGCTTTCTTGGATTCACCAGGGTGCCCTCCGGGGCGTTCACGTCGATTACGCTGTAGAAGCCCTCATTAGTGGGTATGTCTCCGCTTAACAGTGACCTCACGGCGAAGGAGACCGCTGAGTACGTTACGCCAAGTACGGCGTTTATTGGTGCCTCAACCTGGCTGTGGGTACCGGTGAAGTCCGCCTTAACTAAACCTCCCTTAACCTCAACCCTTATGCGTATTGGTAGCAAATCCTCACCAAGCTCCATGTAGTCCACCGCCTCGTAAGCGCCTTCAGGCCACCTTGAGGTCTCCAACACCGTTAACCTCCTGCCGTACTCAATGCCCTCACCCCACGCCCTCAGGACACCATCAACACCGTACCTACTCACCAATTCCCTAATCCTAGATGCCCCAACCTTATTGGCTGACAACTGGGCCATTAGGTCCCCATGGGCTGTCTCAGGGGTCTTGAAGTTGCTTAGGATCATGTTAACGACATCCCTGTTAAGCTCACCACCCCTGACCACTTTAACCGGCGGTATGATGAGCCCCTCCTCGTATATAGTCTTGGCTAGTGGGTTTATGCTGCCTGGTGTTGGTCCGCCTACGTCGACGTGGTGAGCCTTATTGACGACGTAACCCACTAACCTGCCGCCAGTGTAAACGGGCTCCATGACCATTACGTCGTTTAGGTGAGTCCCGGATATGTAGGGGTCGTTGAGGAGCACCACGTCGCCAGGGCCCAACTCAACACCCTCCCCATCAAGCCAGTTGAGGAGATTCCTAACCCCAACCCTGAATGAACCCAGGTGAACGGGTATGTGCTCAGCCTGAGCAACAACCTCACCCTCAGGGTTCACTATGGCGCAGCTGTGGTCCATCCTCTCGCGTATGTTTGGTGAGAAGGCCGACCTACGCAGCGCAACCCCCATCTCCTCAGTTATGAAAACCGACGCCCTAAACACTAACTCCCAGGAAACCACGTTAAAGGTTAACACCTCAGGCTATTAAACGTTTAACGAGGCTTAAGCGGCACCGGTTAAAAGGCCTAACCATGGCTAGGCAGGTTAGTGGGGAGTTAAGCAGGGGTGCAACAGGCCTCCTCGGCTCGCTCTACAACTCCCTAGCTGGGCAGGCGCCGGCCTACAGCATTGCGGCTGGGGCTGCGCTTGTAATGGGCCAGGCGTATGCGGCCGCACCCCTAGCCATGCTATTAACACTGCTGGGTGTTTTAGCGGTGGTATACTCAATATTCGTGATGGCACGTAGGTATCCACATGCAGCCAGCTTCTACGCGTACGTAATGAACACGTTAAATTCAAGGGTAGGCTTCTTCAATGGCGTCATCTACACCGTGTTCTACAGTATCATCGGTGTTGGTTCAGTGGCCATAGCCTTCGCCTACCTGGGCACTGAGGGCATGTACGCAGTTGTTGGGCGGCCAATAAACCCACTAATCCTGCTCCCAGTACCAGTGGTCTTAGCCCTAGTACCCGCTGTGCTTGGCATTAGACCCAGCATTAGGACTGAAATGACTTTAACGAGCATTGAAGTGGCGATGCTCCTAGTATTCGTTGCATTATCCATCGTAGCCAACGTGAGTAAACTTTCCCCATTACCATTCACTGTGCAGGGGACATTCCAAACAAGCCCCAGTGGAATCCTAGCGGCATTGTCAGGTGGGTTGGTGTTCGCAACAACATACTTCATGGGTTTTGAGGTTAGTACACAAATTTCCGAGGAGGTTAGAGACCCCAGGAGGAGTGTACCAACTGGCACGCTCTGGGCTACGGTAATCATGGGGCTCCTTTACATACTTGTCACATACGCCATAATACTCGATGTCGGCTACTCTCAATCAGCCATCGGCAACTTTGTAAGTGAGGCCGAGGGCATGGGTCCGAATCCCGTTTACACGTTAATCGGTCATTACCTGGGTAAACCCGGCCTCATACTATTCGCCGTAAGTGTATTGTTCAGTGTGTTTGGGTGTTACCTAGCCACCTTGAATGCAACGGCTAGGATGCTTTACGGCATGGCTAGGGATGGGTTGTTACCTGCCTGGCTGGCGGAGACCCATCCAAGGTTTAGGAGTCCGCATAATGCCCTTTACCTAAGCACTGGGGTTGCCGTAGCCACCATGGTACTTGCATACCTAGCCTCATACCTAAGTGGTTACTATAAGCCGATTGAGTTAACGTACAATGCAATGGAGTATGCGTACGCCATTGACTCGCTGTATTACGTGCTCAGCCTACTACTGATAGCAGCTGGTGCACTCAGGGTTACGTCATGGCTTAGTAAGATTGCAATAGCCATTGGAGCTGCGTTACTTGCCATGACACTGTACTACTCGGTGACAAACATTGTTTACCTGTACATACTACTTGCATCAATAGTATTGGTAATAGCCGTAGAGTTAACGGTATTGAGGAGTAGGTTAAGGGGAATTAAGGCAACCACATGCCCATACTGCTAACTAAGGACCTGCCATATGCCCCAGCAAAACCTGCCTTTAACCCCTTAATCTTAGGTGGGTTTGACCCATTGGTAGATTGCTGTATAGTGGATGCATGTTAACTGAGAGAGTCCTCTGGCCCCTTGGGGCAGCTATGACCCAAGCATAGTTAACGCTGTTTATGGTTGAGGCCACGTTGGGGTGGTAGCCCCTCCTTATCAACACAACGTCGAAGTCGTGAACCACGTAGGCCTCCTCCTCATCCTCACTTAGCACAAGTTGAACGGCGAAACCTGGGTCAATGCCGTAGAATATGTAGGCCTCGGGTTTGCCATCATGCCTATGTGGTGGGTATGAGGTCCAGTTGCCAGTGGCTCCCTCAGTGTACCCCATTAGGAATGAGTAAGCTGAATCCCCCTCACCAATCATTGTGTAAACCCTCCTCTCATATGGTGGCACACCAGACACCACTGGTTTAACCGTCTCCCTCCGTTTAACGTAAAACTCACCCCCACCCTCAGCCCAGGACTCAGCTAGGTAGGCTATGGTGTTTGGCTCAAGCTCAACACTGACGCTCATGCCCCTTGGCAGGTAGGCCACGTCGAAACTACCCATGGAAACACCATTAACCCTCATCGAGCCCCTTAGAGCGAAGAGGAGGGCCTCACCATTAGCCGCGTTAACCGTGCTCACCACACGCCTACTAGTGGCTATTGAACTTAACTTGAAGTACCCATCCTCAAAAACCCTAACCCACTCATCATCTACCTTATGGTAGTCCCTGTACCTAACGTGCATGGTTAAAGACCAGTGCTAACCCCCTAATAAAGGTTGAATAGGATTAGTGCAACCACCTCAAGGGCAGTCCCCCAACCAGGTTTAACCGGAGTCAACCCAACCATTAGGGTAATGTTTTTATTTGGTTTTGTTTTGTGGTTTTGTGGGTCGTGGTGTTGTTAGGGGGTTTGGGAGGGGGAGTTTGAGGTGTGTTAGGTGTGGTACTCATGAGGCAGTGATAAGGAGATACGGACTAATGCTATGCAGAAGATGCTTCAGAGAAGTAGCACCACAACTAGGATTCAAAAAATACTACTAAATGGTTAAGACAAGGGGCACTACGATTGGAACCACCACGGTAAGCAGTAAGCCATTTGATATTGAGGCCACTGAGTAATCCCTACCCAACACCGACACGTAGACGGGCAGGGTATCATCCATCGTGGTAGCCCCACCCATGCTTATCAATGCCTCAGGGCTACCTGGCATGAAGGGTACCACCACGTACGTCAACTGTTCCCTAAGGAAGTTGGTTAGGAAGGCTAGGAGCCCGTAGTATGGCCCAGCGTAGAGGGCAACTGTGGGGCCTGTAAAGGTGTACCAACCCATGCCAAGGGCCACCGCCAGTGATACATTTAACCCAACACCCAGTAACTGTGAAAGCGCCAACCCGGTTAATGAGCTGCCGATTAGGGCCGCTAAACTTGCCATTAACCCAACCCTCCCACCGGCTGCAATTGACCTGAGGGTAATCACCCTACCTGTTGATAAGCCAACCACGGAGGCAAGTACCATCAACTCTGGTTCAACGGCATTGCCGACTATGGGTATGCGTGTAAACGCCCCCACTACCCAACCAACCACGAGGGTTAGTATGAATACCAACGGCGCCCTACCCCTAGCCACAGCCCTACCCCGACCCCACCCCCTGCTGATTAACATGCCCACGGCGTAGGTCACCAGCACTATGGCTATGGAGTAAGCCAGGGAGTAGGCCACGAGTCTGGTGACCTTGCTTAGGCTCGTTAATTCACCGCCACCCCACATGCTTATGGTGAATATCAGGGCTAGTACAGTGGGCATAAGTAGCTTATCAGCAGCCTTACCAACACTAGGCGGCAGTATCCTTCCGGCTATCATCGCCAGGGCGAAGACTATTATGAATAGGAAACCGGCAATGTACATCCAACCACCCAGTAGTCAAAGCAATAGGCTACATTCAACCGGTTAGGCATGCACAGTACCGTTAGGGTGTATGTGTACTCCATTAAGTGGGCGGACACCCCTAGGGGTTTTACTTAATTACCCTTCGTTGGTAAATTGTCTGCTTGGTTAGGATTCATCAACCATCAGCCCGAATCCCCTCACCACGTCAATTAAGCGGTAGCCCAACCCCTAATAAGGCTTACAGAAACTCTCTAAGGAGTAGAAGGGCTTAAATACTTGCATGCTCTCAGGCTTATACTGAACGAAGTCTCCCTAAAGGGAGTAAAAGTAATATTAACACTGCCGAGGCCACTAGGGGGTCTGCCATATTGGAAACTCCCTAAAGGGAGTGGAAGGTTGGCGGAGTTGATGTGGGCATTGATGTCAAGCAGTTGGTTAACGTGGTGGTGAGTGCCCTAACTAGGTGTGTAACGTAAAGCTAATAGACGTGGTGAAGAAGGTCTTCAATGCTTTAAAGTAACGCCATGCTGCTACGCCAGATAATAAATACATACTATGCCTAATTACACGTGTATGTAATTAAGTTTATAAATATCCTAAGGTAAAGGTAAATTAGGGGTGGGGTAGGTGGGTGGCTGCATCAGCGCCAGGAAGGTTGCTAAAATGGTTAGGGACGCTAAGGTTAGGGTAGTTGTGGCGAGTCCAAGTCTTGGTCTCACTATGATGGGTTACCTGATTGAGACTGCTGGGCGCGGTGTGGATGTTAAAGTCATCACAAGACCAACCATTGTTAGAGGTAAGGTTCTTCCAACTATTATTGATCCTAAGGCTCTTAAGCTCTCTAAGAGGGATTCGCTAATCGACTTTGCATTACTCATAATCATCATGGTTGCCAGTTACTTAATGCACCTCCCATCATCATTAGTATTATTCATGGGTCTTGCATTAGCAATCGGCTTTATGATGTACATGTTTAGGGAGTTCATAGCCTATACCCTCAAGCTGAAGCCACGCGGATTCACGCTGGACACGCTTGACTTCGTTCACAGGAACACTGCACGCGCAGTGGCATTAGCAATACTCCTCGTAACAGCCATAGGCGGCTTTATCATATGGGCAGGCTTCCTGTTCGGCATTCCACTGGTTACCTGGCTTATAGTGGGCTTCGGCATCTTCTACCTATCTATCTTCTACTATTACTTCTTAACCGTGGCAACACTACCACGGGTCCAAATTGACATAAAAACCCGAGAGGGCTTGAACAAGACAATAATTGTAATTGACGATGAGGCCTAGGTGGGTAATGAAAAATGCATGAGCAGGACCAACCTTGAAGATGCAATGAAACTCATTGAGTAGGTGCTGTAGCATTCCCTTGAAGCCCCATGGAGAGGTGAGTAAAAGTTTTCACAACTATACATCAGTTTTATAAAGCATTTCTCCATTAAAGGGTGGTGTGAGTAGGCTCGCCCAATTAGCCTTCGTGATTAAGGAGTTGGGTATTAGGGCTAGTGAGGTCCTTAGTGATGGTGATGACGGCCTTGAGGCTAGGGTTAGGATTCAAAAGGTTGTTTACTTTCTTAAGCGGTTGGGCTTTGATCTTGGTTATGAGTTTGATCTCTATTACCATGGGCCGTATTCGTCTGCCCTCGCCGATGATTATTACTTATTGGCGGAGCGTGGTGATGAGGAGATAAATGGATTAGCAACACTTTGTGAAAGGAGTAAGGTTTGTAGTGATGAAATGGGTAGGCTCATTAATGAACTCAATAAATGGGACACAACTGCACTAGAAGTCGCAGCAACAATCGCAAACCTCCTCAAGAGCCCTGACTATAGGGATGATTTAAACGGTACAATAGACCACGTGAAATTTCTAAAGCCTTGGATAAACGATGATGATATCAAGAAAGCACTAAGACTACTTAAAAGCCTGGGCATGCTTAAAGCCTAGGTGTTTCGTGTGAATTGTTTTCACATTGATACAAACGTATTATTAAAACTAGAGAGCTTACGCGGCTTAATGCAGAAATGCCGCAATAGTGGATGCGTGATTAAGGTATCCCCATTCACATTGACAGAATTCATTAATGAATATTCAAAAAGATATATGAGGCTATCAAAGCGAGCGTCATATACATCCAATGACCCACTTTATGTGTTGTTGGATGGAATGGCTGAGGGTTTGATAGACGTATTCGTAATTAGGGATGAAAAACTGGACGATTTCATAAGTTACATTAATGTATTAAGAGATGAAGTTACATGGCTTCATTCAATGGACATCCTAATATTAGCATTAGCGCTCATTGATGAGGAATGCCATGGGCTTGTAACCCTTGACTCTAAAATAACTGAGTCCAGAAAGATCAAGGAGATCTTCCGTAAGGCAAAAAAGAATTTATATAATGAGGAATTGAAAAGATACTAAACATTTAAATACACAGGAATGAGTCATTGACCAATTCTTAAATCCAGTTAATACATTAGTTCCGTTGCTTACTTAGAGCTTTTTCAGCACGCCAATCCTCATTGATTAGATAGGGAGTATGGGGCAGATTAATCAATAACCATATTTAATGTTGACGCAAAGAATAGACAATAACTATACACTATACTAAGTACTAAATAATATTTTTAATACATCATTTTAAGATCTTGAAGAACATGTTCCTCTATATTTCATCACACTTTGCAGTATCCTTAATCATTATACAAAGCATTAGCCTATTAGGGGCAGGGACATTAAGCAGTGCGTTAATTAGCCGTTATCCTACGTCGCATAGAGTAATGATAACCTAACATATGATGGATTATTGGGCAGCATTAAGTGGCTCAATAATTCTAAGGTGCATGTAAGGTAATGGCAGTGAATTACTTGAGTTATTATGTGTAGGGTCTTTGTTACCTTAAATTAGATTTTAAACCCTGGTTCACTACTTCATGTTTTATACTCATTAATAGATTGGAAAAAGAATCTTTTCTGGTAGCCGGGCCCGGATTCGAACCGGGGTCAGTGGGTCCAGAGCCCACCATCCTTGGCCGCTAGACGACCCGGCTCAAAACATTAGGCAAACCAGAATTTAAAAACACTACCCAATGTAACCGATGACTACAGTTGAGTCTAACCACTGTGTACCTCATGGTTGTGACTCACAAAGTGGCTTTACCAGTATTCAGTAGCTCCGTAGAGGGGGTGATTACCAAGATCTCTAGGGTAAAAACCCACCCTTGCAAGGTGGGGAGTGGGGTCTGGATTGTCCCTAAGCCTTGTTGGCCTTTGCGTTCCTGTACCTGGATAGTATAGTGTTAACCAGTTTCTCAGCTGCCTCCTCAACCTCCCGTGGTGCCTTGGCCTCTTCTGGGTATTCCTTGCCTTCGTACTCGTCTGGTAGTTTTCTTGTTGCGTCTAGGCCTAGTTTGCTACCTAGGCCTGGTGTTGGGGTTGATGGGTCCAGTTCCTCGGTTGGGTAGTCTGGCATTACCACCACGTCCCTCTGTGGGTTTAGGTTTGAGGCTATGGCGTAGACAACCTCCCCCAAGTCCCTCACGTTGACGCCACTATCAACCACGACCACCACCTTATTGTAGACCGGTAGCAGCCCCCATAGGGCCGTCATAACCCTCCTGGCTTGGCCTGGGTACCTCTTCCTGATTGAAACTATTGTCCAGTACCCCACCCCCTCCGGGGGCATGTGGATGTCTTCGATTTCAGGTATTAGCTGCCTTAGGAGGGGTTTCATGACTTCAACCCCGAATTTAATTATGTTCCCATCCTCAAGCACCGGCTTACCTGTTACGGTTACTGGGATTACTGGGTCCTCCCTTGAGTAGATTGCAGTTACCTTGACCACTGGGTATTCCTTGACTATTGAGTAGTAGCCCACGTGGTCCCCGAAGGGGCCCTCCTTAACGTACTCCCCCGTTAACCTACCCTCAATCACCAGTTCCGCGTTGGCTGGGTAGTTGAGGTTCACCGTGGAGCCCTTAACCAACTCAACCCCCTCACCCCTAACCACGCCTGTTAGAAGCAACTTATCCAGTGGGTGTGGTACAGGTACACCCGCCATTAGCATTGTGACTGGGTCTGGGCCGAAGACCACTGCTACCTCGGTTTCACCCTCCTCTGCGTATTGGGCGCTCCTCCTCCACGGCATCCAGTGCATTATGAACCTATCCCTCCCAATGACCTGAAGCCTGTAGTAGCCGAAGTTAGTGACACCGCCACGCCTAATGATGGATACACCAAAGGTTAAGAACCTGCCGGGCTCAAGGGGCCACTGCCTAATGGCCGGTAACTTGCCTAGGTCAATCTCCCTCCACTCAACCTCCTTAACCGGAGCATTCCTAATTGTCCTTGGGAAGTACCTTGAGGCATCCCTCAACTCTCCGAGGGCCTTAACGGCATCGATGAGGCTTGTGGGTGGTTTGACGTTAAGTAGATCAATCACTCTCTCAGACGCCTTACTCGGCTCAACGCCGCCCAGGGCTAGGAGGACCCTCTCCCAGGTGCCGAATAGGTTACCCACGGCCGGTAATGTACCCTCCTTAGTCCTCTCAATAAGCAACGCCGGCCCACCCCTATACATCATGTTCCTTAGTAATGCAGGTAACTCCAAGTCAACGCTAACCGGCTCACTTAACCTAACCAACTCACCCCTCCCCTCCAATTCACCTAGGTAACCCCTCAGGTCCTTGAATACCATTAACGGTTAATCGGCTTGGCTTATTTAAGCCCGGCGCTGGGTTCAAGTTTTAAATGCGGTGGTCTGTGGCTTGGTGTGATGAGGATTAGCGATTTGAGACCTTGGCTGGTTTCATTTAGCCCAACGACCCTGACCAGTGCCTTCTCCTCAGTTACCCTTGGCACGGCCCTGGCCTGGTACCTGAATGGAATCTTTAAGCCCATCATATACGTGATTACCCTATTAGCCATAATGCTTGCCCAGGCCGGGGTTAACCTGGTCCACGATTACGTGGACTACAGCACTGGGGTTGATGTGCTTTATAGGGCCAGTGGCTTCGCCCATAGGCCCAACCCCATAATTGACCTCGGTTTAAACCCACGTAGCGTTAGGCTGGTGGGCTACATCTTCATCTCCATAACAATAGCCGCTGGCGTCTACCTGGCCGTTGCGGTTGGCCTCCCAGTCCTAATACTGGGCTTGGCTGGGATCCTGATTGGCATTGGGTACAGTGAGGCGCCCCTTAAACTCCACTATAGGGGGCTTGGTGAAGCCTTCGCTGCATTGGCCATGGGCCCCTTGGTCACGTGGGGATCCTACATAGTGCAAACCAGCATATACCTAAACCCAGCACCATTGCTCGTGGGTACACCGAATGGTTTATTCACATTACTCATACTCCTAGGCTCCGGGGCCCTTGAACTGGATGCCTCGAGGAGGGTTGGTAAGTTAACCCTGGTCCTCCTGCTTGGCCTAAGGAGGGTTAGGTACCTGGTGTATGGGGTTATTGCCTCAATCTACGTGGCCCTGGTCTCCTCGGCGCTCCTCGGCTACATACCCTACGTATCCCTGGTCTCCCTAGTCCTAATACCGAGGACCCTTAGGTTAGCTGGGCCACTGTTGAGTGGGGATGAGGGGGAGGTTAGGAGGAGGTGGAGGGAGTTGAGGAAGCTTTGGGCTGGGCCCTTCAGCGTAAGGCTAGTTATACTTGCCATACTGGTCGCCTCAATGATACTGGTTAGGCTGATACCCTGGATCCCTTAAAAATAGGCGCCGACGTAAAAACCCCAGTGATGAGTGAGCTCCGTACTGCAACGTGATGAAGTTAAACCAACTGAAACCACTTATTAACCTAAACCAGCCCAGCCACCATGGACTGCGTGGAGGGTGTTAGGGGGTTGCTTAGGGGCCTTGTTAAGGATGCTTACCCAGGCGCATCACTGGTTGTTATGGCTAATGGGGAGGTTATAATGGATTTAACCGTCGGCTACGCCCAGCTGAAGCCGGTTGAGAGGGAGTTGAGGGGTGGCATGCTGTTTGACTTAGCATCACTAACGAAGGCTCTCTCAACCTCAATAATAGTGATGAGACTCGTGGAGAGGGGGGTTATCCACCTCACCCAGAGGGTGAGTGACGTAATCCCCGAGTTCTCAACCACAAACGCAGGCTTCAGTGAGGTTAAGGATAAGGTTAGAGTTTGGATGCTCCTCTCACACACCTCAGGACTGCCGGCCTGGCTACCCCTCTACAAGTCCGCGTCCAGTAGGGATGATGTTATTAGGCAGGCCTTAACGGCGTTCCCAGTTTACGAACCAGGCTCAAGGGTCGTCTACAGTGACTTAAACTACATAGTGTTAACGGCATTGGTGGAGAAACTAACGGGCCAGCGCATAGACTCGGTATTCAATGAAATGATTGCCGAACCCCTCAGCCTAGAGAGGACGCTCTACAACCCGTTAACGAGGTTCAGTAGGGATGATGTAGTGGCCACGGAGTACGTTAATGAGGCTAACGACGCCTTGGTGGGTATAGTCCACGATGAGAACGCCAGGGCTATGGGAGGTGTCTCTGGGCATGCAGGGTTATTTGCAACGGCCGAGGAGGCGGCTGGGATAGGGAACGCCCTCCTCGAGTCATATAGGGATGGGGTATTCCTATCGAGGCCGAGTGTCAGGTCAATGTGGATTCCCTGGGCCTGCGGTGAATCATGCTACGGGTTAGGGTGGCAGGTTTACAGGAGGGGTGTCACAACCAGTGGTGGGGATTTACTAACTGATGGTAAGGCCTTTGGGCACACCGGCTTCACAGGCACTTCAATTTGGATAGACACGGAACTCAACCTAGTCATAACGCTGTTCACGAATAGGGTTCACCCAACTAGGGATAATAGGAGGATTGACTATGCAAGGCCGGTTATACACAATGCCGTAGTGTCGTGTGCCGACAAGTTGATTTACCGTTAAAGGACCGTCGATAAAACCTGTTTAGTACAGTTTTTAAATAGGTTAAAGACTAACTACTCCTCCTCAAACTCCTCCTGCGTCGACTCCCCAGGCTGGGCCTCCTCCTGGCTTGTGGAGGCTGCTTGAGTTGACTCACCTACTCCCGTGGCTAGTTCAGCCACGGCGAAGGATGGGCCAACCCTCGTTATCTTAACCTTAACTTTATCGCCTGGCTTAGTGTTTGGCACGAAGATGATGAAGCCCCTTATCTTAGCGACCCCATCACCTCTCTTAGAAATCTCCGTCACCTCAACGTCAACGACGTCACCCACCTTAACCGGCTTTGGACCACGGCCCCTTCGCCTGGGCCTTCCCCTATACGTTCCGGATCCTGTTGACGTTCGTATCGCCAGCTAGGCAGCCGCTAATCCCTTTAATAAACATTTCGTTGGTATATTGACCCAGCCTTAACCTAACCGTGGATCATCTTTATTATCTTCCTGTACTTTAAGTATAGGGAGTAGTCTATGTAGACCTTATCCTCAAGCATCTCACTCACCGTCCTGGCTAACTTAACCTTACTAGGCAGTAGGTCGGTGGTCTCTATGTAGAAGGCGTTTGAGCCAGCCCCACTGCCGAAGGTCACGACGAGTATCTTGGACCCCGGCTTAGCCTCCTCAAGGACCTTGGCTAGGCCCAGTAGGGCTGAGGCGTTGTAGGTGTTCCCAATTAAATCAACGACTATACCCGGTTTAACCTTCTCCAGTGGGAACCCAAGCATCTGGGCTACCCTAACTGGGAACCTGGCGTTGGGTTGGTGGAAGATTGCGTAGTCGAAGTCATTGGGCTTCATACCAAGCTCCTCCATTAACCCCTTGGCGGCGCCTATTATGTGCCTAAAGTAGGCTGGCTCCCCAGTGAAGCCCTCCCCATGGACAGGGTAGGGTGAGCCATCCCTCCTCCAGAAGTCGGGTGTGTCTGAGGCGAATGGGTAAGTGTGCTTTATCTCAGCCACTAGGTTAGTTGAGCCTATGATGTACGCCACGGCCCCAGTGCCAACCGTATACTCAAGGTGCTCACCTGGTTCGCCCTGTGATGAGTCGGTGCCCACCGCTATGCCGTACTTTATCAGGCCTGACTTAACAAGCCCCATTAGGTTAACTATGGCGTCCGAGCCAGCCTTACAGGCGAACTCCATGTCAACGGAGTAGACTTGTCTCTTAAGGTTAAGGGCATCTATTAATATTGATGATATTGGCTTAACGGCGTAGGGCTTAGACTCAGTACCAGCAAACACGGCCCCAACCTCACTGGGCGCTATACCAGCCCTGGTTAAGGCATCCCTAGACGCCTCAACAGCCATGGTGACCGGGTCCTCGTCGATGTAGCCCACGGCCTTCTCCTCAACTAGGTACATGTCCCTTATCCTAAGCGCATCGTCACCCCAGGCCTCGGCTATCTCACGGGTCTTAATCCTGTACCTGGGTATGTAGGCACCCCAGCCAACTATGCCCACCGCCATTACCAACACCCCTTAACTGGCCTTAACTTGAAGCCGTAATAAATTATGCCGTAGTCGCTGTCCTCCTTAACCCTCCTAAACACAACCTCAACCTCAGCCCCCTCACTGAGCTTATCTGGGTTGGGGCAGTCCACAAGTTGCCCAAACACCCTGACTCCCCCAAGGTCAGCTATGCCGAAGGCGAGCGGCCTCTGCTTCTCGAAGTCAGACGTAACGCTCCTAAGCACCGTGTACTCTATTAACTTACCCCTCCTCGGTAGTTCATACTCGTCGAATTCCCTTGACCCACATTCACACGCCGCCCTGGGTGGGAAGTAAACCCTGCCGCACTTCCTACATTTAACGGCGGTTAACCTGTAGTACTGGGGTATCTTCCTCCAGTACTTGGGTACCGACAGGTTCTGGTCAACCATATTACTTCACCACCCTCAGCGTGAACACCACGCTTTCCTGATCCACGCCAACCATATCCTCCACCATTGCCGATTCGGCGTTCAAACCGTTGAATGGCTTATCACCCCTAAGCTGCATAACCACGCCGACCATTTGGTAAACCCCTGATGCACCCATTGAGTTGCCCACGGCCTTCAACCCACCATCAAGGTTAACCATAACCCTGCCACCCTGGTCGAAGTAACCCTCGTTAAGTAGCCTAAGGGCGCTCCCCCTCTTACATAGGCCAAGTGCCTCAAGGGCCAGTACACCGAATATGCTGTACGTGTCGTGCACGCTAACTACACCGTTGAAGCCTTCCAATGGCCCCACCGCCTTAGCGGCCTCCACCACTGATGACAAGACAGTGTAGTCGTTCCTTGAGGCGAAGTAGGAGTTTGAAGCCCCAAAGCCATAGTTAACTACGCCGATGGCTAAGTCATTGGGGTTTGGCTTGCTGCATAGGACCAGCGCCGCGGCGCCGTCCACGAAGGGGGAGACGTCGTAGAGCCTTAGGGGGTCGGCCACAAGCTCGGAGTCTAGGACGTCCTTAAGCTTGGCGGCCCTCTTAAAGTATGCGTACGGGTTCTTGGCACCCCTCTCATGCATCTTAATGGCCCATGTCGCCAGGTCCTCGTACTTGTACTCGTAGCTCCTCATGTACTGCTTAGCCATTATTGCCGCTAAGGCCACTGGCGTGGCCCCGAAGTAGGCCTCGTAGTCAGAGTCGAGGAGGTATGAGGCGTACTTGTTCTGCTTAAGTGAAATTACCTCGTGTGGCTTATCGACACCAACCACTAGCATGCACCCATTTCCCGCTGATGCGAGGTGGTTTAGGGCCGTCATGATTGCGAAGCCGCCTGACCCATCACCATTCTCAATCCTTATTGATGGGATATTCCTGAGCCCAGCATAGTCCCTCAGCACGTTTCCTATGGCCAACTGCTCCCCGGTTAACTCAGATAGGGCTGAGGCCACGTAAATCGCCTTAATGTCCGGGTTACCAGCGGCCTCAAGGGCCTTTAGGGCTACTTCAGCGAAGAGCTCCCTGTAACCCTTATCGTAATACCTGCCTGGGGGAGTGATGGCGAATCCATTTATGTAGCCTAATGCCGAATTACGCATCGACTCACCCCACACCTGAAGCTTAATAAATATTGCACACCAGCGCCCAGCGTGATGGTTTTAACCCCACACCCCGGGGTGATGCCATGGCCAGCATGCTTAGGTTCATGATTGGGAGGAGCCTGGTCCTCGGTGACGCCGAGCCAGCCCTAATGGCCCCATCAATATACGTGGCTGAGGAGGTTAGCAATGCTAAGGTTAAGAACGCCGTGCTTGAGGTGGGCGGTGACGTTATACTGTCAAGTTACGTTAAGCTCCCGGTTAGGGATAAGTCAATTGATTCAGGCATACTCAACCTAGCGGGCGGCCTCGGCGATATAGTTGCGATAATGCGTGAGTTGATTAGGGTTAGTAGGTTAACTGTGGTTATTGCGGGTTGGCAGCCTGATAAGGGGTGGTCAACGACGCCCATGTTCACCAGCGAGTTGAGTGTCATTAGGAATAAGGTTAGGGCTGTGGCGTCCGCATTCCCACATGATGAGTTGGAGTTGAGCGATAAGTACATCTACGTGCTTTACCTTAACACTCAGGGTAATGCTAGTGGTTATTGAGCGTTGAAGCCAATTCACTGGACATGCCTATTATCCTCCTTATTATGCTAGACGTGCTGCATAGGCTACAGTTAACGAGCCTACTCATCCTAACCACCTCAGCGTCAACACCCCTACTCCTAAGGGCCCTCCTAACCTCCTCCTCACTGAAGGGTTGGTTTGGGCCGAGCAGCACCAGGTCGGGCTTCTCCTCCTCCACGACCCTAAACATGTCGTCTGGGTAACCCACCCTGGCCTTTGTGACGTACTCTATGGCGCCCAGCACCTTAACCCTCTGCTCAGCCGGTATAATGGGCTCCCTACCCTTAACCCTCCTAACACCCTCATCAGTGGACACCACGGCGACCACCCTACCGAGGCTCCACGCATACCTTAGGTACTCTATGTGGCCTGGGTGGATTATGTCGAAGGTGCCTGCCACGAAGACCTTTCTCTCGGCTGACTTAGCTAAATCACTGGGCTTCATCCACCTAATGTCCCTCAGCTTCAGTACCCTTAAGGCGTCCAGCAACCCCTCGGCGTAGGATATGGTAGCCAGGGCAGTCTCATAGTCACCCACCTTGAGGTAGTGCTTAGTGTCCTTCAGGTAAGCCTCAGCCAACTCCACAACCTCCCTAACATCCCCACCCAAACCCTGCCCTCTCAATTGCTCAAGGGCCTGCTCAACATTCCTAACATACACCATAACCCTACCAGCCAAATCAGTCATCAGCAGCCTAATGAACTATAGGTTAAAAATACTTACGATAAGTGAAACACCACAGCAACCCTAGGATTCTAGTGTATTATAAGTAGCAAGCATCCTACATCTGATACTGGTTGAATGAACAATCCCTGCTACACCTAATTTACTGGTCAATAGACTTAACATCCTTAAACCCTATACCCACTAGCAATTACAGGATAAATAACCTAATAGCAACTACATGCATTTTAACTGTTTAAATCGCATGTTTCATGCATTTTTATCATTTGATTCGTGCTTCTTTGTGTTCATCTGCTTCATCGTTACTTTTGCATGTTTCATGCATTCTCTTCATTTTGCATTGGATTTAAAACCATTGGAACACTATTTCAATTCCTTCATTATCTTTCAATTGGAACAACCATTCAATCCCCTCATCAAAACCATCGGAACAAGAATGAGTCATAGAATGAGCCTCAGAACCCTGTTCCAATGATCACCATTTAAAATAAACCACAAAACTTAAAAACCCAAATAAAGCCAAAACAACCAGGGAAAATCTCAAAAGAGAATTGAAACTCCTCAACAGCCCTAACAACCTCATCCTCCTTCTCCCTAAAGGGAAAATCTCAAAAGAGAATTGAAGGTGATGCTGTCCACGCCGCCACTGCAGTGGCAGTCATTCTAAGCTGAAGATCTCAAAAGAGAATTGAAGGTACATCACTTTACTATGCAGGCTACTACAGTAGCACGTACACTTACGAAGATCTCAAAAGAGAATTAAAAGCTCAAAAAGGCAGCTAAGGAGGCGGTTTAGGTCATCCTTTCAATGAGGATCTCGAAGGGGAATTGAAGGTTTGAGTAGTAGGGCTACGACGTGTTCGCAGGGCTTAACCTGCCTCTTGCATTTGCTGCAGCTCCAGGTACCGTTCCTTAAGTCAACCTCAACCCTGGCCCCGTTGACGTAGCCCCTGATTATTGAGCCCTCCATGGATTCGCCGGTGACCTTATCCAGCAGTAGCTTAGCCCTCTCAATTGTTAGTCTGGGTATTGTTAACCCCATTATTTTGCTTAACTTGGCCTCGTAGTCACTATCCTTAACCCCCCAGTACTTGTCGAGGTTAATGTCACCTCCACCGTACTCAAGCACCCTATTCCTAAGCCTAACCACTATGGGCACCTGCCCACCAACCATGGGCCCCATCATCAGTGACTCACCCACGTTAAGCGATGCCAGTATCCTATCCAGGTTGCTGTTCATCAACTCACCAGCCTCAAGTAAAGCCTCCCTATCCTTGGGGTTAACAATCTTAAGCAGTGCGTAGTTCTGGACTTGGCTAAGTATGTCTGGATCTATCTTAGATGGCCTCTGGGTTATTAGGATTAGGAATACGCCGAACTTCCTACCCTCCATGGCTATCCTGGAGAGCACACTATACGTCAACGTCCTCCTACCGTTACCTGGGGCAAACCTATGCGCCTCCTCAACAACAATGACGACTGGGTAGGGGTACTTGGGGCCAGGTAGCCTCCTAACGTAGTTTATCCTAGCCTTAAGCACCCTGTTTAGTATGCTGTAGGCCACGTGGTCCTGGACTGAGTCATCGAGCCCAGCCAGGTTTACTATTGATGCGTGCCTAGCCTTAAGGAGTTTAAGCAGTGGCGTGTTTAATGGGGCGTAGACCCTAAGCCTCCTAAGCCTCCTAACATACCTCTTAGCGGCCAGGGCTGCATGGCGGCCTTGGGATTGGGAGGCTAGCTCGTTTAGGTCAGAGAGCGCTGACTTAAGTTTATCGAAGTACCTGTTCCCGCTTAGGTCGCTGGTTGGGTACTTGGTTCCAAACAGCTTTTGAAGCATCGCCACCTGTACAGTGTGCCCAGAGGCCACTTGGGAGAGTAGCCTCTCCATGTTCCTCAAGGTGGCTAGCTTAGGGTCCCCATAGGCCTTGGCGGCCAGTTTAACGCAGGTGTGGGCTAGCGTGAAGGCCTCCCTAACCCTAACGGCCTTATCATCAATACCGGATACCGAGGCCACGTGGTCAGGGTCAGCAGCCATTAAGCCAACCCTATACATGAAGTCGCCCATGTGTTGCTTGGAAAGCCTAAACACCGTTATGCCTGCACCACCCAGCTTATCAATGGACTCCTTAGCCTTAACGTACTCGCCGTGTGGATCCAGGATTAGGACCGTAGCCCCCAGTTTGAGCAACTCCTCAATTATCAATACGCTGAGCCAGGTCTTACCGTTGCCGGTTGCCCCTATTATAGCCATATGCCTATTAATGGCCCTCTCGTTTAGGCATACCTTAACGTCCTGCAGGCTGGATAAGTAACCAATGCATAACCTACCCCTCAACCCCAGGTAGGACCTGACCAGGTCTGGGCTAGCCCTATAGACTGGGGTTGATACTGGGGGTGGTGCCTCGGGTAGCCTCAACACATCCCCAGCCTTCTTACCGATGACAAGTAGCTTAATTAGGATAGTCTCCACGGGCTTAATACCATCATTAAACACCACCGGGGCCAGTGAGTCGCTGACCCTGTACAACTCACGGCTTATGTCAACGACCTGGGCCAGTATCCTCGAATCCCCTTGGTCGTAGTAAACGTAGTCGAAGAGCCTTATTTCATCGGCATACCTTGGGTTAGCTATCATCGTTAACTCATCCACGCCGTTATTGCCAATCACGTAGCCAATAGGCTCCATTCGAATGAAACAGCCTTAAAGGTGTTATTAAGCATTGTTAGTAAGTAATGTTAAGAATTCCCTATAAGTTTAATACCTTTAGGTATCGGGTTTACGGGATATAACACTAATACTTTAAGCCAACACAGAAGGTTGAAATAACCCAAAGCATGGTTATGCCATGCCTGACTTATTCATGGACCTGCTCATTAGGGAATTGAACTCCATATTAAGTGAGATGAAGAGTGCTGAGGGTAGGTTAAACGGCCTTGAGGGGGTTATTGACGGGCTCTGGATCAGCATTAACCCCAGTGGCTCCTTTAGGAATGCCGTCGCCGTTGACGGTGGGTTACAGGAGGTTAAGTTGGCTAACGGCCACCTGCTCAGTATGGCTAGGGCCATAGCCGTGAACAACATGGGCATGGAACCCATTAGGGTGGTTAAGGTTGCACTATTCCCAGAGTCGTCACCAGGCGGTATCCTGACAATGAGCACGCTTGAAGTTAAGGCAGCCCTAGAGGCCATTAACAAGTACGGTGGGTTAAGGTACGTACTCATGGATGGTTCCCTCTTCGTCAAGCTACTTGAGGCTCTACGCGTCCTACTGCTGGGTAGGAGTATTGGGGAGGTTTACGCAATACCCGAGGCCGTTGAATTCCTAAACATAACCTCAAGCCTACTCACCGAGGCCTCAAGGAGGGGTGTTAGGTTAATCTTCGTTAGCAAGGACACTAACCTGAGGGTGTATAAGGAGTACGCTATACTGCGTGAATTAGCCAAGAGTAGTGTTAGTCAGGTTAGTGAATTAGCCAGTGAGGGCTTGAACTACTACTCCGTTACCTGGTCCAGGAGGCTGAGGCTACGCTTCTTCAACCTAATGAGGAGGCTGAGCGGTACTAGGGAGGCATCGTTAATGGGCCTACTCCTCAACCAATCAGTAAGCGACATAACGCTCCTAGCATCGTCAACTAGGAGGGTGGGGATTAGCCATGGGATGGTTAAGCCTATGGTCTTGAGCGGTGGTTTAAGCCCATGGCTAAGTGAGCTGAGTGACGACGAATTGGTTAGGATGGTTAAGAGGAAGCTTAACGATTCCCTAATCCTGAGGGGGGTTGAGCCCAGCCTAGACCCATCGGTACTGTTTAACCTACCTCAAGTGGCCTTAACCTACGTCTCAGCCTCCATGGATGACTTACCAATGTTGGTTGAGGTACCCATTAGGGGTGAGGGATTCCTAAAGAGGCCGAGGTTCAGGGAATTGAACGATACCAGTGTCCTAACTGAGGTGGCTGGGCTAATGCTCGGCGACTACGTTGACCCAGTTAGGTACAATGGGTTATTAACCCTGGCCCACGTCTATGCCAATTTCACGGTTGGTCAACTGGGCGAGTACATCGCCATGCTTCAGGATAGGCTTGGCTTAAGGTTCTCTAGGAGACTTGGCCTAGCGGTGCTTTAGAATTTAAGTGTAAATGGGAATGTTTAAAACTAGGTGTTAGCCGTAACAGCTTCAATGAAGTTCTTCGTTAAGGAGCTTGACTACAGTACTAGGAGCCGCGTTGAGGTCATTGATATAACTAGTGATGTTGAGGGTGTGGTGAGGGAGAGTGGGGTTAGGAATGGGATTGTGCTTGTCTTCGCACCCCACGCCACAGTAGCCGTGGTGCTTAATGAGGCTGAGGAGGGGTTGATGAGGGATATCGTTAACAAGATCCTTGAATTGTTCCCAAGGGAGGGTAACTACGCCCACAACCTAATTGACAACAACGCCAACTCACACCTCGCAAGTGCCTTCCTGGGGCAGGGCAAGGTTATACCACTCGTCAATGGCTCCATGATTAGGGGTACTTGGCAGAACATCCTCCTCATTGAGCTTGATGGGCCTAGGGCCAGGAGGAGGATTGTGGTTGAGGTGATTGGTGAATGAACACATACGACATACTTATAATGTACCTGGTGGCCGGCTTACTGGCATCGGTTGCGTTAAGCGTACTGGCTATTAGGGCTAAGGTGATTAGGAGGGGTGCAATGCCCCAGTCTGTGATGGTTGGGACCCTGGTGACCCTTTCAGGGTTTCCCTCAGTCCTACTCTTCATACTATTCCTAGCCTACACAACCCTAGTCACTAGGCTCGGTAAGGAGCGTAAGGTTAAGCTAGGCGTCGCCGATGATGTGGAGGGTAGGAAGGCTAACCAAGTGGTGGCCGTTGGCTTCACCCCAGCTGTGATGGCAATGGCCAGCTCAATTATGTATGCGGTTGGGTTAACCGAGGCGTCTGGGGTATTCCTGGCATCATATGTTGCGTCGTTGGCAGCTGCATCAGCGGACACGTGGGCCAGTGAAATCGGCGTCCTGTCCAGGGGTAGGCCGATACTGTTCACAATGCCCAGGGCTAGGGTTTCACCAGGCACGTCAGGCGCAGTGACGCCGCTGGGTGAGTTAAGCTCATTGGCCGGCTCAGCCTCGGTGGCCTTAACCTACCTAGCCCTAACCAGGGTCTTCAACACCTCACCCCTCTGGGTTAAGTTCAACTGGGGTTCGCTTAACCCATCGATACAACTGGTTCTACTTATAATTGCACTAGGCTACGTGGGTGAGGTCATGGATAGCGTAATAGGCGCCTTAACTCAACCCAAGTACTACTGCGATAGGTGTGGTGTGGTGACTGAGCAAGAGGTCCACACTTGCGGTGAGAGGACTAGGTTAATCTACGACCCAAGGGTTAGGTTAAGTAACGAGGCTGTTAACCTACTTGAGAGCCTAATAGCGGCAGTGCTGGCAATAGTAATAACCCTATCATTCAGCCGCTTATTAACCTAATTAACCAGCCCAAGCTGCCTTAACGCGTATATTCAGGAGTCATACTCCTGAGTATTCAGGACTAGATAACGTATACTCAGTGAACCATACCTTGTTAAATAACCCAACCCAGGTTTAGTTATGGTTCAAGAACACGTGAGCTACCCATCGGACTTCAGGGAGATTGAGAGGTGGGTTAGTGAGGCCCTGTATAGGTCGATAAATAGGGCCATGGGCACATGCGTGAGCTTCACACCTAAGACGCTCCTTGAGTACATTAATAGGGAGAATGTCATACCCGTGGTATTGACGCTGGTTAAGCATATTCTTGAGGAGCTTTATAAACATGGGCTGATTGAGAAGGATCAGAGCAGGAGCATAATTAGGTATAGGGTGTGCAGCAACAGCCCCCTTTGGACGCTGGCTAAGGATAGCCAAGACCCTTCGAAAATACTGACCCTGCTCATGACGATAGTTGAGTAAGTTTAAGGCACTAGAAGCACCTTACCTATCCTCGATCCAGATTCAAGCATCCTCAGCGCCTCGGCGAATTCCCTCAATGGGTACTTGGCGGCCACCACTGGTTCAATGGGCCTAGCCTTAATAATGCCGAAGACAGAGGCCACGTCACCCCTATTGGCCGCTGCGTTACCGAGTATCATTATGTCCTTTAGTATTGCGTAACCTAACCTCAATTGGTAGGTTTCATCAGGGTTAACGTTGCCTATGAGAAGTAGCCTACCACCAGCCCTAAGGCTCCTGATGGATTCGCTAATGGTTGGCGTCCCCACGGCCTCCACAACAACATCGACTCCGCCATTAAACCTCCTCTTAACCTCCTCACTGAACCCTGAACCAACTATGACGTCATCGGCGAATTTGCCAAGAACCTTGGCCTTCTCTTCACTCCTGGTGACCGCAATGACCCTAGCCCCCATTGCCCTGGCCAATTGAACTGCATGAACCCCAACTCCACCACTGGCCCCAGTGACCAGCACTGTCTCGCCCATGTTTAGGTTAATCCTCCTAAATCCCCTGTAGAGCATGGCTAGGACGCATGGGGTTAACACCGCTAATTCATCACTAACCCAGTCTGGTACCTTAACCAGTGAGTTACCCGTAACCCTGGCGTACTCGGCGAAGAACCCATCAACCTCCTCACCGAAGCTTAACCTATTCCTGCAGTAAACCTCCTCACCCCTAAGGCACATGTCACACGTCCCATCGATGCTGTGGAGTATTGGAACAACCCTATCCCCCCTACTAAACCTAGGGTCCCTAGACTCCTCAACAACACCAACCGCCTCATGCCCAAGCACCACTGGGTAACGCATCCTTGGGTAGTAGCCCCTAAGTTGAAGCAGGTCCCTATAACATAACGCCGCATATCTAATCCTAACCAGGACTTCACCAGCGTTGAGACTAGGCATGGGGATATCCCTAATCTCAAACCTACCCTTACTGGTAACCACAACAGCCAACATACACCTAAGGGGCACCAACAGCACTATTTAAGTACTATAAAGGTATTTATATGGAAGAGGTGGAAAAGAAGGAATGTTTTTAATAATCTATAATTGATATTTAGGTTAACTATCTCCTCCTCAGCACTATTAAAGCCACCACAGCCGCAACCACTATCACCACTACTATTATCCCCACTATAGCCAGCGTACTTATCACAGGCTTCGTCACCGTTACGGTGGTCACCACCGGTGTTGCTGTGGTTACCGTCGTGGTTGTGGTCACCGGCACGGTTGTGGTTGTAGTTGTGGCGGTTGAAATAGTGGTGGTAGTGGTGGTTACTGTCGTGGTGGTCACGGGAACAGTGGTTGTGGTAACCACGGTAGTGGTGGTGACCGGCACCGTGGTTGTTGTGGTGACCGGGGTCTTGAATGATATGTGTGTTAACAGTGCATACCAGCCTGGTGTTGAATGCTGCTCTAGGTTAATCCATATTGATGAGTCATTAACGGGCCAGTTAATGTACTTAGTGTTAACGAAGACTACGCTAACGGACCAATCCAACTGTATGAACCATGGGTACTTGTTAATACCCCACATGGTGTCCGCTATGCACTGGAAGAGCCTCGGCGGCGTCACGGCCTGGTAGCACACCTGGGCCAGGCTTACTGAGGTGCCGTTGGGGAGCACTATCACGTTATCCCAATGGGTAATGTTATACGTGGCTGTTGGGCCTGAGAAGTAGCCGCTCTCCGGGAAGAATGACGGTATGTAGGGTGAGTACGCATCGCTGTAGTAGGAGAAGAATAGGTCATACTGCCCCTTCTGAACAATAGTCCTATACTCGGAGCTTGGGAAGGTGACTACCGTTGTTGTTATTCCGAAGCTTGTTAATGCGTTAGCTATCTCATTGGCGAGCGTGAGTTGCGGTGGAGCGGCACTTGACGATATGTATATTGTTAGTGTGAATTGTGTGCCGTTTGGAGTGTACCATATGCCATTCACCTTCTTAAAACCAACGGACTCAAGCAACTGAGCAGCTAGGCTTGGGTTATAGGTGTAGTTGACGTAGGCCCACTCAGGGCCCAGTGAGGCCCAATACTTACTCGTATTAACCAGCCACTGCTCGTAGTACACTGGGTTTAGGCCTACCTGAGGCATTGGTGAGGGCAGTATTAATGGCCCATAGGCAGATTGGGCCAGCTCAGTCCAGTTCACCGCATAGTAGATAGCCTGCCTAACCTGGGTAATCCTCAACCACGGATTAAGGAAGTTGAAGTAAAGCGCATCACCACCGAAGGCCGGGTAGATGTACATCTTAATGTACGGGTTGCTTAGTATTTGGGGCAGCAGGGTTGGTGATAACGACGTGCCGCCGGTTTGCCAGTAGCTGAGCTTACCCGTGGCCAATGCTGCATACACCTGGGCCATTGAGGCGTATTGGTAAAGCACTATGTATTGGACCGGTATTTGATTTGCAGCGTAGAAGTACGGATTCTTACAGAGTAGGATGTACTCAGGTGTTACATCGCACACGTAGAATGGGCCATTGTAAAACGCCATTGATGGCGAGTAGGTGGGCTTAAGCGTGAATAATTCGTTAATTAGACTTGATATGTTGTGTTCAGCTGATGAAGCCACTGATGGCGGGCCAAAGTTATATAGGTAAACCTGCGAGTAATTAGCTGTGGCGGCTTCAACTAAAGGCTTCCAGGCACTGTAAGACCAAACTAAGGCAACCCCACCCCAGTCCAGGGTCCCAAATAAATCATCAATCACGTTACCCGGTGATGTTGGAGGTAGGTAAAATCCACTAGGCACCATGAAGGCGCACGTTGTGTCGTTTATAATGGTTAGGTTACCAGCCATGTCATCAACCAGACCCAGCATGAGGTTTGTCGCATAAACGTCATTGCACGTGACCAACTCGCCATTATTCCACCCAGTGTGCCTAAGGTTGAATAGAACCTCAAGGGTGCCGTTGGGCAGAACCGTCCAGTTCCACCAGTCAGCCAGGTCCGGGACCATGGTATTTGATGTTATGTTTAATGAAGCCAGGAAGTCCTGAACGAGACCGTAGGTGGCTAACCCACCGTGGAAGATGTTGGGGTTGTACACGGACATACTCGTGATCGGTGGACTCTCAATTATGAACATGTACAGGGTGTTGTAAGGTGTTATGTTGTATTGCTGGGCCCTCAAAACTACCTCAGGGCCGATTGGGTTGACTATCGTGAGGTAGCTGACCAGGACTATTACCAGCATTACAACTGATATACCTAGGATGAGCCTTATTGAAGCCTTCATGCACTAGGCTTATTAGCCTAGATATATAAACTTTATTCAAATGTTTATACTAAAAACGTAATCACTAATATATAGCATTACATTGTTCATCGCTTAACTTTAGTAGTATCCTTAAGTAGAATGAGTTCAACCAACAACCCCTCCTTAGCCTCATTAACCCATGGTGGGATGTTGACCAGTGCATCGGCTTCGGCTAATGTTGATGTGAAGGAGCTGCCCGTGATCCTTATGGGTTTAACCACGTAACCCTCATCACCAAGCTCAACCTTAGCCCTAACCTGCCTCCAGAGACCCCTACCTGGCTCGGTTGACCCAGCAAGCTTACCGTAGGCCCTTGGTATCGGTATAGTGCTAGTTATACCAAGCATAGACTCCACGAATGGTTTAATTAACAGTGTTAGGGCGTTTAACGCACTTATGGGATGGCCACTAACGCCGAAAACCACACGGCAATCGTCGAACACAGCCACTGTTGATGGCCTACCTGGCCTCATTTTAACCCCCCTTACGTAGTACCTAGGCCTTAGGGATGTTATGACCTCGTGTACGTAGTCGATGTCACTTGGGCCTGTCCCACCAGTTATGATGACTATGTTGGATTCCGCCAGGGCCCCCTTAACTGACTCCATTATTTCACCGTAGGAATCCTTAACGATAACATGCCTCAATACCGTTAGGTAGGGCATGTAATTGCCCAGGAACCACTTAACCAGTGAGCCCGTGCTCTCAATAACCTTACCATTCATGAACTCCCTCAACGCCTCCTCCGGGGTGTTTGGCCTAACCAACTCACTGCCCGTGGATATTACCGATACCTTGAGTCTACTGTAGAACCTAGCCTTAAAGACCCCTGCCTCAAGCAGCGCCGACATTATGTATGGGGTCAAAACAGTTCCCTTACTGGCCAGTGGTTGACCATTCCTCGCATATGAGCCGGGTTCATCAATGTTCTTGCCCACCGGGTAGGCCTTGCTGACGGTGATTAAGTCACCGTTAACTGTCACGTCCTCCTCTGGGACAACCACATCAGCACCCCTTGGCAGGTAAGCGCCGGTCGTTACGTAGTAGGCCTCACCCTTACCCAAAACACCACTCGGCACCTGCCCTATCAACACAGACCCCACTACCTTGAATGTGCCAGGCGTCTCACTTGACCTAACGGCGAACCCATCGTAGGCTGCCCTTGGCATTATCGGTGTGTCGAAGGGTGCAACCACGTCGTCCGCTAGGACTAGGCCCACCGCATCCCATAGGGCCAACTCCACGGTGCCTGGGTTACACCTAGGTGCATTACCCAGCACCTCGTCTAGGTCGTGTAGCGTTATGTACTTATCCTCATGTAGCCTCATTAATTCTAAATGTTTATTAGTGCTTTTAAACCCGCCGTGGCCATTTTTTAGTCATGCATTTAACTACTTCTCAACGCCAATGGAGTTAAGTATCATGTTGGCCACAGCCCCAAAGCCCCTACTCAAGTGTTCAAGGTCCTTTAGGGCATGGGCGGCCAGTGTCATTATGCCCTCACGCACGTAAACCTTAACCTCACTCCACAACTCCTCCTCAGGGTCACTCATACCGTTAAGTACCCTTAGTAGGGGTGGTTCACGCCAATTGAGTTCCTTATCGCTGGTGAACACTATGGGTCCGCTTAGGTTGAAGCCCATTAGGTCGCTTCTCCTGTTAACGTTGAGGAAGTAGGTTAACCTTAATCCATGGCTCAGTGGGCTTAGGAACTTAACAGTGCTTGAAAGCCTAAACACGTCGCTTAGCCGCTCCCTACCGTGATTGGCGATGATATCCATAATCCCTCTAAGCAGGTCTGAGTCAACTCTGAATAAGTGGGTTTCAACAAGCCCATTGGGCATTACGAAGACTGACAACGGGCCATTATCCATGAGTGCCTTGAAGACGTCGACGCTCACGTTGGGTGTGTCGCATGGTGAAAAAACCAACACACCACCCAGTGTAGATGCCGAATCCACCCCAGCCAACACACCCCTAAGCCGTTCACTATCCTTAATCACCCTTAGGCCCAGTTTAACGTATTTCTCGTAATTAACCCCAGCCGCTATGACCACGTTGTTGAAGATTGTCGCCTGCCTAATAATCCTCATTATCATGGGTTCCCCGTTAAATGGGAATAGGCACTTATCCACGCTACTTGAATCACTAAGTTGAAACCTCCTCGACCTCCCGCCCGCAAGGATGACTAACGTCGACTCCATGCCTGGTTATAGGTATATGGCGCCGCTTATAAGCAGCACCCTCATGCTGGCTGGGCATAAAGCTTATTTGTAAGCTAAGGTGCAGGTGGTTATGGCAATTTATCACCTAAAGACCCCCATCAGTGACCAGGACGTTGAAAGGTTAAACATTGGTGACACGGTTTACGTCAGTGGAATCCTAGTCAGCGCCCGTGACGCAGCCCACGTTAGGATGGTTGAGGCGATTAGGAGGGGTGAGGCCCTGCCCGTTGACCTAAGGGGAGGTGTCATATACCACGCAGGCCCCGTTGCCGTCAAGGAGGGTGAATCCTGGAGGATAATAAGCATGGGGCCAACCACCAGCGCTAGGATGGAGGAGTTCGAGCCGGAGGTCATTGAGAAGCTTGGAGTTAAGCTGGTGATAGGGAAGGGGGGCATGGGGCCCAGGACCACCGAGGCCATGAGGAGGTTTAAGGCGGCATACTTGATATTCACTGGTGGTGCAGGTGTATTGGCTGCCAGGGCCATTAAGAAGGTTTTGGGGGTTCACTGGCTTGACTTAGGCGCAGCGGAGGCTATGTGGATTCTTGAGGTTGAGGAGTTCGGCCCATTAACAGTGATAATAGACTCAAAGGGCAACAACTACTACGAAGACCTGAGGAGGAAGGCTAGGGAGAGGGTTGATGAGGCGGCCAGGGAGGTGTTGGGTAGTGTCCCGCGTTAATGCCGTAGGTGAGTTAGGGGAAGTCTTATTAATGCTGAGGGGGTGAAGTGAGGCATGCCAGTTAAGCTTGAGGATGCCGTTAAGGAGGCGGCTAAGGAGATAGTAAAAATGGCCAGTGTGTCCCCGGCCCTTGACGTCAAGAACGCAATTAAGGGTTCACTTAACATTGAGACCCATGAACCCAGTAGGGTTCAGTTAAATGCAATACTCGAGAACATTAACCTAGCTGAGAATTACAAGGCGGCAGTCTGCCAGGACACGGGGGTGCCTACATTCTTCATAAGGCTTGGTGACGGCTTCCCAATTAGAAGCAGGCTACTTCAAATATTAACGGAGGCTGTTAGGGAGGTCACTAAGGAATTACCCCTCAGGTCAAACACCGTTGACCCGGTTAGTGAGAAGAATAGTGGCGACAATACGGGTCTTGGGGTACCTGTCTTCGACATCGAACTCTTCGACGGTGATTACCTTGAAATGGTCTACACGCCGAAGGGTGGTGGAACAGAGCTACCTAGTAAGGCATTCGTGATACCACCCGGTAACGCCTGGGAGAAGCTACCTAAACTAGTGCTCGATGCCGTTGTCGACGCAGGTCCAATGCCCTGCCCACCCGTCATTGTTGGCGTTGGTATTGGGCCGTCGGTGGACGTGGCGGCTAAGTTGGCTAAGAGGGCTGCTGCGCTTAGGCCCATCGGCTCAAGGAACAGTAACCCAGATGTAGCTAAGCTTGAGGATGCGCTTCTAAGGGCTGTGAATAAACTGGGCATAGGTGCGCATGGCACTGGCGGCGTGGTCACAGCGCTCGACGTCCACATTGAATACGCCTATAGGCACCCAGCCACCTTCGCCGTGGGTATAGTGTTCTCCTGCTGGGCAACCAGGAGGGCGAGGGCTATTGTTCACCCCGACGGTAGCTTTGAGGTTAGGCCCCAGTGATCGGCTACCTATTTACGTAAATGTAATGCATATTTTTACTTATAAATTATACATGAGCTCAACGTCAATCCCATTAAGGATTTAGTAACCATAACGGTAAGTGTTATTAATCCAAGCTTCAGGGAGGCGCTCATGGAGATGGAGTATAAGACCTTTAGGGGGAATTTAAAGATGCCCGTGATAGGCCTTGGGACGTGGGGAATAGGGGGCGGTTACTGGACCCCTGACTGTTCGCGTAAGGCTGAGTGGGTTGCCCTATTGAGGAGGGCCATTGAGTTTGGGTATAGGATGTTTGATACCGCCGAGATGTATGGCGGTGGCTGTAGTGAGGAGATTGTTGGGGCCGCCGTCTCCAGCTCCGGCTTACCTAGGGATGAATTCTTCATCATCAGTAAGGTTTGGCCTAACCACGCTTCCTACAATGACGTCCTTAAGAGCGCTAAGAACAGTGTCTCTAGGCTTGGAACCTACATCGACCTCTACCTACTCCACTGGCCCAGTAGGGAGGTTCCAATCTCCGAGACCATTAGGGCCTTTGAGAAGCTCATTGATGATGGCTTAATTAAATTCATGGGTGTTAGCAACTTCGACTCAAGGCTACTCATGGAGGCCATGGGCGCTGCTAAGAAGCATGAGGTTGTTGCTGATGAGGTTAAGTATAACCTTTCAGATAGGTTTGTTGAGAGGGATTTAATGCCAGTGGCCGTGAGGGAGAACATAGCCATAATAGCCTACAGCCCATTGGGCACAGGTTCACTGCTAAACCCATCATCAAAGGGCTTTGAGGTGTTGAGTAGAGTAGCCTCAAAGTACGGTAAGACACCGGCCCAGGTGGCCCTAAACTGGCTAATAGGTAAACCAAACACAGTGGCCATACCCAAGGCCACTAGTGAAAAGCACCTAAGGGAGAACCTGGAGGCATTGGGGTGGAGGTTAAGCCAGGAGGATGTGGAGCAGTTGGAGCAGGCATACCCAATAACTTGAAGTAACACTTAAAACACGAGTATCAAGGGCTCGGTGTGAGGTTGATTAAACTATCCGGTGAGGGCCTATCCTCAGGTGAAGTCAGTGAGGGGGAGCTTGGTGGTGTTGGTAAGCCATACGTTGCCGTTATAGGTGGTTCGGGGCTTTACGACCCAGGCATCTTCGAGGAGCCCGTTGAGGTGCAGATACATACACCCTACGGCCTACCCAGCGATAACATTGTAGTGGGTAGGGTTAGGGGGGAGTGGGTTGCCTTCCTCCCTAGGCATGGACGTGGGCACAGGTACCCACCGCATAAGATCCCCTACAGGGCTAACATATGGGCCCTCAGGGCGTTGGGGGTTAGGGTGATACTATCCATAAGCGCAGTGGGTAGTTTAAGGCAGGACTACGCCCCAGGCGACTTCGTCGTACCCGACCAATTCGTCGACATGACTAAGGGCAGGGAGTACACGTTCTACGATGGCCCCAGGGTTTGCCATGTTCAAATAGGCCTCGAGCCCTTCAACAACGACCTCAGGAGGCTGATTATAGAGGCTGCCTCAAAGTACAATAGGACGCATGACTCAGGGTGCTACATATGCATTGAGGGACCCAGGTTCAGCACTAAGGCTGAGTCCAGGATTTGGAGGGATGTCTACGGATGCGACATAATAGGCATGACGCTGGTACCCGAGGTTAACCTCGCCAGGGAGTTGGGCATGTGCTATGCGCTCCTGGCCATGGTGACCGACTACGACATATGGGTCCCCCACCAGCCCGTTACGGCTGAGTTGGTTGAGAGGATTATGGGTGAGAAGCTTGACTTGGCTAAGAGGGTTATGACCGAGGTCATACCCAGGATACCTAAGGACATACACGTTAAGTGCCAGGAGGCCCTGAAGGACGCATGCATTTAGAAGGTTAACTCAGGGTTGCTCGGCTTCATGAACTCCCTAAGTAGCGTTGTGGCGTAGTTGCCCTTGGGCAGCCTGAAGATTAACCTAGCCTCATTGCCATTTATTGCGATCAACTTTATGATTGGAGCGACGCTAAGCCACCTAACCCCACCGGCCGTGGCTAACTTGGGCATTCCCCTAACCCTGAAGTTACTTGGCTCAACGCCCTCGGCCCTAAGCACGCTCAGCTCAAGCTCACCCTGAATTCCATTACTAAACCTACTGCCGTAACCCACCAGGTGCCCAACAACCGTCGCCCTACCCCTGGCTATGGCTGAGTTAACCCTATCAACCATTGAACCCTCAACCCTAATCACGTTGCCTGTGGGTAACCCATGCTCATCAAGCAGCATTATTAAGTCACCCTCAACAGCCCTATTAATCGGAATACCCCTACCAATCCTTAGGCTTAGGGCCTTGTTGAATAGGTAGGATTGGTAAGCCTCAACGTACAGTTTAAGTAGGTTCACCGGTAACTTACCTAGGGCATTCATGTAGTTGCCTGGGTCAGTCACCAACTGCCTCAGGATTAGGTTCTCAGGTAGGTACTTTATGCTCCTTGGCATTAACTCAAGGGCCTTGGCGTAGTCACCCCTACCAGCCAATTCCCTAGCCCTCTTAACCACCTCATCCTCATGCGGGTAAGCCCTAGCCACCAGTTCGTTCACGGCACCCTCGAAGTCACCCAGCACAATCATTTTGCCAATTATGTGTGAGTTCGGCCTCCTCAACCCAAACCTCTGATAGCCGTAGTATGACGGCAACCCCCTCTCCAACACATACCTAGTGACGCAGTCGAAGATCGACCCATCACCGTTAATGCCCCTAACCACAACCGTGAATTCATTACCCCAAATCTCCCTCGGCGTGAATGGCCTATCCATGGAGAAGTAGCCCATCACCTTAACCCTAGGCCCCAGGTCCACACCACTTAACTGAGCTGGTGCAACACCCCTGATTGAAATAATCTGTGATGTGACTGCCCCAGTGTCCTTCAACCCGCCGTAGGATATGTCCCTAAGCCTAACGTTAAGCCTCCTACTCAACATGAGGACTAGGCTTATTGTGTCGAGCCTCCTCTTCTCAATAACCATCCAGGTGTATGGGCCTGGCCTCGGCTCTACCCTTAAGGGCCCCTTACCCGTCAATGTTGATGGTACAACATCCCCGTTAACTAAAACCTCCTCAACGATGAAGTCCTCTGGGCTACTCCTTAACCTACCCCCAACTCCCTCACAGTCACTGATGTAGTACTCCATCCCCACTAATAGGTCCAGCTGCGCCGCTGTGTGCCTTGGCATTTGGGCAGTGGGCCTTATGCCACCGGTGAATTAAGGTTATCTACACGTCCACCGATAGACCCAGGCCGCCCAGTACCCTGCTTAACCCGTAGAGCATGGATGAGTATATTGCCATTGATACATCAGTAACCACGTTAAACTCCTCAAGCCTCCCACCCAGGTTGAATAGGTTTGTCCCGAGGGATAGGATGCCCTTAATGTCGTTGATAAGCGATGGGTTTACTGATGCCGTTAGGTTCTGGGACGCCAGCCAATTGGCCATGGCCACGACGTATATTGGGGTTACGAGACCCAGTGAGAACAGTAAACCGCCAACCCACCTAACCTGCCTAATGGGTATTAGGCTGGCTCCAAGGGCCGCTAGCTGGGAGGCGTAGCTGGATATTATGGATAGGTAGTAGAGCATGTAGGTGTTCATTAAGGCCCACTCGGCCTGCCAGGTGAAGTACCTTGAGATGTCGTTGAGGTAGTAGCCCACCGGTGAGACGAAGGGCAGTAGGGTTAGCGTCACCTCAGCCACGTACAACTGGGTCATTGACCTAATCAGGGCGTTAGCCATGCTGCCGAACACCAATAAGGCGGCACCAGGGTTAATGATGGGTTCACTGGTGGTTAACTTAACCGTGACGCAGTGGTATGGGTAAACCACTGAGCATTGAAGCTCATCAACACTGTGGGTTACGTAACCCACCTTGAGGTTTAACCCACCCAGTACGATACCTATTAGCCTATCCTCATTACTCATCATTAAAACCGCCACAATGTACATTAGGAATCCCATTAGGGTGTCGAATACGTGAACCTCACCCACCCTCCTCATCAATGCATTACCCCTACTTATCAACACGTACCCATAGACTATGTTTAACACTGCACCGAGCAGCGCAATGCATGACCCATAGTAGCCTGGGCAAATCATTAAACTCACCAAGGCCCTGCACCCATGGGCCTACTGCAGGTAGGGTGATGGATAGGTTAACATCACCCTACCTGGGCCCTAGTTAACTCAACTAAAAGCCTACACTGCACCTATGAGGAGTGGGTTAAGTAACATAGTCTGGACTATAATAGGGGTTGTGTTATCTGTAATAGTGGCGGCGATACTGTGGGTCTTCGTTTCAAACAGCATGGGTTCTTACAGCCAACTGCTTGTAAGCGCCAGTGAGGTGACCCCAAGCATGATACAGGCAACGGTGAAGAACATGGGCTTAGGCTCTGTGACTATACTGGGTTTTAACATAACTAACCAAGATGGGGGCCAAGTATCCTGTTACCTAACCAACGCGTACGTCGATGGGGTGGCCGTGAGCTTAACGAACCCCATAGTGCTGAAGGGAGGTGACCAACTGGTGGTTGATGCAGAGGGCTCGGGCTGCGTCTACGCATACTACGTAATAGTGAAGACCAGTGATGGCTACTATAGCACTGTTGTGAACGCCTAAGGGGCTGGGCAATGGTTAAGGGGAGTGGTCAATTAAACCTATTCATTCTTCCATCATCACAACCGATAACTAGGGGTATAGTCACTTGGAGGTACAGTCCAAGATGCAGCTTAATGGGCGTAAACCTACCCCTGGAGGATGAGGATAGGTTGATAATAACTAGGCTAGCCCTAGAGTACGGCTTCATGGTTAAGTCAAGTAGCCTAGGTGACATCAGCAACTTCATCAGTGGGTGTGAGGGTTTAGTATGCCAGGCGTTGAGGGTTGTTGACGTTGAACCCCCTGGCACATTAAACAGTGAATGCTTCACGGTACCAATACCACCCATTGAACCAACCTCCACGATACTCGGCTTAACACTGGCGTTACCGTTAACCAGGGTTATAAGGGAGTCTGTGGTTTACGAGGTCTTCAGCGACAGGTGGTTTAGGCTTAAGGACCTACTCCTATACCTCAAATTGAGGGGAGTCAATCTAAACATTTACACTACTCATAATGTAAACAATGAAGATACATCAATCTTCAACAGAGTGTTTAAGGGTAAAGGTAGGTTAAGTATTGAAGTACCCATTAGTAACAACAACGGTAAGCACTTAATTGAACGTATAGCCGGTAGGATTAGGGAACTGGCCGGTGGTGATGAGGTACCCCTTAGGGCTTTAGTGGACCTAGGGGTGCCTATTAATGATGTGAATAGGTTAATAATGTTTGGTGCCGCCCACCTTGAAGTGAGCAATGGTGTTCTTGTGCTTAGGCTTAACGATGAAGCTAGGAGGTAATTACTTCTCGATTAGGCTATAGGGCAGTACCTGGTTAATCAACTCCACATGAGCCATTAGGGTCCTCCTACAGCAGTACCTTGTCACACCCAGGTCATCGAGGACCTTCTTAGGGTCTTCGCCGGCCAAGACCCTGTTCTTAAATGGCTCCCACAGGTGGCCCAGGGGCTTACCGCAGGTCCAACACCTAATGGGCACTATCATTACCCAACTTCAGCATTGGTTGTTAATAAACCTTACCACAGGTTAATTTAAATGGGTTAAAGCCATCGCACCTATCGTTGAATAGGGTTTGCCTAACCAGCTCCCTATAGTTGTTACCTGGGATTATTTTACCCAGTAGTGCAGGTAAGCCGCCTGTGGCTGGTGTGTTACCGACCCTAAGATGAAGGGTCTCATTGGCGATTATTGCGAAGCCCAAGCCCTCCCTAGCCATGTCATTGATCCCGTAATCCTCAAACCTCTTGAACTCAGCCACATCGCTAAATAGGCCCCTTAGGTCATTCATCAATACCGGGTTCTTTGATCCACCACCCCCAACTACGATCCTCCTTATTGGCTCTTTCACAAACCTCCTAACCTGGTCATGTATACTCTCCGCTGTGAAACGTGTGACTGTCCTAATCAAGTCGTCACCGCTGAATTCACCTAGGTAAGGCATCACCCTACTCTTAACGTAGCTGAGTCCAAAGTACTCCCGCCCGGTATTCTTGGGTGGTGGTATTGAGAAGTATTCGTCGCTCATTAAGTCCAGTAGAAGCTTATTAATCACCCTACCACGTGAGGCGTGCAAGCCATCCTTATCGTAGGGTTCCCCGTAAAGTAACTCTGTTAATGTATTTATCAGTATGTTGCCTGGGCCCGTATCGAAGGCTATTACACAGTCCTCACCGATGTATGTTACGTTAGATATGCCACCGATATTTACGGTTAATGTACCTTCATTAAAGAGTATTGCATCACTCAACGCTATTAACGGTGCCCCTAATCCACCTGAGGCTAGGTCATTAGTCCTGAAGTCGTAGACGACGGTTTTATGCGTCATAGCGTAGAGCACTGATGCCTCACCTATCTGAAGGGTACCATATTCCCTCCTACCCAGTGATGGCCCATGGTACACGGTGTAGCCTGAGTAAACTATGACGTCGTAATCGCTTGGCTCGTAATCCTTGACTATGGAGTTAGCCAGGAACCTGCCTAATTCCCAGTGAACCCTACTAATGAATTCCGAGGTCACCTGGTTGAGTGAAGCCGCATGAATCATCATACTCCTTAAATCATTCGGATAAGGATAGTAACCATACTTAAGTATCTTAAACCTGGTCCCTCTTCCACAACCCTCAAGCTCAATGAGGGATACGTCAGCCCCATCAGAGGAGGTACCGGTGACTATTGAGAGGAACCTCATAATGCAGCATACCTCATGAATTTTTATAAACACTGCAGTGTAGCCTGAACCAACAGCAATCTGACCATGCCCTAAGTAGTTACTAACGTACAGTGAGGCGCGGTGAATTATAGTTCATCAAGGTCTTGGGTAAACTATGGATCTAGCCCACCGCGATGAACTGCTACGGAATCCAATGAGACTTGAGAAGGATTAGGCAAACGTTACTGTAATGCGCCCGGTATGTAAGGGTATCGTTAAGGTTAGGTTACTGTTAATGAGTAAGCTTACCTGTAGGCCTTCTGTCTCTTACTCCTAGCATGCTTTAGGCCTGGCTTCTTCGGCTCCGTCCTCCTCTCATCGCCCTTAATCATGGTTGAATCGTACAGCATGTATAGGTCAAGTAATTCCTTGCTCTGGAAGTACTCCACAAGCCCCCTCGCTATGGCCATCCTGACGGCTGACGCCTGCCCCATGAACCCACCACCCCTAACCACCACGTCTATGTCAACCTTATTGACCAGGTCCTTACCTGCAAGCATCAAAGGCTCCATCATCTTAAGCCTAGCCACCTCCATGGGCCATATTGTCAACGGTACTCCATTAACCCTAACCACGCCTGAACCAGGTTTAACCACAGCCCTCGCTATTGCCATTTTCCTCTTCCCAGTGGCTATAACAATCCTCCTACCGTTAACCTCCTGAACCTCCACGAATGGAATGGGCCTAATGGCCCTCTTCTCCCCCTCCTCAGCCACGCACCGCCATCCCCCGAGGCGTTAATAAGCTTTAGCTTGCGGCATCAACCGAATCCGGTTAATATGCTTAAGACCCCGCTCACAATGGCTAATGTGCCCAGTGTTGCTGTTAATAGAATTATGTGCCTACTTCTGGCGAACCTAAGTAAAGCATCAATTAACACTAGACTCACAAGGGCAGCAACCACTATGGATACCAGTATTACATTCATGTTGACATCGGATATGAGGGTGTGGAACAAGTGCCTTGTGAATAAAGCAGGCACTATTGAGGCCCCTACGGCAGCTGGTATCATTGATATGAATGATAACCTGAAGGAATCCTCCGGGTTTAGGCCAAGTAGCAGCATCGTCGACACCGTCACGCCTGACCTACTGACGCCGGGGAGTGCCGCAATGCCCTGCACTGCCCCTATCAGTACCAGTTCCCATGTCTTTAACTCGTTCAGTCTTTTCCTTGGTACGTACCTTAACCTTGAGATGTATATTAGTAAAGCGTCGGCGATTAGTATTAGGCCGAGTACTATCATGGGTAACCCAATTCCAATACCCTTAACCGACTCAGCCACCGTTAGGTAGAGTGGTACCCCAACCAACCCGGTTAAGACCGTTATAATGATAACATACTTAAGCATCATGTAGTCGTACGCGCTCCCCCTAAGCACCAGGGCCTTTAAGATACCCCAAACCTCCCTCCTGAAGTAGATCAAGGCCGCCAGAACCGTGCCTACTTCTAGAAATAGGCCAAGGGCATAGGCCTGGTTGAAGGTTAGGTGCAGTGCGTATACTGACGTTATCATTATCTGCGTCTTACTGCTTATGGGCAACCACTCGCTGATACCCTGCACAATACCGAGGGCCAGGCCATTCACAACATCCGCAATATTCATGAAAAGCCCATAACCCGACTATTAATAAGCGTTATTCCCATGGACGCTACCCAGGCTAACCTTGAGTTCACCATTGCTGCACCTGATCGTCACGTAACCGAAGTGTGGCTTCATTACTAGGGCCTTTACCCATGACCCTGGATTAGCAACCCTAAGCTCACTGTTGAAGACGGGTACATGGGTGTGCCCACTGATGACCCAGTCATGGTCATTAACGTTGAGGATCCTCCTAAGCATCACCTCAAATAAGGGGTAGTTAAGTAGTTTAAGTGATATGAAGCTCAGTAACCCCGCCAATACGCCATCCTTAACTGCGTAGTCACCGTGCGTAATGTAGACGCTTCCTATGCAGTCAGGGTAACTTAGCCTTACGGCACCCTGCATCGCCACCACGGTCACGTTATTAACCTTCATGACGCTTACCCTATGGTTTCCATGGACCTCTGGGTCGTGGGATGATGAACTCATTAGGTAAAGAACCGTTAACCTAGCCTTAACGCGACTTAGCCCAAGTCTCTCAACTGCGTACCTAACCATAACACCCAGTTCAAGTTCGTCCCTGATTCTAATCCTGTAGTTAAACAAGTCACCCGCAATTACGAGGGTGTTGACGCCGTTAATCCTAGCCAAACTACCAATGATGCCTAGGTCCATTGGGTTGGCGTCTATGTGTAGGTCGGATAAGACCATAACTGTCTCTGAGTCAACTTTAAGGCTTGCCGTCGGTATGCCCTTAGTTAACCATGGTGAGTTGGTGACCAGGTAGTATAGTATGATGACTGCTGATGCTGAGACTGCTACCAGTGCCGGTATATTCATGTGTTATTGTTCATGTGGCTGATTTAAGCTGCCTAGGCTTGCGGCGTCGTTGATTAGCCTCGTTAAGGCGTTGATAGTGGCCTCCCTTAGCCTACTGACAAGCCATGACTTACGTATCAGTAGTGGTATGGTGGGGTTAATCATCCACGTGCTTACCACTTTATCACCGTTAACCTTAATCACGTGCCTACCCCTAAACGGTCCCCTTATGAAGTTGAAAACCACCGTTAAGTCGGCGTTAGACACCCTAACCAGAGCCTCACCCCTGTTGAATGGCCTCAGTAGGGTTAGGTTAACCAGAACCCTCAGGTAGGGATCAGCCCTCTCAAGTATCTTAACATCTTTGTGGAGGCGCCAGTACTTGGGCATGTTTTGTATGTTGCTTACAACACTCCATACGGCATCCGGCGGCGCATTACTATTCATCTCAATGGTTAGCGTTATCATTTGTCAAACCACCTCCCCACGGGTATTAATGCTTTTTGCCAGGTTAAATGGGCTGTTTCGGTTTTCATAATCATTTGTAGTGCTTATTAAATTTATAACCCATCCCAACACCCTTAACCGTACCTCTGGGTTTCCGAGACCCGCAGAGGCAAGGAACCCCCGGCGGCCGTCGAGAAGGAGACGACAGTAAAACCGCTAACCCGCCGCCTCCGGAGAGACGGCAGGAGGGCCGTCTACTCAATGAAGACTGGTAGCTCGCCTAGGTGCACGTAGTCCCGTTCATCAACCCATGGCCCCTCAACCCACACTACAGCCCTACAAACCACGTTAGCCCCAGCCATCCTCATTAACTCCTCAAGCGCCTTAATTGTACCCCCAGTGGACACCACATCATCAACAACGCAGACGTCCCTACCAGCCACCTGGGTTACCGACTGGGAGTCCAGTATCAGTAGTTGCCGTCCCCTGGTTGTTATTGAATTGACCTCAACCTGCATGTAGCCGCTCATGTAGGCTTTAACACCCTTACGGGCAACCACAAACCTAGGCAGATTAAGCTCCCTAGCCACCCCGTAGGCCAGGGCTATTGACTTAGCCTCCGGGGTAACTATGATGCTGGGTGAGTAACGCTCAATTAATCTGGCCAACTCCCTGGAGGCAGCATTAATGAATTCAACGTCACCCAGGACCAGCTCTGAGTCCGAGGCTATGTAGGCCATGTACTCGGCACCATTGACCTTGACCCTCCCTATGCTCACAATGGGCAGTAGCCTTTCTAAACCAGCAATCTTAACCCTATACGCCGGCTCACCATTATACTTAACAAGCCTCCTGTGCTCCAACATTAAGTGGTATTGCTTCAAGGGTTAATTAAAGTTACTCATAATTAAATGTATTCTTAAATACATTGTTTATATTATTAATTAAATTGCACCATTAGCCGTGTTCCACCTAAGGCTTAACCAGTTAAACCCCCTTGAGGTTTAATTATGCATGGCTGGGTTAAGCATAAGGCCACCTGACGTTGAGGGTGTGTTCGTTAGGAGGATTAACAGGTTCATGGGTGTGGCCGTGATTAATGGTGAGGAGTCGCTAATCCACATCCACGATCCGGGACGCCTAAGCGAACTACTAAGGCCTGGGATTAGGGTTTACGCGTACGTTAAAAGTGAAGGTAAGGCTAGGTATTACCTAACGGCGGTTAGGGCTGGGGATGAGCTTGTCTTGGTGAACTCAGCTATCCACAACCATGTGGCGTCCTGGCTCATAGACAATGGCCTACTGCTCAAGGGGTATAGGGTGGTTAGGCGTGAGCCCAGGTTCCTTGACGGTAGGTTTGACTTACTGTTGAGGAGGATGGATGGCGTTGAGGCTATGGTTGAGGTTAAGGGGGTGACCCTGGAGGTTAATGGGGTTGCCAAATTCCCTGACGCACCAACTTCACGTGGGGCTAGGCACATGGCCAGGTTAATCGACGCCCTGAGGGCTGGGTTTGAGGCTCACGTGGTGTTTCTGGTGTTTAGGCGTGGTGCCAGGGTGCTTAGGCCCAACGCCGAGCTTGATCCAAGATTCGCCAATGCGCTTAAGAAAGCTGTGGAGAGTGGGGTTAGGGCTTGGGCCTACAGGTTAACCCTGGGCGACGATTGGGTGCTTAAGCCTGAGTGTGAGCTACCCGTGGAACTGCCTTAATTGGCAATGATTATTGGCCCTGCTCCTCCCTGGTCACCACGTACTTACTTAGGTAGTACCTCACCTCCTCATTGAGGTTATTGAGCGCGGCATTGAGGTTCTCGTTGCTGTAGCCGGTGATCTTAACGAGGTTGTTCAGATATGATACGGCGGCTGAGAGTAGCATCGTAAGTCTCTTGAGCTCCTCTGAGTACTCGTAGGCAAGTCTCTTATACCTAGCCAACTCACCCTCTCTCTCGGCACAGTACTGGGCCAGTCTCCTATACCTCTCATCGCAATTGACCTCCACCCACAACCACCCTCATTAGTAGTAGGCGGACCACCAGGAAGGCTGTGAATGAGCTTGCGGCTGCGAAGTAGTAGGCGTAGGAGTAGTGGAGTTGGTAGAGTAGCCCCATTATCGTGTTGGCTAGGAATATGCCAATACTCCTACCGAAGGACAGGAGCCCCATCCCCATGCCCATCCTCTCCTCCGGGGCTAGCTTCGACACTATCGTTGGTTCGAAGGTTTCCGTAGCGGCCACCGCAACGCCGAGTAGGAAGGCTGAGGGGTATATACCTGTTACGCCCATTGGTGAGAGTAGGGCGAAGCCCAGGGAGGCGAAGACGCCGAGTAGGTAGCCTAGGTATGAGAGGCCCGTGTATTCGTTTATCCTGGACTTACCGAAGACATAGCCGAAGACTGCTGATGCGGCTAGGAAGACACCGTAGGTGACCACCGCTAGGTAATCCTCGTGGGTGAACTCAGCCGTTGTTATAACTGGGAAGCCGAAGCTGTACTGGCTGAAGCCGAAGAAGAACGTTGACACCACAATCAGCCACAGCGCCTTACCCAACCCCCTCAACTCCATGAATGAGGCTGAACCTGCGTTGGCGCGATGCCCAGCGTTGACTAGGGCTATGAGAAGGGTCGACACCACCAGTGGCGCCGCCGTTATTAGGAGTAGGTACTCCACTGGGAACTTCACGAAGAGTAGTATAGCCGTGTATGTTATTGACAATGCAGCCCCGGCTATGTCGAGTGCATGCAATATGCCGAAGGCCTCATTCCTCTCACCTGGGTCAGTGACCTCAGTCATCATGGCCCTCCTCGGCGGCGTCCTGAAGTTCCTAAACCACCAGCCAACCATGAATATTAGCAGTGCCTGCCACCAATACCTAGCGAATCCAAGGAGTGAAACCGATATTATTATGGCATTGCCGAGCACAGCCATCCTTCTCCTACCAAACCTATCACCAGCCAAGCCACCCAGGAACGCCATCAAGCTGCCTAGGCCGTAATTAATCGCCTCCGCAACCCCGTAAAGCCACATGGGGGCGCCCAGGTAGATCACGAAGATGAGTGGGAACATTACCACCGCTGCCTGGTAGCCGAGGTCAGCGAAGAAGGCTGAGAACGATATTTTAAGGACCTCATTAAGGTTCCTCATAATGCGCCTAGCCAACATGGGTTTAAATGCCTTACCTTCCTAAACCCTGCTTACCTCCCCTATATCCGTGTTGACGGCTTCGTAATGCTCCCTATACTTCAAAGTCTCTATATCGCAATTCACGAACCTACCCCTAGTCACCACAACCTCCCTGGCGTCCACGTTTATCAACGTCACGTCCTCACCCTCAACATGGTCAACATCTCCATGAACAACCTTAACCACCTTACCCGCAACCTTCTCAACATCAACATTAACCAAGGTAACCTCCTCACCCTCAACGGATTCCAGGTCGCTGTTCTCAATTCTAACCCGCCTACCCTTAACGACCTTAATGTTATCCGGTGGGTTTGTTAAGTTCACCTCCTCACCCTGCACCACACCACCCACTGCCTCAACCGTATGCTTACCACCGCCCTTCCCGACGTTAACCCTGACAACTGAGCCACCGCCGCTTAGGTTTATGGTCACCACGCCTAGGTTAATCCTCCTGAACCTACCACTCCTAATTGCCCTAGACCTACCGCTGAAGTACTCGTAATACCTGTCAAACCTCTCAGCCATTACCTCACCCTTAACATTTCCCTAATCTCACTGAGTAGCTGTCTCATCTCCCTGATCCTATCCCTAATCCTCTCCATAACCTCCTCATCACTTAACTCTGCGTATTTAAGCTCGCTCATTCACTCACCTTCTTCAACTCATCCCTAATGTCCTTAAGTATTGCGTTGACGTCGTCAAGCTCCTCCAGTAGCGCCCTAATGAACGCCCTATAGGTGTTCAACTGCCTATTCAAGGTGTTCACCTGCTCATCAACGCTGTCCAGCACTGGTACAAAGGCTACTATGGCCATGACGGCGCCCCAGAATATGGCAAGGGCACCCAGTATAGTGGCGGCTAGTAGGAAGGGCCATGAACCTATCTTGAAGGCCATGTAGAATAGGGCTATGGGTACCCCGGCACCCACCACTAGGCCGGATATCAGCATCACTGCTATTGAGGAGTACGGTAGCTTCACCTGTACTGCTCCGCCAAACGCTCCAGTAGCTGCCTGTCTATGACTAACCTGAAGTCCCTCACCCTGTAAACCTTCCTCAGGTGTGGCCTTGGCTGCTCCTCCACCACGTAGGAGCCCTCTATTAGGCCAGCCTCCTCCAGGATCTTCAGGTGCATGTGGGCTAGGGCGTAGGGTATGTGGAGTGACTGGGCCACGTCCTGTATGAACGTTGGGTTCTTCGCCAGCATTAGCAGTATCCTCACCCTTAACGGGTTTGACAATGCCCTCCCAACCTTCACCAGGTCCTCCATGGACTCCACTTTTAAACTCAACCATTCACCTCACCCCTAATCACCGCATGCCTAGCTATTAAGATTGACGCTGAGGAATAGACCAGTAAACCCAGCAACCCCCTAATAAGCTCCACTGGGTTGAGGACGAGCGAGCCGTGTATGGCGAGGGCCATGTACGTTGTCGGTAGGGCAAGGCTGACTAACCTAAGGGCCTGGGGCAGTATGGTTATTGGGTAGTAGACTGGGGCCAGCAGTAGTAGTGGCCAGGGTATTACCTGGCTAACCTGGTTGGTAATCCTGTAGTTCCTAACCCCAATACCCAGCGCATAGCCGAGGAGTGATGAGGAGAGCGCAATCACTAAGGCGGTCGCCAGAGTAGTCATTATCTGCGCCACGCCATAACGCACCCCAAGTATCGCCATGGATAGTAGCAGGAGTGATGCGATGGATGGTAGCGTTAATAGTAGGGTCTGGGTTATGTAACCCAGCGCAATGTCCCAATGGTCAGCCCCGTTTGAGAAGAGCACCGTGTATACTGTTGAACCACGCCTAAAGTAGGCCATATCCTGGGCAGTGCCTATGAAGGGTATTAGGAAGCTTGTGTTAACCACCGTACCCACCATGAAGTATTGGAGGTACTGGGGATTCCCCACTATCCTGAGTAGGGTTAGCCATAGTACTGGGAATATTAGCGTGAAGCCAACCCCAGCGTACACCCAGCTCCTGCTGCTGAGCAATATGTACTTTGATATGACCATAGCCCTACTCAGCCTCATGGGGATCACCGAAGACCTTGATGAACACGTCCTCGAGCGATGGCTCCCTAACCTCAAACCTAACCCTCCTCCTAACTAAATCATCAATTATGCCAACAGCCTCATCCCAACTAACCCTAAACACCTCACCTGTATCGTCAACCCTAACCTCAACCCAGGGTAGCACCTTCCTTAATTGGCTAGGTGAACCCTCCATGATAATCCTCCTGTTCATTAGGTAAACCCTATCACTTAGTTCCTCAGCTTCGTGAATGTAGTGGGTTGTTAAGATGACGGCGGATCCCTCATCCCTAGCCGCCCTAATGACGTTCCATATGCTCCTCCTATTCTGAGCATCAATGCCGACCGTCGGCTCATCTAGTATTATAAGCCTGGGCCTGCAGGCTATGGCCGAAGCCACCAGCACCAGCCTCTTCATGCCACCCGACAACTCATCGATCAACTTACCCCCATACTCCCTTAACCCAACTGCCTCAAGGGCTTCATCAACGCAGCCCTTAACCATGCCCCTTGGCACACCCCTCAACCTAACAAGCATCTCCACATGCTCACGAACCTTTAGTAGATTGAATGGGGTTGCCTCCTGGGGTACGACACCCATAATCCCCCTCCCCTTAGCCTCCCTCGGGCTAAGCCCCATTACGGTGACTACGCCACTGTCTGGCCTTAACTCACCGTAGATTTGCCTGAGCAGTGTTGTTTTACCGGCCCCATTGGGCCCTAGGATTGAAACCACCTCACCCTCATGGGCGCTTATGCTGATGCATTCATTAGCGGTTAAGCTGCCGAAGCGCTTCCAGAGGCGCTCAACTTTAACTATCGCATTTTCAGAGTTCACCATCAGTTAAAGCTGATACTGAAGCATTTTTAAATTTTACCGTCCATTAGGTAAGCTTTAAGAACAATCGGCAATAGACCACCGTGAACATTATGAACAATGGCAGAGAGCCCAATACCTTAACCAACCTAAAGAAACCTAGGGCGTGGGGAGTTGCCTGGACCTCTAATTACTACGTTAAGTGGTTCATACTGGGCATTGTAATAGGCATTGTCGCTGGGGTGTCGGCATTGGCCTTCTACTTCACGTTGAAGCTCATGGAGCACCTCTTCCTAGGCCTAATCGTCGGTGCGTCAGTCCCTGAACCAGTTGGCGAGGGGGGTTCGTTATCAAGTGGATTTAGGGCTGTCAGGTACTGGCTAATACCAGTATCAACAACCCTCGGAGGATTATTATCAGGTCTCATAGTCTACACCTGGGCCCCTGAGGCCGAGGGGCATGGTACCGATGCAGCAATAAACGCCTACCATAGGCTGCAGGGCAGGATAAGGAGAAGAATACCCCCGATAAAACTCGTGGCCTCCGCAATAACCATAGGGTCTGGGGGTAGTGCAGGTAGGGAGGGGCCCACGGCTCAGCTTAGCGCCGGTATTGGCTCAGCCATAGCTGACCTCCTTAAGTTATCGCCTGATGATAGGAGGAGGGCGGTGGCCGTTGGTATTGGGGCTGGCATTGGCTCAATATTCAAGGCGCCTATTGGTGGCGCAATATTAGCCGCTGAGGTGCTTTACATGAGGGATATTGAAGCTGAGGTCCTCTTCCCAGCCCTAGTGGCATCGGCAGTGGGTTACTCCATATTCAGCTCGGTAGTAGGCTTCACTCCAATATTCGGCTACTACACGGGCATATTTAACCCAGCAAGGTTACCCCTCTACGCCGTCCTCGGCGTGATTGATGGTTTATTCGCCGTGCTGTACGTCAAAACCTTCTATGCAATCCACGATGCATTCAAGAGGTGGCGCATCAGCAACTACGCGAAGCCTGTGGTGGGTGGTTTACTGGCTGGCGTAATAGGCTTAATGGCCCCTGAGGTGCTTGGTACTAGTTACGGTTGGGTTAACCTAGCTGAGTTTGAGAGGCTAAGCCTATTCACATCACCTATGCTCCCACTCATTGCACTACTGGTGGCTTTACCGTTCCTGAAGGTCCTAGCCACCTCATTCACAATAGGGTCAGGGGGCAGTGGTGGGGTATTCGCCCCAGGCATAGTCATAGGGGCCTTGGTAGGCCTTGACGTGGGGTTGCTCTTCCACTACCTACTCCCATCACTGGTACCTGATGTGGCCCCCTTCGTAATAGTGAGCATGCTTGCCCTATTCGGAGCCGCTGCTAAGGCACCGCTGGCGGTCATGTTCATGGTCGTGGAGATGACTGGCAGTTACCAGTTGTTACCCGCTGCAATGATTGCCGTAGCCATAGCCTACTTAATCTCCGGGGGCAACACGATTTATAGGGCTCAGGTACCCACTAGGAGGGATTCACCAGCCCACGTGGGTGAGTATGATGTGCCGGTGCTCATGGAGATTAGGGTTAGTGACTGCGAGGTGAGGAGGGGGCCAGTTGTTAGGGTTGACGATGACGTTAACGGCGCAGTTAACGTGATGCTCCAGCACCGCTACACGTCACTACCAGTCGTGAACCACAACGGCGAGCTGGTGGGCGTAGTGCACTTAACGGATATACTGGGTAAGAGGGGGGTAGTGGGCATGTATGTTAAGGCTACAGGTGGCTACGTGAGACTCGACTCAACGCTTTACGACGCCTGGGAGGTGATGAGCCGTGAGGGCACGACCTGGGTACCAGTGGTGGAGGATGTGAGGCTCATTGGAATATTGACGATGGAATCCATGAGGAGGGCGTACGATTTAAAGATCCGCTCAATTAAACTAAGCATTAATCAACACACCTAACTAATAATTACTTAAGAGTTTTACCTGTGAATTTAACAAGTATTACGACTATAGGGTTTTTACCCTGGGTCTTGGTTATTATCCTTAATTATATTATTATAGTATTGATGGCTTTCGTGAGCATCGTATGATTGAGGTTTGAGGGACTCCTCATTTAATAAAGGTAAAATACACTCAATGAACCCTCACGTGAGGTAACAAAAAGGCGATACTTAATCGTTCTGACCCCTCCCCGCCCTAAAGGGCGAGAAGAGCGAGGTTTGTCGCTTGCTCTATCAGGGAGGGGTTACTCCCCTCCTTTCCCGCTTACCAAGCTCATCCCTGAAGCACCACACACCCTCAAGGGGGTCGAGTATCACTATGCGCATTTTGCTGATTAGGGCGTCGTTCAGTAGCATGAACCCACCCCTGGTTACGTAGGCATAAGCCTTCACCGGGCCCTCAACCCTATCCTCAGTTACAATATATACGTCGAGGGGTGTTGTTAACCTTGGTAGGAGGATCCTACTCCCATCAGCCAACACCCTCTCAGCCAAAACCACACTGGGTGTTTCACCCAGTAAATCCCCTGCAAGCGCCTGCGGAAGCACAACCTCAGGCTCCCTCCCTGCAAAGCCACTGTTAGCTATCCCCAGGCCCTCCATGCATCTCCCACTGTAGCACACCTTAATCCTCAGCCTCAGCACCATACCTAGACACCTCCTCGGGGGGTAGGATGGCTGGTATGAGCAATTCCACGTCATCCATGAACTCCGGGGGTATGATGGTTAAAATTTCCTCACCGCTCATACGACTTACTAGGTACATGTAATGATTATATCATTAATAAACCTTACTTCTTTGTAGTTTAATCCTACTGCTTGGTGTTGATCTCTCGGTAACCAGCGATACCGTGGATTGGGCATCGTGATAAGGCTGATAGTTACCGTGACAAAATGGTCAAGCCTCGCCCTTTAGGGCGGGGTCACCCCACTATGTAGGTCTAGGCGATAGGTTTATTAATCTCTACTTTACTGGGGGTGTTTAATAACCCCGCAATAGGCGGGGTAACCATCGAGACCCCCAAGGTGAAACCCCACCCTTTAGGGCGGGGAGGGGGTCATTTTCGAGAACTGCTTGGCTTAGTGCTGCTCTTTGCTCGGGTTGTTGCTTAATTTAACCCATAGGTCCATTGCGTAACCAGGCTGTAATGACCCTCTCACCAACCTGAAGGTCCTCTCACCGCTCTTCAGCCTCTCCGGGACTAGGAGTACAGCTCTCTCGCCGTACCGCCTGGTGAAGTTATATATGAAGTCTTGGAGGAAGGTTACGTAGGCGACGTTTACCCCAGAGTCGACTAGTGCAGAAACCACGTTCTCGGCCACCACCGATGCCTCAATGGGGTTTGTTGATGAGAAGCTCTCATCCATTAGCACGAAGTCACCCCTCCTCAGGAAGTTGGCGAAGCCCCTAAACCTCTTAACCTCCTCCTCAAACTTCCCATAGGATAGCGCCCTATCCTCCCCCCTAAGGAAGTGCGTGTAGACAGCGCCGGGTGTCGGTATTGTGAATGATTCAGCGGGGACGAATATGCCGGCCCTAGCTAGCAGTAGGGCTTGGCCAATAGCCTTGAGAAACGTCGTCTTCCCACCCCTATTCGCACCCGTGATTAGAATTGCGAATGAGTCGCTGGCATTGATACTCAGGGTGGAGGGTATTGGCTTACTGGACATTGAGGTGGCTAGGGATAGGCAGTGCAGGTCCTTGAAGGCAAACACGCCTGGGTTAACCTCCGGGTATGTTTGAGGGAGGCCAATCCTCGCAAAGAAGTCACTCATGTTTATGACGCCAACGTAAAATGAGAGCTGCCTCATTAAATCCTCAAAGAACTTCATCATGTCGTTGAAGGACCTCAGCAGTACAGTGGCCGACCTATGAAGGACCCACTTCTTTATATCATAGACTATTCGCGGACCAGCCTCATCCCTCGGGTCCAACTTATAGGTGTACTCCTTACCAAGGCTTAGTATCCTTGATAAGAATGAGCCACCCTCCCTAGGCACCAGTAGGACTGGGTCCTTGAGGTAGTTACTGCTCCCTATCTTCACCGAGAAGGTTATGTTCTCCCTGCTGGTGTCAAATATACTGGCTACACCCCTGGCTGAGGATATGAATTGATCATTTATGTTCGCCGTGAATGATGATACGAACTCTCTAAAGGCTGTTGATGAGAAGCTGGGTGATGACTTAAGTAGTGTTAGCATCTCCTCAAGCCCATCCAACAGTATCCTTATCCCCCTTGAAGTCTCCCTTGCAACGGCAGGCGGGTCATCGGTCCTCAGTAGGAGTATGAATACATCTCTCTTAACCCTCTCAATAGTATCCCTAGCTATCGAGTACATCTTATTGATGACATCCCTATTAGCTAACGCATCCCTAACAGCCTCCTGCCTATACCTCATCACATCCTCTGAGGAATTCCTGAGCAGCAGCATGTTAGACCACGTCTCGGAGATAAGCTTATCCCCGTTTGAGGCGACTGCTATTATCTTATCCAACTCCAAGTCTACCCTTAAGTCATCTGCTATTGAAATCTTGGATGAATCCCCCATCCTCAGTAGGTCGAATTGAATCACTTAACCACCCTCCTTAAGTCGTCATAGAGCAGCTGGTGCTTTGCAGCAATCCTAACCGCCATGTATTCCTTTGGCGGAGGCCCTGGGATTATCCTGTAGGACGGCTTCTCGGGGTCCTCCGGGGAGGGCATGGCAACTAGGCTTATGGTGAACTTCAGTGACGCCACCTTGGGGATGAAGGTTATGAAGAGGCAGTACGACCTCTTATTATTTAATTCACTAAGGAACAGCTTAGATAGTTGAAAACCCTCATCTGACGTCGTGGTGGAGAATAGTTCATTAGCTATCACAAGCGTGGTGTCGTTGGCCCTCTTAATTATGTTCAACGCCCTGACCACGTCATGCTCAAGCCTACTTAAGCTTTCCCTCGGATCCTCCTCAGTGGGGAAGGCTGTCATTATTGATGTGAAGAATGGTAACCTAGCCTCAACAGCCGGGACGGGTAACCCCAATGTGGATAAGTAGGCCAATTGTCCGAGGGAAATGGCGAACGTGGTCTTACCCCCGCTATTCATACCAGTTATCACGAAGATCCTCCTAGCCCCGTCGGTGTCTATATCATTGCTTACAACAGCCTTACCAGCTTTCACCAGTAGTAGATTGTAGAAGCCCTTTACGTGCATTGATCCATCCCTCGTGAAGGATGGTATTGAGAATGTGTATCCCCTCTCCATAATCCTCCTCATGTACCTTAGGTAAGTTAGGTAGAACTCCACCTCCCTGGCGAAGCTCCTCACCCCCTCGTCAATCACCGTGGGGAAATCCTCCATAAACCTCCTAAGTATTTCATACTCCTCCCTGTAGAAGCGGAAGGCCCCCTCGAGTATTGCGGCGTGTATGTGTGTCATGTCTCCCGTTGACTTAATCCACTTAACCTCCTCACCATTGCCATCCTTGAATATTGAGAATGTGCGTTCAACTAAGGCTGTTAAGTCCTCTCCATCGCCATTATACTTAGATACCTTTACGCCGTCTTCCACGAACCTCACCTTAATGATAATCCTATCCCTGGCCTCCTTAGCCTCACGGGCCCTCTCCTTCATTGAGCGGAAGTATGGGCTGTTAATCACCTGTTCGAGGTAGTTTAGGAATTGCTTAAGTCCCTCGGACCTAGGCCCAATGGCCCTTAGCCCATTGTAAAACGACTCCACGGCATCAATGTATGTTAAGGCCGCGTCCAGATGCAGCCCAACCTTATGCTGATCATAAGCCTCCTCCTTCAGTTGAATTAACCTCTCGCTCTCCCTAATCCTCTCAACAAACCCCTCCACCATCCTGTAAACGTCATTTATCATTAAATCTTGGAAGACCATTAACCTAAACACTGCAGCCTCCTCCCTACTTAACGGCTCTAGGTAAAGCTCCCTCAGGAACTCATCCCTATTCCTACCCAGGATATCGTCAACAAGCTCCAGTATCCTAAGATCCTTTGCAACATCATTACCCACCATACTCCCCCTCTCACCCAATATACTCCTATACTCCATTAACTCACCTAATAGGCACCTTAAGAAATCAACGATTTTTAACACCTTCTCTCCTTCCCTAAGTGTTAAGTAATGAGGAATACTTTATAGGTTTCAAGGACATTAACTCTAATGATACTAAGTTATTGGTTGCATGAAGTTTAGGCGATGATTAAGTGTACTTAAGAACATGTATTAAAACTGACCATACTTTGCTGATTACCCTGAGTTTCCGAGATCCGTTGGCAAGAAACCCCCGGCGCGGGTGGGGGAGTCACTGTGGTAAGGGGCTTGGGGCAACCACCGAGAAGGAGACGACGGTAAAACCGCTAATCCGCCGCCTCCGGAGAGACGGTCTGGGTTTTGTGGTGTTAAGGTTAAAATATTGCCCGCTGAGCCGCCACTGTGCCTAAGCTTGACTACGGGGCCTTGGGGCTTAAGGTTGGGTTGGAGATACATGTCCAGTTAGACACGGGTAGGAAACTCTTCTGCCACTGTAGGCCCGAGTTAAAGAACACTGAACCCGACTTCAGGATTGTTAGGAGGCTTAGGCCGGCCATGAGTGAGTTAAGTGCCATTGACCCAGCTGCCCTTTGGGAGTTCAGGAAGATGAAGACTATAATGTACGAGGGCTACAATGACGTAACCTGCCTGGTGGAGCTTGATGAGGAGCCGCCCCACGAGCCTGATGAGGAATCCCTCCTCCTAGCCCTAGCCATCTCAAAGGCCTTCAACGCTAAGATCTTCGATGAAATATACGTGATGAGGAAGGTGGTTATTGATGGTTCGAATGTGTCAGGCTTCCAGAGAACAATGGTTGTTGCGCATGACGGCTTAGCGGTCTTCCCCAATTACAAGGTCCCCATCTGGACCATATCCCTTGAGGAGGATGCCGCCAGGAAGGTTGAGGAGAAAGGTGACCTAGTGGTTTATAGGCTTGACAGGCTTGGCATACCGCTCATAGAGGTCTCCACGGGCCCCATGGAATACCCACCCGCCTCAATAGCTGAGGTTGCCTGGCTAATAGGGAGGACGATTATGAACACTAGGCGTACCAAGAGGGGGCTTGGCTCCATTAGGCAGGACTTAAACATTTCAATAGCCAAGGGGGCTAAGACTGAGGTTAAGGGTGTGCCTGAGTTATCCCTGATACCGAAGGTCATTGAGCTTGAGGTCCTTAGGCAGGTGAATCTACTTAAAATCAGGGATGAGTTGATCAACAGAGGGTTATCAAAGGATCAATACACCCCAGACCTGGTGGACGTAACAGAGGTGTTCTCGTCAACTAAGTCGAACATTGTGAGGAAGACCCTTGAGGCAGGTGGTGTCGTGGCTGCGCTTAAGACACCTGGGTTGAGGGGTTTACTGGGGTTTGAGCTCCAGCCAGGTAGGAGGTTTGGCAGTGAGCTTGCTGATAGGGTTAGGGCCTGGACAAGGCTGGGTGGCTTAATACATAGTGATGAATTACCCGGCTATGGGATAAGTGGGGAGGAGGTTAGCAAGGTGGCTGGTAGGCTGGGCACGGACTCATTCATACTGCTAATGGGTCCACCTGGTGTTGAGCTCCAGGAGGCGGCTAAGGTGATTGTGAATAGGGTTAGGGAGGCCTTTGACGGTGTGCCTGAGGAGACTAGGGCCGCTAGGGAGGATGGGACAACATACTTCATGAGGCCTAGGCCTGGGGCGGCTAGGATGTACCCTGAGACTGACCTTAGGCCAATCAGGGTTACCATAGAGCTTCTGGCTAAGGCTGATAGGTACGTACCAGAGCCTATTGATAGGCAGATTGAGCGCTACGCGTCAATGGGCATGAGCAGGGAGTTGGCTAGGCAACTGGCCGTGTCAGAGTACTCCCTAGAGGCGGAGGAGTTGATGAGGAAGTACAAGGGGAGGGTTAACCCAACCCTAATAGCCTCAATCTTCGTGAACACCATCAAGGGGCTGGGCAGGGGTGTTGAGCAGGTTGACTTGGTTAAGGCAGTGGATGAGTTACTCGCCCTATACGCCGACGGTAAGATAACCAGGGAGGCTATTCAAGACGTGCTCCAGGTCTACGTTGAGGAGGGTGGGAGGAGGGGCGTGGTGGAGATAATTAATGAGAAGGGTTTGTGGAGGATGCAGTACAGTGAAGTATTGTCATTGGTGAAGTCCATGATTGACAACGGCGTTAAGGATAGGAACAAACTAATGTCAAGCGTAATGAGAAGCCACAGGGGTAGGGTTGACTCAGGGGACCTAGGTAGGGCAATAGATGAGCTACTGGGCAAGTAAACCGCGCACCCGATGATTAGCCACTTCTCCCTTCACCAATGTACTATTTATCAGGCGCCACTGGAGATTCAGCGTATGCAACCTTCACTGGGTTTACGGCAATTGCTCTAGTGGGTTGGTATGGGCGGTATGCTTTAAAGCTTAATTGCGGGTACGGCCTATGGATGCTGAATCCATAGTTAAACTGGCCATGGGCATGGGTTTTGATGAGGCTGTGGCCGTGGTTAGGGTGAGCAGGTGGAGGATGCTGAGGTTCGCTAACAATGAACCCACGGTGTTCAATCATTGGACTGATGAATGGGCATCAGTCTACTTAACCAAGGGTAGGAGGACTTACACCTTCTCAACGTCAAACCTAGGCGAGGGGGTGATTAAGGCTAAGCTTAACGAGGCCCAGTCACTCATAGGTGGGTTAAGTGAGGACCCAGACTACGTCCCCATAACCCACCAGGGACCTGTGACAACGTGGGACTCCTACGACCCTAGGGTTGAGGGTGCTGAGGATAAGGTTGTGGACCTGGTTAAGGAGGCAATTGACGCAAGCACGTCGGAGGGTTCCATTAGGAATGCGGGCGCATTCACCTACGGCGTTGGTGAGGCGAGCTACAGCGACCACACTGGCTTAAACCTGAGGTGGAGAGGGACCTTCTTCAACCTGGCCATTAGGGCCTTCCACAATGACCCTGAGTTATCCTCAATGGAAGCCTTAACCGGTAGGAGGCTAAGCGACATAGATGCCGGGGGCCTTGGGTCCAGGGTAGGCTTAATGTTATCCATAGCCGTTAAGCTGCCTAAGACCAGTGTTGAGGGTAGGTTTAGGGTCCTGATGGGGCCCCTGGTGGCTGGGCACCTGTACGCAATAATAGCCAACAGCTGGATGAATGCCTACAACGTGCTCCACAACCTATCCCCATTAACGGCCA
>Ga0081529_109254_pt1 | contig 70476 bp, 73 predicted proteins | sample EchGeymetagenome_FD_71012 | JGI IMG/M metagenome (GOLD analysis project Ga0081529, IMG submission 71012) | Ferrous microbial mat and aquatic microbial communities from Echinus Geyser, Yellowstone National Park, USA - transect B T=78-80 C v2... ...
CTATTCATTACAACTGTTGCTGTTCTGTTTTCACCTGTATAACTAACATTGCCTGTGCCTACCCAGTTCTGGAAGATATATCTATGCGTTGGTATTGCACTTATATAAACTATACTACCAGAATAATACCAATTATTTCCGCCAACTGGCGGTGTTGTAGAGCCTGCACCACTCGGGTTTACAACCATTGAAAGATAATATTGCAGATTATATGTTGCTGTTACTGTGCAATTATATCTTGCTATGAGCACGCCTTGCTGAGCATGTAAATCACATCCTGAAATAGAATAATAAATGTATCTAGCATTGCCGGCACTGCCCTGTTGAATCGGTGAATAAAATGCATATTTATGCTTGCTATTCTGCGCATATGCAAAGGTAACAGGAAGATTAATGTAGCTATACTCAGATCCATCGACAACTAAGACTGTTTGTGCTGTATTATACATTTTGCTTACGTTGAATGTAATATATACTGGTTGTAGGAAGTTTATTGTGGTGTTTGCAGAGACATTGCCGAATGAGGCATAGACCTTTATCTTGCCTTGCTGAAGACTTGTAAGCTCTGTATAGGCATCGCCACTGCTATCTGTTGTTGCAATGCTAGGATTAAATTTTACCGATTGGTTTGCTGTAAAGTTAATTGTTGCACCACTTATAGGGTAGCCGAGGAGCTTAACATTAGCAATTATCTCATCAGGTATGCCGATTGTTGCTGTTGAGTTTGCTGCACTTACACTAATACTAAGGGTTGTACTAGTAAGCAAAGGAGAAGCATGCGAATTGAAATTGCCAACATAGGTTTGCTTCTGCGAAGAAGAGCATGCTGTTGCATTGCCGCTTGGGCATGGAATCGCACTTAGGTAAAGCTTTCCAGAAACCAATGTGCCTGTTGATATTGCTGTCGTTGGCAATGTTACATTGCATATTATTGCACCACCTGGCGATACATAGCTTGGCAGGCACTTTCCATTTACAATGCCTATATTGCTTATGTTAAGACTCACCTGCGGATTTATTATAGGATATTGCTGCGTATTTGTAAGAAACAATGCAATTTTAGAAGAGATAGAGTTTGAGCCAAAAATCATGTCTTGGCAATAGGCACCATATGCAAAGAAACATGAATTTGGGGTGATTGCGGAAGGTGCAAATACAAATATGTAGAGAAGTATTGCAATGATCACGGCAAGGAGTAATGCCCATCCATATACAAGAAAGTATTCTAAGGTAGACTGACCTTTTCTACATTTTTTAAAGTTTTTATATGCAGATCTTTTGCCAATCATTTGATGGCCTGCAAAACTTATGATTTTTTATTAACTTTTATATATTTAAATATTATCTCTTTGAAAATTCGATGTGAAACTTAGAAGCTTAGCTTAAACAAAATTGAGCGCTGGGGGTGGGAATCGAACCCACGGAGGCCATTTCTGGCCAAACAGCTTAGCAGGCTGCCGCCCTTTAGTGGGAATAGCCTACCACTAGGCGACCCCAGCATGCAGCAGGAGCCGGCTTTGCAAATATATAAGCGCATAAGGTTTACTAGGCTTCCGCTCTGCTCTGTATCTCCAGAGCATAGCCCTTTGTACGCTTGCGCTATATACTTAGGGTTGCTCCTTCCGGCCTGGCCCGGTTCATATATAGGACCACCACTAGAGGCAAAGCTTCATCACTTCAGCCTAGGCCTCATGCACCTATATATTACTCTGCCAGCATTCGGCCCGCCTAAAGGGGATTTGCGGTGAGGGAAACCCCTAGCTTCCCGCCTTCCTGCTGCAAGTTATATTGCTCAGCAAAACATTAATAAGATTTCTAAAAATCTCTAAAAGTACATAATTGAAACAAAAAGATAAGAAAATTTTATATTTTGTTAGAAATTGCAAACCAAATTTATGTTGTACTGGAAGCGTAATGAGCGCTAGGCCAAATGTGTCGCAACTTCTTCTATAGCCAATGTTTTCTCATTCTATGGCTATGAGACAATTCCGATTAAGCTTGATCGCTATCTCAATTATAGCTATCAACAATCAACCCATTTAGGCATGTAGGTTATGAATCTGGCTTAACATCAACAACAAGCTCATTGTTATAGGATGGAAAGATAGCTTTGGAGTACACGGGCACATCGAGCCCAAGTTAAAGATTGAGGAGCGTGCGCCACTCTTTGCAAGTTTTCTAAATGCGATGATCAGGAGAAGAATGATTTGAATAAAGCTATACCCTGCTTTACACCCGCTTTTGATGAACCCCCACCTCTTACATGAAATATATAAGGAACTTCTGCAATTCTTGCATCTTTGCTCTTTATACACTTTAGTAAATCGAAAAGGACCTTATAGCCTTCACCAACAAACCTTTTCTTGTTTGCTTTGTATATGTTTTCAAAGAGCTCTTTCTTAATACCAAAATAGCCAGAAAATATATCCCCACATCTCGCACTTCCTTCCAAATAAAGCACAAGATAGCCGATATATATAAGCAAGCGCGAGATTATCTTTCTATGTAAAGCCCAGTTCTTTACGCTAGCTCTTGTAGCCACCACAAGATTATAGCCTTCATCGAACTTCTTCTTTATCTCTTTTATGACTTCAAATGGGTGCTGCATGTCAGCATCCATTACTATAACATATTTGGTTTTACTAGCATATATGCCATCGATCACGCTCGCTGTAAGACCTTTTTTTCTTCCTTTTCGTTCCAAAAGCCTAACATTCCTCTCTTTTGAGCTTATCCTTTTAACAATGCTTATGGTTCCGTCGGTTGAATTGTCATCAGCAACTATTATCTTTATTTTAGGATAATTCTTTAGTATTGTGTTTATGAGTTTTCCTATGGTCTCTTTTTCGTTAAGCGTGGGAAGGACAACTGTTATTTCTTCAAAACTTTCTTTCATTCTTATCACGCTGGAAAAGCTCGGCATATATTATAATTGCACTAAGCCATATGCCTATGACAGGAAACTTATACAGAACCTTTCTCAAGAGTTCGAGCTCCTTCCTGCTTATTGCGTTGAACAAGCCCAAAAGTATAGGATAGACAAATATAATTGCTATTAATCCAAGGAGCAGCTGGTATGTTGCTTTAATATCAATAAATATAATAGGTATGAGAAGAAGCGCAAGGATGATGTTTGCGATTACTATGCCCGCGATGTTGAGCTGAACCTTTATCTTAAGAACATGCCTTATAAAGTTGAGATAAAGAAGATCAGCAACAATACTACCAATATAATAGATCGTTATTATCAATCCGTTTACACTAAGAAACGGAATAAGTATTAGAAGAAAGAGCAACTCGGTTAGGCTTGTGGCTATGCCGTATTTAAACACTTTTTTAATATAGCCCGCACTAACAGCAAGTGAAGAGGCATAAGAGGCAAAAAGGCCAAGAAGTATACCGAAACCAATAAGCGCCATATAGAGCGATGCACCTTTGTATGTGCTTGTAAAGACAGAGATTACAAGTGCATTTGAAAACACTACTATATAAATAACGATAGGTATTGCAAAAAGCAGACCAAAGTAGATAGAGTAATTATAAAATTTACCTAGCGCCTCCTTCATCGCTTTATTAGCTATAACAGCTGAGAACATAGGTATTAGTATGGCACTTATAGACCCTGTTACAAGGTCTATATAAGTACCGATCTTTGAAGCAACACCATAAAGGCCAACGATATCAGGAAGGAAAAAGAAGCTAAGGTAAAGCACACTAAAGTTGTGCACAAGGCTATCCACTATACTAGAGGTTGTTAAAGGTATGGAAAAGCCTAGCATCCTCTTCGCTTCGCCAACTACATTGTTAAATCTTATACCACTATGCTTTGTAATTTTTAAGATCTGATATATAAAACCGAAAAATAGGCCGAGCATAGCTCCTATGATTGCACCAAGCGCACCATAACCAAGAAGGACCAGAGAGACGCTAAATGCTGCTTGTGATGAGATGTTTATCACTTGTGCAATTGCGCTTCCTTTACCATCAGCAAAGCTGATTAGTATATTTTCACCAAGACCAAAAAGGGTGGAGAAAACAAGATATATCAATGAGAAGTATATCACCAAATCCGTTACTGTGCTGTGGAAAAAGTAGTAAAGGATTTGCTTTATGAATAAAGAGCTTACAAGAACAGCAGCTAAGATTATTATTAATGTTATCAACAGTGCTACACCGAGCATATTTTTTATTCTTTCTTTCTCTCCCTTTAGTGAGAGCTCTGGTATGTATTTATTTAGGTACTCACCTATGCTTATGCTCCCGAACGCACCTATAAACCCAGCCATGCCCATTGCAATTGTATAAATACCATAGCCTGATGGGCCTAGAAGCCTTGCGACTATTATGAATGTTAAACCACCAACTATTATTGAGAAAGCCTTACTAAAAACCACAAAAGTAGCAACGCTAGCGCTGTTAACACCAAGCTCTGTAGCACTGCTACCCCCATATCCAGACATTATATAACCTCAATCAATGAAATATTTAACATAATTAATTATAATATTAATGAGCCCTTCTATTAAAGGCAATCCTTTAGAAAAATTTCTCAAATCTCTAATAAACTCATCTCCTATCAGATGCATTAGTGCAATGATTATAGGATATGCAAATAAGCTTATAAGCAATCCTACAATTAAGATAAGCCAAACATTATGCAAAAGGAATGAAGGCAATAGTATAAGCGCTAATATAAGGTTTGCAAAAATTATCTTTGCCATATGCATTATCGCAGGCCTTATGTTGAAAAGTCTTTCAACCCCTCGTATAAATAAAAAGTCGTTTACTAAACCCCCTATTATAAAGAGACTTAATATTACACCTATAGCCTTCAAGTAAGGAATTAAGAAAAGAAGCGCTATTAATTGCGCGATCGCGGAAATCGTGTTGTATTTTAGCACCTTTGTAACGCAACCTTTACTTACTATGAAACCTGCTGTATACAAAGCTGGCAAGCCTATAGCGACGCCGATAGAGATGAATAATAAGTATAAAGGAGCGAGGCTGTATTTATTAGTAACTAAAATGTAGAACATGGGCTTTGCAAATATACCTATATATATTATTACAGGTAGATTTATCAACAAAGAATATGAGATCACCTTGTTGTAAGATCTCTCTATCCTTTTCCTTCTTGCAACTATAGCGGCAAACGTAGGAAGTAAAACCACCCCAGTTGTACCGTAGAAGGTCTGAATAAGGTTAAGCCCTTTCATTGCTGCACCATAGTTACCAAGTATGACAGATGATGCATATATACCTAGCATCATTATTCCAAAATTTAGTATTCCGTTGTTTACAAAGTTGTTTGCAGCCATAGGGAGAGAAAAAGAAAGTACATTTTTAATTTTGCTAAAACTCACTCTAACAAGCCTTAAGCCACCAAAAGGTTCCATCGCCCTTTTAATATAATGAGCTGTCAATACCAAACCAACAAGGTACGACAACATTAATCCAAGAAGTGCACCATCGTAGCTTAGTCCGATAAGTATGAAGAACACACTCCCCACTAGATTAGCGAGCTGTATTATTATAATGCTATATGCAGCCCATTTGCCTCGCCCAAAGCTTACAAGCGCAGGATATAAAGCACCGTAAGTCATTGAGAAGAATAAGACAACCGAGGCAATAATTACAGTTAATACATGCAAAGACTGAGATCTAAAATAAGAAGCGATCAGCCCGCTTGAGACAATACCAACTAGCATCAACAAAATTGCAACAGGAAATAGAATAGAGTATCCTGCTGATAAGACCTCGTTTAGCCTTTCATACTTTTCTTTGTATATGAATTCAGAAATATGCTTATTGAAATATGTACCTATCCCAAGATGGCCTACAGCGCCTATGAATGAGTATATACCTACAGCTAATGTATAAATACCATAGCCTGAAGGACCTAGAAGCCTTGCGACTATTATGAATGTGATTGCACTTAATATAACTCCACCAGCCTTACCTATAAGTAACGAGGATAATGTTCTTACGCTCCTTCTTCCTATACCTTCATTCTCCATAAAAGCCAAAACAGAATAAGAAAAGAGAATTTTTAATTCTTCACGCTTTACGCTTCTTTCCGCTTTCTTTTGTATGAAAATTATAAGAGTATAATAGAATTTGCACAAAAGATTTATATAGATTAGGCTATAACTTAAATCTGGCTTAGGCACCAGTGTATTAAAGATAATACAAAAATAATATTGGTGGAGTGGGAGCATGGTGGAGAGTGTGGCTGAGGGCGAACTATACGATGTAAAGGTTGATGCAAAGAACCCAAGTGGGGAAGGAATAGGTAAGCTAAACAACTTCGTAATCTTCATAAGGAATGCAAAAACAAAGATAGGAAAAGTATATAAAGTTAGAATAACGAAAGTATATAGAACTTTTGCATATGCAGAACCAATAGATGGAGGCGAAAGCAATAAGTATTTTATAGGTAATGGAACATTAATAATTTGAAGCCTGATTTATTTTATTCTGTATTTTTATCTAACAAATGGTAGATTTTATGGATTATAGAGAAATAGCAGAGAAGATAATGAAAGGCACTACAACAATTGGTATAGTATGCAGCGACGGCGTTGTAATGGGCGCTGATTCAAGAGCAACGATGGATACATTTATTGCAAGCTCTGAAGCAATAAAAATTTATAAGATCAATGATAAGCTTGGCCTTACTGTAGCTGGAGAGGTTGGAGGTGCGGAATATCTTGCAAAAGTATTGAAAGTGCAGAACGACAGTTATATTATGGAGGAGAAGGTCCCACTTAATCCGACTTCTGCAACCTCAATACTACATATAATACTGCAGGAGAACAAGATGTTTCCATTTCTGGTGCAGCTTCTTGTAGGAGGCTTCAACAAAGAAACACCAGAGCTTTATAGCATTGACCCGCTTGGAGGCTATACTAAAGAGTCAAAGTTTGCATCTACAGGTTCTGGCTCACTAACAGCGCTCGGCTACGTAGAAGAAGCATATAAGAAAGATATTACAGCACAAGAGGCTGCAAAGGTGGTTGCAAGAGCGTTGAAGATAGCTATGAAGAGAGATTCTGCAACAGGAGATAGTACACATATAGTTACAATAACTAAAAATGGTTACAAAGAGCTTTCACAAGAGGAGATAGAGAAGCTTCTAAAATAACTTTATTAATTTCTGTTTAATTTCGTTTTGATTTTTGTCTTCCCTTTCCTTTAATTTTTGCGTTTGTCCGAGCGAAAGTAGTGAGGGCGGGTTGTTTGGATGTAGAAAATGAAAACAGCAAACAGGATACAGCGAAAGGAAAAGATTTGATAGAGATATTGAGGGAAGTGCTGCCAAAAAATATAGGGCTTGTAAAGGCAGAGTATGAGGGACCGGATATTGCGGTATATGTGAGCAATATAGAAGCGGTATACAACGATGAATCGCTTGTCAAGAACCTTTCTTCAATGATAAAAAGAAAGCTTATTATAAGAAGTGACCCTTCAAGGCTATTAGATCCGGAGAAGGCAAAAGAAAAGATATTAGAGCTTGTTCCGAAAGAAGCGGAGATAGGCAACATAAAGTTTGTGCCTGAGTTCGGCGAGGTTTATATAGAAGCACTTAAGCCAGGAGTAGTAATAGGAAAGGGAGGCTCAACACTTAAGAGCATAATAAACGAGACAAAATGGGTACCTAAGGTGCTAAGAGTACCTACAATAAATAGCGATGTTATAAACGGAGTAAGGCAACTATTATTCAAAGAGAGCGAATTCAGGAAAAAGTTTCTAACGAGCGTTGGAAAAAGGATAAGCACACCAATAATGAAGACAGAATGGCTTAAGGCTACAGCGCTTGGCGGTTTTAGAGAGGTTGGAAGAAGTAGCCTTCTTCTCGAAACGAACCACTCAAAGATATTAATAGATTGCGGACTTGTTCCAGAACCAGGGATAAAGGGTGCTGATGCAAACAGCGATGGTGAGAATAAGGCATACCCTTATCTTGATAGTGCAAATATAACAATAAACGACCTTGATGCAATAATAGTAACGCATGCGCATATGGACCATATAGGATTTTTACCTTACCTGTTTAAGTATGGTTATGATGGCCCTGTCTACTGCACGCCACCAACAAGAGATTTGATGGCTTTACTATTGTATGATTACATTAAGCTTGTATATAGAAGCGGAGGAACACCTTTATACGATGAAAAGGACATAAAGAAGATGCTCACACATACAATAACAAGAGAGTATGGAGAGGTAACAAATGTTACAGATGAGATAAAGCTCACATACCATAATGCTGGGCATATAATTGGAAGCGCTGTAGTGCATTTGCATATAGGAGAAGGTATGTATAACATAGTGCATACAGGTGACATGAAGTTTGGTTACACGCGATTGCTAGACCCAGCAGATGTGAAATATCCAAGGATAGATGCACTTTTTATAGAAAGCACTTATGGAGCGGCATCGGATGTTATGCCAAACAGGCAGGATTCTGAGATTATGCTCATGGATAACATTAAGAGAACGATTGATAATGGAGGCAAAGTGCTCATACCACTATTCGCTGTAGGAAGAAGCCAGGAGATCATGCTTGTTTTAGAAGCGTATCTAAACAATAATCCTAAGTACAAGATAGAAGCTCCTATATATCTTGACGGTATGATACTTGAGGCTAGCGCTATACACACCGCTTATCCAGAATACTTAAAGACAAGCCTGCAGCACAGAATCCTTAGCAACAGATCGCCTTTTGAGAGCGAGATATTTGAGGTTGCAAAAGGAGAAAAAGATGAGGTGCTAGAAAAAGGTCCATCTATTATATTGGCAAGTGGAGGCATGCTCAATGGTGGCACAAGCCTTGATTACTTCGTAGAGATGGCTGAAGATCCGAAGAATATGCTTATCTTTGTAGGTTACAACAGCGCGGGCTCACTTGGAAGAAGGATACAGAATGGTCTAAAAGAGCTTACCGTGCCTGATGAAGAGGGCAAGCTTATACACAAGAACATAAACATGCAGGTTGTCACTGTAGAAGGTTTTTCAGGCCATAGCGATAGAAAACAGCTCATAAACTTCGCACAAAATATTAGGCCTGGTCCTAAGAAAATATTTACGATGCATGGTGAAGAAAACAAATGCGAAGATCTTGCAAGAACATTAGGCAATAGGTTTAGGGTGGAGGCCAGGGCTCCGATGGATTTAGATTCTATAAGGCTTAAGTAAATGAGGATTGTAGCAGACAATATGCTTGTTAAGCTTGCGCGTTGGCTAAGGCTGGGTGGAATAAGCGTAGAAAACGTGCGGTATACTGATGACAGCAAAATAATAAGCTTTGTAAAGAGAAAGAGGGCACTACTTTTGACTTCAGATAGGCAGCTTGCTAGAAGGTCAAGAAGAAGGGGCTTCGATGTTCTTCTTATTAATGATACAAATCTAGATAAGCAGCTAGCATATGTTATAAAAGCGCTTAGCTTAAAGCCAAAGGTACCTGGTATGATATGCCCTCTCTGCAATGGAAAGCTTAAGAGAGTAAGCAAAGGTAAAGTAAAGGATTTTGTGCCAAAAAGAGTATGTGCTTTGCACAACAGCTTTTATAAATGCGGCAAGTGTGGAAAGATATATTGGAGAGGAACACATTGGAAAAGGATAAGGGAAAGATACGAAAGGGTAAAAGCATTAGAAAGAAAGATTAGCCTATCATAGAAGGCTCTCTTCCTCGACTTCAACCTCCTTAACACCTTCTATATTCTTAAGCTTCTCTTCAAATACAGAACTCCCTTCTGTATCCTCATGTATAAAAAGAACCTTTATCACCTTAATACCAAATGCTATATCCTCTAGCTGTATACCATTCGGCTTAAGCGCTTCTGCTATCCTCTTACTTACTTTTTCTTCTTCCCCATTTTCAGGATATACTTTGAATACAACCCCAACCTTGCCCATTATGGTCCCTCAAATCCACATTTTGGGCATTTATAGCTCACATAAGCCTCTCTGCAGTGCTCGCACCTCACTATTGTGGCTTCCCCACATTTTGGGCACTTGAATTCAACATATTTGCGAGATAGCCTTCCGCATGATGTGCAGACTTTACCTACTAGTGCTACTATAAAACCACCTTTGAAAACAAAGATATATACTTTTAAAATAAAAACATATAAAAATATAGGTGCGGGCATATGGTGTAACTTGGATAGCACGGCAGCTTGCGGAGCTGTTGGTTGCGGGTTCAAATCCCGCTATGCCCGTGCAATGTCAGTTTCAGAGAACCTGGAGCTGCTGGAGCTCCCAACTGGTTTCGAGATTTGCGTGTATGCACGAAAGCAGATTCTTTATAACCTTTCTACCAACTGAAAAGCACTTCTCCTTACAGTCTATATACCTGTTCAACCCTTTTCGAACTCATAGAATAAGCTTGCCGCAGCAGAATCCTTGCTTTTCATGAAGCAGAACCTCTCAAACATTTCATCCAGCAGCTTATAGTTGCTCCATGTAGTCTAATACGCCCACGCAATCACTTTGTGGATGCAACTATTGGGGATTTTCCTCCAATCACAATCCTAAATATATTAATCGCGTGCACCACAACAGCGATAACGAGCAGAACGAGCCCTATTGGAAGAGCAACTTCGGAGATGTTTCCGAGGAGACCAGAGCCGGAGAGAAAAATGAGTATTATTGCGATATTCATAGCAACCATCTCCACTTCCACCACCCTATAGTTTGCGTAAGTGGAATGCGAAAGGCCAGGTGCGAACACGTACGAAAGGCCGAAAATTAGCATTGTCACAAAACCGTATAAGTCCAATATGAATATCATGTCCCTGTTAATGTTTACATAATTAGCTAGGCTTAGTGCTAGCAGCACTGTACCTATAAGAAAGTAGATAAAACCGAGCCCAATATATACCCTAGCCATCCTTGCTATCATCGAGATATTATCAGCCATGGAATCATACCTACTTATACATGGATTTTTGACAAGATTTAAATACCTAATCTCTAAAAAAGGTTAGATGAAGTGATAATATGAAGTTTAAACAACAAGATAAAAGACGAGTTGTTGATTCTTGGGAATTTTGGGAATCTCTTGAAAACAAAAAGGGAATGGATTTTATCCACGCATGTGCAGAGTCATTTGCGATTGATTTAAAAAGATATGCAAAAACATTGAATAATATAGAGGCGGTAACAGGTGCACGGGATAACCCTACTTCAACCGTTAGCTTTGAAATAGCTCCTGTTAGCTTTTTGTTTGAAATCAGAGTCATTGAATTCAAAAATGGAAAATTTGATGCTATAATAAGCATTCATGTTTGGTCCGATATTAGAGGAGCTCTAAACAGAATTTATGAAACGGTGAAAGTGGAGGAAAAATATAATGTACCTTTAAATGAAGCAGAAATTAAGAAGCTTTTCACTAGCATGTATAATGATCTTTATAATATAGTTAAAAATAAACGAATACAGAATTCAGAATTAAAGTCTCTTATTAGCGGAATCGATTTACCAATGCTTTAAAGTAAAACCCTGCGATTTTTGCAAATATCTTTAAGTATAAGTATTGTTGTGAAGAGCTTTCAAGATGCGATGTATATATTTGAATGAGGACCTGAACTTGTAGGATATAAGAGATGTGTAGAATACATCATCCCACGAATAAATTCATAGCTTCCGCTATGTATTCTGTAAGGAAAAATTAGAAAAACAAAACTAAAAAATAAAAATTTACTTTCTGCCTTTTCTGTTCATCTTTGCTCTTGCTACGTAGCCGTTCTTGTCTATGAAGTAGAGGTATCCTTCTTCCCTTTCAATCTTCTCTGTTCCAACCCTGCTCTTCTTTCCTCTTGGGTTTGTCTTCATAGGCGTTCTCCATACGTAGCCATCCTTTCCTATATAGTATAGGTAACCGTCTTCTCTTTCGATCTTCTCTTTTCCTATTCTTTCAGCCATCCATTCACCCCGATTATTAATGAGAGTGATATATTTATAAATTTATCGTCGTAAAATCGAGATAAAAATATATAAAAAATAAACCATTAAACAAAGATATTTAACCTTTAAGAGCAAAACTTAATTGATTTTATGATAGGGATAAAATTTTTTGAAGAGATAAATCTAAATGGCTATATATTAATAGAGGGATTTCCAGGAGCAGGGCTGGTAGGAGCTATGGCAAATAGCTATATGATAGAAAAGCTTGGTATGAAATATGTTGGCTATATAGACAGCGAGTCATTTCCACCTATAGCCGTTATACACAATACGGTTCCAATGTTTCCAGTGAGGATATACGCTGACAAAGAGAGGAAGATTCTTGCAATGATATCAGAGTTCACGATACAGACAGAGCTTGTACATGAGCTTGGCTACGAGCTTATCGATTTTGTAAGGAAAACAGGTATAAAGGAGATTGTTTCAATAGGGGGCATACCTGCTGAGAAGCCTAGCGACAACGCCTTTATAGTAAGCACAAGTGAAAATATACTTAAGAACGCCATTGCTGCGGGGCTAAAGCCAATAGAAGATGGTGTTGTTGTTGGAGTTAGTGCTGTCCTGCTTGCAAATAGCTCTGTACTAGATATACCGATAATAGATATACTTGTGGAGGTGAACCCAGAGATAACAGACCCAAAGTATGCTGAGATAGCTCTCTCAAGCTTGAAGAAAATAATTAACCTAGAGATAGACTTAAGCGAGCTTGAGAAAGAGGCTAAAATTGTAGAGGCAAAGATTAGGCAGATGGTAAAGAAGGCTAAGATCTCACATGATAGCTACAAGAATGCAACAGATACAAGTGGCCCGTCAATGTATGCTTGAACATTCTGCAGGGGTGGCAGAGTCTGGTCTGGCTTTAGCCACAGAAAAATGCGCAGGACTTAAGATCCTGTGGCTTAGCGCCTTCGAGAGTTCAAATCTCTCCCCCTGCAACCAGAGATAAATTTTATAATCTTTAAGCAAGATACAAATCGATTATATGGATGTCGATAAAAAAATCGAAGTGATAAAAAGCTTCGCGGCAGAGATAGTTACAGAAGATGAGCTTAGATCTCTTTTTGAAACAAACGAGCATCCAATTGCGTATGATGGCTTTGAACCATCTGGCCTTGCTGGCATACATTTCGCCTTACTGCGTGCAAAAAACCTCAGAAAGATGCTTAGCATAGGGGTAAGGTTTAAGCTTTACATAGCTGATTACTTTGCTATGATAAACAACAAGCTGGGTGGAGACCTAGAAAAAATAAAGAAAGCGGGTAAGTATTTTATATATGTGTGGAAGGCTGCTGGCATAGACCTTAGCAAGATAGAGATAATCTGGAACAGCGAGCTCATGAATGATTTTTCATATTGGGATAGGTATATAAGAATAGGCAGACTTTTCTCTATAGATAGAGTAAAAAGGGCTGTAACGATAATGGGTAGAAAAGAGGGTGAAAGTCTATCTGTTGCACAACTTTTTTATCCGATTATGCAGGCCACAGATATATTTCAGATGAACATTGATATATGCCAGCTTGGAATAGACCAGAGAAAGGCTAATATTATAGCGAGAGAGGCTGCACAGAAGATGAATTGGAAGGTGCCAGTTATAGTAAGCCATCCCCTTCTTTTAAGTCTAAAAGGTATGCCACCAAATCTAAAAGGTGCAAGCGATGATGTACTTATAAGCTACAAGATGTCTAAGTCAGACCCAAAGAATGCGATCTTCGTGCACGACAGCTATGAAGAGATAAAGAAAAAGATTGATAGCGCCTATTGTCCAGAAAAAATAGTAGATGGTAACCCAATGTTTGATTATCTTGAAAAGATTATAATAGATGATAAGACAAAGCCTATCATTATAACTAGACCAGCGAAGTTTGGTGGTGACCTTGAGCTTGATAATTATGACCAGCTGATCATTGCTTATAGGGAAGGTAAGCTACATCCGGCAGACCTGAAGAACTTTGTTGCAAATGAGCTTGATAAGCAGATAAAACCGATAAGAGAGTTTTTTGAAAAGAACAGAGAAGCAAAGGAACTGTATGAGGAGGTTAAAGGCTATGCCATAACAAGGTAATGGGCAGGTATAAATGTGTATTATATAGTTGCAAAAAATGTATCGAAGTATTTTTCCAACACAAAAGCTGTAGATGATATAAGTTTCTCTCTAAAAGAAGGTGAAAGGTTAATACTACTTGGGCCGAATGGTGCGGGCAAGAGCACCTTACTTAGATTGCTTTCAGGAATGTTAAAGCCAGATACAGGCTATATAGAGATTTTAGGCAATAGAACAGTACCTTACAATAGTGAGATAAGCAGGCATGTTTCTTTCTTAGGAGAAAACTATGCCCTTTACGATAACCTTAGCGTAATTGATAACCTTATTTTCTTTGGAACGCTTTATGAGATTGAAAAGGAAGAGATTATTGAAAGAGCTATGGAGATACTTTCAAGATTAGATGCAAGCGAGTTTATTAATAGAAAGGTTGGAGAGCTAAGCAGGGGAACAAAGCAGAAGATCGCAATATGTAGGGCATTACTAAACAAGCCAAAGGTTCTGCTTCTTGATGAACCAACAGCATTCTTGGATCCGCATGCCACAGATGAGTTGCATAACATACTAGAAGAGGCGGATGCTACAATAGTTTATGCCACTCAAAGATTTGATGAGTTGCACAAGATGAAAGGTGAGATAATGCTTCTTGATCATGGGAGAAAGAGAGCTTATGGCTCGCTTGAACAGATTCTTTCATCTATAAAGGATATAAACGTTGAGATATATCTTTTAAATGAAAAGAGGCTCTTGCTTAGAAGATGGAATTTTATACAGAAGAGGAATAAAATAAACGCAAAGCTCAAAAGTGCTAGCGAAATACCAGAGCTTATTGAAGATATAGTAAAGGAGGGTGGAAAAATATTAAGCGTAAATTATCTTAGAGAAAGTATAAGCAATGAATGGTGGTAAGATAAAGGTGGTAAGATAAACTGGAATAAAATATGGGCTATAGGTATGAAGGACATGAAGGAAGCGTTTAGCAGCCTCTCGATCTCAGGGCCTATGATAGGCATACCTATCTTCTTTGCTGTGTTGCTGCCACTCTTCACATTTTATATTGCAAGATATGCTGGTAATACTATATTACCCCAGATAGCTGGAATTTCTGTTCCACAATCATTTGGAAATCTTTATTTCATTGAATTCTTTTCTATAAATATTCTTGGACCTATTTTCATGACAATGCCGATAATAACAGCATCTGTTCTTGCGGCAGACAGTTTTGCTGGAGAGAAGGAAAGGAAGACCGCAGAGGCTCTGCTCGCTACACCCACAACAAATGTGGAACTGCTGATAGGTAAGATCTTTGCTTCGCTTATACCTGCTGTTCTACTTACAATTGCAGTATTTATAATATACGCCTCGATAACTGATTATCTCTCGTTAAGCTCTTTCGGAATAACTATATTTCCAAACATTGCTTGGTATATGATGCTCCTCAACTCGCCATTTCTTGCACTCACAACCATAGGACTTGTGGTTCTAATCTCTACAAAGGTTAGGGGAATAAAAGAGGCACAACAGATAAGCACCCTTCTTATATTACCACTGCTTGTAATACCATTTGCCTCTATCTCCAACCTTGCCAAACTAAATCTACAGTTCTTCATCATTCTGTTCATTGTGCTCTTAATATCGAGCTCTGCTGTTTTGTATTTGAGTGAAAAGTTCTTTGACAGAGAAAGATTTTTATTATCTTGATATATATTTTTAGTGTGGTTTTATGTCTTCGATCTTAGGATATGCCCTGATCGCTTTAGGAATAATATTATTACTTGTAACTTTCTTCATAGGATACGGCTTATATACAAGCTTAAATTCGGAAGGTTATACCCCTTTGCCAAACTCGTCTAACATAACTGGTTCTATATCCACTCTAACAAACACTCTCGCTACAACTGCAAAAGAAACGGGATTTATCTTCTTACAAATAGTTATTCTATTTCTTTTTGCTAGCATAGGCTATAAATTTGCAGATCTTGGTGTAAAGCTTATCAAAGAAAGCAAGAATAAAGAAGAGAAATGATTAGCTAATACCTATCAGTGCTGTGCCAACTGCTATAGCTATTATTCCGATCCATCTAAACGCTGGAATTGGCTCGATAAGCATAGCGAGCAGACTTGTAAAAATATATGAAAGACCGCCGAAGCTGTAAACCCAGCTTAGATTCGCCCTGCTAAGCGCAAAAAAATAGAATGCAGTAGAAATAAAGTAAGAGAGAATGCCAAAGAATATAAGCAAAGCAAAGATTATATCGCTATCGCTGCTTAGCCCTAGTTTGAATAAAAATTGACCGAAGCCACCGAGAAAAGTACTTGCTACAAGAACCATTGCAATAATCCCTTTTCTTGTTTGCTGTTTCATAGCACCACTAGAATGTCATTGCAACTATAGCTATTCCAAGCACCACAAGCAGTACGCCTATTATTCTTGCAGGGCCAATCTTTTCGCCAAGGCCGAATTTTGAAAACAAAAGCACAAATATAAATGAGCTTGCAAAGGTTGGATAAACAAAAGAGAGAGCACCATTGTCAAGGGCGAAGAGATAAATTGGCAGTGCAATAAAATACATAAAGGTTCCAAACAGTATCCATTTATTTTTAAATACGCTGATTAGTCCTCTTATGTTTGCCTTGAATCTTGGAAGATTTTTCTTGAAGATGTACTGGGCTATTGATGCGATAAATGCAGATAGAATTGTAATTCCTATTATTAATAGAGCACCATACATAAAAACTACCAGAAGGTATAGATATAATAGATAATAGGTATGATATTTAAATATTAAATATAAACGTAGATTTAAAGAATGTGGTCTTGATGGAATCCACATATGATGAGAAACTTTTGTTCTATCTTGCAGTAATTGTTATAGTACTTACTATTCTCGCAATAATAGTATTTATATATTTAGGTGGTAGCTATATTTTCTATGCGGTAGCACTAATAACAATCATAATTGGCTTTTACATGTCATACTATGGTTCTAAGATTAATCTTGCAGCAACAAAGCCAAAGCAAAAACAGAAAAAGAAAGGCAAGTAAACTGATTCGATGAACAAGTTAATTATAGCTGAAAAACCAAGCGTAGCCTTAAGGCTAGCGAGCTCTTTAGCAGAAGGAGATTATAAAAGGTATTCGTTTGGTGGAATAAGTTATTACGAGCTAATGAATGGTGGTGATATTTTATATGTTGTTGCCGCAGCAGGTCATTTATTTACGATAAGGCAGAAGGAGGGAAGTAAAGGCTTCCCTATTTTCGATGTTGAGTGGGTTCCATCCTACTTGGCTAATCGAAAGGCCTATTTTACGAAAAGATATCTTGATACTATAGTGGAGATAGGCAGAAGGTGCAACCTTTTCATAAATGCATGCGACTATGATGTAGAAGGCACTGTAATAGGAACAAATATTATTAGGTTTATAACTCATGGCAATGTGAATAGCGATGTCGAGAAGGGTGTTGCACTCAGAATGAAATTTTCTACAACCACAAAAGAGGATTTAGTAAATGCATATAAAAACATAAATCCTTTTGATGAAAACAATTTCAACGCCGGAGAGGCAAGGCACATCATAGACTGGATGTGGGGCATAAACATGAGCAGGGCGCTTATGCGCTCTCTATATGCAAACGGTGTAAGGAAGACCGTGAGCATAGGAAGGGTTCAGGGACCTACACTTGCAATACTTGCAAAAAGGGAGATGGAGATAAACGCCTTTACACCTAAGCCATACTGGAAGGTGTATATTATAGCAGATGGTATTGAATTTGAGAACACAAAAGGAGACATTTTTGACAAAAGGGTTGCTGATGAAGTACTTGAAAGAAGCAGGGTAAAAGAGGCACTCGTCAAAAAAGTAGAGAGCAAAGAGGTCTTAGAAAGGCCACTTCCACCTTTCGATTTAACCACACTCCAGCTTGAAGCGAGTAGAGTGTTTAATATGGATCCTTCTAGAACACTCGCAATCGCCCAATCTCTTTACGAAAGGGCTTATATCTCTTATCCAAGAACATCATCGCAGAAGCTGCCTTATTCACTTAATCTGCCAAGGATAATATCAGAACTCAGCAAAAACAGCAAGTATAGCGAGCTTGCAAGTAGCTTAATCAAAGAGAAGCGCTTTAGGCCTGCAGAAGGAAAGAAAGAGGACGAAGCACATCCCGCAATCTTTCCTACAGGCATAATACCAAAAAGCTTGGAAAATGATGAAGAAAAGGTATATGACCTTATTGTTAAGAGATTTCTCGCCTGCTTTGCAGAATATGCTACGATAGAAAAAACAGAAATAATATTAGATGCAAACGGCGAGCTCTACAGAGCTAATGGTGAGGTGATAAAGAAAGAGGGCTGGCTAAGATTTTACGCCCCATACGTTGAGGTGAAAAATAAGGCTATGCCAGAGCTAAATGAGGGCGAGAAGATAAAGATAGATCGGGTTTTTGAAAAAGAACTGAAAACAATGCCGCCAAAAAGATTCACAAAGGCGAGTCTGATAAGCTTACTGGAAAAGAAGAACTTAGGTACAAAAGCAACAAGGGCAGAGATTATAGACACGCTCTTCAAGAGAAATTATATAGAGGGGAGCAGTATAAAGGTAACTGATTTTGGAATGAGCGTATATAATGCACTTAAGGAGAATTGTAAGGAGATTCTAGATGAAGAGCTAACAAGAAAATTAGAAGAAGATATGAATAATATCATGCATGGAAAAGCAAGAAAAGAAGAGGTTATAGATAAAGGTAAAAAGATGATAGAAAGGATCATTAGCGAATTTAAAAGAAAAGAGGAAGTGATAGGCAAGAGCCTTAAGGAAGGCTTACAGGAAACTTCGAAAGGAGAGATATTAGGAAAGTGCAAATGTGGTGGAGATTTAATAATTAAGCGTTCTAAAAACGGCAAGAGCTTCGTGGGCTGCACAAACTGGCCTCAGTGCAATCTGACATATCCACTGCCACAATCTGCAAAGGTTTTGCCAACAGGAAAGATATGTCCTTATTGTCATACACCAATAGTTAAAATATTCAGAAGAGGAAAGAGTGTTTTTGAGATGTGTTTAGATCCAGCATGTCCAACTAAAAAAGATTGGAGTAAAAATGAAGAAAAAATAAATGAAAAGGTAAAGAGGGCAAGGACAAAAAGCAAAAAATAAGTGATAAAATGTTTATATATCCGCACATCTACAGGAAGCTTAAAAGGGGGCCACAGGTTATGCTCCCAAAGGATATAGGTATTTTGCTTGCATACACATGTATAGACAAAGAAAGTATATGCATCGATGCTGGTACTGGCAGTGGCTGGCTCACTATAGCTCTTGCTCGAATAGCAAAGCATGTGTATTCATATGATATTAGAGAGGATTTTATCAAAATAGGAGAAAAGAATGCGGAGTTGCTCGGCTTAAAAAATATAACATTTAGGAATGCAGATATAACAAAAAAGATATACGAGAAAGATGTTGATATAGTAACATTAGACATACCTAATCCTGAAAAAGCACTAAGAAATGTCAAAAAGGCTTTAAGGCGAGGCGGCTATGTTGTTAGTTTTTTGCCGCATATAGAGCAGGTAAGCACTTATGTTAAAAAGCTCCATAGCTTAAAGTTTGGCGATATATATACAGTAGAGGTTATTGTAAGAGATTATCTCGTAAGGGAAGAAGGAACAAGGCCAACTAATAAAGGTATATGGCATACCGGTTATATTACTTTTGCACGCCTGCCTTAATCTTATTTTCTTTTTGACAGGACAAAGGCATAGTAGATCTCAAGGTAATCGGAGATCTCGCGCCAAGTTTTTAATCTTACTATCCTTTCTGTAGCTATAAAGTTTTCATTGTTAGGTCGTGCAATTAGTATAGCCTGTTTGCCCGCATTTGCTTGCGCTTCTACGCATTTAAGTGAATCATCAACTAACACATCCACATACCGTGTCTTTTCTTCACAGTCTTTTGTTATATGAAGTCTGTCATACGGTACATTATTTTTCTTTAGCCAATATTCTATCACTTCTCTTGGCGTTCGACGGTTTAAGGTTACTATATGAATCTCGTAGATCTCATGAAGTGAAGAGAAGATATATTTGAAGTTTTTATCAACTGGAAAAATTTTCTCAGGAGTCTTCCAGCATTCTGCCGCCAATTCTATAATTTCACCCTTGCTAAGAGCTCTGACATCGCATTCTGTAATCTCGCTTTTATTATAGCGCTCTCTAAGAAGCTCTTTTAAAGCGGCATTAGTATCTGCAAGCGTATCATCAAGGTCAAGCCCAAGCTTCGGCTTCTCAATTTTTCTGCACAGATGGAATCGCATACTTCACTCACCTGCCACTTGCACTCAGCGCTATACCAGCGAGCATAGCTTCTAGCTGTATTCTTTCATTTGCTCCTTCAACAATCCTAAAGTTGCATTCGCCTATCCTTTCCATTATCTCAAGCTTCATCTTTTCTTCTATTTGCATATTTGGTACTTCTCTATAGCACTGCATCAATATATCCTCGCCACTCATACCATATACAAAGAGAAGCGTGTTAAGCTCCCCCCTTGCTTTGATGAAATCACCACTTAATGCATATTTAAGCATAGAAACTATTTCCTTTGGCCTCGCCCTCGCTGCTATATCATATATACTCCTTTCTGTTATCTTCTTCTCCAATATCGCCGCACTTTGCAGTATATTTGTTAGTTTTCTTAGATCGCCTTCACTAACATATATCAATGCCTCTATAGCTTTTTCATCTATCTCTAATGATTCGCCCCTCGCTATCCTTTCTATAAATTTCTTCATCTCATCTACATTAAGTGGCTTGAACCTAAGAACAACGCACCTACTCTGTATAGGTTCTATTATCTTGCTAGCATAATTTGCACTAAGTATAAATCTTGTCGTAGAAGCATACTTTTCCATTGTTCTCCTAAGCGCATGCTGCGCCTCCGGTGTAAGTGCATCTGCCTCATCAAGAAATATTATCTTTACAAGTCCTTCTTCCAAAGGTAAAGTCTTTGCAAACTCCTTCACCTTGCCTCTTATTACATCTATTCCCCTCGTATCGCTTGCGTTCAGCTCTAAAAATGCTTCGTTTATCTTATTACCATAGAGCTCCTTAGCCATAGCAATAGCACATGTTGTTTTTCCAACGCCTGCAGGTCCTGCAAAAATCATGTTTGGAAAATTTTTTGTCTTTACAAACGCCTTCAGCCTTTCCACTATCGCTGTTTGGCCTATAACCTCGCTTAACTTTGAAGGCCTGTATTTTTCTGTCCAAGATAAGTCAAGAACCCCCATCTAATCAGAAGATATTTAGCTTACAAAATAATAAATATTTAAGCAAGCACATCATATGCCTCTGCTATTCCTCTCAGAACTATATAAATTACAAGTATTGCTACGAGTATAAGCCCCACCCAAAGAGGATAATTTGATACATATACTAGTACTAAGTATGCAAATGCTAAGAATTTAACAACATTAATGCCCCCTCTTCCGATGTTAGAAGAGTATATAATTTTTGCAAACTTGGTTCTTGGCTTTGACGATGTTCCCCTTGAAGCCATAAGCGCATCAACAAACGCATGCCTAAAAATTATTATAAATACAACAAAAAGAGGAATAAGCCTTAAGTAGGTGAAGGTTATCCAGAATGTGTATTCGATTACCCGGTCTCCAGCTATGTCTATTCTTGGCCCGAAGCCAGCTTCTCTTTTTGCTATCCGCTTGAAATGCGCCATCTCCTCCTTTTCTTTTTCATCTTTTGAGAGAGTGGCCTTCAAGTAAGAGGAAAAGCTTATTGCACCTCTGCTTGCGCTCCTTATTGCTAAGTAGCCATCAAACCCATCAAGCAGATACATTACAAGTATAACAAATATTGTAACCCAAGGGTTAATCTTCAAAAGAAGCATACAGACTACTAAAAAAACCATGAATGTTCTTATGAGTGTAGCCGCATCTGCGCTTCTCATTAAAACCACAAATAATTTAAAACAGAAAGATTTAATATTTGATTACAGAATGCATAGCAGAAAGCCACGATTTATTCGTGGGAGGATGTCAGTAAATCCTATCTATATAATCCTTTAGTCTTGATTTTATGGAAGCAAATTATGAAGAAGAAATTCTAAAGTATTGGCAAGAGCATAAGATATTAGAAAAGTGGCGTGCAAAGAATAAAGGCAAGAAGCCTTTTTACTTCCTAGACGGCCCGCCTTATGTTAGTGGCGAGCTACACCCAGGCCAGATATGGGTAAAGGATGTAAAAGATATTTTCTTGAGATACAAGCGCATGCGTGGCTACGATGTTCATGATAGAGCTGGCTACGATGTTCACGGCTTGCCTGTAGAGCATGCGGTTGAAAAATCTATGGGGATAAAATCAAAGCTTGAGCTCGAATCAAAGATAAGTGTGGAAAAGTTTACAAAAGCTTGCAGGGAGTATGCGGATTCTCTTATTCCAAAGATGGATAGAGATTTTATTAGGTTCGGCGCTTCGCTAGATTTCGAAAATGCTTATCTACCTTACAGGAACCAATACATAGAAAAGGCTTGGGATATAATCAAAAGACTCAGCGAAAAGGGCTTGCTTTATAAAGAGGGCAAACCACTTACTTACTGTCCAAGCTGTGAAACCGTTCTCGCACAAGGTACCTTAGAGGTTGAATACAGCGATGAAAAAGACCCTTCGATTTTCGTTATATTTAGGATAGATACAAAAAGATCGAAACCAAAGATAGAGATAGATGAAGATACTTATCTTCTCATATGGACGACGACACCATGGACTTTGGTAGCAAATATGTCAGTTGCAGTAAATCCAAAGGAACTATATGTAAAAGCTTATATAAATGGCAGGAAGCTCATTCTTGGAAAGAAGAGGCTTGATGCTGTTATATCAAGCTTGAACGCAAATGCTGTTGTTGAAGCAGAATTTTATGGCAGTGAGCTTGAAGGTATATATTATATTAACCCCCTCGAAGAAAACGTGCCGATACAGAAGGGGTTCAGGAAATACCACAAGGTTCTCTTATCAGATACTATGGTAAGTATGGATGAAGGTTCTGGAATTGTGCACATAGCACCAGGGCACGGACCTGAAGATTATAAACTTGGAAAGCATAACAAGATACCCATCTTTTCTCCTATAGATGAACATGCAAGATACACAGAGGATGCAGGCGTATATAAAGGCTTGCTTATTCCAGATGAAGCAAACAAGGCTGTGCTAGATGATCTGGATAAGCTAGGTGTATTGTTAGACAAAGGTGTTGTTGTACATAGCTACCCTCATTGCTGGAGATGTGGAAGCAAGTTGATATATAAGTCAACAGACCAATGGTTCCTTAATATAGGAAAGGTGAAGAAGAAGCTGCTAGCTTCGAATGAAAAGGTGGTATGGCACCCAAGAGAGGCTAAGGAATGGCATGCAAATGTGCTTAGCAACTCGCCTGATTGGTGTATATCAAGACAGAGGTTCTGGGGTATACCTATACCCATCTGGAAATGTGATAAATGTGACAACTTTGAAGTCATAGGTTCATTAAAGGAGCTTAAAGAGAAAGCATTTAACAAAGATTATGCGGAAAGGCTTGATGATTTGCATAGACCTTATATAGACAATATTTTCTTGAAGTGCAGCAGATGCGATGGAGAGATGTATAGGATAAGCGATGTTTTTGATGTATGGTTTGACTCAAGCATAGCATTCGAGGCAAGCCTTAGCGATGAAGAATTTAAGAGACTCTTCCCTGCTGACTTAATATTGGAAGGTATAGACCAATTAAGAGGCTGGTTCTCAAGCCTGCTTAAGAGCAGCGTTATGCTTTATGGTAAGGCACCATATAAGGAGGTTGTGGTTGATGGAATGCTCCTTGCAGAGGATGGAAGAGAGATGCACAAACACCTCGGAAATTATATTTCACTTGAAGAGCTGCTAAAGATAACAAGTGCAGATTGCTATAGGCTTTGGGTATCTAGCCACACCCAATGGCTTGACATTCCATTCAATAGATCAGAGCTAAAAGGGGCGGAGAAAATAATAATTGTATTGCAAAATATAGCAAGGCTTATCAATGATTATTCCGATGCAATAGGATACAAAAGTGAGAAGATAAGAGCAGATACAAAGGATAAGATAAATGCTTGGATAATCTCAAGGCTAAATACGCTGATTAAGGAAGAGAATGATGCACTCGATGATTATGATGTTGAAAGGGCGAACAGAGCGCTAAGGCGATTTATTCTAGACGACTTTAGCAGGTTTTATCTCAAAATGGCTAAAAAGAAGGTTATATATGGAGATACAAGAATTGCACAAAACACAATAGATACTATGAAATTTGTATTCTATAATGTTCTTATTTTGGTTTCGCCCTTCGCACCATTCACCGCTGAGAAGTTATATTTAGACAATTTTGCAAGAAAAGAGAGTATATTCCTCGATGACTGGCCAAAATATAGAGAGAGGCTTGTAGACAAAGAGTTAGAGGAATCGTTTGATATAGCACTCGATGCGATAACAGCAATACTAAACAGCAGAGAAAAAGCAAAGGTTAAGTTAAGGTGGCCACTCAGCAAAGCGGTTCTTGAAGTGAAGGATGATAAGGTGCTTGAGGCTCTTGAAAAACTCTCAGAGATCATTGAGGATTATACAAATGTAAAGAGGCTTGAGCTCAAGAGGATAAGCGGCGTAGAGAAAATTATAAAACCACTTTTCCAGAAGATTGGGCCAGAATTCAAGAACGATTCAAAGGCGATAGCTTATGCATTGCAAAACGCAAATCCGGATGAGGTTGAAAGAGAAATAAGCGAAAAGGGTTACTATCAGCTTCACACCGAAAGGGGTGTATTTAATATAAGAGCTGAACACTTTACCATTATAGAACGCAACATAGAAAGTGATGCTGCAAAGTTCGATTATGGTATAGCATATGTAGACCCAACACTTAGCAAAGAGCTTATGAGCGAAGCGCTCTATAGAGAACTTGCAAGACGCATACAGTTAATGAGGAAAGAGCTAGGCCTTAAGAAAAAAGATAAGATAGAAATTTATTACAGAACCTCAGGAGAGATGGGAAGGATTATAAATGAAAAGAAAAACGATCTCATGAAGGAGGTAAACGCAACAACAATCGAAGAGAAAAATGAGATACATGGCAAAAAGTTCGAGATTGTAGAGCAAGAGATAGAAATAGAGGTCAAGAAAACAGGTTAATAGTTGTCTGCTGTTGCACGCTTGAACGCCTTTCTATGATTAATATTTGTCCAGCAATCCTTGCATATTACTATCCTCACAGTCTTGCTTACCTTCTTAGAGCTTTTTACACAGTCGTTGCATACCTTCCTGCGGCAATACCTGCATGTGCTATATTTGTATATTTCTGCTCCGCATCTCTCACATATCATAAAATCACTAATAAATAAATCACTAATAAATAAAATAGGAATAAATAAAAGATATTTATTTATAAAAAGCAAGATATAAAAGCTGATACTATGGCAAAGGTAGTGATCGAAACCTATGGTTGTACATTAAACCAGGCAGATAGCAGGATTATGGGTAACATATTAAAGGAGAATGGCTATGAGGTAAAGTATGGCAAATATGAAGGAGATGCGGATTATTTAATTGTAAATACATGCACAGTCAAGAGCCCAACAGAAAATAAGATAATTTATAGACTACGCAAGCTTAAAGCACTTGGAAAAAAGCTTATAGTTGCTGGCTGCTTAGCTAGTGCTGATACCCAAAAAGTTATGAATATTGTTCCGGATGCTAGTATAATAACAACAAGCAATCTGAACAAAATAGCAGATGCATTGAAGCTTATAGAGAGTGGTAAAAATGTTGTAATTGATTCATATAATAGAATAGACAAGCTACAGTATGGCTTAGAAAATAACTCTGTGATTGCAAGAATACCAATAAGCGAAGGTTGCTTAAGCAACTGCTCATTCTGCGAGACCAAATTTGCTAGAGGTCCTTTAAACAGCTTTTCAGAAGAGCTTATATTAAGAGCGGTAAAGAATGCTGTAGAGCAAGGTTCTAAGGAGATAGAACTCACCTCACAGGATATAGGAGCATATGGCGCTGATAGAAAGACAAACATAGCAGAACTTCTTAAAAAGGTTGTTGAGATAGAAGGATCGTTTAAGGTAAGGGTAGGCATGCTCAACCCAGAGCACCTGCACAAATATTTCGATGAGCTTTTAGAAGCATACAAGAGCGAGAAGGTTTACAAGTTCTTCCACCTACCTGTGCAATCTGGAAGCAACAAGATACTAAGGGATATGAATAGAAGATATACAATAGAAGATTTTGTAGGCTATGTTGGCGAGATAAGGAAGAAACTCAATGCTTCGATTGCAACAGATATTATTGTTGGCTACCCCACAGAAAGCGAGAATGATTTTGAAAAGAGTATAGAGCTTATAAAGGAGATAAAGCCAGAGGTGGTGAATGTATCTAAGTTTGGTGCTAGACCGCATGCACCCGCAAGCAGGCTTAAGCAGCTTAGCAATAAGACCATTAAAGAGAGAAGTATAATTCTTTCAAGAATTGTAAGGGAGATCGCATTTAATGAAAGAAATAAGCATATTGGGGAAAGAAGAAAGGTCTTGATAACAGAAAAGAACAGGAAGTCTTATACAGGCAGAGATGATGCATATAATGAGATTGCGGTGCTTGGTGAAGTCGGCCTTGGAGAGAGCGTTGAAGTTGAGATAACAGGAAATTCAGCAGCGTGTTTTGTTGGCATGCCACTTAAATCATAACACGAATAGATTCTTGGCTTTCTGCTTTTCTGCTATGCATTTTATAAATTTCTTAATTATTTCATAATTTATTTAAGTTGCTTTTAGATAAGTAATTTAAATCTCATTACTCTATTTTCTATGTATGTACTCCGAGGAAATAGAGAAAGTGCTTAAAAAGGAAAAGATAGAGGTAGGAGATAAGATTAAGCTTATTTCTCCAAAAGGCGAGTTTGAGGGTATATTAATGGAAAGGCCTGAGCTTGGTGACAACAATATACTAGTTATAAAACTTGATAACGGGTATAACGTTGGTATAAGGTTTGAAAAAGGCTCAAAGATCGAAAAGGTTGAAAGCAAGAAAGCAAAAAGGAAGAAAGAAGTGAGGTTTAAGGCTAAGAGAAAAAGTGGCTTACCTAATGTTGGTCTGATATATACAGGTGGCACTATTGGAAGCAAGATAGATTATCTGAGCGGCGGCGTATTTATGCTAACAAAACCAGAAGAGCTTCTTGCTGAGGTACCAGAATTAGAGAATATTGCAAATATAGAAGTACATCCATTGATGAGCATGGCAAGCGAGGACATGACATATATAGAGTGGCAAAAGATAGCAAATGCTGTTGCGGAGGCATTGAAGAGAGATAGGGGCGTAGTTATAACACACGGAACTGATACAATGCATTATACCTCTGCCGCTTTGAGCTTTATGCTTAATGGACTTAATGCACCTGTTATTCTCACAGGATCGCAAAGGAGCAGCGATAGGGGATCTAGCGACGCATTTATGAACCTTATCTGCTCAATGCATGCTGCGGTAAAAAGCGACATTGCTGAGGTAGCAATCTGCATGCATGAAAGTCCATCAGATACATACTGCAGCATTATCAGAGGCACAAAGGCGAGAAAGATGCATACATCAAGAAGGGATGCCTTCAAACCTATAAACAACAAGCCAATCGCAAGGATCTCCAGGGCTGGAGAGATTGAGTATATTAGCGAATACAATAAGATAAGAGAAGATAGCGATGATAAACTAAGGCTTCTCACAGGCTACGAGCCAAAGGTTGCACTTATAAAAACTTATCCAAATTCTCAGCCAGAGATAATTGATTACTATCTATCAAAAGGCTTTAAAGGTATTATAATAGAAGGCACAGGCCTCGGGCATATACCTGTATCTCCGCTTCGCAAAGAATATTCGTGGCTACCACATGTTAAAAATGCTGTTGATTCTGGAATGATAATAGGTATTACTTCGCAATGCCTTTACGGCAGGGTTAACCCAAATGTGTATAGGAATCTCAGGCTCTTAAGCAATGCTGGTGCTATATACTGCGAAGACATGCTTCCAGAAGTGGCTTATGTCAAGTTGGGCTTTCTACTTGGAAACTACAAGAAAGAAGAGGCTGAGAAATTACTAAATGTAAATATTGCGGGCGAGATCACAAAGAGAAGCGAGATAGATTGGTTTATATGAAATACGAAAAGGATTACTATCAGAAAATAGGGTTCAAATGTGGCTTGGAGATACACCAAAGACTCCTTACAAGTGAGAAGCTTTTCTGCTCCTGCAGCGCAAATAAAGAGGGCGAGAAATTACCAATAAAAATAGAGAGAACACAAAGAGCGGTTGTTGGTGAGCTTGGCGAGATAGACAAGGCTACAGGATTTGAAAGCATGAAGGGTAGACGCTTTATATATAACACATACAACGATACCTCATGTCTTGTAGAAATAGATGAAGAGCCGCCACATGAGGTAAATAGAGAAGCGCTAGAAATATCTTACCTTATAGCGGCAATATTCAACGCTAGCTTACCTGATGAGATAGAGGTTATGAGAAAAGAGGTTGTTGATGGCAGCGATCCGAGCGCATTCCAAAGGACAATGCTTATAGGCTATAATGGTTTTCTTGAGCTTAATGGAAGAAAGATAAATATACCTTCTATATTTTTAGAGGAAGAGTCGAGCGGTATAGAAAGCTCAGATAGCGAAGTTGTCATTTATAATGTGAATAGGCTCGGCATACCGCTGATTGAGATAGATACAGATCCTGAAATTAAGAGCCCTGATGAGGCGAAAGAGGTGGCGATGCGTATAGGAACACTGCTAAGATTAACAGGAAAAGTTCAAAGGGGAATAGGTACCATAAGGCAAGATATTAATGTATCGATAAAAGAGGGTGCGAGGATAGAGATCAAAGGCTTCCAAGAACTCGAAACAATAGATGAAATTATAGATAATGAGATAGAAAGACAGCAGAGGCTTATTGAAATAAGCAAAAAACTTAAAGAGAGAAAAGCAGAGGTAGGGGAAGTGATTGATGCTACGGATATCTTTTCAAAAACGGATGCAAAGATAATAAAAAGTATTATAGAGAAAAAAGGTGTTGTGCTTGCTACAAAGCTTAGTGGATTCAAAGGCTTAGTAGGTATGGAGATAAATCCTGATAGAAGATTGGGTAGTGAGATAAGTGATTATGCAAAGATTGGAGGAGTAGGAGGTATAATACATAGCGATGAGGATTTAAAGGGCTATGGTATTTCTGAAGAAGAGATAAATAATCTTTGCAACAGGCTAGGCATTAAAGAAAACGATGCTTTTATCATTATTGCTGGAGAAAAGGAAAAGGCTGAGAAGGCGATCTCACTTGCACGGTATAGGGCTGAGTATGCAATAAAAGGCGTGCCTCCAGAAACAAGGGGTATAGATCCAAAGAAGAATATAACTAAATTCTTAAGACCACTCCCTGGAGGAGCAAGGATGTATCCAGAAACAGATGAAAAGCCCATAATAGTAGACCACAAGCACTACGAAGAAATAAAAAAGAATGTACCAAGCATAGAAGCGATAGAGAGCAAACTTATGAATGAGATAGGTAATAAACAGATAGTCGAGGAGCTCATTAGGTCGCCAAAGCTACAAGACTATTTTTACATAGCTGAAAAGATAAAAAGCGATTACCAGCTAATAGCCACTACGCTTCTCCAAAAAATGAAGGAGCTCAAGAGGCTTGGTATAGAGGTTGAAAAGATTAGCAACGATACGCTTGTGTGTATTTTTGAAAGGTATAAGGATAGGATAATAACAAAGCAGGCTTTTGAGCCAATAATAAGTGCTATTCCTAAAAGTTGCGTTGATGTGGATAAAATAATAGAGGAACAAAACCTCATCCGCATTTCAGGAGATGAGCTTATAGAGCTCGTAAGAAGCGAGATTGAAAAGGGAACCAAACAAAAGAGTTTAATTGTAAGCAATATAATGTCAAGGTACAGGCTTAATATAGATGGTGAGGAGTTAAACAATATTGTTGATGTTTTATTGAAGGTGGGTAAATGAAATATAGTATAGTGGGTAGCTCGATGCAAAGCTTAGACATAGAGCTAGAAGAGGGGGAGAAGATTTATGGCGATTCCGGAAAGCTTGTGAGCAAAAGCGAAAACGTAATTATGGTGCCAAGACTTGTTGGTGGTCTTGTAGGCGCCATAGAGAGAAAAATAACTGGCGCAACAGCTATGCTTACAGAGTTTTCACCAAAAGACACGCCAGGGGTTGTTTCGATGTCTGGTGTTATGCCAGGCAAAATAAAGGCGATAGAGCTAGAGGAAGGCGAAGCGTTCGTCGCAGAGCATTATGCCTTTCTCGCAGCGGAGGATTCTGTAAAGTTTACTATACAGACAGTAAGTTTGGGTGCCGCATTCTTTGGTGGCGCAGGTCTTGTTCTTCAGAAATTTGAAGGACCCGGAGTTGTTTTTATACACACCGTAGGAGATATTATAGAGTATGAGCTTGATGGAACGAAAGCGCTTGAAGTGGATCCTGGACACATAGCAGGTTTTTCAGCTACGCTTGATTATAGGATAAAGTTTGTTGATAATATAAGAACAGCTATGTTTGGTGGTATAGGTATTTTTCTTGCAAAATTTGATGGAAAGGGCCATGTAATACTGCACAGCATCTCCAGATTTAAACTATCATCTGATATATTCATAAACGGATATGAGCAAAACAAGAATTTGGTGCAACAAAAATAATGAATGAAAAAAAGAAATTAGATCTCTGCCTCTTACTTATAGATCGAATGATACTCTGTGCCTGCATCATCTATTATTGTTATACACTCTCCTTCGCATTCTATTAAGCATGCTTGGCAGAGTATGCATGCATCGCTATTAACAGCTACAGAAATGCCACCGCTTCCGTTTTCATACTTATCTGCAAAATGGCGATGACCATCTTGCACATCTTTCCATTTATTGTAAACTTCCTCTTTTACCTTTCCTTGCCACTGATGCTCTGGCGGAGCTGGATCACTGTTTACATCGCTTCCTGTTCTATCCTTCATCTCGAATACCGCTACCGGACAGACATCGTGGCAATGCGCACACCCTGTGCATCTTGCCTTCTCAACCCAAACTTTCAAAGAACCACCATAACTGAGTTCTATTAAACACCCTAAATATAAAAACTATGCTGTCGAAACGTTTACATCCTCTACAATTATACTTGGAACGAAGTAATAAGTGCCTAAAGTATCCCATGATGTTGCTTGCACTATGTCGTTGCCAGCTCTTGTTATGTTCATCATCATCCTTATCATATTGTCGCTTATTCTTATTCCAACCCCAGAACCAACATTTATTTGCTTTACCGCAAATTCTGGCGAGCCTTTCTTTATATAAATTGCAAGATCCCTTGGCATTGTAGAAAAATCACCGGTTAGATAATTACTAAACCTTGTATACCATGTGTTTGTTATAAGCATACCTTTGTCTATGCTTGCTATCAGCTTATCAATGCTCTGCCTCTTTTTATGTTCAACCACAAGCGTATTTGGACTTGGATATACCAAACCAGCATTCCCTGTACTTCTCGTATTATACTTCTTTGCTGTGGAATAGTTGTGAAGATAGCGTATGAGTATACCTGCCTTCATTATTTGTGTTCTCTGCGTTGGGTAGCCTTCAGCATCAAATGGTGATGAGTTTATGCCTGTTTCTATAGATCCATCGTCGTACATGCTTAGCCCACTATTTGCAACACGCTTTCCCAACTTTCCGGTAAGAAAGCCACCTGTTTCAACATTACCTATGCACGCCATGCTGTTTACATTAGAAAGCAGAAGGCCGGCTGGCGACCTTAGGTATAACAGATCATATAACCCGCTATCTATTCTGTGAGTGGTATTAACATATTCTAGCAATTCAGCATTGCTTAATATTTTTTCAACCTTTATATCGCTTAGCTTTCTGCTAGAGACTGTATCCTGAATAGAAAGACCTTTATCAAAAATTCTCAGAGAAAGCCTCGCCTCGGTGCCATTCGAAGTTGCTTCAACGCCTTTACTTGTAGCTATTGAATAGTTAGAGCTTGAAAGGTGGAGCGTACCTGCAACGTTATCAGCATTAACTTTACTTATAATATCATTCGCAAGCTGAGCGGCACCATCTATATTCATTTCCTCTATCCTTCTGTCAAATATGACAGTACTTTTATATTTGAAGGGACCTTCCGCAATACCATAATAATCCTCTTTTGGCTTTGCGGCACTAATCGCCTTCTTTGCATTATTTATGCTTTGCCTTACGCCTTCTATATCCAACTTTTCTATGCTTGTAAAGGCTATCTTCTTATCTTTTGTTACGAAGAGAGAGCCCTTCTCTTTTTTCTTCTCAACTATAGAATCAAGCTTATAATTTGCAATCTTTAGATATATGGAATTAAAGCTTGATGCGGTTACAACAGCCTCATCAAAGCCTTCATTCATTATTATTCTAAGTATCTCGCTTGCATCCATTTTCTCAGCCAAATTTCAAAAGAACAGAAGGACCACCCATCATTACTGGCACGCCCTGCATAGGCTCTCCTTTGCCACAATTTCCTGGATAAAGTTCAAAGTCATTTCCAAGCAAAGAAACAGCTCTCCAAAAATCAAAAGTGCTTGAGTCGAGCTTATAGTTCTTTATCGGCACGCTTGGCTCGCCATTTTTAATTAAGTAAGCCTCGTTTCCTTGGTATCTGGCAAAGCTTCTCGTATCATCTATATTCCATTCTGTAAAACTCTTTATGTATATACCATTTTTTGCTTCGCTGAAAAGCTCCTCGATATTTGCATTTCCTTTTTCTAAGTATGTGTTGGACATCCTTATTATGGGTTCATTTGAGTAAGAATCACTTCTTGCTGATGCATTGCTCCTTTTTCCCATAATATATGCATACTCCCTGTTAAGAAGAAGCTCGTTTTGGATACCTTCTTTTACAAGGATCTTTGGTCTTGCCTTTACCCCTTCATCATCATACAAGAAAAAGCCGTATGAATTTTTTATTGTGGGATCATCTATTATATTTACCTTTTCGCTTCCTATTTCAATACCTAAATTAGAACTATTTAAGTAGCTTAATCCCGCTTGGGCTGCCTCTCTGCCAAACACTCTATCTGCCTCGCTTGGATGCCCTATACTTTCATGCACAGCTATACCAACAATCTCAGGTGAGGCTACTACATTCTTTATTTTTGAGAGCTCATAATTACTTATAGATTTGCCTCTCTCAAGCAAATTATGCAACGCTTTTATCTCGTTCCCTAATTTGTTCTCTAATTCCTCTACCTTTAAAAGTTCATAGCCGCCAGTCTTACCAAATTCTATTGTTCTCTGCCTGCTCTCCTTTCCTCTGCCCACTATTATACTAAAAAATCCACTTATTCCTGGCAAGCTACTTCTTATCCTTGTACCTTCTGAATTTACCAAATATGTTTTAGACCTTCCTGTGCTCAGATATAATGATCTGAAGCTCACACCTTCCTTCTTTACAAAATTGTCGAGCTCTTCTAGATCTTTTGGCAGATATGTATATGAGTCCTCTATCTTTATCTTTTCACTTACTTTATAATCTACCCTCTCCACCTTCTCCTTAGAAAGATATACCTTATTTCCATTGAAGGGCTTGAATCTAAAAGCTTCTTCAATCGCCTTTTTATCGAGCTTGTTTGTAGAAAAAGTCAATAAACTGCCGTTGCTTATAAGTCTTATCCTTATGCCGGAGCTCTTAACAATAGCTAAGCCGCTCGGCCTTCCCTGTTCTATAGAGTAAGAAGCGCTCTCGCTAAGCTCTATATATGCTTCTACAAAATCAAATCCCTTCTTTAAACCAAGGGAGATTGCATAGTCTGCAATCTCCTCATAGTTTTGCATTGTGCTCAGCCAAACAGGCTAGCCAGACCGCCAGCCGCCTCTTCCTCACTCTTCTTTTCCTCCTTCTCCTCCTTCTTTTCCTCCTTTTTCGCTTCTTGCTGAGGAGCTGCCGCTTGCACTGTCTGTACACTCTGTACGTTCTTAATTATTTCCTTTATATTCACACCTTTTAGCGATGCTACCACAGCCTTCGCCTTTGCTTCGTCTGGCTGAAACCCTGCGGCCTCAACGACCTTTATGAGATCTTTTTCGTTTATCTCTTTTCCAGCTGCATCAAGCAAAAGTGCAGCATATATATATTCCATCTCTCTTCACCTCATAAAACATTATTCAATATTAGCGCTCAATTTGATATTTAGAGCTTCTGCAACAGCCTTTGCAAGAAGCTTCTCTACGATCTCAGGCTCGTATATATTTGCAGCTAATCCCAAGCCGAATGCTGAAAGATACGCCTTTCTTATCAATGCTTCTACATTATATTCAGTTACATACCCCGCTTCTATAGTAAGGCTGTATGCCCTCTTGAATGCAATTGCTATATCATTCACCACGCTTTCTCTTGTTATGCTGAATACCTCTTTTGTGAATAATATATTATTGTAAACAGCTCCTGCAAGCTCTGGTGCAACTTCGAATGGAAATATGTCGAGCATTCTTAGTGCCTTTGAAACCGCAAGCGTTATCTTTCCACCTTTTGGCACAAGCACTTTGCTTCTTGCTATCATCACTTTGCCTTTTTGTATCTGCACGTCTATGCCCGCTGCCTTAAGATCTGTTACTCCTTGACCTGGAGGTATGCCTGTCTCGCCCGCCTCTATTATTATATCGCTTGGCGCAATCTGGTTTGGCTTCGCTGCTAGTTTTAGTTTGTTTGACTTCAACCCATTATAAAGCTCTATAGGATCTTTATTAGACAAGACAAGCACACTGTTCTTCTCTATGAATTGAGAAAGCTTTGAAAGATTGGGATCAGATTCTATTACTTTAAGTAGAAGATTCTTTCTTGCAAATACAATCTTTGTATCATTTCTTAAAGAATTCCTAACCTTTTGCAAAAGCCTATCTGGTATTGCATTTATGGGCATAATGCCTATTGTCTTGTAATGCTTAACCTCTTCTCTTAGCTTGTTTACAAACTCTATCTTTTCTTTCTTCAGCATAGGCATAAAGACCACTACAACAGCTTGAGAGACCTGCTCATGCTTAGCTTGACAAATATTGATTTAATGTGCGTCTGTCCAACCTTTTTTGAAATATTGTTTATTACCTCCCTTATGTTTTCAAATATCTCCTCAGGCTTCATATCCTCGCTACCAACAACCGTGTGAACAGTTGGCAAAAACCTACCTTTGCTTTTTATTACTATTCTTTTTGATATGTTTGAAACAAACCTTTCAAGATCGCTTTGATTAAATAAAGGCTTTGGCATTTTATTTCTAGGTCCTAAGAACTGACCAAGCTTCTTAGCTATCTCAGGCATTAGGTTTGGCTGAGCAAGAAGCTCATAGTTAAGCAAAGAGTTAAGCTTTTCCTTGTCGTTTGCTATTGAATCTATCTTTGTTCCGTCTATTACCTCAACCCCAAGCTGCTGGGCCTTTGAGATAAGATTTCTATCAGTTGCGAAGATCGCCGCTTTTCCAACCTTTCCCTTGCTGTAAGGCAATATTATCTCCATGTTGAGTCTATTATCTTGCTTTGAGAAATCTATACCTTTAAAATTTATTGCAAGCTCTACGCTCTGCTTAAACCTTCTTTTACCCTTCTCCTCAGCTAGGAACTTTGAGAATTGGTCAAATTTATCTTCTAGCATAAAATCCCTCCTGCAAAATTGCAGTGCTTGCGGGAAAATAGCCTGAGCTTTAAGATATTATGAAGCCAAATATATAAAAACTTATCTAGCCTGCTAGCCGCTAGCTGCTAGAGATTATACGCTGTATTCTTCGCCAAGCTTTGGAAGATGTGCTTCGTATCTATTTGAAAGATAACTTGCAAACTCCTCACTCTTCTTCTCTTCACCGTGAACAATAAAGATCTTCTTTAAGCCTTCCAAGCTACTTACAAGCTTTTGAAGCTGTGGTCTATCAGCATGAGCAGAAAGATGGTAAAATTCTACAGCCATCTTAATGCTTACCCTTCTTCCATTTATCTCAAGCTCCCTTGCACCATCAGCAAGCTTTCTTCCCGGCGTGCCCTCTGCTTGGTAGCCCACAAGGATAAGCTTGTTTAACTCATTGTCTGCTAGCTTTTCTACATACTTCATTACAGGTCCACCTGTCATCATACCGCTAGTTGTAACTATAATTCCTGCTTTATCCTCATGTATCGCTCTGCTTCTGCTACCCTTTGCATCGATTATGTGAAAGTTTTTGCTCTTGAATGGATCATCCTCACTCATCAAGATTCTTTTTTGGATCTCTTCCCTGCAGTAAATTACATTGTGCCTATGTATGCGCATCGCCTTGTTGATCATACCATCTACATATATAGGCACTCTCGGCAAAAGGCCCGATCTTATATAATCATCGAGTATGAAAAGAACCTCCTGTGCTCTGCCGACCGCGAAGCTTGGTATTATTATCTTCCCGCCTTTCTGTATTGTTTCATTTATACTCTTTAACATGTTGCCAAGCTGCTTCCTCTCAGATGGAAATATATCATTATCGCCACCGTATGTGCTCTCTGTTAGCAGAATATCCGCATGCAGGTGCTCAACATGCGCTGCGTCAAGGAGCCTCGTCTTCCTCAGGTTTATATCTCCAGTATACAAAAGCTTTTTGCCCTCTCCACTTATCTCTACGAGCCCACTTCCTAAGATATGGCCCGCTGGAATAATTCTTAGCTTTAAATTGTTTATATGGAACTCTTTATGATATTCTACAAGCTTAAAGCTTTTCTGCATTCTTGCTAAACCTTCTTTTGTTATGTTGCTCGGGTTAGATATTCTCAGATAATCGCTTATAAGAACATTAGAAAGCTCGAATGTTGGTTTAGTAGCGTATACAAAACCTTTCCAACCAGTTGAGAATATATGTGGTAAATAACCAACGTGATCAAGATGTGCATGTGTTACTACTATTGCATCAACATCATTTAATTCATCATCTTTTATTATAGGGTATTCTTCCTTCTCACCGAGCTTAACACCAGAATCAAGAAGTATTTTCGTATTTAAGCTTTCTACAAGTATGCAGCTGCGCCCCACCTCGCGCGCAGCGCCAAAAAATTTGATTTTCAAAGAAACACCTTTAATTGCTTTCTATATCTTCATTCTCATCAGCGTTAGACTTACCGTTCTTGTTGGTTTTATCTTTTATTATTGCAACATCTGCCAAGCTAATCTCCTGCTGCTTTGGAGGATTTCTTCTTTCCTTAGGCTTTTGCCTTTTCTTGCCAAGGAGGGTTCTTAAATTATCATACAAGTCATCTAGCTTCTTCTCTGACTCCTTAACGAGCTTTTCTTTCTCTTCTATTTCTTTATTAAGCTCTTCTATATCTGAGCTCAAAAGCTCTGCGCGCCTCTTTAACCTTTTGTTCTTTATAGCCCTATCGAGCTCCTCATTCACTTCATTTATGCGCCTTATTAGCTCCTTCTCAGCCTCAAGGGTGGAAGCTTCTGTAGATATCTTAAACTCAAGCTTTTCCTTTAGTCTGAGCAGATAGCCTATCTTCTTTTCTTCCTTATTATTTTCAAGCAGCTTTAGTATTGCAGATTGTTCAGCCTTCTTAAAACCGACTCTCTTCCTAAGCTTCTTTAGCTCCTCTATTATGCCAAACCTTTTCTTCTTCTCTTCCTCTATATTCTTTCTAAGCTCTTCTATTCTAGGATCTTTTTGCTCTTCTTTCCTTACATTCTCAACACTGCCTACATTTGGCTGAGCCGTATCATGCTGGGCTGTGTTCAAATTATTCGCCTCTCCGTTACTAGCATTAACTTCTTCGCTTTTCAGTAAATCGCCTTTTCTAAAAGCTTATTATAAACATCCAATAACTTATCTGTTGCGTTAGGTATAGAAAACTCCTTCGCCAAAGCAACAGTATTTCTCTTATATGCTTCAGAATTATTTAAAACCTTTTCTATTTTTCTTGCGCATGCCTTGTAGTCATTTGGTTTGAATTTTTCTCCTGTTTTACCATTCTTGATTATCTCCTTCAATGCAAGGAAGTTTGCACCAACAACAGGTTTGCCACACGCCATCGCTTCTATTGCTACAACCCCTTGTGTCTCAAATGTAGATGGCATGCAAAGCATATCAGAAGCGGCATAATAGCTTGGCAGCTCTTGATCAGACACAAAACCCGCAAATTTTACCTTATCTGCAATGCCTAGCCTTACAGCAAGCATCTTGTAATGATCCATCGCAGGGCCATGTCCAACAATAAGATATGATATATCGCTTCTCTTTTTTGAGAGAAGCTTTGCAGCCTTAAGCATAACCTCTATCCTCTTCTCCTTACTTATTCTTCCCACATAAAGAACAACGTGCTCTTTAAGATTATATTTTTTCTTTATAGCCTCGCCATCTACCTTTGTGTTGAATTTTGTTATGTCAACTCCGTTAGGCACAACAACCACGTTTGGTATTTTGTTTCTTTCCAATATTTCTTTTACTGTATTTGAAGGGGCTATTGTAAAATCACATCTTCTATAAAAGAATTTTGTATACCCCCATAAGTACTTGCCTGTAAATTTCTTGAGGAGCCTGTTTTTAGGATAATACTCCTCAAGAATCTTTCTATTGTTTATAAATGTGTGAAAAGAACCGACTATAGGTAGCTTCATCACCCTCGCTATTGTAAGAGCTGTGAAACCCATAAAGAAGGGTGTTTGAGCATGCATTATCTCTATCTTCGCCTTTTGTAGCTTGAGTACAGTATGATACGGGAAGAAGGCGAGCTTATATTGAGGGTATGGCTTGAAGCTTATTCCAGGGACTATGTACACATGGCTATTTGAATATATTTTTTTAGATTTAGCGTCACCACTTGCAAAAATATAAACCTCATGTCCTCTCCTCTCAAGCTCTTTCTTAAAGCCAAGTATAGATGTTACCACGCCGTCCACAGCAGGCAGGTATGTATCGGTATAGAACGCGATCTTAAGCTTATTCATAGAACCCTCCCTTCTTTTATTCCTATCTATATATAATTTTAAATAATTTAGCACACTTTCTTTTTTTGCACGCTATCGCAAAGAATAAATCCGCTTTCCTTCAGCTTGTCTCTCCAAGCGTTCGATTTTATAGTTATTAGCGCTCCTTTGCACACATCTCTCTGCATGCTGCACTTAAAGTCAAGTGAACTACCCCACCCTTACGGATGGGGCTTCTTGGGCCACATCCGTTTGTTCGGGACCTCCCGCGAGCAGAGTTAAAAATATAGGAAGTGCTTTTATAATTTATATTACATATAGTATTGATTTAGATGATAAAATACTGGGAGTTTGAAGATGCACCTCTGAAGGAAAAGCTAAAGAATCCTAATGTTAGGGAGCTTGCGAAGATATATTTTGAAAACGAGACAAAGGCATATAGGTTTGCTAAAGCGCTTATTGAAGTAAAGAAGCACGGCGAGCTCAGGCTTAAGGATTGTGGCAAAGAATTACCACTTGCTACATGGAAACGATATCTTGACTTTGGTGTTAATGTTGGTATACTGAAGCATGAGAACAATGCCTATTCGTTTACAGACAGGTATTCAAAGCCACTGAAGAACATTGCTATTTATATAAAATCGTGGATTGAATCACAGAATATAGAGGATGTTGACACACTCTTTGTAAATGCCAAAACAGAGAAGCAGAAAAAGAGAGGCGGCAGGAGAGCCTTAGAGAATGCTAACACGCATGAAGAAAGCAAATCAGGCGATTATAGATATGATGAGCAAGACACAAATGCATCCACTTCATCAACTTATGAGAACAAGAGAGAGCAGTAGCATATTTACTTATAATGCCACTTAACGCCTGTCTTTGTATCTTCTATTATTATATTGTACTTTTCCTCTATCTCTTTTCTTATACGATCTGCCTTATCAAAATCTTTTTCTTTTCTCGCTCTTTCTCGCTCTTCTATAAGCTTCTTCACCTCATCTGGTAGCCTCTTCTCTTCTAGCTCCTTTTTGAAGTCAAGGCCAAGTATTGTATCAAAATCAAGCATTATCTCAATAACCTTCTTTGCCTCCCTTGCTCCGACCTTTCCTTCGCTTAGCCTTTTGTTTTCATAGTTTATAAGTGCATGCATTTCTTTAAGTGCATTTGGTGTGTTTAAATCATTGTTTAGCTCTTCAAAGAACTGTGTGTGGAATTTCTCCAGAACCTCTTCAACATCTTTACCGAACTCCTTCGCATCCTTCACCGCATTCATCTCCCTTATGAAGTTATAAATGTTCTTGAGCGTCTTATCTGTATTTTCAAGAGCTTCAAAGGTGAAGTTTTGCTGGCTTCTGTAGTGGCTAGATAGCAGGAAAAATCTTAGCGATAGTGGTGAGTAACCCTTGTCTATTATATCTTGCACTGTGTATATGTTTCCAAGCGACTTCGCCATCTTCATATTGTTTACTGTTAGGAAGGAAACATGTATCCAATAATTTACAAACTTCTTGCCTGTTGCCGCCTCTGACTGAGCTATCTCGTTTGTGTGGTGTATTGGTATATGATCTATGCCGCCACAATGAATGTCGAAATGCTCACCAAGATACTTCATACTCATTGCACTGCACTCGATATGCCAGCCTGGAAAGCCGCGTCCCCATTCAGAATCCCATACCATCTCCTTTTCATTTTCTTTTGCAAAGCGCCATACCGCAAAGTCTGTTATATTCTTTATGCCCGCCGCCCTCTCAACCCTTGCACCAGCCTTAAGGTACTTATTAAGTTCATCGAAGCTCATGCCTGTAAGCTTGCCGTAATCTTTAAACTTAGAGGTATTATAGTAAATACCTGTAGAGACCTTGTATAAGTAGCCCTTCTCGTCAAGCCTTTTTATAAGGGTAAGCATCTCATTTATGTGTTCTGTTGCTCTTGGCATAACATCTGGCATTATTATATTTAGCCGCTTTATATCTTTTATGAAAGCCTCTTCGTAAAATCTTGCCACCTCATATGCGCTCTTATGCTCCCTTCTTGCTTCTAGCTTTATTTTATCCTCACCTATATTTGAATCTCCAACAAGATGCCCGACGTCTGTTATATTCATCACATGCCTTACCTTGTAGCGGTTGTGGAGCAGTGTTCTCTTCAAAATATCTTCCTGTACATACGTTCGCATATTACCTATATGTGCAAACCAGTATACTGTAGGGCCGCATGTATAAATCCCAACACTTCCTTTCTTTATGCTTCTGAAAGGCTGTATTTTGTGACCAAGTGTGTTATATAACTTAAGCACAGCATCAGCCTACTATCTGCTGGTTTACAACGATGCCAGGCGTTTGTATTGGAACAGCACTCTGATAAAAGTCGCCCACAGCTATATAGTCAAGCCTATTTACAACAGTGCCAACAACATTTGCAACTACTCTAACGCTTACGTTCTGGCACATGAACATCGCAATAGGTATGCTTGCATCTTCGAATTGGCTTGTTGGATAAAGATTGCCTGGCGCATTGTAGGTATTGTAATGTGTTATTATTACAGGCTTGCCGCCATTTATTATCTCAATATATAGCTGTGCGTTATAAGGCGAGATTATTTTGAAGTTAAGATAAGGCAATACAACCTTAAATGGCTTCGAAGTAAGATTCCCTGCCTGTATGACAAGACCGCAACGATAAGTTGTTGCAAAGAAACTGCCGTTGTAGCCCATCCATGTTGTATTATAATAGCATGAGTTCTTGTTAGCCCACGTAATATTTAGCGGTGCACTTCCGAAACCATAGCCTGTTAAATTCCAACCTTCATATGTGCCTGTAGAGAAGTTGCCGTTTTCCAAGGCCAATGTTTTGTTTGGCGATAAGCAGCTGCCTGGAGGAGGTATCGTTGTTGTTGTGTTAGTTAAATTTTTACTAATAATAGTGGTGGTCAAGGATGAGGGTGTTGATGTTATTGATGTTATTGTAGTGATTGTTGTTATGTGCTTGCTGTATCCTATGTGCAAGTACCAGAGCAGGAATATTATTATAAGGAAAATACCCATCACTAAATAGGCTATCGCTCCTTTATGCATATAAGCACCAAATAGATTTGGCTATCAACATATAAAAATCTTATATGCTAATATTCTTGCGATAATTTGCATGGTGTTTTAATGGGGAGCATACCTAGAAAATGGAAAAAGAAAGGAAGAATGCGCTGGAAGTGGGTAAAGAAGAGAAGAAGAAGATTAAAGAGAGCACAGAAGAGAAGGGTGGGCGAGCTCTAGGTGGCTTTTTTGAGAGCGGAAGAGTTATTCAAGCAAAGAAAATGGCTTTTTTTCATCGGAATAAAAGCGCTAATCTTAGATAAAGGAAAGATGCTCATTCTAAGCTCTGGCCCTTCTGAGCTCTCCTCAACAAAAAGAGGCAAGATTTTCTGGGATTTGCCTGGAGGCAAGATGGAATGGGGAGAAAGTGTAGAAGAAACCTTGCGCAGGGAGGTAGAGGAAGAATTAGGAATAAGAGGGGATGATCTTCAAATCTTAAGAATATTTGATGCATCGATATCTAAGATAAGAATTTCTCATGGTATAAGGATGCCACTTTTACTTGTTACCTTCATATGCAGGCTCAAGAATAACAAAAGAGAGTTTAGGCTTAGTGATGAGCATGCATCGTATAAGTGGGTGGGTGTAGAAGAGGGTAAGAAGCTTCTTAGCACAAAATTCGGCAGGAGCTTTATAGAAGAGCTTTCAAAATTAGAGAAGAACTAGACAAGGGTTCTTATTTGGTATCTGCCGCGCCTCTCTATTTCGGCAAGCTTTCTGAAAACATCGCTTGAAGCTGTATAAGCTTTAGCATAGGAATATGCGAGCACCTTATATTGCTTCTCGTTTAGAGAGCGCTTCATCAAAAGCAAGTCTATAGCTTTTTCTTCTATACTTTTGCTTATCTCTGCTAATCCAAAATCTATCACATAAACACTATTTTTGCTTACAATTATGTTTGCGGGAGTGAAATCGCCATGTACAATATCAGCGTTATGCATCTTAGCAAGAAGAATGCCTGCTTGCCTTAATAGGTATGGGCTCTTCTTTACGTCGCGTAGTAGTTTTCCTTCAAGATAGCTCATATAAATTGAGAACCTTCCAACGCCAATAAGCGTTGGCGTTTTAACCCCAGCTTCAAACGCCCTATATAGAATCCTCGCCTCGTTCCTAGTCCTTGCGAGCCTAAGCCTTTCATCTAAGCTTGCCTCTCTATACTCTTTTTTAACCCTCTCTTTTACCACCAATCGCTCGCCAAATATTTCTTGCATATATATCTTTGCCTCTGCTCCCTCACTCATTAGCTTCAAGGAACCACCGCCTTTTCAATTCTATACCTTTGCTCTATGCCACATTCTTCTATCTTGCTAGTATAACCACTCTTAATAAGCCTTTCAGCTACATATGCAATCATTGCTCCATTATCACCGTTGAACTCATTTGGTGCAAAACCAAATTTCACATGATGCTCTTTGGCTATATTGCTTAGCATCTCCTTAAGCCTCGTATTTTGTGCAACACCACCACAAACGCAAAGCTCTTTGCTTTTTGTAAGTAGAAGCGCCCTCTCTGTAGCCTCGCATATCATGCTAAAAGCAGTCTCTTGTAGGGAGTAACAAAGATCTTTATTGCTTACCTTTCCTACGAGCTTCTTTGCATAAGTAAGAAGGCCTGTAAATGCAAAGTCCATACCTTTTACAGTATAGGGCATTTCTATATATTTTCCACCTTTTGCTTCTCTCTCAACGCTAGAACCCCATGCAGGGAGAAGTTTGAGCTCCCTCGCAAATGAGTCAAGCATATTTCCAACACCTATATCTAGTGTTTCTCCAAGAACGTGGTAGTGTGGATAAGGCTTGCCAACAAGCTTTAATATTTGTGAATTGCCGCCGCTTACATAAAGTGCGAGCGGATCATTCAAACCTGCGATATGCTTAGTTATCTCAATATGCCCTACCCCATGGTTCACTTGTGCTATAGGTAGAGCAAACTTATTTGCTATTGTCTTTGCGGCTAGTTCGCCAACTTGAAGGCAAGGTCCTATACCTGGTCCACGCGTATAACCTATGCCTTCTATCTGTTTTAAGCTTATACCTGCTTTCCTCAAAGAAGACCCTATAACCTTGCTAACGTTTTCTATATGGAATTCAGCCACTTTAGAAGGTATTATACCTTCGCTGCCAACATTGTATGAGATCCTTTCATTAGCAAGTATCTCCCCGTCTCTTACTATGCCTACTCCCAACGTATGTGCACTGCTTTCTATCCCCATTACAAGCATGTTAGTATCTTTGAATTCAAAATTTAAAATCTTGTGGAGTAACAAAATTTTCTAATATTCGATGATCGTGGCTTTCTGCTATTCATTCTATATTTTAACTATATTTTAATTTTGTTAGATACGATAGAAAATGAAAGCTTTTGGACGCTCTAAAATTGCTTTAAAAGAAGAGAGTGATGAGAAGAAAAAACTATTTATACTTTTAACTGATGGTGTAGAAAAGGAAGTATAAGATTTGATATAAATATTTATAAATGTTATTGCTCTATATAAATAGAGCCTGTATGTGTATTCCTAGCGACCGCTTATTTTAGGTGAATACCTTGGTAGAAGAAACGGAGCACATATTAGTACCAGTTCATGAGTTATTAACAGATGCTGAAGCTAAGAAAGTTTTAGAGGAGTTGCATGTAAATAAGGAGGATTTACCTAAAATATTCGAGAGCGACCCACAAGCCAAAAAATTAGGTGCTAAACCAGGCCAGATTATAAAAATATATAGAAAGGATCCACCCTTCCAAGCTAAAAATAAATATGTATACTACAGGCTTGTTGTAAAGGGTTGATTTATGGCTAACGAGCTGCTCGAAGCATATTTGAGCTCAGCTTCTCTAGTGCAGCAGCAGATAGAGAGCTTCAACAGATTTTTAGATTTTGGTATTCAGCGCGTTATAGCAAAGCAAGGTTCGATACAGCCAAACATAGAGGATTTCTCACTTAAGCTAGGCAGAGTGAGGCTTGAGAAACCTTCGATAATAGAAGCAGACAGTTCAAGGCGCAGCATAATGCCCAATGAGGCGAGGCTAAGAAATCTCACATATGCGGCGCCAATATTTCTAGAGTTTATACCGGTTATAAGAGGTATAGAGAAAGAGGCATCGTATGGTGAAGTTTTTATAGGAGAGCTGCCTGTAATGGTAAGAAGTAACCTATGCCATATGAAGAATATGCCAAGGGACCAGCTTATAAAGAGTGGTGAAGATCCTGATGACCCTGGTGGTTATTTTATAATAAAAGGTACAGAGCGTGTTCTTATAGGCTTAGAAGACCTCGCACCAAACAGGATAATTACAGCAAAAGAAAAAGGTGGCGCAGAGGTTACAAGTAAGATCTTCTCCACAGTTGGCACATTTAGGGCAAGATGTGCTGTATCAAGAAATCAGCGCGGCTCATTTGTTGTAAACTTCCCGAATGGACCTAAGAATACAGAGCTTATACTTTTACTAAGAGCTCTAGGCCTTACAATACAAGACATAATTAAGCGTATCGAATCAGTACAGGCTGTTAAGAATGACTTTCTCTATAACATAGAGGGTAGCGAAGCAAAAGAGATGGGTCCATCAGAGGCTATACTGAAGATAGGAAAAGAGGTAGCTCCGGGACAGGCTGAAGAATATCAGAGGAAGCGGGCAGAAACAATATTAGATAATTACCTGCTACCTCATATAGGCACTACCCCAGAGGATAGAAAGGAAAAAGGAAGATACCTTATCGAGGCTGCAAAAAGGGCATCGCTCGTTGCGAATAAATACCTTAAACAAGATGATAAAGATCATTATGCAAACAAAAGGCTAAAGCTTGCTGGCGACCTAATGGAGGAGCTTTTTGCTTATGCGTTCAAGTTTTTCGTAAAAGATGTTAAGTACCAGATAGAAAGAACAAGTGCGCGTGGAAGAAGAATGAGCATACAAACTATAGTGAGCTCAGACACACTCACCGAAAAAATCCTATATGCAATGGGTACAGGCACCTGGGTTGCTGGTCAGACTGGTGTATCACAGGTTCTTGATAGGACAAATCTGATGAGCACATATGCTCATTTAAGGCGTGTAAAGTCGCCACTTGCAAAGAAGCACCCCCACTTCAGGGCTAGAGATGTACATGGAACACAGTGGGGTAAGATATGCCCTTCAGAATCTCCAGAAGGCCAAGAAGTGGGGCTTACAAAATATCTTTCAATAATGGCAAAGGTAACAATAGGTGCTGATGAGAAGTTCACAGAAGAGAAGCTAAAGGAGCTCGGCTTGAAGAAGGATTGATAGGTGGTCTTTTGGCTAAGAAAATAAACGAAAAATGTTATGTTTATCTAAACGGCAGGATTATAGGCTACGTAGAGAATGGTGAAGAGTATGCAAATGAGATCAGGCGTGCTAGAAGAAGCGGTATTATCTCTGGAGAGGTTAATGTTGCATACCTTAGCAAGGAAAATGTGATTCATATTAATACAGATGTTGGAAGGGTGAGAAAGCCCTATATTATTGTGGAGAACGGTAAATCAAAATTAACACCAGAACTTCTTGAAAAGCTGAGGAAGAAGGAGATAGATTTCAACTATCTTGTCAGGCATGGCGTTATAGAATACCTTGATGCGGAAGAGGAAGAAAACATACTTGTTGCATTAGATGAAAGTAAGATAACAAATGAGACAACACATCTAGAGGTAGACGTGGATTCGATCTTCGGTTTTACTTTAGGTTCAAGCCCGTATCAAGAGCACAATAGTGCAGCAAGGCATGCAATGAGCGCAAACTTTATAAAACAGAGCCAAGGTCTGTATGCTACAAACTTCAATTTAAGATTTGATTCAAGGTCTTATATACTCTTTTATCCGCAGGCTCCTCTGGTAACAACGGTTCCTTATAAGGCAGCTAGGATAGAAACGCATCCTAGCGGACAGAACTTTGTTGTAGCACTTGCAACATACTATGGCTATAATATGGCTGATGCTGTGGTAATAAACAAGGCAGCTGTAGATAGAGGCTTGGGAAGGAGCATGTTTTATAAAACTTATACTGATGAAGAGAGGAGATATTCCAGTGGTCAGAAAGATTCTTTTACGATTCCACCTCCAACAGCAGAGGGCTATATGGGAGAGAGTGCTTATTCAAAGCTGAGTGAGGATGGTATTGTAGAGCTTGAGACAAAAGTCGACGAGGGCGACGTTTTAATAGGAAAGGTTGCACCGCCAAGATTCTTGGAAGAGAATCTGGGTGCAACAGGATTGGAAGAAAAGATAAGAGATGATTCAACAGCTCTAAAGGCTGGCGAGTATGGTGTTGTAGACAGCGTAGTCATTTCAGAGACAACAGGCAAGACAAAGATAGTAAAGGTAAGGGTTAGAAGTTTGAGGATACCTGAAAAAGGGGATAAATTTGCAAGCAGGCATGGTCAGAAGGGTGTTGTTGCACTCATTGTTCCGCCAGAAGATATGCCTTTTACAAAAGATGGTATAGTACCAGATCTTTTGCTTAACCCGCACAGTATACCTTCAAGACTTACATTTGGCCATTTGCTAGAGGAACTTGCAGGCAAGGCTGCAGCACTTGCAGGAAGGCAGATAGATGGCACGCCGTTTGCTGAGCAGGGTGACAAGAGGATTGAGGAGTATGCAAAGATCATAGAGCAGCATGGCTTCGCTAGATATGGCGAAGAGATATTATATGATGGCATAACAGGCGAGCCATTCAAGTCTGAGCTCTTTATTGGAATAGCCTATTACAACAGGCTTTATCATATGGTTAGCAACAAGCTGCAGGTGAGAAGCAGGGGTCCTGTACAGATATTGACACACCAGCCTACAGAAGGAAAGGCGAGGCATGGTGGCCTTAGGTTTGGAGAGATGGAAAGGGATGTGCTTGTAGGTTATGGTGCAAGCTTATTGCTAAAGGAAAGACTTCTTGACCAGAGCGACAAAACAAAGGTTCTTGTATGCAAGGAATGTGGTAATATAGGGTATCATGATTATATAAAGAAGGTTGATGTTTGTCCTATATGTGGAAGCAACAATCTAGGGGAGGTTGAGATAAGCTATGCTTTCAAGCTCCTCCTGGATGAGATTAAGTCATTGCACATCTTCCCTAAAATAAAACTGAGGGAGTGATTATGCAAGCTGAATATATAGATTATATAAAGTTTGGTATACTCTCGCCAGAACAGATAAGAAAGCTTAGTGTAGCAAAGCTTACCGTTCCAGATACATACAATGAAGATGGCTACCCCATCGACGGCGGCCTTGTAGATCAAAGGCTTGGTGTTATTGATCCGGGCCTTGTTTGCAAAACATGCGGCGCAAGGGCAAAGGTATGTCCAGGCCACTTTGGCCATATAGAGCTTGTAAGGCCAGTGATACATTCTGAGTTTGCTAAGATAATATATATGCTTCTTCAATCAACATGCCAGGAATGCGGCAGGGTTCTGCTTAATGAGGAGCAGATCTCTGATCTAAAGGAAACAATGAGGCAGATTGTTGTAAGTGAAGGCGAAGAGGCGACAGATATCGACAAGGTAAATGAGAAAAATCAAATATTAAAGAAGCTTAAAAGCATAAAGAAGTGTCCACACTGCGGTGCTGTTCAACAAAAGATCAAGTTTGAAGCACCAACATTCTTTTATATTGGAGATAGAAGGCTTAAGCCTGATGAGATAAGGGATAGGCTAAGCAAGATAAGCGACGAAGATATGAGGCTTCTTGGCATAGACCCTACAACAAGCAGGCCAGAGTGGCTTGTGCTTACAACCCTTCTTGTACCACCAGTAAATGTAAGGCCCTCAATAACGCTAGAGTCTGGAGAAAGGAGTGAAGATGATTTAACACATAAGCTAGTAGAGATAATGCGTATAAACCAGAGGCTTGAACAGAACATAAACGCTGGCGCTCCGCAGATAATTATAGACGATCTGTGGGAGCTTCTTCAATATCATGTTACAACCTATTTCAACAACGAAGCACCAGGCATACCGCCAGCAAGGCACAGGAGTGGAAGAGCACTTAAGACGCTTGCCCAAAGATTAAAGGGAAAGGAGGGCAGGTTTAGGTATAACCTAAGTGGTAAAAGGGTTAATTTCTCAGCGAGAACCGTAATATCTGTAGATCCTTACATCGACATAGATGAGGTTGGTGTTCCTTACGAGGTTGCAAAGAAGCTCACAGTTCCATTTTATGTGACAGAATGGAATATAGAAAAAGCGAAAGAGTGGCTTTCAAGGGTAGAGTACCCAATGGTTATTGATATAATAACGAAAGATGGAAAGAGGAAAAGGATAGTAGAAGGTGCGAGAGAAGAGATTATTAAAAGCATAGCGCCTGGCGACATTTTAGAGAGACAGCTTACCGATGGCGATATTGTAATATTTAACAGGCAGCCTTCACTACATAGAATAAATATAATGGCTCATAAGGTAAGGGTATTGCCTGGAAAGACATTTAGACTTAATTACGATACAACCCACCCTTATGGTGCAGACTTCGATGGGGACGAGATGAATCTGCACGTTCCACAAACATTAGAGGCACAGGCAGAGGCAAAGTATTTAATGTGGGTAAACAATCAGATATTCTCACCAAGAACAGGCGATGCTATAATTACCAACAATGAAGACGGTATAACAGGTATGTACCTGCTAACGGAAGACACAACAAGGCTTACAAAAAGAGAAGCGAGTTATCTGCTTGCGCTTGCTGGTATATACGAGCTTCCAAAAGCTGGAAAAGATGGCTTATATGCGGGCAAAGATATATTCTCAATGCTCCTTCCATCAAAACTTAATTTCGAACAAAAGGTAAAGGGCCAGACAGTAAAGATTGTAAACGGCAGGCTTGTAGAGGGTGTTATTACAAAAGAGACTTATGGCAGGGGAAGCAGGCTACTCGCAAAGATTGCGGCAGATTTCGGCATGCATGCGGTAAGCGATTTTCTTAACAGATCATCCAGACTTGCAGACGCATTCGTTACGCTTTACGGTATAACAGTGGGAATAAAAGAATATATGATAAACGAAGATATAGAAAGGGAGAGGCTTGCAATAATTGAAAGAACATTCAATAAGGTGAACGAGCTTATAGAGAGCTACAAAAAGAAAACGCTCGAGCCGCTTGTAGGCTATACGCTTAAGCAATCCTTAGAGAGAATGATAATCGCTGAGCTTGACCTAGCCAGAGCGGCTGCCGCTAGATATGTTGTAACACACAGCGAAAAGGATAATGACGTTGTACTTATGGCCTTTGCGGGTTCAAGAGGTAGCGAAAAGAACGTTGTGCAGATGAATATGCTATTGGGCCAGCAAGCAACCCAGTCTGGTGGTAGAATAAAACGTGGATATGCTACAAATAGGGTTTTGCCTCATATAAAGCCAAATGATATAACACCTCCAGCGAGGGGTTTTGTAATATCAAACTACTTCCATGGCTTAACACCGATAGACTTATATATGCATGCGATAGGTTCGAGGGGTTCAGAGGTATACAAGGCTCTGCTTACTGCTAGAAGCGGTTATCTTTATAGAAGAATGAGCAACGCATTGCAGGATTATTATGTTGAATACGATCTTACAGTTAGAGACGTTCATGGAAAGCTGCTTCAAACAATATATGGTGGAGATGGCATAGACCCAGTAAAAGAGATGATAAAAGAGATGCAGAGTGAGTAAATGGCGAAAGAGAATAAAAATCCCAACCTTGTTCATGCTGGTGAGCCTGTTGGTGTTGTTGCTGCGCAGTCTATAGGAGAGCCAGGAACGCAGATGATTATAAGCTCTTTCCACCTGGCAGGTATGGCCTCTCAAATGGCTACAGCAGGCTTGCCAAGGATGATAGAACTAATCGATGCTAGAAAGAAGCCAGCATCTCCTTTAACTAGCGTATATCTAAAAGATAAGATAAAAAACAACTTCGAAAAGGCAAGCGAGCTTGCAAGAAAGCTGAACGAAGTAAAAATGTTAAGCATAACAAAGCATGTGGTGGAGAATTTTGGAAAGGGAAGTATTGTAATAATACTAGATACACAAAGGCTAGAGGCCTATGATCTTACAGTAAAAGGCGTTGAATCGAGGATAAACAAGTTGCTTAAGCTAGATACAGAATCAAACGAAAAGAGAATAATAGTAAATCTCCACAAAAAGGATATAAAATTCATAAGGGAAATGGCTATGAAGATAATGAACCTTACAGTAAGCGGCGTAGAAGGCGCAGGTACATGCGTGTTGCAGCAAGATGAGAAGACAGGCGAATACTATATTTTGACAGATAAGAGCAATCTAGGCCCATTTCTTGAGATAGATGAGGTTGATAAAAGTAGAATTTATACTAATGATGTGTTTGAGATGTATAGGGTTTTTGGTATAGAGGCGGCAAGAAATACATTAGCAAACGAAATCCTTTTGACGCTCTCGCAGCAAGGCATATCAGTAAGCCCTAGGCACATTCTTTTGCTTGCGGATGCAATGACATATAGTGGCGAGATAAAGAACGTTGGTAGGCACGGATTAACGGGTGAAAAGAGATCGGTGTTTGCAAGGGCAGCATACGAAGAGACTGTAAAGCATCTAATAAATGCGGCCGCTTTCGGCGAGGTTGATATGATGAAAGGGGTTACAGAAAGTATACTTGTAGGCAAACAGATAGCACTTGGCACTGGTAGAGTTAAGCTCACAATAAAGAAAGAGGATCTAGCTAAGATAAGTAAAAAGAGCAAAGAATAACAATGTGAAAGATTGTGTAAATAAAAATTTATAAAAAAAGATAATTTTTATTTGATTTGGTGAAGAAAATGGTGCAAGAAAGACCTTTCGACCTGCTCAATAAGTCTATTGGGCAGCAGATTTTGGTAAGACTTAAAAACAACACAGAAATAAGGGGAGTGGTTACATCATTTGACGTGCATATGAACATAGTGCTTGAGAACGCTGAAGAGCTAGAAGATGGTAACCTAAAAGCAAAGCTAGGCACTATACTTTTAAGGGGCGGCAATATTCTATTTATATCTCCCGTGATGTGAACTGTGGGCTCCTGGCGCAATGGTAGCGCGCCTGCATGGCATGCAGGAGGTTGCGGGTTCGAATATTTTTTCGAAAATCCCGCGGAGTCCACATCCGATCTTTCTAAACAAAACTAGAGAAAAGTTTTTATTTAGAAAAAACGTTAAGTAGAATATGCAAGCTGAACAACAAATCGATATAAGTAGGATCTTTCATCTAGAGAAAGAGTTGCTTAATCATCTAAAAAGGGAACAGAAAGAAGAATTATCCTCACTTAAAAGACCAGAAAATAAAGCCATAGAGATGTTCAAAAATTTCTTTTCCCTCTTTAGAAAGTTAGGAAACGAAGACTCTACAAAGCGAGGAAAGGAAGAAATAATTGAAGAATTATTAACGTATTTTGAAAAGTTGAAAGAGAGTGGAGACAAATATTTGGCAATAAAATATCTAAACCTCCTAGACGAAAACCGATTGAAGAAGCTTTATGGCATAGAACTTAATAAATATAATCTGAAATCAGAGATTGAGGTTTATCCTATAGTTTCGGTAGTAGAATATTATCCACTTACAGAAGAAAACCTTACTGGTGCATTCAAATTAATATCTGATATAATTGTTGCGCTTGAACGACTTAAAGGTAATGAGCCAAATAAAAACAAAATTAATTAGAAATTTTCAACTTTTTCTTGAAAAAAACAAATATTTTTAAATATTTCTACACATAATTATAAATATGCCTAGCGAAGAAAGGCTAGTAATTAAACCAGTTTCAAGACCATCAAACGAGACCTCAGATGAGCTTGCGAGATGGTTCTGCAAAGTGTTTGATCTCGAGGAAGAGTTAGAACCAGAGATGTTAAGGGAGATAATAAGGAAAAGCATTTTGGGCGAGGGAGTAACAAGCTTAGAGCTTTACGAAAAAATGAAGATGCCAAGGAGCACAATAATTTATCATCTCAACAGGCTGATAGGTACAGGCTTAGTGGTCAGAAAGGGTAGGAAATACTTTTTGAGGTCGATGAGCCTCGAGGACACAATAGCAGAACTACAAGAGGATATACTCAGGGAGTTTAACAGACTTATAGAGTTTGCAGAAAAATTTGATGAGCTCATATCACGTGAGATTTATGGCAGAAGAACCAAAAGACCAAAAAAAGGAGAATACTGAGGACAAGCAAAGCCAAGCGGCAAAAGAGGCTAGCCATGGTGGTGCAGAAGGAGAGAAGAAGGGAGAAGAGAAGCTAGTGAGTGAGAAAGAGTACTTGGAACTCAAGGATAGGCTTCTAAGGCTTGCTGCGGAGTTTGACAATTACAAAAAGCGCACAGCGAAAGAAAGTGAGAATGCAAAGCTGCTTGGCAAGGCAGAGCTTATGAGAAAACTTCTTCCAACACTAGATGAATTTGAGCTTGCTCTTTTAGTAAGTTCAAAAGAAAACAAGGAGATAAAGGGTTTTGAGATGATCTTCTCTAACCTATTAGATGCACTAAAATCTGAAGGTCTAGAGGTTATAGAAACTGGTGGAAAATATGACCCATACAAACACGAGATTATACTTGCAAAGGAAAGCGACAAAGAGGAGGGCTCAATACTAGAGGTTGTAAGGAAGGGTTATATGCTTAATGGCATTTTGCTCAGGCCTGCGACTGTTATAGTTGCTAAGGCCAAGAGCCAGACTGGTGGTGAAACAGAAGACAAAAATAAAAAATAAAAATAAGAAAATAAGAGGTGGTTTTATGGCTAAAATAATAGGAATAGATTTAGGAACTTCAAATTCTGCGGCTGCAGTATTAGAGGGCGGTAGGCCTGTTCTAATACCAAGCGCGGAAGGCATCACCTTATATGGAAAGGCTTTTCCAAGTTATGTGGCATTTACCAAAGATGGCCAGATACTTGTTGGGGAGCCAGCAAGAAGGCAAGCAATAGCAAATCCAGAAGGAACTGTAAGTGCTTTTAAGAGAAAGATGGGGACAGATTACAAGTACAAGATCTTCGGCAAGGAATATACGCCGCAAGAACTCTCAGCAATACTGCTCCAAAAGATAAAGCGTGATGCAGAAGCATATCTTGGCGAGGAGGTAAAGCAGGCGGTGATAACAGTTCCAGCTTACTTTAATGATAACCAGAGGCAGGCAACAAAAGATGCTGGCGAGATTGCTGGCTTAGAAGTTGTTAGGCTTGTAAACGAGCCAACAGCTGCATGCTTGGCTTATGGCATAGACAAGCTTAACAAAGAGATGAAGATATTAGTATATGATTTCGGTGGTGGAACACTTGATGTTACAATAATGGAATTTGGAAATGGTGTATTTGAAGTAAAGGCAACAAGTGGCGATACACAGCTTGGCGGCACCGACATGGACAACGCCCTTGTAGACTTCTTGCTAAAGGAGATAAAAGCTTCAGCGGGTGTTGATATTTCAAACGATAAGCAAGCTATGCAGAGACTCAGAGAGGCTGCAGAGAAGGCGAAGATAGAGCTTTCTACAACATTGCAAACAGAGATAAACCTGCCATTCCTTACAATAGGTCCTGGAAATGCACCCGTTCACTTTACCTATACATTAACAAGGGCGAAGCTTGAAGAGATTGTCTTGCCTATAGTTGAGAGGACAACAAAACCAGTAATGCAGGCTCTCAAAGATGCAAAGCTTGAGCCAAAGGATATAGACAAGGTAATACTAATTGGCGGACCTACAAGAATGCCTATAGTACAAAGATATGTGGAGCAGCTTCTTGGAAAGAAGATAGAGCGTGGAGTGGATCCTATGGAAGCGGTTGCATTTGGTGCAGCAATACAAGCTGGTGTTCTTACAGGAGAGGTAAAGGATATTGTCTTACTTGATGTAACCCCACTCTCTCTGGGCATAGAGACGCTTGGCGGGGTTATGACGAAGATTATAGAGAGAAATACAACTATACCTATAAGAAGGTCACAAATATTCACCACAGCTGAGGATATGCAAACAACAGTAGAGATTCATGTTCTGCAAGGTGAGAGAGCGCTTGCAAAAGATAATATCTCACTTGGCAGGTTTACACTAACTGGAATACCACCAGCGCCGAGGGGCGTGCCACAGATAGAGGTTACATTTGATATAGATGCGAACGGAATTTTGCACGTTACAGCGAAAGACAAAGCGACGGGGAAAGAGCAGAGTATGAAGATAGTTGCTCCTAACAAGATGTCGAGGGAAGAGATAGAGAAAAAGATGAAAGAAGCTGAGAAGTATGCAGAAGAAGATAAGAAGATAAGAGAATTCATAGAGCTTAAGAACACGGCAGAATCGTTAATATACACCGCAGAGAGAACGCTTAAGGAGAGCAAGGACAAGATATCGAAAGAGACTGCAGAGGAAGTGGAAAAAGCAAAGAACGAACTAAAAGAAGCTATAAAGAAAGAGAACAAAGATGAGATAAGCTCAAAGATGGAATCGCTCAAGAGTGCTCTTGAAAAGTTAGGAGAAGAGCTCTATAAGGGCCAAGGCCAAGCACAGGGAGGAGCAAGTGGCGGAGGACCAGGCTTTGGTCCTGGTTCTAGCTCCAGCAGCGATTCAAACAACCAAGGCAATACAACAGATGCGGAGTTTAGAGTTGAGAAATAAGATGACTTAAATGCCAAAGGACTACTATGATATATTGGGTGTTCCGCACAATGCCACTCTAGATGAAATTAAGAAGGCATACAGAGAACTAGCGCTGAAGTATCACCCTGATAGGAATAAGTCAAAAGAAGCAGAAGAAAAATTCAAGGAGATAAATGAGGCATATGCGGTGCTAAGCGATCCGGAGAAAAGAAGGCAGTATGATATGTATGGTCCTGTAGGCTTTGGTCAGAAGTACAGCGAGGAAGATATATTCCGTGGATTTAATTTCGAAGATATTTTAAAAGATTTGGGGCTCAAATTTGACTTTGGTTTTTCTGATTTTGGTGAAGAGCCCTTTTTTGATATTTTTGGGCAAAGCGGAAGAGGAAGAAGAAATGCAAATGTAGGCCAAAGCATATTATATAGGCTTGACATAACATTTGAAGAAGCGGCTAAAGGCACAGAGAAGGAGATTAGGTTTAGGCATATTAAAAAATGTGCACACTGCAACGGGACAGGTGCTGAACCTAATGCAAAGCTAATAAAGTGCCCTGAATGCAATGGAAGAGGTGTTATTGTAACAACTAGAAGCACATTCTTTGGTAGGATACAAACATCTACAGTATGCCAGAGGTGCGGTGGCTCTGGCAAAATATATGACAAGCCGTGCAGGGTGTGCAATGGAACTGGCGGAGTGGTAAGCGATGAAAAGGTTGTTGTTAAAATACCTCCTGGCATAGCCGATCGCACAAGGCTAAGACTTAAAGGTATGGGCGATTATGCAAAGGGCGGTGCTGGTGACCTTTTTGTAGAGGTGCATGTACTGGAGCATAAGATATTCAAGAGAGAAGGTAATGATATTTATGTAAATCTAAGCATACCATTCTATACCGCGATTTTAGGCGGTAAGGTAAAGGTTCCAACCCTTGATGGTGAAAAAGAGATCGAGATTCCGAGAGGAACCCAGCAGGGCGACAAAATAGTGATAAAAGGTGCAGGGATTAGAACACAAAGGGGCGCTGGTGATGAAGTAGCTATAGTGAATATAGCCATACCCAAATCAATCTCAAAGGAGGAAGAAGAGCTTCTTATGAGGTTTAAGGAATTGCGTGGTGAGGATGATAAGCAGCAAAAGAGAAGGTGGCCGTTTTAGCTAGCTTTTTTCGCACTTCTTTTTGCACCATAAACGAAGATAAGCAAAACCACTAATCCTACAAATACAAGGTATATGCTATGCAAGCTAATAGTAAGCGTGGCAAGGCCTAATGCAATGCTCATAAATGAGAAAAGAGGTGGTATTGCTGGAAGGGGTATAAGGTATTTTTTCTGTATATACATGGTAAAGAGCATGCCTGCTGTGCTGCCCATGATTACGCTGATAGGTATAAAGTAGTTGAAAGAAAGCTTATAAGAGCTTATAGCAAGCATAAGCGGCAGGCCCAGATCACCTGCACCAAGTTGCACTTGGCTTATCAATGGCAGCTTGCCCTGTTTTATTAGCTTCTTTATAATCGGATTCTTTATCTTTGCGATTTCTTTCTTGTATTTTTCATATTCTTTAAGCTCTTTTTTGCTAAAGAAGTTTTTTGGTATTATCTCTATATCTGTTGAGCCTATTAGAAATGCTAGGTTCCTACTTGATAACGCCTTGGCAAGTGTGAGCATGTGCTTTGTAACAAAAACAGCAATATAGTCATAAGCGGCAATTATGAGAACCAAAAAATATGCTACAGCAAAGCCAAAATTAATACCGAGAACCAATCCAACACCTATGCTCGCTATTATCGCTACAGTGTTTCTTAATACATGGTATTTGTTCTTTATTAACACAAGCGCTATTGCAATTAGCAACGATGCAATAGAAACGGCGCTGACACTTAGGTTAGGTAGAAAGTAGCCGATTATTGTAGCAAAGACAAAAAATGAAGCAGTAACTATTACAAAGCCTTCAAAAAGAGAAAAGAGTATATTACCATGATAAATTTTGAAGACAAGCAAGATTGCAAGAGTTGCGATAATCAAATATACGAAGAACCAAAGTGCTTGCTGAGGTGTATTAACTTGACCGCTGCTTGAGCTTGGGCTTGTTATATAGCTAATAGGTGTTGTGGTATAAACGAGGCTTGCTATAAGTAAGCCTCCAAACTGCACTATCATGAATAAGACTAGTATATTGAATTGCTGCCTAAACTCGATGCGTCTGATCAAATATTCACCGATAAGTATTTCCGCAGTATTGATTTATAACTTAGCGTGTTGAATTTTTAAAAACCTTCTTTTCGAATGGCGTTGTCCAATAATTCAGCATTAACAAACATAGTTTATACTAAGTTTGCGTTTTTGGTTACGCGATATATTTATTATAAACGAGTGCCTTTAGCATCAACTCCTTTTCTTTCATTTCCTTTGTCTTTGAAAATGTATATTCACCAAACGTATTTTTGAATACGGGAATACTCCTCTACAATTGATCACATACGGTAGAGGATTTGCAATTTTAGTTATTGGAGAACACTACAAGAACAATATCTTTTTATTTTTTTTAATAGTATAACATGAGGATAATGAAAACTTTCAAAGAAAGTTTTAGAAAGAAGCCTTTAAGAAAGGCTTCAGCAAAAGCGCAAAGCGCGATGGAGTATTTAATGACTTATGGCTGGGCCATACTAATTATTAGTGTTGTTCTCGCAGCTCTTTTCCAGCTCGGCGTTTTTAATCCCATGACATTTGCGCCGAAGGCGCCACCTGGCGCATGCCAGGTTTTTAGGCCAAATGGCCCTGGCACAACCTCCTTCATAAACCTTGAAGGGGTGTGCAGTGGCGAGTTGCCACAGTATGTAGGATATTTTAAATCTGCGGTTGGCAGTCATATTAACACTATACAATTTATTCCTCTGTACAAAAGAAGTTTTACTGTTACTGCATGGATAAACAGTCCAAATGCTGCGCAAGGACCATATGACATATCTATTTTTGGCGAAGGAAATAGTACAAAAGGTTGTGGTACCGATATTTGTATGCATCTTGTCATAAGATCAGACACCATTTATTTTGGTTTTTATGATGATGATATTGGTAGTGCTGAAACATTAAAAGATAATACTTGGTATTTTGTTGCGTGGGTTTATAATATTACAAATAACTACAAGTATATCTATTTATACGGTGGTGGATATTCTGGCCTCGATTCTTCTGGTCCTTCGAGTAATTCATTTCAACTTCAAAGTGGAACAGCGTGCATAGGGAGTGAATTTACATGTGGGGGTGGATGGTTTAATGGTACTATAGCAAACGTCCAAATCTATAACACCTCTCTTTCAGCAAGCGAAATTCAAACTCTTTATCTAGAAGGTATAGGTGGCGCGCCGATAAGGTTGCAGAACCTTGTTGGCTGGTGGCCATTAAACGGCAATGCAAACGACTATAGCGGCAACGGCAACAACGGCCAAGCAAGCAATGTAAATTTTGTAAGCAACTGGTATAACGGCTATACGCCGCCTTAAAATAAGTCTCATTAAAAGATTATAGAACGGCAAAAGAGTCTAGCAAGTCAATTATAATGTATATGATCAACTTCTTGCGTTTTATTCTTCTTCCCTCTTTACTATCTTTATAAAGCCTGGTTTTGGCGTGTAGATGTCGCCATTTCTCTCGAGCTCACCTATATACTTTGTTGTTGTAGCCCTGTCTATACCTGCCTTCTCCGCCTCTTCCAATATTGCTACTATCTTAGCTCCCTGCCCTTCATCAAGCCTAGCTATAATCTCCATAAGCGTATTTATCTTTGTAACTTTCTCTCTTGGCATGCCTGTGAGAAGCGTGTCGATATCTTTTCTTCCACCTCTATCTACAGCTAGCGTGGTTAGCATATAATCAAACAGTGAGATTGCAAGCTCGGCATCTCTTAGCTCGATCTTGTCTGAAAGCCTTGATTTAGCACTAGCTTCTGCAAGCCTTACAAGCCCTTCTATCTGTCTTGGTGTTATAGGCACCGCCCCCTGCTTAATGCCAAGCTTTCTAAGCTCTACATAAAATTCTTGTATTCTGTTGCTTGCCTCTTGGCTTAGCACAGGCCTTACGTGCTGCCTTGCATAAGCAATATATTTTCTAAGCAGCTCTGGCTCTATCGGTGGCGCTTCTACCTGCTCATACTCTTCGATTTGAGCTAGCTGTGCACCTGCTGCCTGGTGCTGAACAAGTATATGCCTTGCAATCTTTTTATCCTGTTCTTCATCCAAAACATCCATTATTGGAAATATTAAATCAAACCTTGAAAGCAAGGCTGGCGGTATATCAAACTGCTCAGCAGGATACTGGTTCTTGTCAAACCTACCATACTTAGGGTTTGCCGCTGCAAGAACAGAAGCTTTTGCATTAAATTTAGCGACTATACCTGCTTTTGCTATGCTTATTGTTTGTGATTCCAATGCTTCAAGGAGTGCAGACTTATCCTCATCGCTTATCTTGTCAAACTCATCTATGCTGACCTCACCACCAGATCCCAAAACAAGCGCTCCCGCCTTAAGGGTCCAGCCTCCTTCAGCAAACTCATCCCTCTCTGCAGCTGCTGTAAGACCCGCAGAGCTTGTACTCTTTCCGCTAACATAAATTCCCTTTGGCACTATTGATGTTACCGCCTGCAAAAGCCTTGTCTTGGCAGATCCTGGATCACCTATAAGGAGTATATGTATGTCGCTTCTTATTGGGCCGCCATCAACAAGCTTTTTGTCTGGCGTGCCGCCAAATAATTGGAGGGCAAGCGCCTTTTTAATCTCATCGTAGCCATAGATTGAAGGGGCTATAGACTTTGCTATCTTTTCGAATATGTGCGGGTCTTTTGCAAGCTCCTTTATCTTTTGCTCCTCCTCTGGCGTTACTTCTATTTCTATAAACTCTTTTTGCCTAGGCTTAATAGATACAGCATCAAATAGCATTGTAAATACCGTCTTTTCTTCTTTGCCCTTTGCATTCCTTCTAGGCCTTATTCTCAATATACCCGTTATATCTACTCTGTCTCCTGGTATAACGCTATTTACTAAATCATCTTCAAGCCATACCTCTAGCTGCCATGTGGGCGTGCTCCCTTTTAACCTTTCCAAAGGATCTTGTACAGCAATTCTCTGCAAATTTATGAATTCAGATTCTTCATCCACATGCTTAAGTGATCTTCTTCTGCACTGCGGGCAGAATTCAGGAACACCCTCTTTATCTATATTTACCTTTAGCACGGTGCCACAATACGAGCATTTGAATGTACCTACATGCACCTTTGGGGTTATCTCTGACCTTTTTACAACTAGTGCATCTAGCGTTAGTAGCTTGCCTATCTGCGCTGAGCCAACCTCTTGTATTAGCAGTTCTTCGCCACCTGCCCCAAAAAACCTTGCATGGACAGGCTCCTTTGCTTCAGGATTCGGATTCATTGCTGCAAGCGCAGCGTTAGCAATAGGCAGTATATTATCGGGTCCATTAATTAGCTCGTTTGCTATCTCGCTATCGAATTTCTCCAGGTCTTTTACATCAATAAGTACGCTTCTCTTCTTAGGATAGCTTATAAACATCTCATTGATTTGGTTAATATAATAAGCATTATAAAATTCAATGATCTTATTTTTGTACTCCTCTGCTTTTATAGAATCCATAAAAACCCCCTAGATAAAGAAAAGCAATAAATAATGTAATCAAAAACAATAAAAAATGTATATTATAAAAGATATTTACAACAGTTTACAATATTACTTTGACTGGTGGGTTTCATGAGGTATATAATAACATCAGCACTTCCATATGTAGAAGGCATACCACATCTTGGCAATTTAGTGGGCTCTATCTTGCCTGCAGATATTTATTTTAAGTTTATGAAGATGTGCGGAGAAGATGCTATATTCATATGTGGCAGCGATCAGCATGGCACACCTATAGAGTTGCAAGCTATTAAAAAAGGAATTGCCCCTAAAGAGCTTGCTGACTCTATGCATAATAAGACAAAAGAGGCGCTAGAAAAATTTGAATGTACATTCACATACTATGGCAAAACAGATAGTAAAGAAAACAAGGAAACAGTATACGAGATATTCAACGCGCTTTACAATAATGGTTACATAAAGGAGGTTAAGTCTGAGGTGCCTTATTGTAATGTTGACAAGCGTTTCTTGACAGATAGGCTAATAGAAGGCGCATGTCCTTATTGTGGCTATGAGCATGCACGTGGCGATCAGTGTGAAAATTGTGGCAGGCTTCTCACGCCACGCGAACTGGTAAAGCCATATTGCACGATATGTGGAAAGAATGATATTGTTTTTAAGGAAACAACAAACCTCGCATTTAACATGAAAGCGCTTGAAAACGAGATAAGAAGATTTATTGAGAAGAATTCAAAGCATAATTGGAGCAAGAATGCGATAAACCACTCACTTAATTATATAAACCGCGGGCTTGAGGCAAGGGAGATAACAAGAGATCTAAAGTGGGGATTCCCTGTGCCATTAAAGGGATTTGAAGATAAGGTATTCTATGTATGGTTCGATGCTGTTATAGGCTATATTGGAATAACAAAAGAATGGAATAGTGAGAAGTGGAAGGATTACTGGCTAGGCAAGTCAAAGCTTATTCAGTTCATGGGTAAGGATAACATCGAATTTCATACACTTATGTGGCCTGGCATACTCATAGGCTCAAAGAAGGGTTTTGTATTGCCTTATACAATCTATGCTTATGAATACCTTCTTGCACATGGGCTTAAATTCTCAAAGAGCAGAGGAACTGGGCTTAACATAGAGAATGCACTTGAGATACTCCCTGCGGACTACTGGCGTTTTATATTAGCTGAGCTATTGCCTGAAGGGGCTGACGTTGAGCTATCAATAGAAAGGATAATAGAGATAGTAAACAACGATCTTAACAATTTGCTGGGCAATTTTATACATAGATCGCTTGTTCTTGCTGTTTCAAATTTTGGAAACGAAGTTCCTTTGCTAAATGAAGATCTGCTAAGCAACAAGGAAAAGAAGGTGATAAAAGAAATAGAGAAGAAAGAGAAGGAATACCTTAAGAACTTCAAATCTGTTAAGATAAGGGAAGCACTTAAAAATATTCTAGAGATTGCCTCTATAGGAAATAGCTTTATAAGCAATACAGAGCCATGGACTCTCGCAAAGAAAGATGATGAAAAGGCAAGGCAGAAGCTAGGCAACATTGTATACATTTTGCTTGATACTGTTTTTAAGCTAGGAAACATGCTTTATCCTTTTATTCCAGAGGCAAGCTCAAAAATCCTTGCATTATTTAACCAGAGTTCACCACGTTCAAGCTGCTTGGAAAGCAGTTTAAGAGGCGGTTCAAAACTAAACATAAAGAAACCAGAGCCATTATTTAAAAAGATAGGTGAAGAAGAGATAGAGAAATTTAAAAAATACGGAGGCTGAGGCTAAGTATATTTTAAGCTTATTGCCGCTACCTCCTGTGTTGTAGAAGCATAGCCTGGTATTGTATAGTTAAGCCAGACATACCCTGTAAACACATTTCCTAATGCGCCCGAGGCTATGCCAGCATTGTTGTAGCAATTTGCCTTGAAGTTATAGCCGCTACCGCTGTATATTATTATTCCATTCAACAATGCATTGTTGGGATATGCGTTGTAAGGATAATATGCTGGGTTTGCTGTTACATATATATTTCCAAAAGCGGGATTGTTGTTGCTTCCATTAATTGCTGATGAGCAGGCAACACCATGAACAGTAATTGGCCCGCCTGTTGCCTGTGAAAGGTATATGCTAAGGCTTCCAGTTCTATTTATTGCAAAAATTCCGCACGCAAAACCGGGAGAAGGCACGCACACCACTGGTGCAGCTGTAGGATTAAGGACACCAACCTTGTATATAACAGCAACAGCGATTATAATTATTATAAGGGCTATTCCATAAGACATTAAAAAATCAACAGCAGCTTGGAGCTTCAAGCGCATCATCTATTTGGCCTTCATCTCCACCTTTGCCTCAAAATCGGAGATCTTATAATTAAACTCCTCGTTAGACTTTATTATACTTTTTTCCTTTAAGAACTCCCTTGCTAGCAAATAATATACTACAGCAAGAGAGCGTCTCCCTTTGTTGTTGCATGGTATTATAAGGTCGACAAACTTTATCCAATTATCAGTGTCGCAAAGCGCTATAACAGGTATGTTCGTCTTGCTCGCCTCTTTTACAGCTTGTTTCTCATTTCTCGTATCACTCACCAGAACTATCGCAGGCTCTATAAAGTCATCTCTGTTTGGATTTGTAAATACCCCCGGCATAATTCTGCCTTGCAAAACTTTGTTTTAGTTATTTCAGCAAACTTTGAAGCGGCGGCTATAGCATAAATTCTCGATGCGGTAACAACAATCTCTTTCTCATCATATTTAGCAAGCATCTTAGCCGCAAGCCTTATTCTTCTGTCTATCTCTGGTAGGTCTAGAAGATAAAGGCCATCTTCCCTAATCTTGTAAATAAATTTCTTTATTCCGGGCGTCTTTACCTTTGTACCTATATGCACGCCAGCTTCCAGATATGTGGATTGATCTATAAGCAATTCATCCGCCATTTATACACCTTTTTCGGGGTCGCCGAGATTTTCATGAGCATTTTGAATTCCCGTTAATTCCCGTTTAATCTCGGGTCATGTGCCCCCTAAGCACAGAGCCTAACCAGGCTAGCAGACGACCCCGATATTCAATATTTTATCTCTATTATTTTTTATCTTTATCGCTTTATTTCCTACCGTAATCGATTATCTCATCTATTAGCTCAACATGTGCTATTAGCATGCGCCTGCAGCAGTATCTCTTTACTCCTAGCTCATCCAATACCTTCTCTGGGTCTTCTCCATTATCTACTCTTGCCTTAAACTTTTCCCATTTGTTGCCAATTACCTGACCACACGAGAAGCATCTCACTGGTATCATCATGCCATCACCTCATCTGTAAGATGTCTGGAACCTCGCCCTCGCTTTAGGCCCAAGGAACTTCTTAGGCTCAACCTGCCTAACATCATCAATCAGAAGGGTTCTGTCATATCTCATGTAAGCCTTTCTTACAATATCGCTGTTTGCTGCAGCCGCTATAGCCTTTGCTATTGCGTTCCTTGCAGCCTGTGCCTGGCCGCTTGCTCCACCACCTTTAACATTCACATATATATTTGATGAGCTTGCTATCTCTTTAGTAATGTTTGAGAAATTGACCGGCTCTAGAATAAGCTCTCTCCTCTCAACAGGCTTAATGAGCTCTACGTTAACACCATTTATCTTTATTATACCGTTTCCCTTTACAAGCTTAGCTCTCGCTACAGCCTCCTTCCTCTTACCCTTTGTGAGAATCACCTTTTGCTTCGGCGCTCTTCTTCTAGGTTTTACTGCCTTTTTCTCGCCTTCAACCTGCGCCTGAGGTGAAATAGAGCTAAGCTCTTTGTTTAAGTTTTCTATATTTTGATTCTGTTCCAAGCAATCACGCTAAAGCCTGTATCCAAGTCCTTCAGAAAGCTCCTTAACGCTTATTACATTTTCAAACATCTTTTTAATATCTTTCTTCTCTATCTCTTCATGTTTCTTATTTTTATAGCTTTCTGGAACACCAATATAAACTCTAAGCAGTTTGTAGGCCTTTTTCCCTTTTGGCTTTTTATAGGGGAGCATCCCCCTTATAACCCTCTTTACAAACAGGTCTGGCTTTCTTGACCAATATGGCGAATGCTCCGGATTTGCCTTATCCTTAAGATCAAGCCTATGCTTATAGTTTTCTATTATGTTCCTCTTATGTCCGCTAATAAGCATCTTCTCAGCATTAAGCAAAACAACACTATCTCCATTAAGCAGCATCTTGGCTATCCTGCTTGCCGCTCTTCCAAGGATTGCCCCTTCTCCATCTATAATTCTCTCAGCCATAAAATCATTATATAATCATTATATTATAATTTTAGGCTCCTTTGCCTTTAAAGCATCTTCTATGTTAATAATATTGCATGAGCTTTTTTTAAGCTTTTCAGTTGCAGAAGATGAATACTCTATAGCTGCTATGCTAAACTTTTTCTTTGTATCTCCTACACCGAGCACCTTTCCAGGCACAATAATATAATCACCATCTTTTGCAATCCTATCAAGCTTTCTAATGTTTACCTTTATCCTCTTCCTTCTAGGCATGCTAGAAAGCTCTATTAAATGTTCTATAAATCGTTTGCTCTTGGCTCCACTAGACAAGGCTTTGTTTAGTTTTGAAAGCCAATCATTTATTTGATCTTTCTCTATGTAACTTTTCATAAACACACCTATGCGGGGGGTGAGATTTGAACTCACGCAAGCTCTAAAGCTACAGGAGTTCTGATAAAATCCTCAGTCCTGCGCGTTTGACCAGGCTCCGCCACCCCCGCGCATCATTTTAATTCCTTTTCCGTAGCTCTTAAATCCTCTTCTATTATCTCCAATGCTTTATTTAAAATTTCCCTTGCACTCATTTGACCGAATGTCTCAATATAAAACTCATAATTTTGTTCGCCTTTCTTTTCGTATGTTGCTAGACCAGGCTGGAATTTCGCACTTTTTGAACCACTTCCCATAATAGCCTTGCCATCTAGCTTTAGCCTCTGACCTTCTGCAAGCTTTATTATCGGTATGTCATTAAATGCAACCTTCACATTCTTGTCGCTACTTATGAGGTCTTTTGAGTAGACTGTTCCTGGACCTTCCACATCAAGGTTAAACAATATCTCATCTTTCTCATCGTAGCCTTCTCTTGGCGTTATTAATGGTATAAGACCTATCCTGTGTGCTATATATTCGTCGAACATGGCGCTTGTATTGATGTAAAAGGTGACTTTATCGATAGCAAATGTCTTTACCCTGCTTATTATAATACGCCTTAGTGCATTTACGAAATCTACATCCACGCCGCTTATATTAAATCTTATCGCTGTTGGAGTATTTTCAATAAATTCTACTTTCATGCAATCAGAATTTGGTAAATATAGGTTATTTATCCTATATTAATATATTTATTTCTTTCTTTTCCTTCTTCGCTTCGTCTATAGCCAAGCTTTACTATATCGCTATAAGTTTATTCCGGCTTCCAAATAGAAATAGGATCCTGACAAATTAAAAATCTTTTCTTCGATGATTTCAGGCACGGAGGGGTGCTTGATATAAACCTGGTAACAATCCGAAATGTTGAATATCCTAACTTTACTATAGTGTTGCTTCTGCGTTTACGCTTGTCCTTTCATAGAGTGGGTTGGACCTTACTTTATTTCCTGGCACCCAAACACAGAGTATTATTTTTCTTCCTTTGCAAGTGGTATTTATATGATTTAAAGTTTTAAAATGTCCAATATAGAAATTGTAGAATAATACAGAAAAATTGAGGAAAGGTTAAAAAAAGTAAGAAGATAAAAAAGCGATATGTTTGATGCAAAGAATTTCATCGATGAAGCAATATCTAAACTTAAAGAGGAGATTAAAGGTAAGGCAATTATTGCTGTATCTGGCGGAGTCGATAGTACTGTTGCCGCATATCTCTCTTCGAAAGCTATAGGAGAAAGGCTTCTTCCAGTTTTCATAGATACAGGGTTAATGAGAAAAAATGAGGGTTTTTTCGTAAAAAGAATGTTTTCTGAAATAGGCATGAATATAAAAGTATTGGATAAGAAGGATTATTTTCTATCTGCCCTAAAAGGTATTATTGATCCGGAACAAAAAAGAAGTATAGTAGGGGAGAGATTTATTAGAGCCTTTGAAGAAGAGGCAAAAGGTTTTGGGGCAGAATATCTTGTGCAGGGAACAATAGCTCCAGACTGGATCGAGAGTGGCGGAGGAATAAGAGAGAGAATAAAGACACATCACAATGTAGGTGGCGTACCAGAAAACATTAAACTTAAGATCGTTGAACCGCTAAAAGAGCTTTATAAGGACGAAGTGCGAGTCGTAGCCAGATACCTCGGTCTTCCAATTTCAGAAAGGCAACCATTTCCTGGGCCTGGTCTAGCTGTTAGAATAATTGGAGAGGTAACAGAGGAGAAACTTAACATATTAAGGGATGTAACTGAGATTGTTGAAAATGAGATAGAATCGGCGGTTGCAAAAGGTGAAATCCGAAAGCCATGGCAGTACTTTGCAGTACTTTTGCCGATAAAAACGACAGGTGTGCACGGAGATAAAAGAGTATATGGAGACACTGTTGCACTAAGAGTAATAGACTCGCTTGATGGTATGTCTGGTAATTACTCTCAGCTAACACATTCGCTTTTGGAAAAAATTTCTATAAGGATAACAAACGAAATACCAAAAATCAATAGAGTGGTCTATGATATTACTAATAAACCACCTTCTACAATAGAGTGGGAATGATGAAGGTATTTGTAGTAGATAATGGAGGCCAATGGACCCATAGGGAATACAGAGTTCTAAAATATCTTGGTGTGGAGACAAAAATCATAGAAAACACTACACCCCTTGAAAAAATTTTAAAAGAGGGAGTTGATGCTCTTGTGCTCTCAGGTGGTTCACCCAGTATTTCGGTAGAAGCACAAAAACTAGGCAGGGAGGGCGATTACCTCGAGTCCGGGATACCGATCCTTGGTATATGTGTTGGGGCACAATTTATTGGGTTATACTATGGTGGTAAGGTAGGACCTGCAAACATCCCTGAATATGGAAAAACCGAGCTAAATATAATCGAAAAGGACGATTTATTCTTTGGTTTACCTAACACATTTTATGTATGGGAAAGCCACAATGACGAGGTAAAGGAACTTCCATCAGGTTTTCAGCTGCTCGCAAGCTCTAAAAATTGTAAAATTCAGGCATTTAGACATAAAAATAAAAAGATATTTGGTGTTCAATTTCACCCAGAGGTGGAAAATACAGAGTATGGAAAGGAGGTATTCCAGAATTTTCTAAACACAATTTAGTCTTTTGGTTATCGTGTGCTTTTGCCTTTGTCTGTGGTTGTGGGCGTGGTTTGACTCCTTTATAAATCTGATGGGGAAAGGAGTCGAACCCCTTGGAGGCTCGCCCGAAGCAGGGATCGAACCTGCGACCTACTGGTTAACAGCCAGTCGCTCTACCACTGAGCTATTCGGGCATGAATTATCTTCTCCATAAACCTTATTTAAATCTATCTTTAAAGAAAGGGAAAGGCTCAGCGAGGTTTATAAGCTTGATATAAAGATATGAATGCTCACCAAAATCCTTTGTAAACTCTATCTTATCGCTTGAGTAATTGTATCTTATGAAGCTACTCTCACTATACTCTTTCAGCTCAGCGTAATAAAAGCTCTTTTTATTATCTGTCAGCTCTTCTAGTAGGTCAAAAACGCCTATATAGTATTTGCTATTCTTTTCAAATATATATGCCTTTTCTATCTCCTCTTTTTCAACAGCCTTCTTTACAAGACTCTTTACCAGACTTTCATAACGTCCAACCTTTATCATAATAGGCTCTTCGCCCTTCCTTTCTTCAAATGGAAGCGATTCTAAAGGAAGTATGTTTATATAATGTGCATTGAACTGTTCCTTGTATTCATTTGAAAAGTCTAGCTTCTCGCCTTCAGTTGTTGCAGAGTAGATTGCAAACTCGCCGATCTTGTCTGTATTTACATAATATGCTATTACAGTATCATCTAGTTCCTCACCAAGAAGGTATAGGAAGTTTTTGTTTTCTTTCTTAAAAGCAAGAAGATCTTTTGAATATGTATCAAAACTGCACGCCCCTCTAATAATATCTAATACGCTTTTTGCCTTTATTGGAAGTATCTTTTTTGCTTTAACCTTTCTTTTTTTGCTGGGCATTTTTTCACTTTACAATAACATTATAGATATAGTCAAGGAAGAGCATAGTTGCGTAGACAGGCTCGTATATTATCGGAGAAAGTATAACTCCTTGGCTTATTGAGTTGTAGTCACTTTTTAGGCTTGCCTTTCCAATTAGTTCTATGCGATAATCCTTATTTATAAGAGGGCTTGTTGCGGAGCTAACACTTAGGTTAAATTTGTATACACCTGGCTCATTTACAAATACAGGGTAAACAAAGCTGCTTGTTTTACCATGAAGTGCTATAACAGTTTCAGAGATATTCCACGCTGGCAAACCATATGCACTTATAATAAAAGGATCATCGGATATGCCAGTATTGTTTATTTTAACCACAAGATTAACAGGTTGACCTATGCCTGTCTCAACTTTTTTTGGTGTTACATTCAATTCGAATACATTTGTCGTTACATTAATATATGCATAGAATGTGAGGTTTCCAAGCCTTGAATAATTTCCCACATTTACTGCTCTCAGAACTACTTCGTAGGTTCCGTTAGGTGCATTTGGTGCTACTGTTATCTTCATCTTCATCGGGTTTTCATAAAGTGGTGAAGACTGTGAAGACCATCCTTGTGGCAGTTTAACCGCTTCTAGCGTGTCCCATCCAATGTTAACTAGGAAGCCCGTTGCATTTGTTGTTGTTGGTGATGCAAGCACATAGAAGCTTTCTCCAGGACCAACCTTTCCAAGGTATATGCTACCATTATTATATAGTGTTCCGCTCGCAGGGCTTAAAACACTAAGATACATAGCATTTGAAATCGGAATAAAGAGTAGAATAGCAACAAAAGCGCTTATTAAACCTCTAATCATGTTTATCAACTTATATTAATAAGACAAATTATTAAATTGTTATTCAGTGAACTACCCCACCCTTACGGATGGGGCTTCTTGGGCCACATCCGCTTGTTCGGGGCTTCTCGCTTCACCTGCGATGCTTGCTTTCACATG
>Ga0081529_119224_pt1 | contig 69502 bp, 72 predicted proteins | sample EchGeymetagenome_FD_71012 | JGI IMG/M metagenome (GOLD analysis project Ga0081529, IMG submission 71012) | Ferrous microbial mat and aquatic microbial communities from Echinus Geyser, Yellowstone National Park, USA - transect B T=78-80 C v2... ...
CTCATTTTTTATGTTCATTCATGATCGAGCAGGGACTTAGCCCTCAACCACTCGGCAGGTGGACAGGACACCTTCGAGCCCAACGGCATTTGGCTCACATCCCAGATCTCTCCCACCCTTTTTGGCAGAGCCCACATCTAGTGGGAGGTCATCCTTAATCAATAAAAGTTGATATAAACAAATATAAAAAGATTTCTGTTAACGCGAAAAAGGATTCAGCCCTTTCATAATGAGTAAGGGAATTTGAATTTTTAATATAGCTGTTTCAAGAATTCCATGGTAAAGTAAATTTTCGCTCTATTTACTTTCATTTAACAAGTTTAATGTAATATATTTAAACCGTAAATACAACAATACTCCATGATAAATGTATATAGAGTATCGCATGTAGGGGTGAGAGTTACAGATGTTGAGAAGGCGGAGAACTTCTACGTGAACTTGTTGGGTTTCGTTGAGACGGAGAAGGGCGAGGATTACCTATATTTAAGGGGAATTGAGGAGAGGCAACACCACAGCTTAGCTCTTATGAAGGCCCCTTCTCCAGGGTTAAAGTATATAGCTTTCAGGGTTTCAAGCCCTGAAGACCTGGATAGGGCTGAGAAAACAATTGATTCAATGGGTTTGCCCCACAGGAAATTCGATGAGAGGGGGGTTAAGGATTCAATAATATTCCAGGACCCTTCAGGATTCCCAGTTGTCTTATACTATGAAATGGATCAATTAGAGGACATGAGGTTGAAGTTCTCAAGGCACAGGGGTCCATCTCCTGTTAGGTTAGCCCATTTTAACTTAATTGTTAAGGACATTAAAGTTGCTTTGAAATTCTATAGCGAAGTCCTAGGATTCAATGTGACTGAAATGTTCCACGATGAGAAAGGGGAACTTCAAGTAGTTTGGATAACGAAGAGGGGGGATTCCCATGAAGTTGCAATAAGCCAGAGCAAGAGGGCTCCTGGGTTTCACCACGAGAGTTTTTACGTCCACGATGTTAAGGACATAATAAGGGCTGCTGACGTTTTAGCCTCTGAGGGGCTTTGGGATTCGATTGAGAGGGGACCAGGGAGACATGGAACCACACTGGGGCTATATTTATATGTTAGGGACCTTGACAAGAACAGGTTCGAGTTCTTCACTGCAGACTACACAGTCTTAGATCCAGATAAATGGAACGTGGTTAAGTGGACTTGGGATCAGAGGAGGTACAGAAGCGACTTCTGGGGTAGACCAATACCAGACTCTTGGTATAACGAGTACGTTAAGGTAGAGGACATTAATACTGGGAAATTAGTGGAGTGGGGGCAATGATAAGGAAAGGGGTTCAATACATTACCTCAATAAGGGAGAGGGCACCTGTTGTCTATTATAATGGGGAGGTAGTGAAGGATGTAACGGAGCATCCTGCATTCAGGATTCCTGTTAAAACTGTCGCTAAATACTACGACCACCATTGGGAAGAGGAATCACTTAGAATATATAATAAAGACGTAGGTGAGGAATCGAGCATCTCTTTTTTGAGACCTAGGAGTAAGGCTGAACTGAAAAAGTTAAGGGAAGGGCTCGTGAGGATTTACGATAGTTATTATGGTTTCTTTGGTAGGAGTCCAGATTACATGAACATGTGGACTACAGTTTTCTCTGCGCATTCAGAGGACTATTTCGAAAGGGCTTTCGGGAGGAAGTTTGCGGAGAACGTAATTAACATTTACAGGGAATCTGTTAAAAACGACTTCTTCTACACTCACGCTATAGTAGCCCCAATGTACGATAGGTCAAGACCGCCTTCTCAATGGGAAGACCCGTTTATTCAAATAGGGGTAGTAAGGGAGACTAATGAGGGTGTAATAGTTAGGGGAGCGGCTATGATATCTACAGCAGCCCCATATGCAGAGATGCTTTGGTATTTACCAAACGTGAGGAGGGACTCAGACCCAAAATATGCTATATTCTTTTCCATACCAACAAACACCAAGGGAGTAAAGTTCATTGCCAGGAGGGGCTTTCAACCTAGAGAGGGATTTGGGGCTTTCGAGTACCCTATAAGCAGTAAATTCGAGGAAAGCGATGCAATACTTATATTAGATAACGTCTTTGTTCCATGGGATAGGATAATATTTTACGGGAAGCCAGAGGAAATCGAGGGCTTCATGTGGCACACAGTAAGGCTTAGAACGTGGTTTAACTGGCACTTCGTCATACAGCACTATTCAAGGCTAAAATTCCTCGCTGGGCTTGCAATAACAATTGCAGAAGCTGTAGGTATTAACAACTTCATAAATGTGCAGAAAAAATTGGGGGAACTCCTAATTTACGTATCAATGAATGAGGCAGCCCTCTTCGGGGCAGAGGAAGCTGCTGAGGAACTGCCAAACATAACTAGGCCCAATTCATATATAAGCATATCGATGAGCCACTTCAACATGAAGCTCTTGCCTAGGGCCAACGAGATCCTTAAGTCAATTTCAGGGGGATCATCAATTCCAATACCCTCAGGCTTAAGAGACTTCGAGAACCCAGAGGAGAAAGGCCTTTTAGAGAAGTACTTAGCCTCTAAGGGGTTAAATGCCATAGAGAGGGTTAAACTATTCAACATATTATGGGATGTAATAGGTTCTGAATCAGGTGTTAGATATGAACAATATGATAGGTTTAGCAGGGGAGACCCAACAATAAGGTGGGCACAAACATACTATGAAGTCTTTAAGGAGAGGAAAGCGGAGTTCACAAAGCTAGTGAAGCAAGTAATGGATCAGATGCCCAATCCAAGGGTTTGACTAATGTCCTACCTTCACCCTTTGACTAGGAGTGGTAGATCCTCAATTGTACATAGGCCACCCCATTATTATGCCGTTGATTACATAGCAATTCATTTGACTTTCAAAGACGATATAAGGGAAGTAATCCCAGAGGAGCTTGAGGCTGAAGGGGAAGGGTGGGTGTACATAGGGGACTTCGTGAGTGTGAGCAATGAAAACTGGGAGTACATTTACTTGGATCCATATTTGACCCAATATAGGGAAGGGGCAGTTGCACTAAAGGTGAAGTATAAGGGGAGAAATTACCTTTACTTCCCATTCATGTGGGTTGACAAGGACTGGGCCTTGATAAGGGGATGGGTGAATGGTTATCCAAAGAAAGTTGCCAATATAGAGATTACTAAGTTACATCCCTTACTCGAGAAATACAATGAGATAAAAGAGGGAGTAAAATTGGGGGGGTATGTAGTGAGGGGTGGATCTGTCCTCTTCAAGATGTTAGTTAACCTAAAATTTAAAGTAAGTGAATTACCAATATTTGAATTTGGGCCTACCTTAACTATAAGGTATTTCCCCTCCACAGGACAAGGGGAAAGGAGTGTAAAGGAATTCGTCCAAGTAATAAAGACAAACTCAAGGTCAAGCGATACATGGAAGGGGGAAGGAAGTATAGAGTTCGGGAAGGCTGTAAACGATGAAGTTGAACTACTTAGAGTTAAAGAGATATTAGGAGGTTATTTTTATAGATCGTCCTTCAAGATAGAGGGAACAAAGATAATAGGGGAAAGCAATGAGAATAGCGAGAGTTCTGGTTGATGGCAAGGAATATTACGGGGAGGTCAAGGGAGACGAAATAATACTCGAAAACAAGGAAACAAGGAAATTGAGAGAGGTCAAGATTCTACCGCCACTGAAGCCCTATTTCATTGTTTGCACATTAGTTAACTCAGGTGAGATGCTAGGTTTCTCCAATAGGGAAGAGGCCAGGAGGGAACTAGGTTCACCTAAGTTCTTTATAAAGCTACAGAACACTTTGGCAGGTAACGGGGATTTAATTGAAGTACCAGAGAGCGGGTTTAGGCCTGAGGTCGAAATCGCTGTAGTAATAAGGGAAAAACTAAGGAATTCAAGTAGAAGGGAAGTGGTGGACTCAGTTTTAGGTTATACAGTCTTCAATGACGTAACTGCTCCAGGGGAAGCGAAGAAGGACAATTACTTTGCATATAGAAGGGATCCAACGGATGGGAAAGTGAAGAAGATGCTCATGAGGGGATCACATTTCAGGAACAAGAACGCTCCAAACTTCTCACCTCTAGGGCCTTGGATAGTAACTAAAGACGAAATAGATGTAGAGGGATTGAGTATGAGAAGTTACTTCAATAACAGTTTAATACAAGAAGGCAATTCCTCCCAATTAATATTTGATATAGAGGAGATACTAGAGGAGTTATCCAAAATAATCGAGATCCCTCCATATAGCATCGTGACATCAGGGACAATAGGGTATAAAGGGGTTGAGGATCAAAGCGAATTCAAATTAAAGGCAGTTGAAGGAGTAATGGCTGTTGAAGTAGAAGGGATAGGGAGGCTTGAAAATCCTATTAAAAGTAAAGCCTGAATTTAAGTCTCAGTATTAGCTGTTGTAAGAACTTTCCTTTAAGCGTTGACAGCAGTTTTCTGCAAGCTTTGAAGTTTAGGCATTTAATATCTGGTGAGCTTAGGCTATACTAAGTTTACAATCTTTACCTCAAACATTACCATATAGAAGAAAAACCTGTAAGAAATTAGGGAGTAACGTGATTCAATGACACTCTCTATGGGAGTCAGCCCCTAAGCTAGGGGTGATGAAGGTGAGGACTGAATCCTTTTCATGATAAACCTTTATACATTCATTTATGTTTAACTAATTTTGTGGAGAGGTTAATGAGGCCTAAGAGGTTTGTGAAATTTTAGGAATATCACACTCAACCTTGTTGAGGTGGATTAGGGAAGATAAGGGCAGTAGTGAAAGAAGGTAGGAAGTATCTTATATTGAGGTTAGGAAGTACCTGGAGAGGAGGGAAGAGGCGAGGGCAGTAATTTACGCAAGAGTTTCATCAGTAGACCAGAAAGAGAACTGGAAAGGCAAATAAACTAAAACAAATTATGCAACAGCAAGAGGTTACAAAGTAGTTGAGGTTTTGAAAGACGTTGCTAGCGTATTAAACGAGCAAGGGGTTAATCAAGATGTTCAAATTAGTAGAGGGAAGGAACATTGATATAGTGTTAATAACTTACAAGGACAGATTTAACTCGCTTTGGCTTTGAATACATTAAAGAGTTAATATTAGAAGCAAGGATTGAGGTAATTTTTGGGGAAGAACGTAAGGACACAACGCAAGAACTTGTAGAAAATTTAATCTCCATTATAACCTCGTTTGCTGGAAAAATTTAAGGGTAGTCCAAATGAAATTGTGCTCATAAATATCCTGATTCAGCACAGCCAATTATATTTCTTGTATCTACTTCTGTCATCATTGCAGGCTATACAGGGCAGAGAGGTTTAGAAAGTTCAAAACGCTTTTTGATTTGGTGTAATTCCTTCACTACTTGTAGTAATTCTTTTATGTAGCACTGAAAATAACCCACTAATCAAAAACTTTGCCCTCGACTTTCAGAAGACGAAGAGATTAAGATTTAAATGTAAGTATGTATACATACATTTATGCCTAAAGTGATTACTATCTTTCCAGCTTGGACAACTTCTCGTATACCTCATAGGAAATGGTAAATCTTTTAGCGAAATAATAAATGAACTAGTAAATTTTTACTATGAAAATAAAAAGGGCAGAAAAAGTGTCTTAGATGAGATTTTCGGAACGATTTCGGAAGATGAGGCAAGAGAGATTGAAAGGGAGATAGAGGGGTTCAGAAATAGTTTTAAGGTGAGAGAATCTGGTAGTGCTTAACACTATTATGTAGAACAAGGGTTCAGAAGCTTGAAACATAGGCTTGCGCCGATGGACTTCCACTTCCCTTGAAATTCTAACAAATTTACGCTATCAAGGTGGCTATCAACATTCTTCTTGATGTACAACCTACTTTATACTTCAGTATATTTACTAGGCAAGGGGGTGATAATAAATGTAAATATTTCAAATGAATGAAATTGTTGTCCATACTGATAAACATTAATATAAACATTTTAGAACGGTTTATAAAATACCTTTGTTTGAAAGCTTTAATAATACTCCGCTATAACATACTCTTCCTTTAACTCAGTAGTGAATAATTATTATACGTAATAAAAAGCACTAGTAATTATCTCTAATAAAAATTAAAGTATTAATGAAGCACTTAATTTTATTGATTAGTTAGAATTTTTCATAGGTCGTCAATAGGTTATAAATTTCTCTTCAATAGAACTTGAATCATAGTTTTCAATCTCAAGGTTTAATAATCATTAAGAGTATTCACTACATGAGAAAATAGTTTGTCCCTTAATTGCGACATCATGACACTTTCAGCTCAGTTGTCGGAGTTTATCCATCTTGGTAAGTATCAAAGCTCATGGTAATAGTTAGAAGGGGCTTAACTTTTTTGTTTTCTCTTCATTTTCTCGTCATAAGTAAATATTTTAATCCCTAATCTTTTAGCTAGAGAAATTATCATATAATTGTTAAAATCATCATAGGATTTAGGTGAATTTCTTATTGCGAAATATATGTCCTCCAAAGTATTTTCAACTACTTCTATCTTCGGATCAGATAAAACGTTTTCTAAAACATCATCTAAATTAAATCTGTTTTTATTAAGAAGTATGCAAGTTCAGAAACAGCAATTATAGGCAAATAAGCTTTGAGTATTTTTCCCCAATTCTCTATTGCTAATTTATGAAAAATATGATCCTCAAAAATTATAGCAATCACAAAATTGGTATCAACTACTACTGCTATTTCTTCCAATTTCCTCTCCGGCTTCGGCTATGATTTTATTAATATCTTCATCGGTAAACTTCCTACCTAACCTAAGGTTTAACGATGCAATATTTCCTCTTTTCTTTTCTATGATTATTTTATTATTTTCAAAATAAACTAACAGTTTATCACCAACTCGAATATTTAGTTTAGCTCTAATCGTGGAGGGGATAGTTATCTCATAGTTTCTCATAACTTTAACTTCTTCCACGTGTAGTAACTTTGCATAGTAATATATAAAGTTGACTATAGTTACTTAGCCTGGGTTATGTTAATATGAGAATCTCTTTTTTCGCGTAAATAACGATATAATTAAAATACAGAAAAAGTCTAGAGAATTTCTTTGAAGAAAAGTCTGTATAAGAGAGGGCGGACCTAATTATGTGACACAGACTAAAGGGGTTAAGCAAGTAAGTCTAACAGAGACTTTACTAGGCCCGCCCTCAAGTTAATTTATACACTCCTAGTTTTTCTATATTTTGTATTGAGAGAAGTTATAAGCCCGTTGCAGCTATTATGAAAAAGACTATAATTGCCTTAAAGAAAGTCATAAAACCAGCTGGATAGATAGCCTCTTCTAAAGATTTAAATGTGTGTTTAAACTTATGTTTAAACATGGCAAAGACTATTACTATTTCAGAAGAGGCGTATAGGTTGTTACTTAGTGAAAAGAGGGAGAGTTTTCTGACGTTATTATAAGGTTGATAAAGAGTAATAAGAAAAATATTATGGATTATGCGGGTATTTGGGCAGATATAAGTGATGAGGAGGTTAGTAAACTATTTAAAGATTTTGAGAAGATGTGGAAAAGATGGAATGTAGATGTTTAGATAATGATATATTAATCGATTTCTTAAGAGGTAAGGAAAGGGCAGTAAAGTACGTTGAGTCCATAAGGAAGAGCAGCAGATTAGCAACTACAGTGATTAATGCGTTTGAACTATATTACTGTGCTTACAAGTATAATAGGGATTTTGAAAAACTTAATGAATTCTTACAGTCTATGGAAATACTTTCTTTTACCTTAGTCGAGGCTAAGAAGGTTGCCGAAATAGAGGCAAGTCTTGAGAATCAAGGAGAAGTAATAGGTTTAAAAGACGTACTGGTAAGTTCTATTGCATTCACTTACTCATTTGTAGTTTAATAACCACATTATCTCATTATGGGTATAATTTTTATACTAAGTAATTTGAGAATATAAGCTAGAGTGTACTCCATATAGAAAATCCTGTATTTATTATGTAACTAAACGATTACACTTTCAGAGAAGTTACAAGTTTGTTGCACTTACTAGGAAATTATAATCACAGCTTACTTACAATTATGCCCTTATCGTCAAGCTCTCTTAACTTTTCATCTAGAGTTAAGAATCTCATCCCGTAAATTGACGCAGTGTAATAAAGTATGAGGTCTATTAAGTCTTTATGCCTATCGTCTTTTAAATATTTAATGTAGGCTAATCTAGGAATTTTAACTAATTTATAAGTGTTAAATATACTTTTTAACGCTATTCTAACAGTGCTATAATCTATTTTCTCTCTCCTTTTAATCAATCTCTACATAACCCACACTGCCTCAATTAGGGAGAACTCTGTAAAGCATATTTCGTGATTCGGAAATCTTTTGACTTTTTCAATACCTCTTCGCCCACATCTATCCCTAATGCATGCAAAATGAAGCTGATATTAACCAAAACCCTCATATTTTCCTTGCTTTTTCTCACTTATCTTCTCTACCTCATCAGGGGAAATTCTAGCGAATTTCTTACCCTTTATTGACAGTAAAAAGGCTTCATTAAACTATAAAATATCTTATTATCCTTAACTTTTAAAGTAAACACGTCACCCTCTTCAATCTTAAGTTCTTCAGTAATCCCCTAAGTATGGTCAACTTCTTCCCCACCTTTACTTTAGTCTCTAAGATATATAATTAATTGAATAATATATAAACGTTCTGACTGTTACAAAGGTCTATTAAAAATGTTTTGGCTTATTTAATTCTGAGACAAAAACTTTACGTAATATAGTGAGTGAAAGCGTGGTGCCTACCTTTTTCATAAGGGGAACGTTGTTCATTCATTTTCTCCAATTCTTCACATTTTTCACAATATTAACCCAAAGTGAAGCGGATGTATGAGATTAGTCTAGATCTTCATGTCCTACACTCTAGCAATTGATTTAGGGCTAAGACTTGCTTTATAGTGATGATAATGAAGTGATAGAAACGAGAGCGCAGGGAGAAATGCAAAAGGATATAAATGATAAAGCAAGAGTCCTCAATTATGAGGTCAACACCCTTCTTTCTCCACTATCTTCATGTCCTCTTCATAGGATATTACACACAAGAACTCCAGGTCTTCTTTAGAGTGATTATATAGTGAATGAGGTACTCCAGAGTTTATGAAGGCGAAATCCCCTTTCCTCACCCCCCTTTTCTCACCTTTTATGCAAACCTCCCCTTCACCTTTAAGGAACACTAAAGTCTCGACATATTTATGGTAATGGTGCGATATAAACCCCCCAGGCCTTATAGCAAATTTTCTCACTGCGTATTTCATTGATCCTTGTTCCCTGGTTATTAGCCACTTTATGTAAGTCCCTTTAGACCTTGGTCTTTTGACCTCTGATTCCTCTACTTCCTCTATGCTACCAATTAAGTATTCCATGAATTATCTTCTTCTGGAGGAATATAAATTTTGCACTTACGCTTTGACTTTACGTAAGGGAATAAGGGAGAGAAATGGAGTTTATTATCGAAGATCTTTATACTTAAATTAAGACTAGAGTTCTTGAATACGGGGAAATTAACTTACATAAATCCTCAAAGCAATGATAGGATTCATATATGTTAATAGCCCTCTCCTTAACCTCTTCGTAAATCTCCTCTATTTCCCTTTGAACTTTTTGGGGTATAATTGTAGTTACTAAGTGTGCTCCATTCTCCCTGGCCGCTATTACAGCGGCTGAGCTTATTGCTTTCCTCCCCCCGCTGAAGTCCAAGTAGTCCCCTACCCTCACTATATCCCTGACCTTTTCCCTTACTAATCTGAAGTGCTCTATTTCCTCTACATCGTTAAAGGGGAGAACTACTTCTTTTAACTTCAGTTCTCTACCTAGACAACACAAAACTATGGACTTCAAGACCTTGAATGTCTCCTCTACTTCCCTTGTCCTAACTACTATTACTCCCCCTAAATTTATTGCTTTTGGTTGATAAGGGGAAAGATAATTTCCTTCACTAAGGTTCCTTATGGTCTCCGCAACCCCTCCAGGGGATTTACCAAGGGTGGCTATTAGCCTGATCAAAACTGCCCTATTTCATTTCGTTTCCAGTAAATTAACCTTTTACGTATTTATCCCCTAGGCAGTGCGTTAAATAAGGGCAGTCCCTATAACAGGACTTAGGTAAACCGGGGTCTTGATCCTTGTCAATTATTTCCATTCCCCTGTCCCTCTCCTCGTAAAACGAAGCCCTTAACCTGTCGTTCAACGCTATTAGCTCACATCTGTGTCTAAACGACTTCTCATTCACTTGGGCGTAACAAATCATCCCGAAGTCCACTGGAGTCTCGAAAACACTTTCATATGCTACAGCATATCCAGCCAAGGAAAGGAGGTGCTTCTCCCTTTTAGCTCCAGTCTTCACTTCAGCGAACATAGGGATTTGGGGTAAGAAGGCGTCCGCCCTCACATCCCCTAAACCTACCAGGCTTCCGTCCAATGGGTATTCAACGAAGAAGGGCACTACCAATGAGGCTAAAGAGTCCCTCGTCATGTAGGGGCTTCTGCCAATTGCTTTCTCAAGCTCGGATGAATATATGTTAGTAGCATAATCCCAAACGGCCTTCGCCACCTCACCTTGCTCACCTACATCATATTTCGCCTCTAGCCTCCTCAATAAATTGTAGAACTCATCCAACATAGAGCTCCTCAAGTCCTTAACGCCCTCATATATGAGCCTCTTAACTGTTTCAATAGCGAAGGAATAGCTTTCATGTATAACAGCGCCCCTTATTAATAAAGGAGTTGAAGGCATTTTAACTCCCTTTGCCTTGAGGTAGAGGTTCCTAAGGGTGTGGCAAATGCCGTTTGTTATATCGGAGACATTAATTAAATTATGTGAAGGGGGTAGCACAGGTGGTTCCGACCACTTCCAACCCCTCATTTCCTCTGAAATATTCCTAGGACTCTCCTTCACTCTCCTAGAGAGAATTATTAAATCGCTCTGCGTGAAGAACACATTCAACCTTCTCGCGAAAATTTATATTTTCAGCTGTAGAGCAAATTAAATAATAGAATTAAAGGAATCTTAATGTGATCACAACCCCTTAAAAAGTGGCTTAACCGAAATTTGTTGTTCATTTAGGTCATTCTCTCCTATATGAGAATCCTTTATGTTTTTTAATCATGTTTAATGAGTTTTTAATAAATTTGAGGAAATAAGGTTTATAAATGAGAGAGCATATATATATCTATGGTAAACGGGAGCGATTACAAGGAGATAAGGTTTTCGGTAACTGATATAACTTGCTTCAACTGCGCATTAAGGGTGAAGAGGGCTTTGGCTACATTGAGAAACGTAGAGGGGGTTGAAGTAATACCAGATTTCGAGAGGAACATGGCGACAGCTATAATCAAGGTAAAGGGGAGTTTAGAGAGAAGGGAAATAGAGGAAGTAATAGAGGAGGCATCCATGGAGACCCCACACCATGAATATAAAGTGATATGGGATTAGAAGGGAGTTGTTACAATTATGGAAAGACTCTTTAACTTTTAATAAGTAATTACACTTTTATTAATTAAGAAAGTGCGTTTTCCACTCAGTTAAGGTTCTGAAGTCACTCTACTATTGGATTTATTCTAATCTAATTTTGAGGGGTTTTACGTTAATTAGAACTTCATTAAGGCACGGATTCTCTTAATTAACCTAATGCTTTATGTCATTTAGGAAGATATTTAATTTCGAGGTTTAGAATTTACTTGTGATAACGTTCATCAAGGGGGAGAGGTGGAGCTACGCTGTTACTGTATTCCTGCACGCATTAATGGAGAAGTTCGGTGAGGGGCTCTCTGCGTTCATAGCTCTGAGGGAACAGGAGCAAGTTGTCTACGATAGCAATGTGTTAGTAGTTTTGAGGGACTTAAGCCTGGAATCTATAAGGGAGGTAATAAGGATAAAGAGGGAAGTGGAGAAGCTATTCAGGGGGGAGGTAATCATAAGCCCCTATATAGCTAAGGAGGGGGAGGAGGAAAACGTTGTTGAGGCTTTCGAGGGAACTATTGGAAGAGGCCAAGATTGACTTAGGGGTAAGGTGCTTTAGCAAGGCAGCTTCCGCCTCCTATTTCTCAGCAAGAATGGCTTGTGAGCTACTTCTAAGGGAAATAGGTGAGGTAATCCCTAGGAGGGATGATAAACTAGCTAATGCAATAGCTAACAAAGGCTTGACGGAGGAATCAGAATTGCTTAGCGTCCTTTACGTTTTCAGGAAAAGGGCAGACTACGGAGAAGGTGTGAGTGAAGGGGAGGCAAGAGAGGCAGTTCAACTCGCTGAGAGGATAATATCTAGAATTGAGGAATTCCTCTCTGGAACCTAGGATTCAACTATCTTCTTTATCCTCTCCTTTATTTCCCTGAGTTCGTTTCTCAACTTCTCGTTTTCCCTCCTCAGTTCCTGGATTTGGCTACTGCACTGGTCTTCTGTTAAATATCTAATAACCTTGACATTATCAAATGCGATTCTCTTCTCCTCCCATTTGTAGTGAGCCTCTACTATTACCTTTATTAAATCTAGTTTATCTATCTTCATCTCGTTGACTATCTTCTCATATAAGCTCTTATTTAATTCAGATACATCCCTTATTATCACATCCCTGGGCACTATCTTACCCAAGGAGACGAGTGCGACCCTCCTCAGTTTATCCGCAAACCTCGCAGCTATTATTACCCCAGTTGAGAGCTCAAACCTGTTCTCACCTAAAGGGGTTACCCTTGAATGCGTTTCCTCGTACTCTCTAGCCCTCTCTACGTCCCTCTTGATTTCCTCTGACGACATAATATAAGTTTAATTTGGGTTATTAAAAAGTTTAATTATTAATGTATACTGGAACTAAGCTTAGGTTAAATTAACTTGATAAAAAGTTTATGGTTAAAAATAATCAACTTACTACCTTAGTGAGCTCCTCCTCTTTCACCTTCATTGCAGGTCTCCAACCCGAGGCTAGTGCTATTGCAGTTCCAACGAAGGTCACAACTAAATTTATTGACAATGCAATTAGCGCTATATATATAGACCCTATTGGGGTAGGGTAAACTGATGTAGTGAGGGGGCCAAAGTTATTAGCAATCAATGTCAAGGTTATCCCAGAAATTAGCCCTATTATTGCCCCAGCGAGAGCTGATCTGGGCTCTATTTTATTAGTGTAGAGGCTTATGAATGTCACAGGTAATAGTTGCGTTATTATTATCCCTCCAAGTAGTTGGAGCTGTACAGCGTAAGTTGCAGGGACTATGAATACAAAGGCTAAGGCCAGGAACTTGAATATAGCTGAAATCCACTTAGCTAAGGAGGTCTCCCTCCTAGGGTTCATGTTTGGCCTGAACTCCTTTATTACGTTCCTAGTAAGTAAATTAGCAACAGCTATAGCCATTATAGCTGCTGGGACCATTCCACCAATAAATATTCCCAGCAAGGCAATACCAACAAACCAGTCAGGTAAAGTAGAGGCTATAAGGGAAGGCACTACTAACTGCCCGTTGTTGGTTAACTTGACTAAGTTAAATGCCTGTGGGACTGCATATATTAATATCCCGAAGAGGGCTAACAGTGCAAGTCCAACACCGTAGAGCGGTAAGAGGGATATGCTTAACTTCAGCTTCTTCTCGCTCTCCGCACTTAAGGAGCCATTTATTGAGTGTGGGTATAAATATAAAGCGAAAGAGCTACCTAAGGCTAAGGAGAGGAAGGCTGTAGCTATCTTAGGGTTGAGCATTTCGTAAGTTAAAGCACTTCCCTTAACGGAGGCTATTGCAGAGAACGCGTTGTTAAACCCACCTATTGAAATTGGGATCACTATTATGGATACAATCACTGTCAGGAAAATTAGAACGTCCTTTAGTACTGCTGAGAGCGTTGCCCCCCTAAGCCCGCTTGTAAAGGTGAAAGCAGCTAAGATTAGGAAAGCCACAGTTAGGGAGACGTCGTTTATTAGGCTTAGGTTAGAGGTGAAACCAAGTCCATAAAGTATTACGAAGAGCACTGCTGACATGCCAACTATCTGTAAGGCAATGTAGGGGAGTTCAGCAATTGAACCTACTATAGCTACTAAAATCGATAAGCTCTTACTGTTTAGCCTGTCCTTTATGAAGTCCGCTACAGTCACGTACCCCCTATTCCTTGATACAATCCAGAGTCTAGGCATTGTTAATAGAGCTATGCCGAAAGTCATTGCTACATATGGTACAGCATAGAACCCCAGGGCTCCTGAGCCATAGTAGAGCGAGGGGATTGCTACGAATGTGTATGCAGTATATAAATCGGCACCTACAAGTAAAAACGCCAGTAGTGTACCTAACCTCCTTCCCGCCAAACCCCATTCATGTAGGAGGTTTAAATCCCCCTTCCTCCACCTGGCCCCGTAAAAGCCAAGGAAGGTGAAGACAACGAATAAAAAGATAAACAATGATATGGTTATAATGTCCACATTAAATACTCCCACTTAAATCACCTCGTTAAGTAAGACACTAAGGAGTAAAGTACAGCTGCTAGGAAGAGCCACATTATTTGATACCAGAGGAAAAAGGGGACCCCAATAAGAGATGGGTTGACTTGATTGTAGACTGGCAATAAAAAATACGCCAAAATTATTATTATTGTAACTATTAGGGTTGATATGTAGAATTTTCTACCATTAGCCATGTGTAGATTATAAATTCCAAGATCTTTTAAATTTAATGAAACTTGTTGTTGCTTTAGTATTTTTAAATCATAATATCATCATTCAATCATCATATAGATAATAAGCCAAATAATAAAAGTGAGCCCTTTTAAATTAACCTAAGGGGTTAGAAGAAGACCTAGAAGGGAAGTCCTTGAATAAAGTCCTAGTGAAATCCTAATGAGCTATTTCTCATTGTCTTCCTTGTCCTCAACCATTTTCAATATCTTTACCCAAGTATCTATACATCCCTCCAGAATTTTCCCCTTTCCCTCCTCCACTCTCTCACCCCAAGTACTTCTTAAAGAACCTGACTGTCCTCTCCCATGCGTCCTTAGCAGCGACTTCATTGTAAACAGGCCCTCCTTCAGTTGCAAAGGCGTGATAAGTATTGGGGTAAAGCTTCATCTCGAAGTCAGTCTTGTACTTAATTACCGCTCTCATTAATTCTGGCAAACCCTGGTTTATGTTATAGTCTTCACCTGCGTAAATCCCTAAAACTCCCCCCTTTATTTTATTTAAATCGTCGAGGTTCCACGGATTTCTGCCGTAATATATAACTGTTGCATTGAATTGTAGTTCAGTGGAGAGCTGGAAGGAAAGGCCTCCTCCCATGCAGAATCCTATTACCCCGAACTTCTTAGCTCCTATATTTGAGAGGAGAGAATAAGCCCCCTTCAGGTCCTCAATCATTCTCTCCTCTGTTTTAGCCCTGTTCTCCACTAGTTCCCTGAAGACAACTTTCTCCTGCTCGCTGAGAGATGAATATACGCTATATAGGAACTCCTTATCGTTCCTCTTCTCTTGAGGTAAAGACCAGAGCCTCCTCATCACTTTAGCTATGTTTTCCTCATTTAACTCCTTCGCCCTATACAGATTTGGAGCTATTGATAAGTACCCCAGCTGTGCTATTCTTCTCGCAACGTTCTTTATGTATTCAGTTAAACCCCAGATTTCATGTATTACAATAACTCCTACTTCAAATTTCTCAGGTGAGACCAAGAACGCCTCTAATTCCTCCCCCTTATAACCTTTGAACTTTAAAAACCTCTCATCCATGTCTTCCATTAAATGCCTTGAGTTTTTAAGAAAGTTCAAACTTTAAGAGGAGTTGTTAATAAATAATTTATTTCTAATTTTATCGAAATCTTTTTGGGAGAATTAAGGGGGCTAAGTAAATAAGACACGAAATACCACGCTTTAGGTTTCCCCATACCATATAATAGGCTTTCACTGCAAACTCAGCTGATTACTGGGATTTAAAATAATCCCAATTGTAAAACCCTTTATTAAGATCATGTTTAGCACTTTCCAAGGTTAATAGCAGATCTTATCTATCTTTCAAATTCTTCATGGCCTAACATTATTATCCTATAGGTAATATTAATAATAAAAATTATCTAACCCCCTTTAAATCAAAGAGGTTATTCTAATTACAGAAAGTAAGGAGATTTAATTATGCTATATAATATCTTAATATAGAATGATTTAGGGTTTTCTGGAAAACACAACATGTTTATAAAACACTATACTTCCTGTATCCTTATAACACCTCTTAATTCCCTTGAAGGCAACCTAGCTTCATTAATTACTTAACTCCTTTTTTACTTCAACACTTTGAAATATTAATATTCTATTTCATTAATAAATAACAGTTCTACTTTCCTTCCTATCTTAGAAGGAATGACTTAATTTCCCATAAATGAACGTGTTCTCTACTGCACATTTTATCTTTACCTGTAGCCTCCTCTGAGCCATTTGTCCCTCCCTTCTATTTCATTCATTTTCATTCCACTCATAATCAAGAGAGCCTTAACCCTAAATTAGACTTTACTGTACTGCATTATAAACTCAAGAAAAGGGCATTTCCTCACCCTTTTACCACTTTATTACCTTGCGTGAGAGGCATTTCTAATCATGAAAATTAGGTAAACACAAAAATCTGTTAACTTGAAAAGCGTTCAGCCCATTTATAATAGCTCTAGTAATTGGAAATATAAGTGTATTCTGTTAGTAGTTCTGCTCATATTAGTTATACATCCAATTACTTGTACAATAAATATTTGTTTGTCAAAAGATCTTTGTCCTTTTTTCAAGGCTATGATCATCAATACTTAAAAACGAAAAAGGTCTAATTGCTATGTATGCTCTAAATGTATTTACGATATTGTTTTACTACATATTAATGAAGTTAACTTCTGCTATTTCCTTAATATATAAAATAAGTAAGGAATATTAGAAAGTATAGAAACCCTCAACCCCCTGAACTGCATGAAATGTGCTCAAAGCTTGGTCTATATTTGTTTCCCCATTTCCTCACGTGTTATATTTTCTCTACAAATCTCCTCACTAAAGTGTTTTTAATTCTCTTCTAAGTTTTTCCTCAACACTTATGACTAACTGCTATACGATGATAAAATTTAACGTTCACCCCATTTCAATGTTTTTCCTACACTTCCTCATGTGAACAAAATGTGAACAAAGTTCTTGTTGCATTACCATAAATAATAAGAGGTATTTAGGAATTGAGAAACGTTTCAGGAACATGCAAACGAAGTCGTTCAGCTCACCTCTTTACTAAATTAAAAAAGTTCCTCCCTATTGCATTGAAGATTATCAAGAAGCCTTTGAACCCCTTTCAGGTAAATTTTGGGCTCTAAAGAAAAGGGGGAACTAACTTAGGGAGAGACAAGGTTAAAAATTTAAAAAAAGACTTAACTCACAGTTATCTTAGCCTTTATAGCGTTCAATGTTTCCTCTGGTATTTCGCTCATCTTGTGGCTCATCTTAGCGTGTAATGTAAGCTGTTGTAAGAGCTCTTCCTCGCTCCTGGCATTAATTATTTCGAACCCACAGTTCATGCCCACACTTGAACAACTAAAGGAATACTTGCCAGTCCTCTTTATTGCTTTCTTGATTTTACCTAGCATGTCGTTTGGTATGGAACTTAAACCGTGAGACATCCTCGCATGTAACTTGAGCTGCTCCAGTAACTCCTCTTCACTTGATGCATTCCTTATTTCATATCCACAGTTCATCCCTACGTCACTACAGCTAAACGAGTACTTCATGGGATTAGAAGAGATTGATAGTTAATAAATAATTGTCAGAAAAATTTTTACATCAGTTTAAGTTCTACTAATCAACAATAAATCCATGACTTCCCTCTTTAGAAGAAAGAGGAAGTATAGCTTCAGTTGCAAGGACGTAGGGATGAACTGTGGATATGAAATAAGGAATGCATCAAGTGAAGAGGAGTTACTTGAAATATTAATGATACACGTAAGGGAAGAACATAATTCAAACGAAATTTCAAGGGATGTGCTGAATAACATAAAAAGAAATATAAAAAAATCTTAAATTAGGCTAAAAATATCCACTTTTTTAAACTATCGAAAATTTTATTATCAAGACCAGTTTAGAAATTTATGCCTCAGTATCAAATTTCCAGAGAAGAACTCCAGTATTTAAGGGTTGGCTTAGAAATGGGAGATGTAATATATGCAGATGCAGGCCACATAGTAATGAAGTCAAGAGGAGTCAACATCAAACGAAGATGAAGGGAGGTTTTCTTTCAGGATTAAAAAGGGAGTTAACAGGCAGTAGTTTTTTCGTTACCGAGCTACATGGCCCTGGGGAGGTTATTCTATCAGGTTTTTTCCCTGGGAAAATAATCCAAATTCCTATGAAGGACAAATCCATTTTTGTACAGTCCCATAGCTTTCTAGCCGCTGAGAACTCCGTAAATTACGATATAACTCGCTGTTTACTGGGCATATTGGAGGAATGGGGCTTTTCCTGGCGAAATTCAATGGTGAAGGGAATTTATTTCTCCACGCATATGGAGGGCTTTACGTCAAGGATTTAGAACCTGGAGAGGTCATACAAATAGAGGCCTCCCACTTGATGGTCTTCGAGGAGGGGATGAACTACAGTGTTTCACTAATAGGCGGTTTAAAATCAATACTATTCGCTCACGAGGGGATTTTCTTCCTCACAATAGAGGGGCCAGGCAGGGTGTGGATACACACTATAACAGTTAAGATACACACTATAACAGTTAATCAACTAGCCAGAATCCTTCACTCGCAGTCAGGGGGAGGTGGAGGAGGCGAGGGAGTAGGAGTAAACATAAGGATCTAGTTCCCCTTAAATCCAGTCCCTTTAAATTAAACTGTTAAACCAAGATGATGGGAAATATAATAGGGAATAAAATAAACTGCAAAAGGCTTATATATTTATAATTCCTAAATTAAACAACATGGAGAAGTCAGGAAACTACGCAGGCAGAATGGAGAGACTTCCTTGGACTTCACTACATACAAAATTGCTTGTCTTGTTATCCTTGGGGGAATTCTTCGATCTATACGACCTTTTCGTAGGGGGGTTCGTTATAGTTCCAGTCATGCAGTACTTCAACATATCCCAGCCAGATTCCTTTTTCTACACGATTGCCTTGCTATTCCTTGGGGCATTTGTAGGGAGTATAGCATTCACAATAATAGGCGATGCCTTTGGTAGGAGGACTGCAATAATATTTAACATGTTCTTGCTCAGCATAGGGGAGTTATTAGTACCGCTATCAGCAAATGTTTACCTCTATGGTCTCTTCAGGTTTATATCCGGATTAGGTGTAGGACCTGAGGCCGTTTTAGTTGTGGATATAATGACAAGCGAGTTCTTCCCTGCAAGGATAAGGGGGAGGAGACTTGCAGCTTCCTATACGATTGCATGGATAGCTCCAATAGTAGTTGCTGGGCTTGCCAACGTGCTAATCCCAACTACTTACATTTTGCCAGGTTGGCAGTGGTTGTTTGTAATAGGAGGGCTAGGTATTTTAACTATCATCCCGCTTAGGTTCCTCATCCCTGAGTCCCCTAGATGGCTCGAGGTTAAGGGAAAATACGAGGAAGCTGAGAGGATAGTTAGGAAGTTCGAGGAAGTAGCAATAAAGGAGAAGGGGAGTTTACCTGAACCAGTCAAAGTGGAGGTCATTCAATCCCCCAAGATCCCATTCAATGAACTCTTCAACAGGGAATACAGGAAGAGGACGTTAATGTTGTGGATCTTTGAGTTCTTCCAGACAGCGGTGTATTACGGCTTCACTTCATTAGCTCCCACTGTCCTTTTCAATAAAGGCTTTTCAATAGTCAGATCACTTCAGTACTCCTTACTAATATATACAGGGTACTTTACTGGATCATTAATATCAATTTTCATAATAGATAGTCAAAGGTTTGACAGGAAATGGCAAATAGTCTCCATGTTACTCTTAATAGGAATAGATGGTTTAGTCTTCGGTTACTCAACTAACGTTGCTGTTTTAATAGTTTCAGGTTTCATTTTAGCCAACATGGCTAACATATTTTCAAATGCCTTCCATCAATATGGAGCTGAACTTTACCCAACTAGAATAAGGGCTTTCGCTGATGGGACTCAATACAGCATTAGTAGGTTAGGGAACTTCATTTGGCAGACTTATTTACCGAGGATACTCAGCATGTACGGCCCCTTCACTGTTTTCTCAGTAATCTTGGTTTTTGCGGTAATAGTTGCTTCAGACGTAGCTTTCTTAGGCCCACGGGCATCTCAGATAAAGCTAGAGGAACTCTCCAAATAGACAATATCTAATAACGTGAACTGTTTTTTAATCATTCTATAAATTAAACAATGCGAATAAACTATTTTATATTTTTCTTCTTAGTCTCTTTTAAATCGCTATACCATGCAATGGATTTATTTATATTATCTATTTATGAAGTTGCTCCTCTATTTTTACTATTGTCAACATTTCTGGAACCGTGAATATATATTTATGTATTTGTAACAATGGTCTTAAGGCTAGAGAAATTGTTAGACATATAGGTTAATCTAATAAGCTAAAGATCCAAAGTCGTCTTTCTCTAAGGAACCAGTTAAATCCATGTTAACCTGAAAAGGGACTTGCCCCAAAAGACAATTAAGTTCTCTAACGCTATTTATATTCTTCTAAACTAAAAGGAGTTGAAATAAAATGTTACAAAGCTTCATTAAGATCAAATTCTGCTTTTCGTTTATTCTTCGAAATAAATAGGCTATTGCACTTATCACCTAAGCTATTGTCAACTATTTCAACATATATTTTTGGGAGTCACTTTTAAGATATAACACCTAGATGAATATCACGCTTAAATCTAATTCAAGCGATATGAGAGCGATAAGTTAGCTACGTTCAAGAAGTCTCTGCCTCCATTAGCGTCTTCTTCATGCCTTATCCCTTATGTATAGTTTTAGTCAGTGAGTTATATTAAATTTTTAGCGAATTCAAACTAATTTTAAATTAACTATAAAAAATTCTAGTTACGTTGATTAGTATTGTTATTCATGATTAACTCAAGGAGTAAACAACTTATTAATCATAGGTAAGACTAAGCAACGGTAAGAATAAGCAACATGAAAAAAGAGTTTTTAGCTGAATTGTTAACTGCAACTTTATAGTTCATTAATTTTTCCTATTGTTGGCCCTTGGAGGTTAATTATTAAAAATTCTTTAATATATAATTAATCCTAAGAGGACTTCACTTCGAATTTGAAAGTTCAGCGCTCTTTCATTATATCCCATAAATGATTACCAAAACTGAGAAATGTAGTACAGGAATATTAAACTAATTTAAGGTCTGCCAGCTTTGGACTATCATCTTCGAATAACCAATTAATTGCCTTAACGTGGTCTTCAAATTCCCTAGCTTCGATGCCATAAGAAGATGCAGTCTCCCACGGTTTAGTCTTAGGAGAGAAGAGCTCGCTCTCGAATCCAGCCCTCACTTTCAAGGAAGCATACCCCTCGTTATTTAATACGAGGATTTTCAATCTACCCCCATATCTCCTCAATGTCCAAAGGGAATGTGGAGTGTAATTAAAGCTCCCATCTCCTATGATCAGTAACGCGCTTCCACCTGCTATACTATAACCAACAGAAGCGGGCAAAGCCCAACCAAGCATCCCTGTTCTACTTGAGTAGAATCTATCTGCGTTCAATCCAATTAACTCCCTAACTTTTTCCCTATGGGATGGAGCCTCTTCAAACACAGCAAAACCTTGAGTTTTACTTGATAAGTACGAAAGTGCTTTTGTCACCATCTCCTCCTTCCCTAATCCAGTTAGCTTCTTATCTGGCTTAACTATTACCTTCTCCCTTTCCTTCTCCTTAACTAACCCATTTAATTTAGCTAAGAAGGATTTTGGGTTACACAGAAAAGTTTCCCAATGCCTTTTAGTTGCTTCCTCTGGATCTCCAGTAACTTCAATTACGTTATCTCCTTCTATGTCCTCATCATAGTAAACTATATTACTTATATTACCTCCAATTAGCAAGACTAAATCATAGCTCTTTAGAACTTGATTTACTTCACTGGCAAAATTCCTAGGTATTATTGAGTCCACTCTGTTAGCGACTTTTCGAGATGCATAAGGTTCTGAATATATAGGTGCATTTATTTTCTTAGAGAATTCCTCGAGTTCATTGAAGGCGTCGAAGATCTCCACTTCATAACCTGCTATAATAGCTACCTTATTGGACTTATTTATCCTCTCAGCCACCTCCTTTACAAGATTATCATCGCATGCGTTACTTACATTCATTTCACTTATCTTGATTTCCTTTACTTCCTCATCAATTAAATCATATGGAAGAGAGTAAACCACAGGTCCAAAAGGGGGAGTTAATGATATCCTTATAGCTTTATTGAGTAACTTCATTGCTTCACTGGAGTTCCTAACTTCAATGAAGGACTTGGTTACACTTGTAATCTTTGACATATCGTGATATAATATTGGTTCGTCTGCTAGATTCCTAGAGTTTTGCTGTCCTGTTATAATTAATAGGGGTGATCTGTTGATTAGAGCAGTATATGTGAAACCCAATGAATTTGCGAGTCCAGGTGAAGCATGGAGGTTAGAGATGCCAAGCCTTCCTGTCTTCAGGTGGTAACCCTCAGCCATACCTACGGCTAAACCATCAAATAAAGTTAGATAATACTTAAATCCCTTTAGATACTTGAGCATAGGGAGTTCAGTTGTTCCAGGGTTTCCAAACATGGCGTTTGAATACCTAGATAATAGCCTCAGAACTTCTTCTCCTAACTTCATAGCCGTTATTCAACACGTTAGCTTTTAAGCTTTGATATTAGCCTTTAATATATGAATTACTTTATGGCCAAGGGGTTAACAGGAGAACCAGTTCCACCGTAGACTTTCAGGGGAGATGCCACATAGAGGAAATCCCACTTATTGTCCATAGCGCAATCATTTGCCAAGTCCTCTAACCAGACTATTTCATTAAATATAACACCTAAGTTCCTTATTAGAGCAGCATGTAAAGGCAACATAATCCCTGTTTCAGGATGTTTAGTCATTTCATTAGCGAGGGTATCTGTGCCTAGGAGTGGAATTTCCATCTCCTTAAACCAGTTAACTGTGTCCTTCCTATATGTCAAACCAGGCTCTAGGAAATCCCTGTAAAACTCATCCTTTCCTTTCTCATAAAATAACTTGAGCCATCCAGTCCTTATTAGTATTATATCCCTTTTCTCTATTTTAATTCCTTGCTTTTCACTGCAAGTAATTAAGTCCTCGAGTTTGATCTCTTCCCCTCTAGAGAGATGATCTTTTCCTTTGCACCTGGCTACATCAATTAACACTCCCCTTCCTATTATCCCTTTTTGGGCTATGGGAAATATACTCGCCTTTGTAACTGTGTGAACGGTTTCATTAGCATTGTATCCATTCCAAATCTTATCCCCATACCATGGATGACCTAAGGCATCTATGTGCGTTGTCCCATGGAGGTACATTATAATCAAGTCGTCAGCGGATTCCAAACCACCATACCTCCTCTCCACTTTTCCAGTTACGTAACTAGCTCTATCCCTCCTATTAATTCTAATAGCTTGAGTTCTACCTGGAAAAACTGGGTCTCCATTTGGATGAGCTATTGGAACACCTAAAGAGAAAACTTTACCCTTGCTAACTGCCTTTATCCCCCTTAATACTTGGTTTTCGTCTAGGTAATTGAGGCACCCTATTTCATCTTTTTCTCCCCATTTACCCCAATTATTTGGACAATCCCTTAATAACTCCTCGAGGGTTGAGTCCCTTACCATATATAAGGGTTAAAGCAGAGATTTAAAAGGAAATAAGAAGGAAAAAATAATTACTTTTACTCCTCAGCCATTAACTTCCTTCCAAGGGTTTCAGGGCCTATGAAGTACCCAACTACTATTAGTATAGCTCCTATCATATTCAGCAAGCCTGTTGAGAACCAAACATTCGTAGGGGAGTCTATATTGTAAAAAACGTTGTGTAATAAGGGCACGTAAATGCTGAACCAACCTCCTATAAAAATTCCTGAAACATATCCAAAACCTACCCCTGAAGCCCTCATACCCGGTTTAAACCTCTCAGATAAGTAAGCTGGTAATATTCCGTATCCCGCTAGGAACATCCCAATTATGAATGTTATAATGTAGACAAGGGCAGTTGAAGGTATTTGGGCAAATTGAATTAGAGAATAGTAAACTGGAATTGAGAGCAACGCAACCAATACGTTTATTATTATTCCTATCCTTTTTCTACCGAAGTGTTGACTTAATTCTCCAGCTATTATGTAGCTCACAATTAAACCTATATTACCAATTAAATATGCATATGTAGAGTCAAGAAGGCTTATTTTGGAGGGAGGATGTTGTAGTATTACTGGAACATATGATAGGAACGCATAAGCTACTAAGAAGTAACCAGTCATCATTAACATTACCTGGAAGAAGTCCTTCCTGTTCCCACCCTTAAAAAGGGAAAAGAACGGAGTTTTCTCTATTTTTCCGCTCTTCTTCAAGCCCTCGAATATAGGTGTTTCCTTTGACGTTACCCTCAAAATTATTCCTACTATAAAAGGTATGCCCCCAGTTAAGAACAAGTACCTCCAACCCACATTTAACATTCCTTGTTGACCTAAAACACTTAATAACAGGGCAAATATAGATGTCGAGAGAACAGAACCTATTCCATAACCAGATTGAACTACCCCAGAGACTAAGCCCCTCCACCTCGGCGAAGTCCACTCTATAGAGAAAGTTTGACCACCAGCATATTCTCCGCCAGCGAATATACCTACTGCAGCCCTCAGGACTAAAAATAAACCGAAGGCTACATAACCCAATTGATTGTAGGTTGGCAAAGCTGCAACTAGCATTGACGATACTCCTAGACCTATTATAGAATATATCATTGCATTCCTCCTCCCTATTTTATCTCCTAAATTGCCAAATATAGCTGCCCCCATAGGTCTAAATATTAAGGTTATAGAATAGGAGAATATTACAAGAAAGGCGGATAATAGTGAAGGGAGGCTAGAAGGGAAGAAAACACTACTTAAAATTGCAGAGGAGACTAGAGTTAGGGATAAATCATATCCATCTAGAGTCCATCCTAGCAGTCCAGCTGCTACTGCCCTAACATCGGTCTTTACAGGTTCTCCCATGTTCCCGCTGAAACCTATTTTAACTGCTTAAAAAACTTTTGTTACGATTATATTAATTAGTTCACTCTTTAAATTACTATCTATCCTAGTATGTACTTTTTTTGTTTGTCCTTCAAGTGAAAGAATAGAGTATTTAAACGGTATGTAGCAAAGACTTTAAAATAGATATAACTTCTTGCTTTCTATACTAGCTATTTTGCTAAACATTAGTAAACCTTTTCTAACAAGTTTACTCATTATTTAATACTCTAAGACATCCTTCCATTTAACCTTAAATTCCTCTAACGACTTTATGGATTTTAAACTTAGTAGAAGGATAGACTCAATTAGTGCCCATGTAAAGCTAACGTTTTCCCTTCCTATCCCCTTACCATTTCTTTTAATTTGATATTAATATTTTACAGAGCTAAAAATTAGATTGTAACTCCATTGTAATCTCCATTAGGTGCAAAAACTATCTTTATGTAGATTCCTCCCCCCTTTATTATCTTATAAGTGTGCAAGACATTAGGATATATGAAAACCCCTATTGGAGAATCCACTACTAATTTCTCATTATCAAACTCAAGCTCTGCTCTCAACCCCCTCAAACCTTCTTCCTTACCAAGCAATATCATTATAGAGTTCACTGTATGTTTTCTTGGTTCTGCTGCTTCATAAGGTGAATTAACTTCTGGTATCTCTCTCATTGCTATGTAAATATTGCCTTGGGGGAAGTTATTGTTATCAAAGAATACAAACCTCCTCCCCAATTCCTTAACGTGTTTCTTTAACTCTCCGACTGCTGGTCTCGTGTCAGGTTTAAATAGAAAATATCCTCCCAAGGTTTTCACCTAACTTAGTTAAGGCTAAGGATAAAAACGTTTAACTTGACCTCTCGCTTGTCTCCTCTAAGCTCCTGTTGGCGGTTTTAACTCCAATTAAATAAATAAATATTGCTCCTAAGATGAAAAGGGAAGACACATAAAGGAGTTGGTTAAATACACCAACAATTAATGCCCCTATTATTAATAATGAGAATGCGTTGAAAAGCCTCCCAAGTGAGTTTGCTAACCCAGTACCAGTTGCTCTGGCCTTGGTGGGGAAAACTTCTGGAACATAATATTCAAATGCTACTGCAGAGCTTTGAAGGAATAGGTTTATAACAAAGGCTTCAGCCACAACTTGTATTGGAGAGAAGGAGAAGGCGAAGAAGGGTATTAATATAGCTAACATAATATAGTAAATTATTGTTTGGTACCTCTTCTCAAATTTCTCACCTATTGCTGCTACTATTGCAGGCCCAATTATCCCACCTGCATAACCTATTGCTGAATATGTAACTGAAGTAACTATTGTAAAACCCTTCTGAACTAATATTGTAGGTAAGTAAGCATTAAAACCATAGAATCCAGAGATGTTAGCTATAAATAAAAGTATGGAGAAAATTGTTCTCCTCCTCAAACCAGGCTTAAATAGATCGCTAAGTGGCGTTTTCTCTAAGTTAATAACGCTCCCCTTCGTTGAAGGAGTAGGAAGGGGCTTTCCAACGTTTTTGACTACCCAATCCTCTATGAACTTCATCGTCTGCTCAGCTTTATTAACCATTCCATGAGCTAGGTAATACCTAGGAGATTCAGGTAAAAGCCTTCGGAGAATTAGTATTATTACCCCTATTACAGCAGCAACAGCATATGGCACCCTCCAGCCAGGTTCGTTTCCCAAATACGATAAAGATAAAGCTGTAGTAAACGCTATGAAGGGAATAGAAGCTACTCCCACAACATAAGTTAGCCCAGCTATTCTACCCCTCAACCTGCTTGGTATTAACTCGCTCACATATACCCATACTACAGGGAAGTCTCCACCAATGCCAAAACCAGTTATGAGCCGCGATAGCCAAAGCATAGGTAAGTTAATGGAGATTGCAGATAATAATGACCCAATGGACATTATTGTTATTGTTATGGTAAACAACCTCTTCCTTCCTAGTTTATCGGATAAATAACCTGAAAGGAATGAACCTAAAAACATTCCTATGAAACCTATTGCTATTGTGAAAGAAGCCTGAAAAGGATTCATCTGGAATATAACCCTTGTAGCTGGTAGCGTTGAGGACACTGTATTTATATCCAATATGTCGAAGAAAACAGCTGAACCGCCTACAAGGGTTACAGCTAAAAGGTACCTAGACCAAGGAAGTCTATCTATTCTTCCGGTTATGTTTCTTTCATCCACTATTATATCTGGTTTTTCCGCTGTCATCAACTACATATTTGAAAGTTAAATTTAAGCTTTAATGGTATATCCATTTCAGTGAAATTAAGATATTTTTAATTCTCCCTCAATCAATTAATTATATAACACATACAAATATACAATACATCCAAAACTGATAAGTGCCTTAATTTATTGCATGTTCTCTAATAGAAAGTAAACATAAGTAAAGAGATGTAAGAGGTGATATTTAAATATGCTGGGAATTTCATGTAAAAGGACTTTGAGAAGAAATCAAAAGCTCATGATTTCAACTCGACACTTTAATCTCCTCAGATATCCAAGTAGTTAATGAATTGTCAATGAAATTACACAAAGGGTTTATGTAGTGACGTTATACTCGTTTTATTACAACATTCCATTTATGGTTATTTATTTCGTAAATATAGTTGATTTATATAATATTATATTATTATATCACTTGATAAAAACCCTAACTTTAAGCGACTTGAATCCGTTTAGTATTTCATTAGGTATGGGCTCTGGCTCTTCTAGAACTTCCACCTTCTTACATCTATTAATCATCTCCTCTAGGAGAACTTTGGCCTCCATCCTCGCAAGAGAAGCTCCTAAGCACAAATGTATTCCCGCACCAAAACTCAAATGAGGGTTAGGTCTTCTATTAATGTCGAAACTGTCTGGGTTACTAAAGACATCTTCGTCTCTATTTGCTGAGGCTATCCACACTTTTATCCCCTCGCCCTTCTTTATTATTTTCCCTCCTATTTCAACATCTTCTTTTGCTATCCTGAAGGTTCTTCTCACTGGTGGGGAAAACCTTAGTACTTCTTCTATTGAACTCATAAGCGAATCCCTGCTTATTTTCCCCCATAAATTGAATTTAGTGAAGTCAATTACTGAATGGGTTATTAAATTAGTTGTCGTCTCATTTCCAGCAGCCAGTAATAGGATAATATATCCAAGTGCCTCAATCTTAGCTAACCTCTTTCCCCTTATTTTCCAATTAACTATTAGAGATATCAAGTCCTTTCCTCCGTTCTTACTCCTCTCGTCTATCTTCCTTTCTAAATACTCAACCATCTCAATTAACTTCTCGAAAGATATAGGTTTCCCTGACTCTTTTCCAAGCGTTAACGCTATGTTATCTGACCACTCCTTGAACTTCCTCCTATCCTCCTTGGGCAACCCCAGAAGCTCAGCTATTACCATTACAGGTAAGGGAACCGCGACTTCCCTCACGAACTCTAATTCTCCATCCATATTAGACATCAACTCCTTAACTACCTCCCTTATCATAGGTTCAAGCTTAGCAATAGATGATGGGGAGAAGAAGTCCATAGTTATGTCCTTAAGTTCATCGTGAAGGGGCGGGTCTGTAGTTAGCATTGTATAATATGTTGGAAGACCTATGGAGTCTTCAATTCCTTCCCTTAACCTCTCAGCCTTTTCCTGAGTGTAATCGCTTAATTGAGAGGAAAAGGTCTTGTGAGACAGCAATACCCTCTTTACATCACTGTATTTAAAGACGTTCCAGACTTCTCCATCAAAGTGAACTGGGTCTTTTCTCCTCATTTCACTAAACCAAGGGTAAGGGTTAAGGAGTAACTGGATGTCCATATAATATTGTCACCTCAAGTAATTTAAGAGTTAGGAAATTATTCAATTAGGCAAGGGTTTAAAATCTAAATATAGATAATCCCTTTATTATTTTTTAAGTTATTCCTCAGGCTAACAAAAGCTCGAAAGCACTCCTTTATTGTAGACTAAGAACTCTCTTTAAGTAAAAATTCCTTAAGAGGTCACATATTCAGGACAGGGAGAATGTAAGATTTAGAAAAGACATCCATAGATAATTCTCTTTAAAGTTTATTTAGTTACATACTAGGAATCATATGAGTATTTATCTCTCTAGCATTGCCTCAATCCGTTTCTCCTCCACTTTCATCACTCTTTTTCCCCTTTTCATTATTTATTATTCTCATTCATGATGTATTAGGGAATTAACCCTCAACCACGCATTTATCCTCATATGGACCACGAAACTCAAGAAAAGGGCATTTCCTCACCCTTTTACCACTTTATTACCTTGCGTGAGAGGCATTTCTAATCATGAAAATTAGGTAAACACAAAAATCTGTTAACTTGAAAAGCGTTCAGCCCAATATCATATCCTCTCAGTAATGTAACCTAATATCCTAAAAAAATTTTATTAAAAATTTTATTAGCATATACAACTATTTAACTAATTCCTTTAAAGATTTAATTATTTTTATTTTATCCTCAATATCTATTTCCTCTAAATTATAACCGTATCTATTAACGTAAATTGCTTGTAATCCAGCATTACGTGCTCCAGCTATGTCCCAAGGGTTAGAGGAAACGAAAATTGCTCCCTCCACCAATTTATAGACATCTTTAGCCGGTTTATACTTTTTAACTTTCCCAGCAGTGATGATCTCATCGAAATATCCTAATAAATTTGAATTTCTCAATAATTCTCTGATCATCCACTCGTCACCATTAGTCAACGTTACTTTTTTTGCATTTATTTTAGGTAAAGTCTCTATTACGTCTTCGTAAGGTCTAAGATTAAGCCATGTTTTCATTACTCTATCCACATCTATGGAAATTTTAACTTCTTCATGGCATATATTAATGCTTTTCTCGTGATTTCCCAGAAACTCTCATATCTACCCATAATCGTTAAAAGCCACGTATATCCTAGTTGTTTTCTTCTCCATTCCTTTACTAGTTCTATATCTTTAATTTCATTAACTATGCCATTAACGTCAAATAATGTACCGTATACGTCAAATGCGTACAACATTATTCCATCACACTATAATTGGATAATAACCTTCATTAACTAGTTCTGCTATGCCGATATGATTATCTTCATTTCCTATTAATCTTATTCCTGTTTTCTCAATTTTTTCTTTACCTCCTATATGTGAAGGAGATGCACAATACCCACATACCCCATAGATGAGTTCTTCTTTAACAGCGAGTTCCATATATTTTCTTAAATTCTCATTTTCAACTGTCTTAATTCCACCACCATCAAAATATATTAAAACGCTGTGTCCATTTTTCTTTAGTTCCCTAGCATATAGTATTGCATGAGCTACTTTTGCCATGTTGCTTCTACTTTCTGTGGGATCGGTTAATACGGAGAATAAATATTTCATAATTAAGAATTATCTCACGGAATTTAAAAGATTAAGTCAAAAATCTTTTTATAACTTAACGTTAAGTTTATTATTAAATGTTAAAAACATTTTTGACAAGTGCTTATATTATAATTTAGTATAATAAAATCACATGGGAACGTTTTCATTTAAATGCAAAGATGTAGGCCAAAGCTGTGAATTCGAGGTGAGTAAAGTTAAGTTAGAAGAGGAATTAATGTCAATTTTAAAGATGCATGCGGAAAAAGCATGGCATTAAAAAATCACATCAGAAATGATGCAAACGATACTAAATGCTACTAAGACTAAATAATTTTTATGTTTATATAATTTCATATATATTAAAATCATACTTAATAGATATTAGAATTTTTTTATTTTCTTCTAATACGTTTCTTATACGTCTAGCTAGTAATGTGATATTATCACTAACACCAATTAAGAGATTTTTATGGGTGTCTGAGAATTTTAATATTCCCAAGTCATCAAATTCATTTATATTACAGTCAAAAATACTGAAAACATTATAATATTAGCTTTTTGTAGATCTACAAGAGGAATCTTTTTTACTAAGCCATTGTTATATAATCTCTTTATTTCATTAGAAATTTTCCTTTTACTAAGTCTTAGCTTTAATGATAATTCATTAAATCTGATTTTTGTGTTAGATTTAATATAGTGTGCTATTTGTCTATTTATTAGATTATTACTAATATTATTATTTATATTTATTTCCATATATTTATCTCCTCCTATAACGGAGAATATTCTTCTCATATTCTCTCCCAACTCTACTTCGTTTCTTCCAATAACTTCATAAATAATGGTTGTAGAGATTGGTTATAATCCGCAGATAAATTATTATGAGGGGCATATTCCGGGGGCAGTATTAATAAATTGGAGAGATTTTCTTGACGATAATTCTAGAGATTTCGCTAGTCCGGGGAAGTTGAGTAAGGTTTTAGGAAACGCGGGGATAAACAACGATGATCTCATTGTGTTATATAGCGAAATGAATAATAGGTACGCATTTTACGTTTATTGGATTTTAAAGGCTTATGGACATTCAAATTTGGCTATATTAAATGGGGGAATTTATAAGTGGTTAAAAGAGGGTTATCCTATAGAAAGCGATGGTATAGTAGTTAATAAGAAGAGTGAATACAAGGCTAGGAAGCCTGATTGGTCCTCAAGGATTTTAGTATGGGAGTTATTGTCTAAACTTAAAGAGTTTGTTTTAATCGACTCTAGGAGTAAGGAGGAGTATGATGGTCTGACTACTGCACCTCCAGAGCACAAGTGTGAACAAACCCAAATGAGTGGTCACATTCCGGGTGCTAAGAACATTCCATGGACAATTTTGCTTAATGAAGATGAGACTATGAAATCTAGGGATGAGTTGGAGAGAATATTTTCTTGGTTAAGTAAAGAGGATAAGATAGTGGTGTACTGTAGGACTGGTGCTAGGGCTTCTGTTGCTTGGTATGCTTTAAAAGAGGTTTTGGGATTTAAGTTGGTCAGACTTTATGATGGTTCATGGGTTGAATATGGCAATATGGTTGGTGTCCCAGTAGAGAAATCAGTTAGTGATCGTTTCTGATCTTCATTTTCTCTCAAGGTATTTACGAAATAAAATGTCTAACTCTTTATACAGTTCTTCTGCTAATGCCTTGTCGTAGTATTTGCAATTGGCTATTAGCCCTGCTAAGCGTAATGTTTCAACTTTTGCTTCTTCTGATAGCTGAAACAGCTCGAAAGTTAACGCTGATTCTCGTGACGATAGATTAAGCAATTGCCTTAGTAGTTCTGAGCATTCTTCCTCGTACACTCTATTGCGATCAATTGTAGTTGATATATCTTCTCTAGGTCTCTTCTCGTTTCCTCTATTCTCCTCTTCAGTTCCTCTATTCTCTTTATCTTCTCCTCTATTTTCTCCTTTAGTTCTTTTTCTTTTGAACATGTAATAGTTTCACCCCATTACAACTACTATTATTACTACAATGAGCGTCAAAATAATGCACATAATGTACCATGAGATTGAGCTGTTGATAAGTGTTTTAGCGAAAATCTTCCCAAATCTTCTTATTGAATTTGCTAGTTTGTAGAGGTATTCCCAGAATACATCTAAACCGTATGTAGGTAAGAATTTCTCTTCTTCTGGCCTTAAGATTTTCTTTAGCATTTGTCTTATGTTATTTGCCATTGCAAATGCTGTGTATTCTTCTTTCTCGTTTACCCCATTGTTCCACGTTTCTGCTTTTCTTATTTTAGGCTTTCCAAAGGCGAGATAGCTTACAATAGAGAAGGCTACTAATAGTAAAATTATGTAGAGTGGCGATATTCCTCCGAATGTGGTGTTATAGTATTGTGTTAGAATCACGCTATTGGTTAGCATTCCTAGAATTGTTGTAGAGTTTTTATAAGGGTATATCAAATAAGGTAACGTGAATCCCAGTATGAGTACTATAAGTGCAGATAATAAGATGGGATATTTCTTTATTTTACTTAATTGTTCTCTTGTATTCTGAAATATTGATGTATACGTTATGTATCTAATTAATAAGGCTGTTGCTAGACCTTCTCCCATTGCGATAATTGCTCCAGTCATTATGAAGAGGATAGATATCACGTTATGAAGTACGTATGAGAACATGAATAGGTTTTCAAGTAATAGCCAAGATGCTACTCCCCCTATATTCGGCAATAGTCCAGACATGGAGGAAGCCAATAGGGTTAGTCCTATTTCAATGTTTCTTATCTTTTTTGAATAAGTTATGCTCTGTTTTTCTTGTAAGCCAGAAGAGAGGAATAGTCCAGTTTTGGCTACTGAGTGTGCGAATGAGTATAAAATTACAGTGATTAAGGAAATGTGCTCTATTGAGGTAATGTTTAGTTGCTTTGAGATCATGTATAGACTTAAGGCTACTAGTATTGCCCCGTTATTTTCTATTGTACTAAAGGCTAAAATTCCCTTAGTGTTCTCATTTACGTATCCGTAAAGTGCTCCAAAGAATATGTTAAATGCACCTATGGCCATTATTGTAAGTGAAAATCCAATCGGAATAGTTTGTGTTAAAATTGTAATTTTTAGTATTCCGTAAACCCCCATTAGCGTCATTGTGGCACTTAGTATTGCAGAAAAGTTTGATGGTGCTGTTCCATGTGCTATAGGTAGCCATTCCGATACAAGGAAAGGCATCATTCCCATTTTTATTATGAATCCAAAAGTAGCGACAATCAAGGGAACTGGAGATGGCAAGTAATTGAAGTTTGTAGTGTTTGCTATTATAAATCCCGCTAAAATGAGAACTGTACTCAGCTCTCCAAATGCCATGAAAACGAATGGTGGTCTATTATTCTTTGCTGTTAGACCTATTGCTACATATGCTGGGATTGTCATTATTTCCCATCCTGCGAGGAATAACAGATAACCATCAGAGTTTAAGACAATGGCCATGCCTAAGATTGTTAGTATGTATAAGGGGGAGAGCCATTTCCCGTAATGATCGTACTCTATTGAGAAAATTGAGGCGAGAATCCACACTGAGGTAGAAATTATGGAGAAGAATGAGAGAACTCCATTATATTCGTAAATCGAGGTGATAAGTAGTATTATTGATGATATCATTGTCAAGATATATCCCGCTTTTTTATTAAAGATTGAGAATATAATAGAAATTAGAAATGGGGGTAATGTATAGAGTAGCGTGTTCATTTTCCCTTCACCTTCATCAAGGCTTCGAGTATTGTAAAGGGATTTGGTGGACAACCGGGGATTTCCACTACTGCTTCTAATGGTACTCCTTCGCCTATTATTCCTCCTGAGATAGCGCAAGCACCTAATAATATAACTACTTTGGGTTCTGGCATTGCTTCATAAGCTTTTTTTAACACTTCTTTCATTTTCTCTGTCATTACCCCCATTACTACTAATGCGTCTGCATGTCTTGGAGTATTGGTGAAGAATATGCTAAATCTTGTCATATCGTATTCTGGTGATGAGATCAGCTTCAGTTCCATGTTACATCCTCCGCATGTGCCGGAGTCTATTGGGTAAAGGTAAAATGACCTTTTGAAGAGGGGTTGTGTTTTGTTTATTGTATATATTCTTGGATTGAGATTTGGTCTATAGTTGGGATAGCATCTTCTGCAAAATACGCATCTTTCCTTTATCCACTTTCCATCCTTTATGGCGTTTGTTGGACAGTTTACAGTTCCCTCTCCTTGTATTTCAGTGCTCCATTCCGCTATTTCCTTCGGGTATTTCTCTGTCATTACTCCTTTTCTTAAACCTCTAATAAACCACCAATTCTTCACTTTAACATCACCCCTATTTCACTTACCCAAATTCCAAAACTTTCCCAATTGAATTGAAAATCGGTAAATATTGTGTTTATCACGCTTTTCAAAAATAGGTTGAGATTGACTTGTGAAGGAGTGAGAAGTGATACTGAGTCGATAATCCCGTTATTTAACTTGACGTAATAGGCTAGATCACCAGATGGACTCTCGACTCTGGCTAGTCCCTCTCCCCCTCCTTGTTTGTGATTTTTCCCTCTCTCGTTATTGCTGTTCTTTATTTCATCGTGTAACTCTACTAAAATTTTGGCCGACTCGATTATCTCCATTCCCCTAACTAGGAACCTTCCGAATGAGTCTGCCTCTTGTGTGATAACTGTTCTAAAACCTAAGTCTTCATAAGGTAAGGCTTTAAAGTCCTTTCTCGCATCGTAAGCTAGTCCAGCAGCTCTTGCAGCTGGTCCTATACTGTTTTCATCTATTATTTTTCCGTTTTCTTGGAGTCTATCTATGAAGATTCTACTTTCAAGTAGCCCATCGAAGATTTGTTTAAATTCCTTGGTAATATCTATTATTCTTAATAAATTTCCGAAATCGCAGTTAACCCCGTTAATTGCATTAACGCCAAAGAAATACCTGTGACCACACATTTTGCCTATTAATCTGTTGACTTTTTCAACGAGGTGCAAGAGATGGTATGTAGGTACGTTTAGTGATGCGGTTTCAGTTAATCTCGATATTACGAATAAGTGATTTCTTATTCTTTCCAATTCTATTTCGGCTATTCTCTTTAGTTGGGTTGGATAGTCTTGTTCTAATTCTAACGAATCTTCTACAGCGAGTAAAAAGGATATTGTGTGGGAAGCACTAAATGGAGCGTTTATTCTCTCTACTCTGAGTAAGGCATCGTCCACAGTTAAACCGCTTATTACTATTTCTCTGTTCTTGTATACCTCAGCGTCTATTCCTAGAATTTTTTCACCATTAGTTGTAATAATGAATTTTATTGTTTCGAGTAGTCCTCCAGCTGAGGGTCCGTAAATGAACTTGAATGATCCATACGTTTGTGTTATATTTGGTTTGTTTTCCTCACATTTCTCTTCTGTTATCGTTTTCTCGTAGAGACAATAATCCCCTATTTTGCCTATTTTCCTTCCCTCGCCTTTTTGAGTCCATTTATAGTATTTCATGAAAGGATCACCAGTAAAAGTATACCGAGAACGAGTGGAATTATAGATGATACAAGAGAAATGAACGTGATTAGCTTGGGTTCTTCTGAGACTGTGAGCTCTCTTTGAGTGAATATCATTTTGGTAACGTTATAGTTTATTGAGATGAAAGCTGTTGCCAGAGAAATTACTATTAATATAAACTCTATAATATAATCTTTTTGAATTAATGTTTGTAATATGAAGAATTCTCCTATGAAAGTTGCAAAGGGTGGCGTACCAGTTACAGTTAGAGAGGACAATAATAGCGATACTGAGGTGAGTTTTAGTTTTGTATGTAAACCGCCTATGTTTTCAATTCTCTTTTCTCCAAGGACTTTCAATACAATTCCGCTAGAGTAAAAGGCACCCGCTTTGCCAAATGCGTGTGCAAGAAGGAGGATTATTGCTCCGAGGGGTTGGCCTATTGTAAGTCCAAGCAAGGCTAGGTTCATGTTTTCTATGGTTGAGTATGCAAACATTCTCTTTATATGCCATTGATAGGTTAGGATAATCGATGCGGTTATTATCGATAAAGTTGTGAATATTACAAAGATATTGGTTAATGGATTTACTTGATATACCATGTACACCACGTAAGTTGCGGCTGGAAGTAGTACTCCAGAAAATAATGCGCTTATTGGAGATGGCGCTTCGCTATGAGCATCTGGTAACCACGTGTACATGGGGAAAACTCCTGCTTTTGTTCCAAATCCTATTAAAGCTAGAGCTACCGCAAGTTTAGTTATTATGTTGTTTTCAGGTTTTGTAAGTATTTCCGTTACAGTTAATGTATGGTAATTATAGTAGATGAAAATTATTGAGAATAGGGCTAAGGTTACTCCAGCGGATACTATGATTACATACCTCCACGTGGCTTCCAGTGAGGTTTCAGATGCTTCCGCTATTATTAGAAGAGCTGAGGTCACAGTTGTGAGTTCTACCCCAACCCACATTAGACCGTAATTGTTCATAATAACGGTAAAAAGCATTGATGATGCGAAGGAATTTAGTAGAATGTAGTATAATCTTTCACTTACTATTTTGCTTGGTTTTATATAATTCATGGAGTAAAGGGTAGATAGGAGATAAATTGATGTAATCATCAATAGGAAAAACGTTGTGAACTTAGTGATGAAGAAGAAAGAGTTTTTGATTGGTGCTAAGAAGTAAAGGAAGATGCTGATGATTGATGTTAGTACTGCTGATAGTACGGATAGGGTCTTAATTAGCTTGAGTTTGAAAAAGCCTACGTTACTTATTATAGGAATTAATAGTAAGAGTATGGGTTCAATATTCATTTAGATCACCCTTTTAGTTCATCTAACCTAGAATATTCTGCTTTTTCTAACGTCAAAATTGAGGAAATTATCACTAGCCCTAATACATCAAGGAATACACTCACTTCTATTAAGAAGGGAATGGGTAGTAATAAAATACCAAAAAGAATTGTGGAGTTTTCTTCTTCTATGAAACCGATGAATTGAAATATTGTACTTTTTCTAGAAATAATAAGGAATAGACCCTGGAAGAGTAAGATAAAGGCGAACAATAACATTAGCGTGTTGTTGATTTCCGTACTTATGGGTATTTTCTCCAATACGAAATAATATACTACTAGAGATGCTATAATGGAAAATGCGAGATTCAATACTAGTTCAGATGCTACTCCCTTAGAGCTTTCTCTAGTTCCTGGTTTCTCTTTAACTAGACCTCTAAATAAAAATATTGTGATTAGTACAGTCCTCAGTAGTATTACTGTTATTCCTAAAATTATATAGTCGATGGAAAAAAGTGAGATTCCTAGATGGAAGGCTAGAATTGCGATTAAGGTAGATTGAATGGCTTGTGCATATATTGCTGGTTTAAAGTAAGCTTGTCCTTGAATGTAAAAGGCTGAAATTAATATGAACGTTGAGAGTAGTTCTAGGATCTCTGAGTTAATCACTATACCTTCACCCCAACAAGACAGTAAGCGTTAATGAAAGTAGGGAAAGGAGGAACGCCACTGCGAGATAATCCTGAACTTTAAATAGCCTTAATTTAGCTAGGGTGGTGTTTATTATAACGCTAATAAGGATTAGGAGTAACCATTTGCCGAACATCACCGCAATGTCTATTAAAGAGCCTATAATTCCAACTTGCAAAAACCAAGGGAATATAAATACGTTTAGGAGTACTGAGCCTAATAGATATTGTTTGATGTAAGAACCCCACTTTAGTATTGCAAGTAATTTTCCGCTATATTCGTAGAGAACTCCATCGTCTATCATACCCATTTCGCTTAGTCCAGGACTCTCTACGGGTAATTTACCGGTTTCGAATAACCATAACATGAAGAATGAGATCGATACGAAGGTGTGGTCTAGTTGAAAGTAATGAGAGAGGCTTTGGGAAACGTAATCTAATGTTACATAAGGGTTGTTTGTACCAGTTATTAGTGCAACGCCGAAGAAAACCGTTATCAGTGTAGCTTCAGATAAGAAAGTGAAAGAGAGAATTCTACTTACTCCTAATGCAACGAAATTACTTCCACTTTCTAGGGAGGCAATTATTTTTATGAACGCAGCTAAGGAGAAGAGTAATGCTCCCCCTAAGAAATCCACCGTAGGGGTGAGTAAGATGGGCACTGGATAAACTACTGGGATGACGAAGGAAATAAGGAGATAAATCCCAAAAACTATGTAAGGAGCATAAACAAATAGAGATAATGAGTTATTTGAAATAACGGTTTCTTTTCTTAGTAGTTTAATTATATCATAGTAAGGTTGCAGAACACTGGGGCCTTTACGCCCTTCTATTATGGCTTTTCCCCTATCGTAAATTCCTTGATATAATGGGGATAGTAGAATAACTACAATAACTTGAGTTATGGTTAAAACTACTATCTGAGCTTCATTTGACGCCATACTTCCCACCCTTTTGTGGTGAAGTAGGCGTTATCAGCCCCTATCATTAATCAAGAGGCGGTTCGGGGTTATCCCCAGGGGGACGCCATCCCCTACTTCATTGAGTAAACTCCGCATGTTAATATCGAAGCAAACTATTTTAAAGCTATCGCTACACCATAAGGATGAAGTAAACTCGAACTATATTATCGTAAATGCTACTTAGGCTGGAAATAGAATCGAATACTAATTTATTGTATCAAGTATATTTAATAGCCTAAAATCAAACTATTAAAATTAATAAATATATAACAATAGATCGAATTTATAGAGCCTTTCTTTTATCAAGGAACGAAGTAGATAAACGAAGATAAACATAAAATATTTTTAACACAACTCGTATGTCATGTTCTGGGTTTTTATATCCTCTTCAAAAATAAGAGTTAAGTAAAGAAATCAGAGAGGAAATGTTGTTCCTCCTTCTTCAAACAAACTAGATCTTTCAAAATGTTAAACCTCGAAGTCACATGACCTACCTAAATCTGTCAAGTATCTAATAACTTTATTATCACTATTGTACGAGCTCACATTAGACAAAAATACTACAAAGCTAAAATGTGATCTCAGACTAGCCGTACTTCCTCTCAAACGAGAGATGTAATTCCGAATCAGTGAGAAGAACCAACCTAACTCATCTTTTAGATTAATGTAAATAATGGTCGAATTATCGTATTTTTCTCCTTTTAAGCTTTATCCATTTAAGTATGGATTATCATGATAGGCAAGGTAATTGTTGTACTAGCAATCATTCTAGTAGGAGTATTTCTCTTAACTCATACTAACCTATTCTATCATCCACAGACTCCAGTTTCTAAAGGACAAGAGTACTATACGACTACAAATGTTCAAAACATAACTTATCAATTTGGTATAATATCAAATGTGTCAACAAATTACACTGTTCCCTTGAAGTTAAGTTATGGCAATGTTACAATTAAAGTAATGGGACATAACGCGTTTAACTTAACCGTGGTAAATAACTCCACTGTAATTTACTCTGGTATAGTTGATAGATATTTTAGTAAGACATTTATCATTGGTGGCGATGTTAAGTTAGTGTTTTCATCAAGGCAAGGGTTAGAAGTTAATGTAACGATTTTTGATGTGTTAAGTTAGTTTTTTCTTTTTATCTTCCATTTCTTTTTGTATGTATAAGTACTTTGACGCTCATTGCCATTATTCCTATTTAAAGAAGAAGTATGAAGATTATCTTATAGCTGCGGTTTCAATGGATTACCAATCCGCTATGGATACTTTCTCCTTAAAGAGTGACAACGTATTAGTAGGAGTTGGTATTCATCCTTGGCGTGTTCATGAGGAGGATCTGACTAGAATTTTATCGTTGATTATTAAAGCTGATTTCGTTGGAGAAGTTGGTTTGGATTACAGATTCGCTAAGGCTCCTAAAGAATTGCAGATTAAATATTTTGAGGAGCAGATAAAAGCGGGAGAAGGTAAGTTGATAAACGTCCACGCTTTAGACGCTTGGAAAGACGCTTTCAACATTTTAGTTAAAAACGACGTGAAGAGTGCTATCTTTCACTGGTATACTGGTCCCATTAATCTGTTGAAGGATATTGAGAGTGCTGGGTATTTTATTTCTATAAATCCTTCCGTTTCTTTCCAGAAGAAGCATCAAGAAGTGTTGAAAAATGTCGACCTAAAAAACGTTCTTACAGAGAGTGATGGTGGGTATGAATATAGGGGTAAGCTATTAGAACCTAGTGATATACCTAACGCTATCTCATTTATGAGCAATTTTTTAGGTATAGAAGAGTATAAGCTAGTGAGAATAATAAGCAATAATTTTTTCAAAGCTTATGGAGTAAACCCAGTTAATAATTGATATTAATACGGATAGTAAGATCGTTTTAAATTTTCTAGATCAGTATACTATTGTATGGAAGTTAGGAAAACCATATGCCCTTTCTGTGGTGTAGGTTGTGGTCTAGATTTTTATGTAGAGAATAACTTTATATTTAGGATATCTCCATCACAAGAGCACATTGTTAGCAGAGGACACGTTTGCGGTAAGGGCGCTGTTGCTTCAGAAGTAATTTACGCCTGGGACCGTTTAACTTATCCTTTAAAGAGAGTTAAGGACACTTTCGTTAGGACTACTTGGGATGAAGCAATTAGCGATATTGATAGCAAGTTAAAGGAAATTAGGAGTAAGTATGGCTCAGAGGCTATTGCCTTTTACGGGGGTTGTCAGAATACGTTGGAGGAAGGATATTCGTTCATGAAGTTGGCTAGAGCTTTGGGTACTAATAATGTTGACTCGTGTGCTAGGGTTTGTCATGAGCCCTCTGCAATGGCTTTAAAGGAGTTAGTCGGTATTGGAGCTTCTTCTGTTACCGTTTCTGAAATTTTGAATGCTAGAAATATTGTAATTTCTGGAGAATCTGTTACTGATAGCCATCCCGTTTTGTCTCAATATTTAGTTGAGGCTAAGAGAAAGGGTGTGAAAATTGTAGTTATTGATCCTAGGATGACTGGTACTGCTAGGATTGCTGATTTGTTTTTACAGATTAGTAGTGGTACTGATATTTATCTATATAACGCTGTTGCGAATTATTTGATAAGTAACGGATTATATGATAGTAAGTTCGTTAAGGAACGTGTTGAGAACCTTGATGAGTTTAGGGAGATTGTAAAGTCTTATACTATTGAGGAAGCCGAGAGGATTACTAGTGTTAGTAAGGATAAGATTATTGAGTTCGCTAGGATTATTGCAAATAAGCCTACAATACTCTCATGGGGTTTGGGTTTAACTCAGTCAAGTGGCGTTAATGCCGTAAAGGCTTACATTAACCTAGCATTGCTTACTGGGAATGTTGGTATTAATGGTGGGGGACTATTAGTTTATAGGGGTCAAACAAATGTTCAAGGTTCTGGTGATTTAATAAAGCCAGATGTTTTCCCAAATGGTCCAATGAATGAGGAAAACGCTAAGGAGTTGAGTAAGATTTGGGGTTTTGTTCCTCCAATCAAGAAGGGTTTGAGCATAACTGAGGCTTTTCTAAGGGATAGTAATGTTAAGGCACTTTTTCTAATGAATTACAATCCAGCTTTTAGTTTGCCAAATAGATACAAGGTTATTAAGTTCTTGAAGTCGTTGGAATTGTTAGTAGTAATGGATCCGTTTATGACTGAGACTGCTAAATATGCACATTACGTTTTGCCTACTCCTTTATGGGCTGAAAAGGAGGGTTCAGTTACTAATTTAGATCGTACTGTTAAGTGGAGGTTTAAGGTTGTTGATCCTCCTGGGGAGGTTAGGAGTGAGTTGTGGATAATTAAGAGGATTGCTGAGAAGTTAGGTTTTACTGGTTTTCATGACGATCCTAAATTGGTGTTTAAAGAGATAAAGGAGGTTGCAAAGTTGTACTCTAATTTGACCCTTGATGAATTGATGGATTACTCTGTAGACTCCAAGTATCCTGATCACGAGTCTAGTCTGTACAAGGATAGGTTTATGACTCCTAGCGGTAAGGCTAAGTTTGGATTAGTTAGGTATAACGAAATATCTGGTGATAGTTACATTTTAATTACTGGTAGAGTTGTGACTAGGTATAATTCTGATGAGTTGATCAAGAGAGTCCCAGGATATAGGAATTTCAGTTCTGATTTGTTGATAAACCCAGAGGATGCTACAAAGCTGAATATCAAAGACGGGGATATGGTTAAGGTTGTTTCTAAATGCGGCATGGCTGTGATGAAAGCCAAGCTAACTAACGAGGTTAAGGTTGGTCATACGTTTGCTTATATGCATGATTACTATGTAAACAACGTTGTCTGTGACGATTTAGATGATATTTCTAAGACTCCAAGATATAAGATAACCTTTGTCAAGATTGAAAAATTGGGATAAATTATTTTTAAAAAGGAAGGTGTTTCTCTATATATGTCTGAAGTTGCTATTGTAACCGGAGCATCAAAAGGTATAGGGAGAGCTGTTGTTAAGTTACTTAAGGAGAATAATTATACTGTTGTTTCGATTTCTAGGAGTAAATCGGATATTGGTGATGTAATTTATGATGCTGATGTCAGTGATAGGAGCACTGTATTTAGGATTGTAAATGAGGTACTGGAGAAGTTTGGCAAGATTGACGTCTTGGTTAATAATGCAGGTTTTGGAGTTTATGGATCTTTTTTAGAGACTGATTTAAACGAGGAGGAGTACATGATTAGGACTAATCTTCTAGCCCCACTATACTTCATGAAGGCCGTGCTTCCACATATGGTTTCTAGGAGGAAGGGAAGTGTTGTTAACATCGTTTCGGAAGCTGCTTACGTATCTACACCCAAGCTTTTAGTTTACTCGGCAACTAAGGCTGGTTTAGCCAGTTTAACTAATGGTTTGTGGGCTGAAATGAGGAAATATAATGTTAGGGTAAGTGGTGTTTACCCTGGCCCTGTCAGGACTAATTTTACCTCTCATCCTTCATTTAAAAAGAATAATGGCGATCCTTTTGCTAATTATAGCGTTGAGCCAGAGGCTGTAGCTAAAGCCGTTCTAAAAGCAATAAGGACTGGTAAGAGGGAGATTTATGTACCTTCAAGGTTGAAATTGGACCCCTATTTCCTTAAGCTTGCTAACCTTTTCCAGAGTTTCACTTATACTATAGTAAGTAATTATTTTAGCTAACACATACGGGAGAAAAATTATAAAATGTTAAGGTTATTTTGTTAGAGAAAAATTTATTACCGGAAATATTACTGGCTATACATATGCCGTTAAATAAAGGGTTAACTAGGGTTAAAGCTATCGTGATAATAATTGTTGTTATAATCGCAGTGATAGCTGGGGTTGTAGGATATTATTTAATTAATCATCCTTCTAATTCTGTAACTACTTCATCTTCATCTACTACAACTAGTTCTTCCCTATCTAGTACTAGCATATCTTCATCTATTACTAATATTACTTCATCTCAAGGTATTACAGTCTTCGTAGCGGGTGCTTATCTTGCAATTCTCAACTACCTAGCTGACCAATTTCAGAACGCTACTGAAATTCCAGTTCATGTTGTAGGTAGTGGCTCCTTCGCATTAGCTTCACAAATAGCTTCCCAGACTCCAGTTCCAGCAAACGTTTTCATTCCAGTTGCCTATATTCAAGCTGTTGAGTTAACTGGCAGTAGGAATCCCGGTTGGGCTATAGCTTTTCTATCAGATCAGATGACAATAGTTTACTCTAACTACACTACCAAATCTCCTTATTGGTCCCAACTATACTCCAATTACACCATGGCTATGGAGATCAACAATACTAAGTATTGGTATAATTTCTTCTACTTATTGACCACCAAGTTCAGTCTGGGAATTGCTAATCCTAACACTGACCCAGAGGGATTATATGCGTATTTGATACTTCAAATGGCAAGTTATTTATATGCTAATCATAATATAAGCTACTTTGTGCATCTCGTTAAAGCGAATCCAAATGTCAAAGTAGCCCCTAGTACAGCTAACTATGTAGCGCCCTTAAAGGCGGGTACTTTAGACTTCACATTCTCTTATGTTTCCTATGCTGTATCTCAAGGATTGGAATATCTAAAACTACCTCCTTGGTTAAGTTTTGGTTATTATCCGAACGAGACGACATGGTACAGTCAATTTGCTTATAATATAAGTGTAAATGGCCAAACATTAACAATTCATGGAAATCCAGTTTACTTATACATTACCATTCCATTAAACGCTTCGAATATACAAACTGCATATCAGTTTATTGGCTTCGTATTGGGTCATGAATCTCAACTTACCAGATTTAATGTAATTCCAATACAACCAGCTTTATTGTATAATGAAACTAGTAATATTCCGCAGCCTATATTGAACTTGTTAAAATCTGGTGAGTTGAAGTATGCGGGTAATTTCTCTGAAGTTTAATACCCTACAAGCCATATCCTTTTTTCTATCTCTCCTTTTAGCTTTACCAACTCTCTATTTGCTATTTTACGGCTATGGTCCGTTTTTTGTTAAATCAGTCGCGTTCAGTAGCTCTTTACTTTCCTCAATAGGTTTATCGTTTTTTGCTTCAGCCCTTTCCATTGTAATAACTGTTCTTATCTTTACTCCCTTGGCATATTATTTATCAAGACATAGGAATCCAATTATTGAGACTTTAGTCGATGTGCCAGCATCTATACCGCATCCCCTAGTTGGCATTGCTTTAATTTTCATTGATAGTCCCACTAATCCTCTAGGTGCTTTACTTTACTCTCATGGTATTATTTTTTACTACACTTATACTGGCTTATTGTTGGCTTTGATTATTGTTTCTAGTCCTATCTATATTCGTTCGATGCAGAATTTCTTCGAGTCTCTTCCAAGGTCTTATGAAATATATGCCATGAGTTTAGGTGCTTCCGAGTTCAAAGTATTTACTTCCGTAGTTTTCCCTCTTTCAATTAGGGGGATAATATCTGCTGGGCTAACTTCTATTGCTAGAGCTATGAGTGAATTTGGATCTGTGGTAATAGTTGCACCTTATGTTACTGGCTGGTTGTTTAACAACGCGTATGTGGCTTCAGTATATATTTATAATGAATACGAAACGTATTTTAGCGCTTCAATAAGTGCCTCAGCTACGCTTCTCCTTTTCTCCCTCATACTAATAGTTACAAGTAGGATAGTTAACCATTTCTTGTATAAGACATGAAAATCCTTTTAAATTATTAAGTAATGAAGTATGGTAATATGAAAAAATGGGCGCCATTAATATTATTTCTATTTTCTCTATTATTATTACAAGGAATATCTCTTCATGCCTCTTCACCGTCATTTTCCGTGAATGCAAGTTATTTAGCATCATTGCCTTACGCAAATTCTCATGTCGCAGTAGTATACTATCAAGGTAGCTTATATATCATAGGTGGGGATTCACATTCAAACCAAGTTTGGATATACTCCAATGGCACATGGAATATCGGGCCTAGTTTGCCTTTTAGTTTAGTTTCACCTTCAGCAATCGTCTATAATAACACAATTTATGTTATAGGTGGTTATAATAGCACTGGGATAAATCCTTACGTTCTTAAACTTAATGGTAATTCTTGGGTTGTCGTAAGTGAAATGCCACTCCCAGCATACTCACCTTACATATTTGTTTATAATAATGCGATTTACGTTATTGGTGGAGAGAACACCACTAGCCCAGCTGGCCTTTATTTTCCACCTTCTAATGCAATTAGATTATTCTACCCCAATAACGATAGTTGGAGGATAATAGGTTACATGCCAGTTCCTACATATGGAGGTGGGTATGTATTTAATGGGACTTCCTTGATAATAGTTAGCGGTTACATTGGATATAGTGCCTATACCAATGACATATTGATTTATAGTCCACAAAACAATAATTGGACTATTCTTAATGGCGTTCTTCCCTACTGGATTCACGATAGTGCCTTAGCCTATTATAGGGGTGTTTTGTTTATTGTGGGTGGTTATATTTATACTGCAGGTTCTGGTGGGGTTAATAACGCAATCCTTGCCTACTATAATGGTAATTTGCAAAGAGTTGGATATCTTCCCGTCCCAGTATATTCTGCTGGTTATGTACAAGTAGGAAATATGTTGTATCTTGCTGGAGGCATTGGTAGTTCATTAAGTGATGTCTCTGCTTTACAGCTAATCACATTTAACTTCCCACCTCTTCCCCCTAAGATAACCTCTTATTCTGCAGGAAATGAATCCGTTACCTTAGGCTGGAATCCAGTTAGACTATCTAGTGGTTATGAGATAATATATTGGAATAACATGGGATTCAACAGCTCAATTAATGTAGGTAACGTTACTAGTTACACTGTAACTGGTTTGAAAGATGGTATAACATACTACTTTGAGGTTTTAGCTTATAATTCAATTGGCTATTCTTCTCCCTCAAGTATAATCGCGTTAACTCCAGCTTCAGTTCCTAACCCTCCACAACTCGTTTCTGTGAAGTACGGTAATGATAATGTTACATTGAATTGGTTGCCTCCAACTTTTTCTGGAGGCTATCTTTTACTAGGTTATTACGTTATTGTTAAGAACGAGAATTCGATGGTTAGCTCACATTTCGTTAATAGTACTAGTTTGACAATAAGTAATCTGACACCAAACGTGACTTATAACGTTTTCATTTACGCTGTAAATAAGCTTGGTAATAGCTCTCCCCTAGTACTTACCGTTGTTCCAATTACCAAGGCTAGTGTTTTTGCATTTATAACTAAACTGGGAAATGGAATTTTAGTCAATTGGACTACTTCTTTCCCAGCTAATATAACTTTGGAACTGTATAATCCTAATGGTAACTTAATTTCTCAGATTGCAGCTATAAAGGGTAATAGTAGCTATTTGTTTAGAGTACCTCAAGGTAATTATACGCTAGTAATAATAGCTTCAAACTCAGCTGGGGTTTCTAAATACGTTTATCAAGTAGTTTACTATTTACCACCAGCCTCTCCGCAAGTCTCGCTTATCGGATTTGGAAATAATCTGTACATTAGTTGGAATAATGAAGCGAATGTAATCACATATCTCGTTTACGTTAATAATAGTCTGGTTTATGAGGGACCAAGTAATAGCATTGTGACTAATATTAGTAATGGTACTTATTTAGTAAAGGTTATCGGTGTGAATCCAGCTGGCTCTTCATCTCCTGGCATTGCTGTAATTCACTATACCGGTGATTACGTCACTGTGGTTAAGATGAAGGTTGTTAATGTTACTATTGTCAGTAAGATCGCTTCGGCAGTATCAGGTAATGGCAATAATTTAAGTTTAGGTCAAAGTATTGTTATCATATTACTGGCTGTAATGATTTTGTTGAGTATTGCTATTATTACGAGAAATAGGAGCAATGGATTTGATTGGTAAATAATAGGGTTAACAAGGTTTGAACCCGGGATCACCAGCGTTATAGAAGAATCTTTATAACATCGTAAATTAGTTGCCATCTTACGGCAATACCTTACAAGTGTAACGCAAAGGCTTTCTTTGAATTTTAGATAAATAAAAGGAAAATAAGCGAAGAGATGCTAAGAATATGTTATGGCGGTAAATAAGCCTCATCACAAGACGTCATCCAAGATGATCAGAACGGAATTCGTGGATAATATCAGTAAAAATTTTGATTGGATTAAAGCAATCTACAAAAGCATTTATCTAAATAAAGCACGCAAAAATCCTCCTCTTTAGATTCCACTCCCTATAGAGATTTTCCTTAATTAAAAGAATTATACCCAAAATTACGATACTATGAAAACCGCAACCAAACAAACCTTATTACCTCTATAATAGATTTTTTAATAACTACAATATGTTAAGTATCTGCTAACTAAAGTAACACGCTAACGTTTAATTCTGTTTGACAGAATATAATTTTATCAAAGCTAGCGTGACTTACTTTTAAATCAAAGTTTGATTTTGAATTTAAAAAACTTAACGAGCTTGGTATCTTAGAAAATTGAATGATTTAACAAATCATTTCATTAGATATAGAAAAATTTTAGCTACTTGAAGGTAATGGGAAACCTAACTGGGTAAGAATAAATTATTTCTCTCTAGATGTTTAATTTTGTAGTAAGTATTTAAATTAAGACGATTATATATACTATAATGTAATAAATATACCAAATTCGCGTATTTTTATTAAAGGAAAAATAAATAATAAAAACTGCACTTTATAAATTATTTAATCTCAATTCGCTCTATTTTTCCTGTTCTTAAATATATTGTCTTATCACATGATTCTTTGAGCAGAAGATCATGAGAAGCAAAAATTATTGTACCGCTATACTCCCTTATCATATCCTTGACCGCTTTAGAATTTTCTATATCTAAATTAGATGTAGGCTCGTCAAGTAGTAGTAATTTGGCCTCGGCAGAGAAGGCTAAAGCTAATTTAAATAACCTTCTCTGACCAGAACTTAGTTGGTAAGATTTCTTATAAAGAGGTAGATCGAATTTATTAATTAGCTCCTCTGTTTTATTTATATTAAAATCCCTTAATGACGTTATGAACTCTAAGTTTTCCTTTAAACTAGCATTTTCTAGAAATATTAAATACTCCTCTAGCATGTACATTTCACTTTTTCTTAGCTCTACAGTTGGATTCTTATTAAATACCCTTACGTATCCAGAATCTGGATTTAACACGCCATAAATTAGATATAGTAAAGTAGTCTTACCAGAACCATTTGGACCTTGAATTAAAACTTTCTCTCCTTCATTTACACTGAAATTTACTTTTAGCTCAAAATTTTTAAATTTCTTAAAAACATCTACTTTAACTATCTCACTCAATACTCCTCACCTTTAGGAATTTGTGCTGATTACTGTAAGCAGAAAACACCGTATAGTACTCAATCAAAATAGAAGATACTAATAATCCAATTAGTCCAGCTATGAATGGATAGACGACCGATAATGGATACCAGTAGACATCGTACAAATAATAATAAGCTATATATACTATTAATGGAATTATACCTATTACCAGAAACGGTAATATTAGCAGCTTAAAACTTCTCTTCTCGTCAACTCCATTAATTATGAATAGTGCCAGAACGTTTGAAAATCTACTTCTAATTCTAAATATAAGGAGTAATGAGATCAGAATGTAAATGGTTTCGACTATTTCTGAGGTAGTCCTTAATGAGTTAAGCTGAAAATACGAAAATGTAAACGAGGAACCAAATCGAGTTATAGAATACCAGTCTGAAAGCGGTAAACCTTCGTATTTTGTATTAGATAAGAAAGCTTTGAATTCATTTAAAGCAGTATAATTATCTTTAAGAATTATAACATTATCTAATGAGTTTATAGTGTAGTTTATATTAGTTAAAGGTAAGATAGCAAATCCTTCTGCGGAAAAGAACGCGTTATATAATATTCCAACAACTCTTAAACTTATGATATTTTTTCCCATATATACACTAACGTTCTCACCTAGCTGAAGATTAAGCTGATTCATTTTACCAGCTACCAAATATACTCCATATTCTGGATATCTACCTATTGCGATCATAGAGGAAATAGGAAATATTTTCTTAGCCAAACTTAAATTATTTATTGCAATAGCCTCAACTGTAGCTCCACCAAGTCTAGCCCCTATATAAATATATCCAAAAGGTGCTAAAGAATTATTACCGAAGAGCCTTTCTAACTGATTTATTACTAAAGTATTGTTATTACCGGCTATACTTACCACAGATAGATTGCTATAACTCGTTGCTCTAACTTGATATATGGTTAGGGAACTAAATAAGGCAAAAAAGAAAAGGTGCAAGATTGGAAGAAATAATAAAAGAATTAATAAAAATATTACTAAATCTCTTATACTATTTCTTGTTAAGAATTGTTTAAAAATAGATTTAAGCATATTTAGCACCTAATATATTTAATCAGATTGAGAAAAAAGATTTAAGTTATGGATAATGTCTGATAGGAATATGAATACCCTGAACCTACTGATACTGAACGAGCCCACCATGGTGTTATATTAAGATTTATTGCTCCTGCTGCTCCATAATCCACTTGTCCTATCAGGTTTGTGTTAGATGGAATGGGTTGCGCTATGTAGTATCCGATAGTTTCAAGTGATGTAATAAACCATATTGAATAATAAGCTGCAGCCCATACTTTAACATTACCCCAGTTAGCAGCTACCACATTAACTGGCGGAATACCACCTATCTCCAGTTATTTGGAGTTTAGGCATAACTACTCCGTTAATACTGTAGTTAGTAACAACAGCGAAGTTTACAGCAGTTGTAGGTACAGGTATCGGGCCTACATTATCTGGGAAAACTTCTATACTTTCCGCACCATATGCCGTAGAGCCTATAGCAACACTTCCACTAGACCATGCGAAATAAGGGTTATTCTCAAAAGCTAATGTGATTATAGAGATTATAGGTACTGTTATAGCTAATAATATTACAGCTTTTAGAACTAACTTTTTCCCCATTTTATATCACTATATTAAACCATAATTTATAACTTTTTTTACTCTCATAATACTTAGTAAGATAGGTTTAAAGTTAGAAATCTATCCTTATAAATCTAGTTTTGGATATATAGATATTATAGGTAATTTTTATTCCTTGATGTTGTCGTTAACCTATTTATTTTTCCTATTACGAGTATTTAGGACATAATCAAGTACTCCATTCCCCTATTCTTGGGAAAAACGCTGTTCCTTGAATTTAAAGGTTAATAACGGCACTATGAATCTTTACTGTCTTCTTTCAACTTAACGCGTTTTGACTGCAAAAATTAACGGGTTCCCAATGCTTATAAGCCCGTTTTAGCAACCATAATACGGGGCATAAAACTGACGAAAGATAAGACGCGCTATAAATATGGCGACTATATTTTACGTGAGAGAAAAGGGCGGTATTATGTCTATAAGTTAGAAACGATAAACGGTGAGATAAAGGAGCGTTACGTTGGTCCTTTAGCTGACGTTGTTGAATCGTATCTGAAGTTGAAAGAAAGTAATGGAATTGGGGGTGTGGGGGGTACCCCCCACAATGGGGCCGCCGGGATTTGAACCCGGGACCACCAGCGTTCTGGTGGTTAGGGTAGTATCCCCAGGCTGGCATCCTAGTCCAAGCTAGACTACGGCCCCTTTAATAAAGATAGAGGGAGGGTTTAAAAATTAACTCGTTTCTAATACTCACATAATACTTTTACTTTCGGTCTACTCTCTCTCCCTATTTAATACGTTTGTATAACGAGTATCACAGTAGTTTGTGCTATATTAAATGGTGTAAATAGTTGTTAATAGGTGGTCATCAATTCCGATAAAATACGTTTGCAGGAATTGTGGAACAATATTGCATAAGTTTGAAAAGGTTGGACAAGATTTCTATGGTGTGAGGACTCCCTCAGAGATTAAATCAATATTCGGAGGCAGATGCCCTAGATGTGGACATGAGTTAGGTATCCCGACTTTAAACGATATAAAGATAAATCTTAAAAAGAAGGCAACAAAAGTTATGGTTTTAGAACAACTGAGATAAGAGCTGGTCAAAAGTTATTTCAGATTTAGAATACTTGACCCCCAAGTCACGCCTATTTAGATAGTTTGAAAGTAGTTTTGTGACATTTCTGGGTTTCTCTTTTATTGTCGCAGAATCGTAATCTATAATATACGTTCTGTTATACGAGACTATTACGTTTTTCCATGGTCTACTCAATTCTTTATGCTCTATGAGTTTCTTTTCAAGAATTCTAGCTCTTTCTAGTAAATCAATTATTGTTTCTCTTCTCTCATTTTTCATTAAATTTCTCCCATGTATATACTCCATTAAAATAAAATTCTTACCGTAATCGTAAACCCTTGGTGCTACTTCCTCTCCGGCTTTGATTTGTAATCTTGCTTCAATTTCTAAGGTTTCTTTAGGAGCATCTGTTCTCCTTATTTTTAGGACTTTGTATGGTTCAACTAATACTACTATTCCAGTTTTTCCTTTCCCTAATACTTTTAAACTCCCTAAGTTCTTTTGACCAAATGAGTACGCGTAATCAAATCCCGCCTTTCTTAGCTCTTCTTCAACTTCTTTAGAATAAGTAGGGTAGATAAAACAGCTTATTTTAACCAAGTTGGAGTTTTCCTCAAGAATTTCATTATTTGTTGATCTTCCTTGTTTTGTAGCCAATAACTCTCGATATTGTACTTCACCTTTAGAACTATATTCTTTTTGGCTATTGTCTCTGCATCGTATTCCTTTCTCTCTTTTATAGAGTATAATCTTCCATCTTCTCCAACCCATATATTATCATTTTTCTGAATAAAATCTTCTATAGTTTCTGAGTAGTATTGTGGTCCAATATTTAGATAATACTGTCCAATGTTCTTACTTTCCAGTTGTACTGCAATAGTGATATTATTGGTATCTCCCCATGCTTGTACATCGATTACTCTAAAACCATATTGTTTTAGTGCTCTCTCTATTTTGTTTACACTTCTCTTTATTTGACCCCATACGATATCCTCTGAACTCTTCTCGTCCAAATTTAACCTTAAAATTAGCACGTCTCCTTTAACTTTTTCCTCTACTTTTTTTGATGGAAAGAAGAACTCTATAGAGGGGTTTTTTAGATAATATTTTGCGGCAATGGAAAATGTCGCTATATTTTTTAATGACACTGCGGCGGTTACATTTCTTTTAGGGTCTACTGGGTCTGGGATAATTAATGGCTCAGAAAAAATTTTCATTGGTTTCGTTAATTCTATTTTTATTGGATGCTTCCATTTTGAGGCCTCTTCTAGAACTTTTCTAAAATTTCCATAATATATAATTAAGAGTTCTGTTGCATATCCAGAGAATCCTTGTACTTTCAATTCAGCCCCGTAAACGCCTATTCCTTTCATGAACCTTTTAAGTAATCTAACCTCATCTTTTCCTCTTTCGTCCAAGTGGGAAGTAACGTATTTCGTATGGAATGGTGTTCTATCAACTGCAGTTATTGCCTTATCTCCGCTTTCCACTCTCAAGGCTGGGACTATATCTACTTCTACGTTATTTATATTGACTATCACATACGGATGTTCAGCGTATGCTAAAGTATAATCGAGATCTTTTATTCTGTTAATAATATCGTTTAGAGCGTTTCTTTCTAGATATTCTTTTCCAACATCTTTAGGATAAAATACGAAGACGTCTATATCTGTATCTTGTCTTAGCCAAGTTCCTTTCCTAAATGATCCCTCGACCTCGAAATCTAATTTATTTAACCTTTCCCTAATGATTTCCAATACTTTTTCTATTCCTTTTTTGTCTTCTTCAGTGGGTTTTATTATCTTCAGTACTTCCTCCTCTATCAATTGAACTCACTTCAAATAGTTTATCATATATTGGACCTTTTGGAGTTAACGTGCTTTTAAAGAGAACAACATTATTAACTTCAAAGGTTCCAATATCCACGTTCATATTCTCGTTAATCGTATTTATGAGGTTGCTAATGGAGTTGTAGCTTTTTACCCTGCCTATTGTTAAATGTGGTGAGAAATCCTTATCGTCTTCTGGTCTAATTTTTCGCTTTAATAGCTCGTTAAGTATATAAGATCTAATCTGTCTAAGCTGTTGTTGGCCCTCAACGATTCCAACCCAAACTACTCTTGGTCTTGTTAAATTTGGAAATGCCCCTAAACCTTTTAGTGTAACTTTAAATTTATTGAATTTTAATCCACTCATTGAATCTTTCACTTCTTCTACTCTATCCTCTCTAACTTCGCCTAGGAATAATAGTGTAATGTGAATGTTATATGGTTCGACCAATTTTATGTCGGCTCCTGCATTTTTTACTATCTCGAATATTTCAAGCAGTTTTGGGGATTGCGGTACTTCTATGCCTATAAAGAGCCTCATAATTTTTAAACCTCTATAATGAGTTATTTGGTGGTCACAATTAAAGTCATTCTAATTACTGGAATGCCAGGATCTGGAAAAAGTGAATTTGCAAAGCTGTTGAAGGAAAGGGGAGCAAAGGTTATAGTGATGAGTGATGTAGTAAGGAAGAGATACTCCATTGAGGCTAAACCTGGAGAGAGGTTAATGGATTTTGCAAAGAGGTTAAGGGAAATTTATGGAGACGGTGTGGTTGCAAGACTTTGTGTTGAGGAATTGGGAACTAGTAACCATGATCTAGTAGTGTTTGATGGCGTGAGGAGTTTGGCAGAAGTTGAGGAGTTTAAAAGGCTTTTAGGTGACAGTGTTTACATTGTGGCAGTTCACTCTCCGCCTAAGATAAGATATAAGAGGATGATTGAGAGGTTAAGGAGTGATGACTCTAAGGATATTTCTGAGTTGATAAGAAGGGATAGGGAGGAATTGAAATTGGGTATCGGAGAAGTAATAGCTATGGCAGATTATATTATAACTAATGATTCAAACTACGAGGAATTTAAGAGACGCTGTGAAGAAGTGACAGATAGAGTGTTAAAAAATGGTTAAAGTTATGGTAGTCGCAGAGGTTAGACCTTCAGAGGACGTAAATAAGGTTCTTTCAGCAATTTCAAACTTCTTTGATTTTGAGAAAACTAATACAAGGAAGGAAGGAATTATTGATATTTTAGTTTTAGAAGCTAGAACACTTAAAAGCTTACTAAAATTTCATAGAGTGTTAAGGAATGAACGAATTTTGGATTCTGCTAGGAAATACTTGATGAAGGGAATAGAGGGTAACACAATAGCTTTTATGATACATAAACAAGCTGCAGCAGTTGGGGTTCTAAGTTTTGTTGATAGTGATAAGGAATCTCCATTAGGCGCAATTAAATTTTATATAGAATATCAAAATCCAAAAGAAGTAGTCGACTGGTTAGCTCCAAGGACGGCTCATGGTGTACCTCTTTGGGATAATCCTATTCCACCAGATGTTTGACTACTTAAGAGTTATGTAAGATAAGTCATCTGGTAAAATTGATTTAGGGAAAATTCTCCTAGCCACTTTTAAGTGTTCAGTTACATCCTCATATCTGGGACTTATGTGAGTTAAGGCCAATAGCTTCACCGAGGCTTCTAAAGCGACTTTAGCGGCATCTGCAACATTTGAATGACCATACGTGAAAGCTGAAGGCTCATTTAAGAATGTTGAATCGTGAATTAAGAGATCAACACCTTTAACGGACTCTATTACTGATTGGCAAGGTATAGTATCACCAGTATAGGCTACTTTTAATCCCCTCTTTATCACTAAATAATCCTCTGGCTTTAAGAACTTTCCATTATATTCCACTGTTTTTCCTTCTTTTAGTTTTCTCATTACCCTCCAGTCTTTTATTTTTTCCTTTTCTAGTTTTTCTTCGTCTATTTTCACTCTATCCCTTTCTGAAATTAAATACCCTTGAGACTCTACGGTATGGCATGTTTTAAATGTAGCTATTGTAATATTCTGATCATTGTAATTATCTATAAATTCAATTTTGAATGAAGGATTAAATTTAGAGTATTCAAAGGACGTGTAGAGGAAATCCTTAAGGTCTCTCGGGCCGAGAATATATAGTGTCTCCTTTCTATCTAGGAGACCCATGCTTGCAATTACTCCTAGTAATCCAAATACATGATCTCCATGCATGTGGGTTATTCCTATAATTTTTATTGAATTTATTCCTAATTTATTATTCATCAATGTATATTGTGTTCCTTCTCCACAATCCAATAAAATGTTTAAGCCTTCTCTTCTTACCAAGAATGCTGGTAATTTCCTCTTTTTAGAAGGGGAACCTGCACCCGTCCCTAAAAAGAATATTTGAATCACTTTTTCTGCACCACGTAAATTGCCCTTGTTAAACTCTTATGTGAATATAAGTAATGTAATCCTTTTATAATAAAACTATTTTCCTTTAATTTGTCTATAAAATTGAATCTTGAGTCTGTTGCGAAGACTAGAAATCCGCCTTTTGTTAATGTTTCGGACGCTGAGGAAAAGAATTCCTCATAGAGTTGCATTAACTCTGCACCTTTATTTTTAGTTGATCTACCATATGGGGGATCTGTTGCTATTGAAGTTATATGGTGAAATGGTAAATTGGTTGCGGAGGAAAATAATAAATTACAATCATAATGGAAATAATTTAGGTTTGTCTTAGTTTTTTGTAGCATTGTTTTATCTAAGTCACTTCCAATACAGTCGTAGTTTAGCCATCTAGCTTCAATCAATATTGACCCAGTACCGACGAAAGGGTCTAGTACTTCCTTTTTAGGTCTACAGAGGTTTACAAGTAATCTTGAAGTCTCGGGACTCATTGTACCCGATTGAGAAAACGGTTTCTTCTCATGTTCAAGGAGACTTTTAGAGTCAATTTGCCCCTTTATTTTTCCCAATATAATCACCCCGTCAGTTAATATTATGTCAATTTTCTCACATTCTTTCGACACTTTTACTCCTCGTTTTATCTCGTGATTTATTGCGTTTAAATTATTCTTTTGAGAGCCCATTATCACGTCTTCCTTTATCCAGAAACATCCTCCTCTTAATATCTCATTAATTTTTTTCGGATCGTCTGAGATGTATATAAGTTCGCCACTTCTTTTTATTCTGGCTGACCTTTTAGCTATATCTCCCTTATTTCCTTCAAATATTGCTACTCCAGTGAAGTAGTTAATCTCAGCATTATCGTCATTAAGCATAGCTTTCAATTCAGCTAATGACAAAAAATAATTGTTCCCTTTTAATACAGCGTAGGTTTTCATAAGCTTAGTGCTATTGATTGTGAAACGTCTATGGTTATTATATCTTTGTCCTTTATATTAATGGTGTTGGTTCCTATCAACGTCTTCACCCCCGCCTCTCTTAGCCTCTCTTTTGCATCTCCCACTAGTAATAGGTGGACTGCTACAGCTGTAACGCTTCTAGCACCTAAGGAATAGGCTAAACGTGTAGCTTGTACTATGGTACCACCAGTACTAATTATATCATCTATGAGAACCACATCTTTCCCTTTTAGGTTTATGTTTGGTGCCTCTTTTATTCTAACTTCGCCCGTTGTCCTATCCCTTTCCTTTTCGATATAAGAGTATGGAACACTAATTTCTTCGGCGATTTTTCTGGCTCTATCTAATGCTCCTCTATCTGGTGCCAATATGAATGGGTCTTCAACGATTTCCTTTATTTTTCTCGAAATTTGGTGATAAGGATGGACTATTTTAAGTTCTCCTTTAAAGTATGACAGTTCTTCTGGTTTATGTGGCTCTACTACCAATAAACCGTTAACTCCTATTTCACCGAGTATATGTAATATCGTCTTTATACTAACTGCTTCTCCATCTTTGAATCTTCTATCTTGTCTACTATACGCTAAGTATGGGACTACGGCAGTTAGCTTTTTAGCTCCTAGATCTCTGATGGTTTCTGCAATTAGGAATAATTCTATTAGATGTTTATCTTGGGGATAGTCTGTTGTTTGTACCAATAATACTTCTTCATTTCTAATTGAAGAGGGTACTCTTATGTAGGATTCCCCATCTGGGAATATCTTACTTTCCACTTTTACTAAAGGTATGGATAATATTTTTGATAAACTTTCATCTATTCCATTTGTGGCTGTTCCACCTATTATTATCATTATTATTATCTTTAAGGGGAAGTTTTTAAGATTAAAAGCTGAGTGAAAAGAGATATGTACTATGTTTTTATACTTGGAACTGCAGGATCGGGGAAGACGACTCTGACAAAAAATTTACAAGATTATTTACTTGATCAAGAGATGGATACTGCAATAATAAACTTGGATCCAGCAGTCGAACAGTTACCATATACTCCCGACTTCGATGTTAGGGATTACGTTGATGCGTATGAGGTAATGCAAAACTATCATTTAGGGCCTAATTCTAGTTTAATAGCATCTATTGATTTAATTTTAACTAGGGCAGCAGAGATTAAGTCAGAAATTGACCAAATTGAGGCTAATTACGTATTAGTTGATACTCCGGGACAAATAGAGTTATTCGCGTATAGGGAGACTGGTAAGTTAATTTCTCAGTTAATTAGGGGAAGTAATAAGGCATTAGGGCTATTTCTTCTAGATTCTTTTCTTGCTAAGGAAGCTAGAAGCTTTGTATCCTTACTCCTACTTTCAAGTTCCATAAAATTTAGGCTTGACTTACCCATTATAAACGTTCTTAATAAGGTAGATCTTCTTACAAAAAAGGAGTTAGAACAGATATTAGCATGGGGGGAAAATACTGAGAATTTGATTGATGAGTTAGGTAGGGTGGACGAATATTCCCTTGAGTTAGTTAATTTATTGATAGAAAGCTTGTCTTCTAACTTAATTCCCGTATCATCAGAAGAGGGTAAGGGTTTTGACGAACTATATGCCGAAATTCAAAGGGTAATAGCTGGTGGGGAGGATTATTTGACAGAAGAGCCCAATCCAAAGTTATAAGCTTTATTAGTCCTATAGAGTAATTAAATAACTGATGAAAGCTAAGGTAATTGATGCTGTTTCATTCTCTTATATTTTGAGGACTGTGGGAGATTTTCTGAGTGAAGCTAACTTTATTATAACTAAAGAGGGTATGCGAGTCAGTGGGATTGACCCTTCAAGAGTAGTTTTTCTAGACGTATTTTTACCGTCAAGTTACTTTGAAGGATTTGAAGTTAATCAAGATAAGGAAATAATAGGTTTTAAGTTAGAAGACGTAAATGATGTGCTAAAACGCGCGTTAAAGGACGATACATTAATACTCTCTTCGAACGAATCCAGGTTAACACTTACTTTTGATGGAGAATTCATTAGATCTTTTGAACTTCCATTAATTCAAGTTGAAACTACACACCCACCTTCAGTTAATTTAGAGTTTCCATTTAAGGCACAACTACTTACTGTAACTTTTGCGGACATAATTGATGAATTATCTGATTTAGGTGAAGTTTTGAATATATATTCCAGGGAGAATAAACTTTATTTTGAAGTTTTTGGGGACCTCGCCACCTCAAGAGTAGAGTTGTCAACGGATAGTGGGACGTTATTAGAAGCTTCGGGTGCAGATGTCAATAGTAGTTATGGAATGGAATACGTTGTGAAGACCACTAAAATGAGAAGAGCTTCCGATTCAATGGAATTATATTTCGGTTCTCAAATACCTTTGAAACTTAGATTTAAATTACCGCAAGAAGGATATGGGGACTTTTACATTGCACCAAGGGCAGAGTAATTTAATTAAGAGTTTTTTTAGGAACTATTATTTAAACGCGGAATTGGGATTGCCAAATGACATGGAATTAAGGGAGTTTGCCCTCCAACCTTTTGGCTCAGACACGTACATAAGGCATCTCTCCTTCTCTTCCAGTGAGGAATTAAGGGACTACCTAGTTAACAGAAATTTGCCACTTCATCTATTTTACTCCTCTGCAAGATATCAATTACCAAGTGCTAGAGACATGGAAGAGAAGGCTTGGATGGGGTCAGATTTGTTGTTTGATATAGATGCCGATCACATATGTAAACTAAGATCGATTAGGTTTTGCCCCGTTTGTGGTAATGCCATTACTTCTGAGAAATGTGAGAGAGATAACGTGGAGACTTTAGAGTATGTTGAGATGACAAGTGAGTGTATAAAAAGGGGTTTAGAAGAGGCTAGAAATTTGGTTGAGATTCTTGAGGATGATTTCGGATTAAAACCTAAGGTTTACTTTTCTGGAAATAGAGGTTTTCACGTGCAAGTTGACTGCTATGGCGATTGTGCACTTTTAGATTCTGATGAAAGAAAGGAAATTGCTGAATACGTTATGGGTGTAGGCGTTCCAAGCTATCCTGGTGGGAGTGAAAGCGCTCCAGGATGGGTGGGGAGAAAAAATCGCGGTATAAATGGGGTTACTATCGATGGGCAAGTTACCATTGACGTTAAGAGGCTAATTAGGATCCCAAATTCATTACATGGAAAATCCGGATTGATTGTAAAAGAGGTAACTAATTTAGATGATTTTGAGTTTAACGAGGCTTTGTCTCCCTTTACGGGCTATACAATATTTTTGCCCTATATTAGTATAGAAACTGAAGTTTTAAGTAGGAATATTAAGTTAAATAGGGGAGTACCAATTAAGATTGAATCTAGTATTGGGATTTACCTACATTTGAAGAATTTGGGGGAGGTAAAAGCTTATGTTAGATGAATTGGTCAGAAAGGAGTTATCAGAGGAAGAAATTACTGAAATTAAGCTAGAGGAGATAATCAAATACATGACTCTTATTAAAAAGTCTAAAACTTTCGCTAGTGCCGAAATCAGAAAGGGGGAATTGAAACTTCTTTCAGAACTGGCTGAATCGTTATTTGAGCTTAGATTGTCGAAGATCCTAGAGGGAAAGGTTAGCAAGGGATTTGATGAATTTATTTTTAATATTTTTAAGTCATTAAAGCAATTTTATGTTGAGTTGTTAATTGGCAGATATATAATTTATAATGACAAGATCTATTGCATAGTGCAGAAACCACTAATTTATAATAACCATAAGGTTGATGAAGGAGATGTTTTAGTTTTACCTATGAGAGAAGCCGTACCATTAATAATAGCAAGTTATTTAACTCCCTATAAAATAGATATTGAAGAACAGTTATGAAAGTCCCTAAGGTCATTAGTACATATTGTCCAAAGTGTAAGACTCATACAGATCATTCTGTGTCACTATATAAGAGCGGTAAGAGAAGGAATCTAGCAGAAGGACAGAGAAGATATGAGAGAAAGAATATTGGATATGGAAGTAAAAGAAAACCAGAACAGAAGAGATTTGCAAAAGTTACAAAGAAACAAACATTAGTATTGAAGTGTTCTAAGTGTGGTTATACTATAGTAAAAGAGGGAATTAGAGTAAAGAAGTTAGAATTAGTAGAGGTGGCTAAGTAATGAAGAAATTAAGAATCCTAATACCAGAACCAAAAAGCAGATTCCTTCGAATAAAGTGTCCAAATTGTGGTAACGAGCAAACAATATTTAGTCACTCTACATTTCCAGTTAGATGTTTAAGTTGTGGGACTGAGTTGGTCTACTCTGTTGGTGGTAAAGCAAAAATAGTTGGAGAAGTAGTTAGAATAATGGGTTAAAGATGATTTACAGTAGAAGCAGACTCCCCTCAGAAGGGGAAATTTTAATCGCAACTGTAAAACAAGTTTTTGATTATGGTAGTTACGTTACCTTAGATGAATATGGTGGTTTACAAGCCTTTTTACCTTGGAGTGAAGTAAGTAGTAAGTGGGTTAAGAACATAAGAGATGTTTTAAAGGAAAATAGGAAAGTTGTAGTAAAGGTAATTAGGGTTGATAGGAGAAAAGGTACTGTAGATGTATCATTAAAGAAGGTTACTGATGACGAGAGAAGAAAGAAGAATCTGCAATGGAAGAAAATTCAAAGATTAGATAAAATTTTGGAACTGGTATCTCAACAACTAAAATTAAGTGAGAAAGATGCGTGGGAGCAAGTAGCGTGGAAATTAGAGGCTAAGTATGGTGACCCTATTTCAGCAATTGAGAGGGCCGTTAAAGAGGGAGAAAAAATACTAATTGATGCAGGAGTTCCGGAAATCTGGATTAAACCATTACTGGAAGAAGCAGCAAAGCATACAGAAGAAAAGAAAGTGAAAATGTCTGGACTTATAACAGTCAAGACTAGTGAGCCCTTAGGAGTTCAAAAAATTAAAGAGGTAATGTCTAAAGCCTTAGAAAATATAGAACAAGACTACGAGAGTATATTAAATGTTAAGATATATACTATTGGTGCCCCTAGGTATAGAGTTGATGTAGTAGGAACTAATCCAAAAGACGCCTCAGAGGCACTAAACCAGATTATATCTAATTTAATTAAGATAGGAAAAGAGGAAAACGTAGATATAAGCGTGGTCAAGAAATGAAGTGGAAAATGAAGAAATGTCCCAAAGATAACACCTATACTTTTAAAGATATTTGTCCTGTATGCGGCTCTAAGACTATGATTCCTCATCCATCTAGATTTTCTCCAGAAGATAAATACGTAAAATATAGGATTGAATTAAAAAAAGGAGTAAAGCTTAACTGTTAATTACTACTGTAGGTTTTAGTATAACACCGGGCTGTGTAAACTGGTATACCATGACCATTATGTAAGTAGTGTATGGAACTCCTCCAGCACCTCCATTTCCTACCGGGAATAGTGCTATATATGCAGGTTGGAAATACATTAGTTGAACACGTGGTAATGGAGATCCCGTTATAATATATCCAGAACTGCTAGGAATTATTTGTGTTGTGAATGGAGCTATTGGTTGTCCGTATCCTATTTGATACAGACTCTCAATGAACATTTGGACTATAAGTGAGTTATATGCTTTAGGGGTCCATGCAAATGGTTCAGCTTGTGAAACTTGTGAAGCTAATGCTTGGGCAATAGTTGGATTAGTAGTTGCATAGGTATTAATTATTTGTGTTATTGTATTATTTAATTCGGTTAGGTTTATGTATTCTTCTAGAGGATATCCAGCTATTGTTGTCATTGCTCCCATAGCCTTTCCAATATCTCCTAAACTTGTTGTATATCCAAAGAACGCATTAGGTAAACTAGGTGGGTATCCTACGTACCATTGGGCTTGATTACCAGAATATACTAGCGTAACAGCATCATATGCTACTATATAAACTGGTATAGTATAGTTTGGACTACCATAAGGATACAGGTGGAAATATTTTTCTAGGACATTCGCTGCGAAAGTTTCATTGTTCAAGAACATTTCTGCCATTAGTTTAATTTGTGTACCATTAAGCGTATTATTTTCATCTATAACGCTCCTATTTGTCAGGACCTCCAGCCAATACCCATAATCCCACCAGGATAATACAAACGCGTGTTGTGGTGAATGGGTTCTTATCCAATTTGCTGCAGATACCCAAGAGTAGTTAGTTGTTAAGAAGCTTGTAGCAGCATTGGTTATTGCCGGAGGTTCATTGCTCGCTAGTGTTGCCAATCCAGCATCTGCTACTAAGGATATTCCTACAATAGCTAAGAAAAAGCCTACTAAAATTTTGCTGCTGTTTCCATTTTTCACTCCCTTTAGTAGGTTATCTGCAATGTAATAAACTCCTAAACCTCCTAAGGCAGCTACCATATAGGCTGTATAGTTAAATAGGTAGGGCTGTTGTGATGTGCCAAATATGCTAGCAACTCCCAATACCAATAACCATAAACCTACTAGGTTTCCTTTTCTTATCAAGTAATACATCCCTATGACTGACAAAAATAGTGCTATTCCGAAATCTTGTATCATTGCAGTTATCGGCTGGGGAATATACTCTGCTACTGTCTTATCTATCGGTATTGTAACTTGATAAAACGGGTTTATTATAGCGTAATACCTTGATGGTATTGGCGCTGATGTAGGTCTTAGTATTGATAACCCAGATAATCCTATGGTGAATATGAAAATTAGTACTGCAATTACTATTAGATTTCTTGAATCTACGATTTCTTTAGGTAGCGTTTTAGCTAGATATAAGTCTAAATAAAGAACTGCTGAAATTAAGAGTAGTGATAGGCCGTGTGCTAACCCAGACATGAAACCTATATTATTTGGGGCTAATGAAGTTAGAAATGAAGTTACAACTACCATTATTGTGTACAAGTTTGCAGTAGTCTCATCATTTCTATTCAGTAAAATTAGTAAGAACGCTGCTACGAGCAAACTTAAGTCAATATATGTATAACCTCCCCAAGAGATCTCGGCTAAAAATAACACAAAACCTGCGGGTACACCATACCAGATGTTCTTCTTCTTTAAGCCTTGATTAAAGAGGAAAATTGCAAATAGGATAAACACTGCACCCCAGGATGTCTTAGGAAGACCACCTAACAAGTTCTTATATGTTAACGCAGGAGAAACTGCGATTATTGCAGCTGCCATATAACCAGCTAATCTGCTATTAGTTATGGACTCTATCGAAAGATATGATGCTACAACTCCTAGTCCAGCTAACAAAATATCAGAAAATATTGCCACCGTATATACTGCGTTTGCTCCGTAAGTTCCATAGAAGGGCAAAGAGGCTAATGCTACTAAGAAGGGCAAACCTATAGTATTCCCCAATTCAATGAAGTATCCCCATGGAAACCAACCTAATACGTCTGGAGGTACTGCGTACCAATTTCCATGAACTTGAGCTATCAATAATGCATTATAGAAAAGATACCAAGGATCGAATTCGTTAACTGCTAAAGGCCAATTAGCACTTAGGCTTCTAATTAATATCGAAACTAATGAAAGACCTACTATTAGGGGTAAATCTATGAATGATGTCTTCCGTAAATCTCTTCTTAGTCCCTTAACTGACTGCATGGCTGTAGTGTATTAAGTATTATACATTTATTAAACTTATTCCAAGCATACAGTTTTAGTTTACAGAGAATCATTTTAAAAATAAAGCTCTAACTTCATATGATAAGGAGCAGCGCATTTGCATTTTTAGGGATTATAGTAATTAACGTTCTTGTTATCTACTCCTTTCTCTATATGCCGTTTATGTTTTCCACGTTCTATCCTTCCTTCTTACCTGGGCCTATCTACGATTTTAATCCTATAAAATATGCCGAAAGTTTTCCAGTGAGCACTAATTACTCATCATTAACTTCTGGCAACTTGCAACCCCTTTTCATTTATAACATATCTGGAAAGCCAATTCTAGGACAGATTATCGATATTTTAAAGCTTAATGCCAGTCAGGTAACTCCAGAAGCTTATTGGAGGGTAGCAAATTTAGCAGGTTTCTTTTCTAATTATACTATAACAAAAAATTATTCCGTATACTTTCTAAATCCCTACTATTATGATAATATATCAGAACAACCTAATGTCACAGAAATCTACCTAAACATTTCAGATGTATATGCTTCTCCCTTTTATACCTCTTACCCTCCAAGTGATAAAGTTAACACTAGCTTCTCATTTATTACTACGGATTCATTTTCTATTCAGAGCTATGCTAGTTGGAACTTTACTAATATTGAATGGCATTTTGGAGGAAATATATCTCAGAACGAATCTTACTATTACTATACTGCTACATTTAATTTGAATAAGTATATAGTTGTTAATAACTCTCACTACTACTATGATGGATCTCTTAGTACTCGAATAACCGTAAAACCTTGGGGAGTTTCTCCAAACATTATTTCAGGTTATGTGGTGTATAATCAAAGCTTAAGTATTCCCCTAATTCTTCATTTATCTGCAAATTCAGTAAAGCATCAGATAGGCAATTACTCTTATGTCCTTACTCCATCTTATCCACCTAAAGTTAATCCAGAGTTTTATGGCTATATTTTTTATAATTATTTAGTTTATCTTTCTTTAAAAGTAAATGTTTATAATGGTTCATCCCCAATAACCTTCATTTTACTTAACGGCAGTAAGGTATATGCAACAGAAGAGAGATATTTTAATTTCACTCTAGATTTGAAGGAAACTAGTATTTCTCCAAAAACTTTCAATATTAGCTTATATACTTATGATAGTATTAAAGTGGGAAGCTATTATGTTGATAGATATTGGTCACCTGGATATATAATAATTTGTCCGCAGATATATATTATCTATAATGGAAATTTGAAACTCTTTAAACTGAATTTTTTTATTCAAAATCACATGATAGAAACCCCACCAGATTGGGTTTTTAATCACGAGGCATTTAGTGAAATATATGGGAACAATTATGCTAATATGTATTTGCAACAAGTAGGCTACGATTACGGTCTTAATAAGTTATTGAGTGAAATAGTGAAGAACTTTACTACAGACGAGAAATACGAGAAGTACTTAAGTTGGGAGTTACTATTGCTTTCTTCTGAAATTTCTATGCAGATTAATTATTCTAATCCTGCTCAAAATTACACTATGGCGTTGCTAAGCAAAGAGGGTAGTGAGTATCAAGCTTTCATGCAAATGGTATATATAGTGTCTTGGAGCTTATGGTATACTACGTTTAATGGTTCATACTATTTTCTAGGTAAATGGATTCCTTGGACTTACGGTCTTTTCACTGGTTTTTCCATTCCAAGTTTCTATAATAAAACAGCAATTTTACCTTATATAATATTGAATAGCTCTAATGCCTCATATTTATTTTTTAATATTGAATCGTTCAGGGTAACCTCATGGTGGTATGAAAATTCAAGTCCAGGTAATGGCTCAATCCATATGGATCATTTTAATGTTTATTCGTATGTTCCTAAGGAGGGAGACGTTTTAGTTTTACATAAATATTATAATTTTAGCAATATTGTATATATACCTACATCATCTACTGAATTTATTGTGATGGAAAACATAAGTAATGGGCCCGACGGGATTTGAACCCGTGACCTCCCGGTTTCTGAGCACCCTATCAGCCGGGCGCTCCACCAAGCTAAGCTACGGGCCCTCTTAATTTATATCTCAAATTTCATAATATAAAGCTTACTTAGCATTTGTTATCTTCCTCTTAGTACCACGAGAAGATACCGAGTATTCTTGAATATAAACAAGATTATATGATTTTCTAATATTGAAAAATCTAAATAATTTCTAACATTCCTATTCAAGTAATATGAAAATAATTTAGAAAGAAGCATCGAGTCCTGGCCATATATATAAATATATTTTAAAAATATAGGCATATTAATGAAAAGCTATTATGCAGATCCATAGAAATCCTTAATAATTATTTTTTACCTCATTACCTAGATATAGATGAAAGAGTGGAAATACAAGGTATTATTGATCAGCCAGATAATATTAATAATGTTTTTGTTTTCAACCATTTTAACGCATTCTCAAACTGCTACAAATTCATCTGCAATTCAACAATTGAATCACTCAATACAATCGATCCTTAATAGAACATCTAGTTATCCAGCCACAGCAGTACCATCTTGGCTTGATACTGGTAGTAACGCGTGGATGCTAACTGCAGCTACTTTTGTGGGATTGCAAAGTGTACCTGGCGTTGCATTATATTATGCTGGATTGTCTAAAAAGAAGTATGCAGTTAACTCAGCATTAATGGTATTTTATGCATTTGCAGTAGTGTTGGTCATATGGATAATAGCTGGTTATAGTTTTGGTTTCGGTTATCCAGCATTACTTTCCATTCACGGCTACGGAATATTTGGATATCCTGTTCCAGCGTGGGGAGGACTTTTTGAAGCTTCAGAAACTACATACGGCCCTAGCGGTCTTCACGCAAATATACCAACTGCCACCTTTATATTCTTCCAGTTTGTGTTCGCCGCAATAACGCCGATATTATTAGCTGGAGGAGTACTGGAGAGAATGAACTTCAAAGCTTGGATGGTTTTTGTGCCCTTCTGGTCTCTCCTAGTATATAGCCCAGTTGCATATTGGTTGTTTGCGGGAGGGTGGTTAAATCAATTGGGTGCTGTGGACTTCTCTGGAGGTTATGTTATACATGTTGATGCTGGAGTGGGAGCTCTGGCTGCGGCACTAGCAATAGGTCCTAGGTTAGCCTCCGAAAGAAGACTAGAGGCACACAGCTTGCCTTTAATTTTAGCTGGAGCGGGGCTAATTTGGCTAGGCTGGGATGGGTTCAATGGCGGTGATCCACTAGGAGCTACAGTAGATGCTGCAATAGCAGTGCTGAACACAAATATTGCAACTGCAGTAAGTGCTGTAGTATGGATGTTAATGGACATGAAATTCTTTGGAAAGCCAACGTTAGTCGGGGCTACCAGTGGTGCTATAACTGGCTTGGTCGCAATTACACCAGCTGCAGGATACGTAAATGGTTGGGAAGCTGCGTTAATTGGAATAGCCTCTGGAAGTATACCATGGATGGCACTATATTGGTTAGAACCAAAACTAAGAGTTGACGATACACTTGGAATATTTTCTACTCACGGGATAGCTGGAATAGTAGGTGGTTTATTAACCGGAGTTTTTGCGAATCCCGCAGTTACACAATTTATATACCCAGGTTTAACAGGAGCCCTCTATGGTAATTGGTATCAGCTAGGAATTCAAGCGCTTGCAGCAGCAATTGTGTTCGTATACGACTTTGCAATAACTTTCGGCCTTCTAAAATTCATAGGATTATTTATACCATTACAAGCGCAACCTCAAGAACTAGCGATAGGAGATTACGCTATGCATGGAGAGGTAGCATATTCGGAATTATTAGCTACAATTCCAGAAAACGCTAAATCTAAGGAACAACAAGTCGTCTTGCCTAAGAAAGAAAAGGAGAATGAGGAAGAATGACAAATAATAACTTTTTTCCGTAAATTAAAGTGATTTATTTTCTGTCTCTGGATATATTGTATGAACGCTTAATAACTTGTTATATCTTATTTTTAATTGGTGGGCCGGTAGCTCAGCCTGGAAGAGTGCTCGGTTCGCACCCGAGAGGTCCCGGGTTCAAATCCCGGCCGGTCCATTATTATGATGACCGATGGGCGGCTTGAATAATGATGATCCATTGTAGCACTGATAAAAAGTTGAGATAAATATAGCTAGTTTAAGATTTTTCTTAACTCCGGATTTTTCTGAATAATTTAATTATGTGTTAATAATTAAGGTCCCTTAAATTAGTATCATAATATACAGCAAATTGATGAAGTATAGAATAATTCTATACACTACTAATGATGAAGACATGCTACAACATATAATATAAATATATTTCATATTGTTTACAAAATATTAAGAATAGGTATTCTAAGTTTGTCTTTTATGAAAAATGAAGCAAAGTACATGATGAGCATTTTAAAAATAATAGGATTGGTATGTAAGGTTCGTGTTTACCTATGGCGTAGCTTATGATTACTTCTAATTACTTCTAATTCCGCCACGGGCACCCCTCCTAAGGGATCATACAGACTCACCCTTAAGTCATTGGGGCCAGTTGAGGGAAACGCCTATATAGGTTTATTAGTCGAGGAGAGTAATACTCTCCTCGACTGGGGAAACATGGTCGAGAGGGAAACTGAAGCGAAGTCTTCGGGTAGTGGCGTGACAAATCCCTA